>Ga0114918_10000755_pt1 | contig 28427 bp, 22 predicted proteins | sample LantaG_FD_87015 | JGI IMG/M metagenome (GOLD analysis project Ga0114918, IMG submission 87015) | Deep subsurface microbial communities from Baltic Sea to uncover new lineages of life (NeLLi) - Landsort_02402 metaG | ecosystem: Environmental > Aquatic > Marine > Oceanic > Sediment | place...
AAACCATCAGCAAGAGTGAATGCAAGCTCCTGGACTGCGGTAGCGCCAGCCTCACGGATATGATAACCCGAAATAGAAATTGTGTTCCACTTGGGAACATATTTCGTAGAATATTCGATTGTATCGACAATCAACCGCATCGATGGCGCTGGCGGGTATATCCATTCTTTTTGAGCGATATATTCCTTCAAAATATCGTTCTGAAGTGTTCCTGTGAGCTTTTCCTGTGGCACTCCCTGCTTTTCACCGACTGCGATATACATCGCAAGTAATATCGAAGCCGGGGCATTGATTGTCATCGAGGTAGAGATTTTATCCAGCGGAATTCCCTTGAAAATCGTCTCCATATCCTGCAGTGAATCGACAGTTACACCGCAAAGTCCAACCTCACCTTTAGAGAATAAATGGTCTGAGTCATATCCCATCAATGTCGGCATGTCGAATGCGACCGAAAGCCCCATCTGACCGTGCTTCAGCAAATAATGGTATCGCTCATTGGTTTGTTTCGCACTGCCCATACCCGAAAACTGTCTCATCGTCCACGGACGACCGCGATACATATTTGTATAAACACCACGAGTGTAAGGATATTCTCCGGGAAAACCAATTTTCTCATCAAATTTACTGTCCTCAATATCAAGCGGTGTATATAGCGGTTTCACCTCCTCTCCAGAAACCGAAATGAACTTCATATCCCGCTGTCGTAAGTTGTGGAATTTCTCCTCCCATTTCTTTTTTTCATCTCTAACTTTATCAAGATTCTCTGAATCAAACATTTTTTCCTCCATAAAGATTATCTTAAATCTCATAAATATATAAAATCAAATTGTATTAATCAAATGCTTTTTTATTATATAATTGGACAATTTATTCTTAAGAAAAAAAATCTTGCAAAAATCCAATATTCGATATATAATAGTTTAGTTTATTAAAATAAATCCATATATATTGATTTGTAAAATTTCAAATATCAACATTAACTTCAAGGCAAATGGGAAAGAAGAATAACAAAGCGCAAGAAAGAGTCGGACTCGACTTCACCATGGCAAAACCATTTCTGGAGGGTTTGCTCAGCCACATGCAGGGAGGTGTTTTCACTATTGACAAAGAAAAGAGAATAACCTCTTTTAGCAAGTCCGCTATGTGGATTACGGGATTCTGCATGGATGAAGTTAAGGGAAGAAATTGCAAAGATATATTAAATTGCATAATGTGTGAAACATGCTGTCCATTTGAAGGAATAATGAAGCGAGGTAGTTCTACTTTCAGGACAGATGTCGAAATACATGGAAAAGATGGGAAACCAATCCCGGTAAATATCACATCTTTTGCACTGATAAATAAAGGGGAAATAGTCGGTATGTGCGAGATATTTCGAGATATTAGTGAACTTCAATCCTTACAAAACCAACTCATGAGAACCGACAGATTTGCAGTATTAGGACAACTTGCCGCTGGTGTCGCTCATGAAGTTAACAATCCACTTAATGGAATTTTGACTTATATTAAGTTGATTTTAAAGAAAATGAAAGAAGAGAATTTTCTGACCCCTGAATTTGATAAATATCTTTCAACAATGGAAAGAGAAACAATAAACATCGGTCGTATTGTTAGGAATCTTCTGGATTTTTCACGGCGAACGGAACCGGAAATCATCCCTCTTCATATCAGTGAAGTAATAGACCAGAGCTTATTACTTATTTCCGACCAGTTGAAAATTAGGAACATCGAAGTAATAAAGGAGGACAAATATAATCTTCCTGAAATCAGAGGAGACTTTGGACAGTTACAGCAGGTTTTTCTAAATCTTATGTTAAATTCGATTCAAGCCATGCCTGATGGCGGAAAGCTTATCATAAATACCACAGCCGAGGGCGCTCCCGGAAAGGAATGCTTTGTTTTTGTCAGCGTTTCCGATACAGGATGTGGTATTCCTCAAAAGAACCTTCACAAAATATTTGACCCTCTTTTTACTACTAAAGGTGGTAAAGAAACTGTAGGACTCGGTCTCGGACTTTCAATTGTCGAAAGAATTTTAAAAGCACACCATGCACACATCACTGTAAAAAGTAAAGTAGGTGAAGGAACAATCTTCAATATTAGATTTTCTACAAAATAGTCTCATGAATTTTATTTATGTATTACCGTTCGGCGAAATTGCTAACGAAAAGCTTAGTTTTGCACAGAAATTAATTGAAAAAAAATTCAACTTTATCTGTAATGTATTGAATAATCAAATGATTCCTGAACAAGCTTTTGATTCACAACGACAACAATATTTGTCAACTCACTTTCTATTGAAAATATTGGAATCCTGTCCCGAGAATGCGCAAAAAATAGTAGGATTAACAACCGTCGACCTCTTTGTGCCAATTTTAACCTTCGTATTTGGGCAGGCGCAACTTAATGGCAAAGCGGCAATTGTTTCTACACATCGCCTGAGACAAGAATTTTATGGACTACCTTCTAATGATAGCATATTTTCAGAAAGATTAGATAAAGAAATCACACATGAGTTGGGGCATACATTCGGTATGGTTCATTGCAGAAATTCAAGATGTGCCATGCACTTCTCTAATTCAATAAGAGAAATCGATGTAAAAAATAATGAATTCTGTGAAGGTTGTGAAAAAATACTGAAGAATGCAATGAGTAGTGAGCAATGAGCAATATATTCTCTATCGTGGGAAAATCTTGACATTTAAGTTTTAATATTTGAAATTACTCAAAGGTGATAAACTCATGAAAGAACAAACAAAAATATTGATTGTCGATGATGAACTCGTTATCCGTGAATCGTTATCCGATTGGTTGTGCGAAAGCGGTTACTATGTTGAAGCTGTCGAGAATGGGAGCAAGGCGCTCGAAAAAGTTCGAGAAATAAAATGGGACATACTCCTTGTAGATTTGAAAATGCAGGGAATGGATGGCATCGAGGTTTTAACTGAAGTGAGGAAAATTAGTAAGGATATTCCAATAATTATTATAACCGGTTACCCAACAGTCGATACCGCTGTCGAGGCAATGAAAGAAGGAGCATACGATTATATCATCAAGCCATTTAATCCCGAAGAAATCGACCTTATTATTCGAAACATAATTGCACATCAAAAACTGGTTAAGGAGAATATATTCCTACGCAAGGAGCTTAAACAACGCTATCAGTTTAAGGACATCATTGGCAAAAGTCGAGTGATGCAGGATGTTTTGGCGCTTGTGAAAACCGTAGCGGTGAGCAATTCCACAGTGTTAATACGGGGTGAAAGTGGCACAGGTAAAGAAATAATTGCTCGAGCAATACATTCATCCAGTCCACGCGATGGGATGCCATTCATCGCTGTCAACTGTGCCGCTCTACCGGAAACATTACTTGAAACGGAATTATTCGGGCATGAAAAGGGCGCATTCACCGGCGCGGTATCACAGCGTAAAGGTAAATTCGAACTTGCAGACAAGGGTACAATTTTCCTCGACGAAATCGGCGACATGACCCAGAAGACGCAAGCACATTTACTCCGTGTCATCGAGGAAAAGGAATTCTGTCGCATCGGTGGGACAAAACCTGTCAAAGTCGATGTGCGCATCATCTCAGCGACAAATAAAAATCTTGAACAAATGATAGAAGATGGTTCCTTTCGCGAGGACTTGTATTACCGACTGAATGTCGTATCAATCGAGGCGCCGCCATTGCGCAAACGCAAGGAAGATATTCCACTTTTTGTCGAGCATTTTTTAAAAAAGTACTCCATAGAAAACAAAAAAGATATCTCCTTTATCGATGAGGATGCACTCGCATTATTGATACAACATGATTGGCAGGGAAATGTGAGAGAGCTTGAAAATGCAATCGAAAGAGCTGTAGTTATTACAAAAAAGGATTTTATCAGTTCTGATGAATTACCTGCATTAATAAAGAAAAAAAACACAAATATAGCAAAAACCCATGATATAGAAAATGCTAATCTATCTCTCAATGAAATTGAAAAAGAACATATTCTGCATATTCTTGAAATTGTAGAATGGAATATAAAAAAAGCTGCGGGTATCCTCAAGATAGATAGAACCACGCTATATAATAAGATGAAGAAATATGGGATAGAAAGAAAGTAAGGTTCAAGTTTTTTTCTCCCTATCGCTCTATGGGAGGGAAATCATCGAGGACATTGTGATGAAACAGCCCATGACTTTAGTCGTGGGTTCACTTTTTTTAGCTTTCAAATAGATAGTATCCTTTCCTGCTGAATATTTTTACTGTTGAATATTCCAGCGACATATTTCAATTATGTAGAAATATACTACATTTTTTGCCATTACATTTGCCCGGTTTCAAGCTATGTCATTGCTTATATCTATGCAATACAATAAGTTATTCTTATAGTTGAAATTTTGGCATGGAATTTGTTGTTAATGGAATGAAGCGAAAAATCAAACATAGAGGTTCAAAATGAAGTGCCCATTTTTAGAAGAAGTAATAGTCAGATATTGCAAGGCATATCCTGTTCGGAAAATGATTCCGAGTTCAGGTGAAGATAGTATTTGCCTTGGTGAAGAACATTGTGCTTGCGGAACATATCGGGAAGTTGCCCGTGTCGATGTGCAAAGTGAAGAAGATGTGATTGCAGAAGCGCCGACAAGAAAAGCGCCGAAATCCTCCGAATATCCTGCAGAAACTCCTCCTGTCAAGGGAAGCGCCGATTTCTTTCCGGCATACTGGGCTAAATTCTGCAAAGTTGTCAATTGCCCCGTATGTCCATACAGATTTATGTGTCTCGGCGCAGAGAGACGATGGATGAGAGAACCGGTCCTAATCCACGGTTTCGAAATCATCCGAGACATGTATTACTCGACATGGCACACATGGCTGCAGATTAGAAAGGACAAAACCGTGAGAATCGGACTGGATGACTTTTCGCAGAATCTGCTGGGAAACATCACAGGAATCGAACTCCCCGAAATCGGTACAATCCTAAAGGAAAAGGAATCCGCCTGGAAAGTAATCGTCAATGGCTGGGAGATTGACCTGCTGTCGCCTATCAATGGTGAAATTATCGATGTCAATCGAAAGATTGCAGATGATTTGACAATTATAAATCGCGACCCACATAAAACCGGATGGATACTCGAGCTAAAACCTGTCGAATTGGATGAGAAAATCGAGTTGATGCTCCATGACGAAAAAGCAATTTCATGGCTCGATTCCGAACTCGATAAATTGCATTCCCGTGTCGAGGATGGTATCGGCGTTACAATTGCCGATGGTGGTGAACTCATCGATGCAATCAGTGAGAAGATTGATAAAAGTGAATGGCAAAAACTAATCGGACAGTTCCTGATGACCGAACCGCATAAAATCTAAATGCAGGAGACAGGAATCAGAATTCAGAGCCACAGAGTTCTTGGAGAATAGAACACGGATGACACAGATTGCACGGATTTTCACGGGAAATAATATAATTTTTAATCCGTGTGAATCTGCGTTCTATTCTTTTTCATTGCCGAAGCTTACGAAACAGCGATAGCCAGTGCAATCGATGCGAACTTAGTCTTATCGGTGTCGGCGCGGCTGGTTAATATAACCGGCACGGACGCACCGAGCACTATCGCCGCACAATCGTATCCGGCAAGAAAAGCAAGAGATTTGTATAGCACATTTGCGCTGACAATCTCCGGGCAAAGAATTATGTCGGCATCCCCCGGAACTTCTCCGCCGATTTTCTTCAATTGCGCAGCCTCGATGTCAATTGCATTATCAAGTCCGAATGGACCCTCGACAATCGCACCTTCAATCTTGCCATCTTTGCAAATTCGGGCGAGTTCGGCAGCATCGAGTGTGCAGGGCATTTTGGGATTAACTTTCTCTGTTGCACAAACACACGCAACTTTGGGCTTTTCGATTCCGAGTTTATGATAGACTCTAACCGCATTGCGGATTATGTATGCTTTCGTATCGAGGTCGGGAAGAATACTAATCGCTGCGTCGGTTACCGCAAGGAGTTTGTGGTATGTCGCGACCTCGAATATTGCGATGTGGCTCAAAAGCAATGATGCGAGCAAGCCGGAATCCTTGTCGAGAATGGCATGCATGTAATCGGAAGTCGAGACTAATCCTTTCATTAGCGCATTCGCTCTGCCTTCACGAATGACTCTCACCGCAGTTCTCGATAACTCTTTCGGATTGCTTTCGTGAACGATTTCGTAATTGTCGATGTCCACTTCCGCGATGACTGCCGTTTTCCGAATCTCATCTTCATCACCGACAAGGATTGCATCGGCAATGTCCGCGACTCGCGCCATCTCCACCGCTTGAAGCGATTCGACCTCGTGAGCGCCGGCGAGAGAGATTTTCCGCTCGGGCAACTCCTTCGCTTTCTCGATTATTCCTGATAGACTCTTCATAATGACCTCTCGTCTATTGCGGATTATATTCTTTCACCATTTCGACACCGCGGAGGACACGCAGAGCGCCCTTCGCAAGTGCAAGCATCTCGTTTTCGCCGGGATAAACAGTAACTCCACACTCCATCGCGGAAACCGATTTTTGGATTTTATGCACCAGGAGCTCAGAGCGAGCCAGTCCGCCTGTTAGGAGAATCCTGTCCACCGACTCGCCATCGAATGCGGGCAGAAGCGCAGTGATGTTCTTCGCAATCTGATATGCAAAAGCATCGACAACTTCGATTGCCTCATTATCGCCATCAGCGACACGATTCTCGACTTTTCGGAAATCCGAAGCGCCAAGCAAATCGATTAATCCGCCACGCCCACGATTGAGTTCCTTCAATTCCTCATAGGAATACTCGCCGGAGAAGCACAGGTCGATAACTCGTCTTGTCGGTAAAGAACCGGAGCGCTCCGGAGTGAAAGGACCTTCACCATCCAGGGCATTATTAACATCGATAAATCGACCCTTTTTGTGAGCGCCGATACTGATTCCGCCGCCCATGTGGCAGACGATGACATTGAGATATTCGTAGAAAGTCTCGTTCTCTTCGGCATATCTACGAGCGGTGGCAATTTGATTGAGTGCATGGCTGACAATATTCCTGCGAATCGCTTTTATTCCTGTGATTTTCGAGCGGATAGGAACCTCATCGACAACGACAGGGTCGACGATGAAAGCGGGTTTATCGCAATCGCGGGTTAATTCATAAGCGATAAGGGCGCCGAGATTCGATGCATGTTCGCCGCCGAACGAGTCGAGCAAATCCTGACGCATACTCTCGTTGATGGCATAAGTTCCATGCGGAATGGGTCGCAGGAGACCGCCGCGTGCCGAAACTGCATCGATGTCATCGAGCGAATGATTATGCGCGGACAAAGTCTTGAGAACCGCATCCTTCCTGAGATTAAACTGCTCGATTATACTCTTGTTTGCAAAAGGTTTCAATTCTTCCGATGAATGGTGAATCTCATCGGCGAAGTTCTCGATGTCGCCATCGAAAAGACTAATCTTGGTCGAGGTCGAGCCGGGATTGACCGCGAGAATGCGATACCTGCGGAAGAATGTATCCTTGGGCGTCCGGTCCCAATGTCCAAAACGATGCAATCGAACAATGTTTGCTTTGACTGCCAGCTCAACATCTTCGGCGGTGCAATCGAGCGCCATGTCTATTCCCCGGAAACGCACACCATAGACGACAGGGAATTTCTTTGCCTCAGGGAAACGAGCGGCATAGAGATGATAAAGAAAGTTGCCCAGTTCAAGGTTCGGAGCGATAATGACATTAGTGCTGCCGAAATCTCTTCCCTGTTCCTTGAGGTAATATTCCGCCGAGCGTTTCGATAGAGCGACGCTGACCTTAACCTCACCCTCGATATGTATCGTCTTGTATCGTTCGCCACGCTCGATTCTATCCGCAAGGACTTCGGGAACCAATTCGGTGGCTTTGCGAACCAATTCCGGCGACGGTCCTTCATCCGAACCGCGATTGGAATACGACACAATCGCGCCGTTGATTGTCGGAAGGATATCTTCGGGGATAAGGTCGCGAGCGACCGCGCAAGTTCCGACAGCGATTCTCGCTAATTTCTCGGGCGTCATCGTGGCATTAACACCGACATCGCCGAAAACGATAATGTTGTATGGAAAAATGTCGTGCGGGAAGTCGTCGGGAAGAACGAACACACCAGCCTCGAGCATGACCTCGCCCATTCGGAGAAGTTTTAGCATCGGACGACAATACTCTTTCGGCGGATGAGTAACGCCACCGACGACAGCATCGGCGTGTCCCTGCCGGACAGCCATGATTCCAAATATCGGCGGCTTTTTGACAATTTCGCGAGCTTCCTCGATATCGCGTGTCCAGCCGATACCCTCCGGAAGATTAATGTATGCCTGAGCAAATTCATCGACAAGCTTCTCGTTCTTGTCAATATCGACGAAAGCGCATTCGGAACATGCGAAAGCGACACGGACAGGGTCGAGATGCCCGAGTTCCTCCGCCATTACGGCATGAACTTCAGTTTCGGATGCGAGAAATACCATCCGGGCGAATCGCGGAAGATAACATGCCGCCTCGATTACACGCGGGTCGAGAGGGTCGGTGAAAATAACTGTCGGTCGGTTATGCATTAACTCGAGTATTTGATTTTCGAGCGAACCGTTTATGTCATACATGATTTCCTCCGAAGATTTCACCACAGAGCGCACAGAGAAAAACACAGAGTTCACAGAGATACTGATTAATTCCGTAAAGATTATTTAGACGCTTTGATCATCAATTGACAGTATAAAAAACATCCTGTTCATCCTGTTATCCTGTCAAAGTTTTTTTTTCTTTCTCTGTGTTCTTTGTGTAAAGCTCTGTGTTCTCTATGGTTGCCTTTATTATTGACTATAGCCAATTGTTAATAGTCTATTCCTTCTTTCGCCAGAATGCCTTTCATGTATGGATGCTTGATTTCCTTCACCTCGCTGATTAAATCGGCTCTCGCGAGAATGTCGGGATGTGCGTATCTTCCAGTGATTATGAGCATGAGATTATCGGGAATCATGTCGAGCAAGGCGTTCACATCGGCGAGTGCGATAAGCCCGAAATCGAGAGCGACATTCAATTCATCGAGAATGACCATGTCGTATTTTCCGCTCTTGACGATTTCCGATGCGAATTGAAATCCCTCGCGTGCGAGTTTAAGGTCTTCGGCGCCGGGATTCCCCCTCTCGACAAAAGTCGGGAGACCGAACTGGCGGATTTCAAAGTTCGGGATTTCGGGAGCAATCTTTACCTCGCCATACTCGATGTCGCCCTTCATGAACTGGAGCATGATGACTTTCCATCCATGCCCGCATGCGCGAAGAGCTTGACCGAGTGCGGCGGTTGTTTTTCCCTTGCCGTCGCCTGTGTAAATGTGTAGCATAATAATTTACTCAAGAATTTTAACGCAGAGAACACAGAGTTCGCAGAGGATGTAGAGACACGGCATGCCGTGTCTTTACAAAACGTTCTCTGCGTGCTTTGCGGTGAAAAATTATTTTATCGCATCAAAGCCCTTTTTCAAATCTTCGATGATGTCCTCGACATCCTCGATACCGACCGACATGCGAATAAGACCGGGGCTGATTCCCGCAGTTGCAAGGTCTTCTTCACTATAAGCTGCATGTGTCATCGAGGCGGGATGTTCGATAAGCGTAGTAACGGCGCCGAGACTCACCGCAACAACGCAAAGCTCCAGCGCATTCAGGAACTTTTTGCCGGCTTCTTTGCCATCTTTGAGAATCCAACTGACCAGTCCCGAACCGCCGGACATCTGCTTCTTCGCAAGCTCGAACTGCGGATGACTTTCGAGCCATGGATAATAGACCTCGGCGACTTCATCACGACTCTCGATGAATTTTGCGACAACCATTGCATTCTCCATCTGCCTGTCCATCCTGACGACAAGAGTTTGAATCCCACGCAGGAAAAGATACGCATTCATCGGACCCATGATTCCGCCGGTGTTAAAATTTGTCTCGTTCCTGATTCGCTTGCATAGTTTTTTGGATGTAACAACCAATCCGCCGACAGCATCGCTATGTCCGCCGATATATTTCGTTGCGCTGTAGAGCACGATGTCGATGCCGAGTTCGAGCGGTCGCTGCAGATAGAAAGTAGCGAAAGTCGTATCCACCGCAACGGGGATTCCGTGTTCGTGAGCGAATTCCGCGGTCGCCTTGAGGTCAACGATGTCGAGTGTCGGATTGGCGGGCGTCTCGGTCAGGAATAGCTTCGTCCGCTTATCCACGAGATTTTTCGCCTTAATGTCAGCGACGAAATCGTTTGCCTTCGCCCATCGCACACCGATATTCCATCGCGGCAAAAGCTTGTCGAGCAATGCGAATGTGCCGCCATATATCGGTGAGGAAACGATAATGTTATCGCCGGCATCGCACAACGCCATGATAGTCGTGAAAATCGCCGCCATCCCGGAACCGAATGTCGCGCCGGCTTCGCCGCCCTCGAGGAATGCAATCTTCTCTTCGAGGAAATCGATTGTCGGGTTGCCGAGACGCGTGTAGATATAGCCGTCCTTCTCGCCGGAGAAAAGCGCCGCGCCATGCTCGGCGGATTCAAATGAATATACCGCAGAGAAATACACAGGCGGGACAATCGCACGGTTTTTCTTGTTGAAAAGCTCATTCTTCCCGACAACTACTTTCGTCCCTGTTTTCATTTTTTACCTCCATTTTTATTTTGTTTTGTTGTGAGCAAATGATTTAAATTGTGAAAATAGTTTAATACATCGGATTAAAGGAAGCAATAAAAAAATTGGAATAAATGATATAGATATTCTTGACTGTTGGTTTCCTACAATTTTTCGCACAGTTCAATCAGTGTGCCGGTGTTTTTATCTGGATAGATAAAAGCGATTTTCTTGCCGTGCGCGCCTGTGCGGGGAACTTCATCGATAAGGCGGATGCCGGCGGATTTCATCTGCGCAAAACACGATGCGATATCATCCACCTTAAGCGCGATGTGATGTATTCCCGGACCGTTCTTTTGGAGATATTTTGCGATATTCGACGATTCATCGAGCGGCTGGATAAGTTCGATTGATACGCCGCCAATCTCGATGAACGCAAGTTTCACTCCCAGCTCAGGGATTTCCTCGGTGTAAGTAACCTTTAATCCAAAAGCTTTTTCAAAGAACGCCGCCGCCGCGACTGTATCGGGCACAGCGATTGATACATGGTCGAGTCCTTCGATATTCATGTGAATTACCATCCCTTGAAATTAATAGTTAATAATTGTCAATTGTCAATCGTATGTTCCATAGACTTGTTTTAATGCATCGGTGATTTCGCCGAGTGTCGCATTCGCTCTGACTGCCTCGATTGTCGCTGGCATAATGTTGTCGCCGTTTTGCGCGGCGGATGCTACCGAATCCAATGCTCGTTTCAATTCATCGGCATCGCGATTTTCCCTGTATCGCGCGAGTTCATCGAAGCGTTTCTCCAATCCCTCGACAGTCCCTGTGAATTCGGGCTCCATCACCTCCTCATCCTCGAAAATGCTGACACCGACAACCTTTCGCTCACCCGATTCGATTTCCTTCTGATATTTGTATGCGCTGTCCTCGATAAGTTTTTCTGTAAATTTTGTCTCGACACATTTGATACCGCCGCCTTTCCGCTCGATTAGGTCGAGTATAGCCATCACTTCATCCTCGATTTCATCGGTGAGTTTTTCGAGTGTATATGAACCGCCGAGTGGGTCAACCCAGTTCGTAACTCCGCTCTCGTATGCGATAACCTGCTGCGTTCTCAGCGCCAGTTTCGCAGCGGTCTCCGATGGCAGACTTAATGCTTCATCATACGAATTTGTGTGCAGACTTTGCGTCCCGCCGAGAACCGCCGCGAATGCCTGTAATCCGACACGAATCGCATTGTTGAAAACATCCGTCGCAGTCAATGTCGAGCCGCAGGTCTGCGTGTGGAATTTGAGAATCTGCGATTTCGGATTTTCCGCTTTGAATTTATCACGCATGATTCTCGCCCAGATTCGTCTCGCTGCACGGAATTTCGCAACCTCCTCGAGGAAATTGCTATGACATCCAAAGAAGAATGAGATACGGGGTGCGAAACTATCCACAGGAATCCCACGCTCGCTCGCCTTTTTAACATACTCGATTGCATGGCTGAGAGTGAACGCAATCTCCTGAGCGGCGGTAGCGCCGGCTTCACGGATATGGTATCCCGAAATCGAGATGAAATGCCACCTGGGAAGATATTTTATGCAGTATTCGAGAACATCGATTGCAATCTTTACCGATGGCTCGACAGGAAAGATGTAATTCCCGCGCGCGAGAAATTCCTTCAACGGGTCGTTCTGCACAGTTCCCCGCAGATTCTCGATAGGGACGCCCTGTTCCTCGGCGGTTGCGATATACATTCCCAGAATCATCGGAGTCGTGGCGTTTATCGTCATCGAGGTCGAGACTTTGTTCAGGTCGATTTTTCGGAAAATGGTCTTCATATCCTCGATAGTCGAAACCGCGACACCGACTCGACCTGTTTCATCACGCGCCATCGGATGGTCGGAATCGTAGCCAAGCTGCGTTGGCAAATCGAATGCAACCGAAAGCCCTGTTTGTCCCTGCTCGAGCAGGTATCGAAATCGCTCGTTTGTCTGTGCGGCATCGCCGAAACCAGCATATTGACGCATCGTCCAGAACCGCTGCGCATACATCTTTTCGTAAATCCCGCGAGTGAATGGGAATTCCGCTGGATTCCCGAGTTTTTCATTAAAATCGAAATCCGACAGGTCATCGGGTGTGTGGATATGCTTGCTTTGCTCATTCTCATTCATTTTATATATTACCTTTGTGAGTTGATGATTGACGATTGTCCCCCGCATATCACAATTAAATAACATCAATCAGTTTAGGCAATAAAAAAAGCATAGAGTATAAATAACCTCCCGAAGGTTTGGAACCTTCGGGAGGTTTAACTTTGCCATTCGCTTCAGTGAACAAATAAATTTTCAGGAGGTTTAACTTACTCAGCGCTTTCAATAACTACCAGCTTCTGTCCGATACTGACGGTATCGCCTTGATTAACAGGCAATTCAGCGACTATACCATCGGTTTTGGCGGTGATTTCATTGAACATCTTCATCGCCTCGAGGATAACCAGCGGCTGTCCTTTGGTTACCTTGTCGTTAAGAGCGACTTTGACTTCGGAGACCAATCCCGGCATCGGCGCGGTGATAACAGCTTCGCTCTCGTCCATTGCGGCTTCAATGAACGCCTCACGGAACATGACCTCATGGACATTGTGCCCGATTGTCAGCAGATAGTCGCCATCCTTGACACGACGGCAATTCACCTGAAGCGATTGTCCATCCACAAGCATCGAACTGAATCCATTGAATCTTGTCGCGGAAATATCGATTGTATGCGGTTCACCATTAACCTCGACAAGAAATCGGTCTTTCTCTTCGGTAACCTCGACCTCAAACTCTTGATTGTCAACCATTATTGTCTTTTTCATTTTTTCCTCTTATTTCAATTATTTATTTTTGAAGCGCTCTCATTCGGTTAATCAATTTCCACTTACTTTTAATTCCTTCAGTTTCGCCTTTGGATGCATGAATTTTCGGTGTAATCTTCTCGCTAACTGCGGCGATTGCAGCGATTTTATTCATATCAATTTCATCGTCATAGAGTGAAAATTTTTCTAAGAAATGCGTGGTGTAATCACCCGACTTGAATCGCTCATCCTCCATAATTTGTTTCAATAGTTTTAGCGTAGTCTTGACACCGACGATGCGATATTCCTTGAGCGCTCGCTTCATCCGCTCGATACAACCGTCTCTGTCTTCCGCCCAGACAATAAGCTTTGAAATAATCGGGTCGTAATTGAGAGGAATCGTGAAATTTTGGTAAATGCCCGAATCGAGCCTGATACCGGGACCGCACGGCTCGACAAGATACTCGACCAATCCCGGAGACGGCATGAAATTATTGTCCGGGTCCTCGGCATAAACACGCACCTCGATTGCATGACCGTTCTGGACAATATCTTCCTGTCGCCATGTGAGCTTCTCGCCAGATGCAATCGCTATCTGCATTTTCACGAGGTCCCGTCCGGTTACAAGCTCCGTCACCGGATGTTCGACCTGTATTCGTGCATTCACCTCGAGGAAATAAAATTTCTTGTCTTTATCGAGTAAAAACTCGATAGTTCCGGCATTGCGATAATCCACGATTTTGGCAATTTTGACAGCGGCTTCACCCATCTTCCTGCGCGTTTCATCATCGAGAGCGGGCGATGGCGATTCCTCGACAATCTTCTGATACCTTCGCTGAATCGAGCATTCGCGCTCAAACAGATGAATCACATTGCCGTGATGGTCGGCGAGAATCTGCACCTCGACATGGCGCGGTTCCTGAATGTATTTCTCGATATAAACGGTGTCATCGCCGAATGCGGACTGCGCCTCCTTGCGCCCGAACTCGATTGCCTTCTTGAGTTCATCGGGTGAATGCGCGACACGCATGCCTTTGCCGCCGCCGCCCATGGATGCCTTGAGCAGAACCGGATAACCAATCTGCTTGGCGAACTTTTCGAATTCAGCAAAATCTCTCGATTCCGTTGTCATTCCGGGAATCATTGGCGCATCGGTCTTTCCGACAGTCTGCCGCGCGGAAATTTTATCGCCGACCAGCGCCATCGTTTTCGATGCCGGACCGATAAACGGAATTCCCTCCTCCTCGCATCTCGCGGCAAAACGGTGATTCTCCGCAAGAAAACCATATCCGGGATGAATCGCATCGGCGCCCGATTTCCTCACGGCATCGATTATCTTATCGAAATTCAAATAGCTCTTATCCGGTTGAGCCTCGCCGATATGATACGCCTCGTCGGCAAACCGCACATGCAGTGAGTCCCTGTCAACATCGGAATACACGGCAACCGCTTCGATGCCCATCTCGCGACATGCACGGATTATCCGCAATGCGATTTCGCCACGATTTGCGATTAATATTTTTTTGAACATATATCACTTCCTTTTTTATTGACGATTGACAATTGAATATTGACAATTACCCCACCCCGCCACAACCCACCTGTGTCATGCATTTCATCACTGGTTTCTAAATTTCGTCATCATCCTCATCGTAATCGTCATCATCTTCATCTTCTTCATCATAATTATATTGCGGTGGAGCTGACCTTCCCCCGAAAAAACGGACAATTATTTAAGCCCTATTTTCTCGAACTCAGCAGGGGTCATGTATCCCAATGCTGAATGTCTTCTTTGCCGATTATAGAACACCTCAATATACTCGAATATACTCCTCCTTGCCTCATCTCGCAAAAAGTATTCTTCAAAATATATCAATTCGGTTTTCAATGTGCCGAAGAATGTTTCTGTGATTGCATTGTCATAGCAGTCACCAGCGCGGCTCATACTTGGTATCATATTGCGCTTTGCAAGAAGCTCCTGGAATTCTGTGCAAGCAAATTGACTGCCCCGGTCTGAGTGAAATATCACCTCCGGCGATAGCTTACGATGACTTACCGCTTGCTCGAAAGCGTCGATTGTTAGCTCTTTGGTCAGGCGATTGCTCATTGCCCAGCCGACTATCTGCCGCGAATATATGTCGAGAATTACAGATAGATAAAGCCATCCTTCGTGTGTCCAGATATATGTGATGTCCGATGTCCACTTGCGATTCGGCGCAGTCGCCGAGAATTGGCGATTCAGGATGTTATCAGCAACAGGAAAGTTATGCTTTGAATTCGTCGTTGCCTTAAACTTGCGCTTCGTCTTCGCTCTTATGCCGTTTTCTCGCATAATCCTGGCGACACGGTTCTTGCTGCATTCGATTCCCTGCGCATTCAATTCCGCGGTGATACGAGGGCTGCCGTAAGTCCACCGGCTCCTTTGCATCGCATCATCGATCGATTTCAACAACCTCCGATTTGCCTTTTTGCGATTGCTAACCCCGCGCTTTCGCCAGTCATAATATCCGCTCCTGGAAACCTGCAATACCCGGCACATTCTCTCGACTCCGAATGCGGAGCGGCGCTTCTCGATAAAAGCGTATTTCATTCGGGCTCCTGTGAGAAAATGGCTAATGCTTTTTTTAATATATCACGCTCATCCTCGGCAACCTTAAGTTTCCGTCTTAATAGACGATTCTCTTCCTCGAACGGTTTCAAACGCCCCTTGCCGGGAAAAGCATCTCGAGAATCCTCAAGAAACTGCCGTTTCCAATTGGACAATGTATTTTGGCTGATACCAAGATTTCGCGCCACTTCCGAAACCTTGTGCCCACCGTCAACAATCAACCGAACAGCCTCAAGTTTGAATTCCCTGTCAAAATTCCGCCGTCGTTTTTTGGTCCCCATTTGGACACCTCCTTTGAAAGGTAATATAACACCTTTCGCTGTGTCCGTCAAATCGGGGTAATATCAAAATACAACCCACGGGCTAATGTAAAATAATACAACTCATTTCCGTTGGGTGAAATTGAAACACCAAACCATTCAGACAAATCCGGAGTATTAGGGGGATTACCAAGAGGTATACCTTCAGTCCATTCACTACCAATTTTGCGGCTATAATGAATATCGTGTGGGTCATAAGGATTGTAAAAACATTCTGTCATATCTGCCGTAAAAGTCATTCCGCTATATGGACCTGGTGATGGATAATCACTATCGTCATAAATTCTATACCATTCCCCGCCAATGCTATCGCGTTGTAAATTAATGAAGTATCCAGCGAAATGATAAGGATATAGTCTCAAACCATCACCAGAAATTGAGACACCAAACAATGTTCCATCATATTCAAGAATCTCTTCAGAGAAAGGTTCTTCTAACACCCAGCATGTATCGCATAAAGTGTCTTCCCGAAAAGACCAAAATAATTTATCACCGGATAGATAAGTATAATGGCAAATGTAAATTTCTTTAAGATCTGGTGAAATGCAAAAATCTCCAATTCCTAAACCAACATTTACATTTTCACCAAGATTTTTGGGGGGCGTCCATGTTCCATCTTCTAATCTATGAAGAACATAGATATTGTTCCAATAACCGTAACAAGTATCTACGATAGGATAGCTATCACGCCATATAACAAATAATTTGTTCCCATCAGGGCTTATTGTTGGCATTTCTCCTCCTAAATGCCTTAAACTATCCTCATAATCCCAGAACATGACAGGCTCTGGTTCGCTCCAGAGCGGCAACTCCTGCGCGGGGAGGAGAAGGGGGAGAAGGAAAAAGGAAAAAAGAAATGTGATTGTTTTTTTCATTATTAAATCCCGAATTAAAATTTACAATAATAGTATAGTCATAAAAACTGAAATGCAACAAGAAAAATTAAATAATTTTAAGCAAATTGTAAATTACTCTCGAATTTTAATTACTCGGATTGGTAGGTTTATATGGATTTTTTTGCAAAATGCGAGAGAAAGTGTGGGAAACACACAAAAAAGTGCTACGAACGGATGAAATAGCGCTACGAATGCACGAAAAAGTATTACTTTTGCGTCAATAAGTTTTACGAACGGATGAACCTGCCTGACGAACGCATTAATCTGTTTTACAATTGGGGCAATCTGCCTAACGAACGGACGAATCTGCCTTACGAACGCATCAATCTTCCTTACTAACGGATGAGTCTGCCTTACTGATGGATGAAAAATCCCGTCAAACGCGAGAAAAATCCTTACAAACGCACCAATCTGCCTTACATATTGGCACGGAAATTGCTATGTGTGTCGCTTTTTATCTGCAACCTTTATATTCTAATTCTCTCTCCTGTATCGGGATTGAAAATTTTTGTGTTCTGCAAATCAATCCTGAATGGAACAGCTTCACCGACCTTGATACTTTTTATAGCTGATACTCTTGCCACAATTTGTTTTTCAGCGAGTGTAAAATATAAAAATGTCTCGTTTCCCATCGGCTCGACAACATCGATAGTAACTTTGAAATGAGGATTGTTCTCATCGATGATAAAATATTCCGGGCGAACACCGATAACAATATTCTCCACCGGCATCTTTCGTGAAAAGTCGAGTCTGGTGTCATCGAAAACGATTTGTGTATCACGCGCTTTCCCTGCGATGAAATTCATTGCGGGTGAACCGATAAATCCCGCAACAAACAGGTTTTCCGGTTCATTATACAATTTGAGCGGAGTATCATGCTGTTGTATGATGCCATCGTTTAAAACAGCGATTCTGTCGCCCATAGTCATCGCCTCGACCTGGTCGTGTGTTACATAAATCATAGTGGTCTGCAGTTTCTGATGCAGTTTCGATATTTCTGTTCGCATGTGAACTCGCAGTTTGGCATCGAGATTTGACAACGGTTCATCGAAAAGGAAGACTTTCGGTTTTCTGACAATAGCCCGACCGAGAGCCACACGCTGGCGCTGTCCACCGGAAAGCTGCTTTGGTTTGCGAGTGAGGAAATCGGATAAACCGAGAATTTCAGCGGCATCGCCAACTCGATTATCGATTTCCTCTTTCGGGAACTTGCGGATTTTCAGTCCGAATGCCATGTTGTCGAAGACATTCATGTGCGGATAGAGTGCGTAATTCTGGAAAACCATAGCGATGTCCCGGTCTTTCGGGGGCAAATCGTTCACCACTTTTCCGTCGATATAAATTTCACCGGAGGTGATTTCCTCGAGACCGGCGACCATGCGCAGAAGTGTGGATTTTCCGCAGCCTGAAGGTCCTACAAGAACGAGAAATTCTTTATCGCTTATCTCAAGATTGATATCCTTGAGCACATGAGCCTTGTTGTCATATATTTTGTTTGCATCTTTTATTATTACTTCAGCCATGTATTACCTCCATACAGGTTTGGGCTTTTCTATATGTATCTCGTCGCATGCAGGTGCGGGAGCATTCAATGAATAACAATAGGTATTGGACCCAGATGGAAAATCCTGCCACTTTTGGGTTTCATAATAAATGAGACTGTATGCTCTGATTTTTCATATCGTTTTCCAGTTTGCAAATCTTGAATAAGGTCTTCTTCGATTTCCAATGTATATTCCATAGCATTATCACTTCTGTTAATAGCGATAATAACCTTAGAACCTTTGTATTCCTTGAAAAATAGAATTGTGTTATCATCGGGAGTGATGAAGTGATTCACATGACCCAATGCAATTGCGGGAATCTCCTTCCTGATTTTAATCAATTCTTTCATATATTCCGAAAGTTCCCTATCCTGAGCGAGTGTATCCCATTGAAAACATCTTCTGCAATCGGGGTCTTTACCGCCTTCCATACCGATTTCATCCCCATAGTATATCGATGGCGCACCGAGCATTGTCATCTGAAACAGCCATGCGAGTTTTAGTTTATCCTTATCGCCATTGCAAAGAGTGATGAATCGCGGTGTATCGTGGCTTCCCAATAAATTGAAAGATGCATTATTTATAAACGGATAATACGAAGCGAGAACCGAGAAGTATTTTTCAGCAAATTCGCTCGATGTAATTTTGTCGAATGCGAAAAAATCAAGGCAGGCATCACGGAAACGATAATTCATGACAGCATCGAACATGTCGCCCTTGAGCCAATTTCCACCATCGCCCCAAATCTCACCGAGGATATAACATTCTGGATTAATCGAGCGAACTCTATTGCGAAACAGAAGCCAGAATTCATCTTCGACCTCATTCGGGCAGTCGAGTCTCCAGCCGTCGATTCCCATTTCTGTCCAGTGATTGGTAACCTCGAAAAGGTATTTTCTCACTTCAGGATTTGTGGTCATAAGACTTGGAAGCGAGCCAAATCCCCACCAGCATTCGTAATTGGGTTTGTCAATTGGACCAATCGGAAATGAATGAATATTATACCATCTTGCATAAGGCGAATTCATCTCGTTTTTAATAACATCCTGAAAAGCCCAGTGTTCGCGTCCTGTATCGTGAAATACACCGTCGAGCATCACTTTTATATCGCGAGCATGACAGGAATCGAGTAGCTCTTTAAAAATTTGAATATCGCCGAAATGCGGGTCGATTATCATCATGTCGGACATGTCGTATTTGTGATTGCTGGGAGCTTGAAACACAGGATTGAGATATAATGCATTGATTCCCAAATCGGAGAGATAATCGAGATTATCAATGATACCTTTCAAATCGCCGCCGAAGAAATTATGATATTCAGGTTTTTCACCCCAGCGACGGACTTTTTTCGGGTCGTTGGATTTGTCCCCATTGCAAAATCTTTCAGGAAATATCTGGTAGAATACCGCAGTAGGCAGCCAAGATGGAGTATCAAAAACCGGGAAATCCATCGCGTTTCCCCTAAATATATTTTCATCTTCATAAAATTTATCGCTATCATAGACCTTAAAGCAATACTCGAAATACTCGTCCTTTACTGGAATTGTCGCTATATAATAGTCGAAAGTGCCATCGAACGCATACCAATCCATCTTAATATGATTTTCACCCGATACAACATAAGCGCTATCTATGTCATCTTGCTTTGTTCGGAGTTTTACATGAAGCGTAGAATCATCACTGAAGGCAAAATATGGATAATCCATTTCATGAAATACGGCATCGGTAAGTATATCACCATCCCCACGAATAGTGGACTTTTGGAATCTACCATAATCCCCAACTCTTAATATAGAATTACGACCGCCATAGCCATCGGGGGCGGATAAAGGATTATTCGAATCATGATACCAGTAGTCGCCATTAACGACAAATTTATACTGATATTCACCATCCTCGAGTTCAAGCTCAATCGTCCATACGCCGTCATTATTATCATCGGACATCATGTCAGCGCTGGTTGACCAGTTATTGAATGAACCCGCAAGAGCAACCGATCGAGGAACTACATTGGGTGTATATTTAAACAATACATTTTGCTTCTTTGCGAATATAATACCCGAGAAAAGCAATATAGACATTATAATTTGAAAATACATGTTATTCCGTAATCTCATTCCTTCACACTCCCTAATGTAAGTCCGCTAACCAGCCAGCGACTTAATATAATGAATAACACAACCACAGGTATCGATACAATAACCGAACCAGCGGAATATAATCCCCATTCGGTAGTCATATTTGCCTGAAACTGTTTGAGTCCCAGTGGCAATGTGAACATTTCCTGTTCTTGAAGGATTTGCGCGGCGACAATATATTCCGACCATGCCGCCATAAAAGAGAATAATGCGGTAATAACAAGCGCCGGTGTTGCAAGTGGCAATATAATTTTAGTGAAAGCCTGAAAATGTGAACAACCGTCTATTATAGCCGCTTCGTGAAGTGTTCGCGGAATTGTGTCGTAATATCCTTTCATCTGCCAGATACAGAAAGGCAGGGCTGTCGCGGAATATACGAATATCAATCCAATATAGCTGTTGATTAAACCGAGCTTTGAAATCATAATATACATCGGTAAAAGGAGCATAGTTGCCGGGAACATCTGTGTTGTGAGAATCGCAGTCAATCCCGCTTTCTTACCGATGAATCTGTATTTGGAAAATATATATCCCGCAGTCGATGCGAGAGCAACTCCTGTGATTGTTACAGCTATCGAGACAAGCAGAGAATTAAGCATCCAGCGAATGAAACGACCATCGGAAAAAAGTTTTATATATGAATCGAATGAAGCGCCTTCGGGAATAATACTCAGCGATGTTGATAGCAGTCTATCACCGGGACGAAGCGAAATCGAAATCACTCGTATTACCGGATATATAGTCGCCAGTGTGAATATTATTAGAAATATATAAATAATTGCGAGCTTTATTTTACTATCCTTGCGAGACATATAATCCTCCGTATTAATATATACTTTCCGTTGCTCTTGTCCTCTTGATGAATGATATTCCAAATGCTAAAAGAATAGCGAAAATAACCATCGAGAGAGCTGCTGCATAACCGTATCTATATAAGTTAAATGCCGCTTTATATACATACGAAACGAGAATGTGCGTCTTGTCGGATGGTTCACCGCCATTAGATACGAGCCATATTACATTGAGATTATTGAATGTCCATATCACGCCAAGCACGATAGCCGGTGTCATAACAGGCTTCAGATGAGGGACTGTGATTTTCCAGAATTTCTGCCATCCTGTTGCGCCGTCAACATCTGCCGCTTCATATAATTCCTTCGGTATTGCCTGAAGCCCGCCGTAAGCGATAATCATCATAAATGGGAATCCCAGCCAGACATTTGTCATTATGCAGGCTGTGAAAGCAAAGAACGGGTCTTTGAGCCATTGAACCATCGGCATGTGAAGGAATTTTGACAGAATTAGATTAATAGCGCCGAATTCATAATTAAACATTCCGCGCCATGTGAGCGCTGTTATATATTGAGGCATCGCCCAGGGGATAATCATAAGAGTTCGGATTATTCCTTTGCCGGGCAGATGACGATTTAACAATACTGCAAGAAATACACCGATTACAACATGAAAAAATACATTAACAACAGTCCATATTATAGTCTTTCCCAATACTGTATAGAAATCTTTCTCGGAAAATACTTTCAGATATTGACCGAATCCTATAATGCGCCAATCGCGGAAGTGTGTCATGCTCATATTCGATAATGACAGAATGATGTTATATATAAACGGATATATAACGACCGCGAAAATTACTATAATAGCGGGAATGAGGAAAATATATTTGAATACAAATTCCGCTCTATGTTCTTTAGCAGACTTCATTCATTCATCTCCCGGATTTTCTTTAGCGCTTCTTCCTGCATTGTTTTGGAAGCATCTTCAGGACTTATAGTTCCACCCAAAACCGCTTGATATGATGGTTTCATTGCATCCCATATTGCTCGGAGTTCAGGAATTACCGGCATCGGACGACATACATCCAGTTGGTACTTTGATGAAGTAATAAGTGGATTATCTTTGACCAGACTGTTCTCCTGAGCTTCCTTGCGTGATGGTATCGTTCCCATTACCTTTGTGAACTCAAGCTCGACAGCGGGAGATGTTAGATAATATATAAGCTTCACCACATCGGGTAGAATATCGGATTTAACATTACTATTAATGGAATAACCTTTGGGCGAATACATTGGCGAGGGCCACTTGCCTGTGGAGGTTATAAATGGAATTCGAGCGATACCCATGTCTATTCCGGCTTTTGCATATCCCGCCCACGACCATGGACCATTGATAATCATTCCTGCGCGACCCTCCTTGAAAAGTGCGTCAGCCATGTCATAGTCGCATTCTTGCGGAATGATTTTGTGCTCATCACGAAGTGCGACGATGAATTTGAAAGCCTCGACTATGGATGGAGAATTCAGTGTTGGATTGCCTTTGTCATCCATTACCCAGCCGCCGAAACCGCCGAGGAACGGGATGAAAAAATACGGCTCGGTGAAATTCCAGACAAGACCATATATGTCGATTCTGTTATCTCCATCAATATCTTTAGTCAATTCTTTGCCCATTATAATAAGTTCGTCAGAATTTTTTGGAGGTTCGGGAACGAGCTTTTTGTTATAGACAAGCGCAAGATGATTACCGATTCTATCGCCGATTTGATATAAATGTCCATCAAAATATGTTAAAGACTTTGTATCATATTTAGCCATCGAATCCTTATCGAAAAGGGTCTCCATCGGCATTATAATTTCCATCTTCGAGAACGGACCTACCTGGTCTGATGGACCATAAACAATCTGCGGTCCTGCATTTGCCAGTGATGCTGTCTGAAAACCGGTGCGCAATTCCTCGGTTTCCTTATAAAGAGTGTTGATTTTAATGCCTTGATTTTTTAACAAATAATCCTTGCAAACACTATCGAGAACAGCACGCCCCTCGACCTGCATTTGATGCCATATAGTGATGGTTGTGCCTTTTTGTTCGCCGCTGCAAGAGATAAATACTATAACAAGCATTAATATAAAACTGGCGATTAAAATGATTCTTTTCATAATATACTCCTATACTTGATGAATTATATTCTACATTTCACCGAAAATGTTTTTAACTTTCATTTCGCCGTTGCCGTCATCACGGATAAATATCTGTCTATTATCCATAGGAAACTCCTCGCCGGGAACCCATACACCCTCCTTACCTGAATTAGTATATTTATATTGAACTGTGATATTTTCCGGGAACTCTAATGTAATAGACCATATATCATCATTAGCTTTTTTGTCGCCGTGTGTTCCATCATTATACATTTTAACTTTATTTGGTGTCCAGTTGGCGATTTCGGGGCTGTCTCCGACAATATATATTGCATCAGAAACATTAATATTCTTAACAATACAGAAAAATGTAACCTTAATGTTATTCGCCGATTTCGCCATAGCGCCGCCACCACTGGTTGTTGCGCCACTCAAAACCGATGGGAAATCTGGAACATCGCCTTTCCATCCGGCTTTACCCATGAATTCATATACAGCGCGCAAGTGAGCTAAATAAGCTTCATCGAATGGTTTATCGCCGCCGGGAGCTCCCTGGTCTCCGCCATACCACCAGAACCAATCGCTTCCTTCAGCGGCATACATCTCATCCCATGCGAGATAACCCCAATATTTTGAATTCTTCTTGGCATCCGGTTGAGGTTCCGACAACGGGTCAGGTCTGGGAATTTTTGATGATTCAAGAGCCTTCCGTGTCGTTAGGAGATATTCCCATGCGGTATTCTCTTCAGCTTCGCCTATCCATGTGTCGAAATTGGCATTAATCCATGAACCCGACCACAGTGGTTCGAGTTCAGCAAGAGAGCCAATTTTATGTGCGGAAATATTTCGTGAGTCATTACCTGTAATGTATTCGCTGGTTGTTACAGTAATTATCTTGTTCTCCTGTTGTAGCTTGGTAAGTTTACGATATAATGCGTTCAAAAAATCCTTACCATCATTGTCCATACGATACCATTCCCATGCGTTTTCACCATCGAGGATAACGGTTAAAAGTCTGTCTTCATTATGTGAAGCGAATTTAATTACCGACTTTATAAAATCATCAGCGGCTTCCTCGCCGGTTTTAAGTTGATACTTGAAGCCGATTTTGTCTGACAATTCGGTATTACGAAAAACCACGACCATAGCATCCTGAAGCTTTTCGTGTGTTACGACTATATCTTTGTCGGAATCAACACGATACGGGTAATATACCGGTTTATTCGGCGGCGTGGATTTATATAATACTCCATCGCCGGTAGCCATCCACATAATACCGTTTTTAATCATTATACTTACAATATCTTCAGAAACGGAACCCTCGGCAGGCCACATTCCATAGGGTTTTATCCCGAATATATCTTCATAATATTTTACTGACTTCGCAACTTGAGCATTCGCATCTTCGGGGAAAGCAAATTCAGTTGGCAGAGGAGTTCCCGGCTGGCAAAGCTTTGCAGTATTTGTCGAGTATAATAAAGGCAATATCGGATGATAATACGGAGTCGTAATTATCTCGATTTGACCATCGGTTGTCGTGGGATTATACATTAGTTTCTTGTGAATCGGTATTACAGAAGAACATACTTTATATGTTTCAGAAATAATTCTACTACAGTCATCTTCGGTGATTTTCTTTTTCAAGTAGAAAGTTCCATCATCCTTTTCTTCAATTAAATCCGATAAATCGCAATGGATACCATTCGGTAAATCAACCTTTCCCCTGAGGAAATCCGGGTCGAACCATGCGAGATAATGCCAGAACTTTATCTCGCTTTTTTCCTGCACAGAGAATCCTGAACCTTTGTCCTTCAATGCTTTGTATTCGGGGAAACGAGCGAGCATTACATCGGAAATGCCAAATGAATTCCATGCATTTTTATATAAAAAAGCATCATCGGTCTCATCGAAATTTTCGGTCGGCTTAAGTGCAAGGTCAATCCATGGGTCGGTCTTGCCGGACATCTCGGCAAAATATATTTTAGCATCGATACGGTTCTTTTTTACATCAACATAGTCCTCGAGTCGATTGACATAATATTCCTGCAGTTGAAAAAGCAAAACGGATGTAAGGTTGATTGTGCAATGAATTTCAGGATATTTACCGATTGTCGAAGCCATATCGTAATAGTCTTTAGTTGCATGAGCGCGAACCCAGGGTCCTCGCAAATAATCGTTAACCGGGTCGAGATACAATGGCTGATGCTGATGCCAGATTATATTCAAATAAAGTTTGCCATTGACATCGTAATCATCTGTCGGGACGAATACTTTCTTCACCTCGCCCAGAATCAGTTTGCCATCATTTGTAATAGTAATTACAGTGTTCACGCCACCGTAATTATCATCGACGACATGAGGATTTTTCGGGTCGTGTTTCCAGTCATTGCCATTTATTACGAATTTATATTGATAATTTCCCGGCTTAAGTGGATACTCGATAATCCACAAACCGTCATCCGCTTTTTCCATTGGTGTTCCAGTCGGCGCCCAGCCGTTGAATTCGCCGGTAAGATATACTGCATTCGCATTGGGTGCATAATATTTGAAAATAACACCGTTCTCGCTCATTTCGGGTTGAGCAAAGAGACACATATAAAGGATAGAGATAATTATAATAACTTGTTTCGTATTCATAAATCCCTCCGTATCTATTATATTATTATATGTAAAAGATTATCATTCTATTATAGTTAATGAATTTTCGATACCATCTTCAAAATCTTTCATCGGGTTGTTCGGGTCCAGTACCCAGCTTGCGCCGTGGTCGATAACGAATTTATACTGGTATCTTCCGGCAGGCAGGGGCATTACTATTTCCCATATTCCATCGCCATCTTCATCATGCATAGTACTTATCGATGGGTCGAATCGGTCGTATTCTTTTGTGCCACACCAACTGTTGAAATTGCCTGCGAGATTCATATAATTCGCCGCTTTATTCTCATATTGGAAAATTATATAATGCACATTTCTTTCGGAATAGTCAGTTTTATATCCCTTATCGAGAAGGTTTTCTCTCTCTGAAACATCAACCTCATGCGGCGGGCGAAGCCGACCTTTTATAACATTGCCGATTCCACAGCCGGTTATAGTAACAATAAGCACAAATAGTATTATGAAAATTATTTTCTTCATGTATAATTCCTGTATAGTTATGAATATTATATTTTCGCTTTTTTAGGCACGGTATGCCGTGCCGCTACATTATATATATGTTATATTTTATCAAAATCTTATTGTTGCAAATAAATTTATCCCCTGAAAAAGCTCCATTCGTTTGAGGGCATCCATATATGATATGTCATTGTCAGACATTGTATCGTATATCCATTCACTGCGACCGGCATATTGTCCTCGAAGATTATATGGTCGCACACCTGTCGAGATTTCAAGCGAGATACCGGGTTTCGGTTCATAGAGAAATGCAAGATATGGAGCGATTATGCTTTCACTTGTCTCTTCCATTCTGCCTGATTGAAGAGTCGTATCATTTATCGTCATTATGATTCCCGAGTTTTTATAGAATACATCACCCTCGACAGCGAACTTTTGGGCAAAACGCCACTTTACATTGAATAGAAAATCATATACATCATAGCATCTTGGATATCTATCGGGTATTCCCGGTTCGATAGAATATATAATCAATTTTGAACGAGCGGTTAATTTATCATTGAAAAGGTTGAGTTCAAACCGGGGAGTAATTCTATATGAGTTTGATTCGGATACAGTGTCATTTTCAGGTTCTGGAAACGCCGGTGTAATAAAACTGCTATCCAGATGAATCAAATCATAGGAAATTCCCAATTTTGCAAACGATAGGGAATACCATCCTCCTATGACATATTCAAATCTTTTCCATTCCATCGCTCTATCGAAAGTGAGAGTCGGTCTGCCGGTAGAACCGTCATTATGCTGAGGATACATATAAACCTGATTGGAATCCATGTCGTCATAGCGCTCGAATTCAATGTCGAAAGAAAGGTCGATATTTTTCATAATATGGAAATCCATACCCCCTCCAGTAAGATATCCCGATTGCTCACCAAGAGTTATATCAAGAGTTGAATCTCCGGTAGCATCATGGTTTTCACGATTGCCGGCATCGATACTCGAACGATAATCGAGATATAGATACTCAACCCACAAATCGAGGTACTCACCGATACTTGCGGAAATATCGCCACCGATACCGAATTCGAGCGAGCCCATATCGAGCCAGTCGGACTGCAATTCATGTTCAGCATAAATCGAATCGAAACCAGTGAATTCAGCTTCGATTTCTGATGTTGGCAACCACCAGCGATTGCGGTCAACACGGAATGTGATACCCGGTTCAATAAACTCGATTTTTTTGGCAATCCTTCCCGCAATTACATCCGTGCCGTAGTCTGAGAAATCTGTCGGTTCATCCGAGCGAGTAATTCGGTTCATCCAGAATCCCTGTTTTCGCCGACCAAACCACCATTGAAGGTCATGCGCAACAATCGTATCGACAGGCGGGGAACTCGACCAGTCAGTGAACATATTTG
>Ga0114918_10000756_pt1 | contig 28427 bp, 13 predicted proteins | sample LantaG_FD_87015 | JGI IMG/M metagenome (GOLD analysis project Ga0114918, IMG submission 87015) | Deep subsurface microbial communities from Baltic Sea to uncover new lineages of life (NeLLi) - Landsort_02402 metaG | ecosystem: Environmental > Aquatic > Marine > Oceanic > Sediment | place...
AGAAAGGGAGAGAGAAAGAGAGAGAGAGAGAGAGAGAGAGAGAGAGAGAGAGGGAGGGAGGGAGGGAGGGAGGGAGCAGGTCAGAAAAAGAGACGCCGAGGAGAGGGAGAAAGAAAAAAAGAGGAAGAAGAATTTTTAGATAGACTTTATGATAGACTTTTTATCGGAAGCGCCGAGGGAGGTCGAGGGTCGCGGCGCAAGCACTCGAAAACAAAAAAGATAAAGCGACCTCCAAAATAGACGACGGAAAACACAAACTCACAGGGCGCGGTCGGGGCCGTAGAACTCGACACCGGCGCGGGCGGCGGTGTTGCGGGCCTGTTTTTGGTTTTGGAGGAGGAGGAAAGGGCGGTTGAAGAGAGAGGGCGAGGTTGTTGAGAGGGGGGAGAGAGGATAGCGCTCGACGGAAGGTCATCATGCAGCACTTCCGCGGCGCCCATGCCACGGGTCTGGCACGCGCCGGAAACGAGACGCGAGGCCCCTGCTCCCTCGTCCGAATCCTTGCTGGTGGACACGCCATGCCATCGCCCGGCGAAAGAAAGCCAAGAGCCGAGGGGGGGGAAGCGCGAGCAGGCCAGGGGCTTTTTTTCCGTTGCTGCAACGGCGGACGATATCGAGAAAAGGCGACGCGGCCCCCCGAGCCCCCCCGAGCCCCCGAAGACAGAAACAGTCGACCATTCGAGCGCCGGGAGACGCCTTTGCGCGTTCGCTCCACGGCCCCCTCCGCGTTCCGCGAAGAAATCGCGTTCGATGAGATCGACTCGCGAGCTGGAAGGCTCGAAGACGAGGCGGCAGGGCTGCGCGCGGAGCATCGAAGGGCTCTTTTCGAGCTCTTTGATGCAACGACCCTGAAACCCCTTCACTTTATCTTTTTTTTCAATTCTCCCCCCGCGCGCGCGCTCAGGCCCTCTCGCAACTCCCTCGAACTCCGGGAACTCCGAGACTCACCACGGTGGGGCGCATGACAGCGCGGGAAGCGAGGGCGGCAGCCATTGTTGGAGGTGGGAGGAGTTTTTCGGGGGGGGGGGGGGAGTGGTGGCTTGAAAGAGGAAATTGTGAGGAGGTCCAGCGGCGGCAAAGAAAAAAACCTCGGCTGCAGAAGAAAAAAAACTCTCTCCCCTCTGCCGGAGGAGAAGAGAGCAGAAGGAAGAGAAGAAGCGAACCGTTTCTCCCCCTCTCTCGCGAGCGCCGAGAGCAACAGGGGACGCTCCCTCCCTCTCCCTCACTGCGCGCCGTAGTCCTCTCGCTCTCCTCATCGCAATGGAGAACTACCACGTCATCGACCTCGTCGGCGAGGGCTCGTTCGGCAAGGTCAGGCGTCGTTTTTCTTTTTCTTTCATCGTCGCTCCTTTTTCTGTGTCGACAGGTGCATTCTTTCTGCTCCCCTCCCGTAGCGTCCAAGCCCTTGAGCGCCTCTCCCTGTCTAGCAGGGAGAGCACAGTATTCGTGCACAGGATTCGTGCACAGAAAGCTGTCGCAGCACTCGAAACGGCCTTCGAAGCCCGGAGACAAGCTTATTTTCCCTTCTCTCTCTCTTACGCGCCGATGCCGCGCCATCGTTCTTCTTTTTTCTCAACCTCCTCCGCCTCTCTTCTTCTTCCCTCTCCTTCCTCCCTTTTCTTCGCTCTCTCCACCGGCGCTCTCCCTCCGCCCCAACTCCACCCCGCCCCATCCAGGTCTACAAGGCCCGCCGAAAATACACGGGCACCCTCGTCGCCATCAAGCGCATCGCCAAGGCCGGCAAGTCCCCGCGGGACCTCGCAGGACTGCGCTCCGAGGTCGACATCCTGCGGAGGCTGCGCCACCCCGGGATCGTCGCGATGCTCGACGCGTTCGAGACGCGGAACGACTTCTGCGTGGTGACTGAGTTCGCGCACGGGGAACTGTTCGAGCTTCTGGAGGACGACGGCGGGGTCGGCGGGGTCGAAGAGCACGAGGAGGAAGGGGGAACAGGAGGAGGAGCAGCGAAGGCGCTTCCGTCGGCGGCGGCAAAGTCAAGCAACTCCGCCGCCGAGCTCGAGCTCGCTCGCGTCGCGAGGCAGCTCGTCTCGGCCCTCCACTACCTGCACTCCCACCGCGTGATCCACAGGGACATGAAGCCCCAGAACGTCCTCCTGGGAGGGAGGGGCCAAGTCAAGCTCTGCGACTTCGGGTTTGCCCGCGCGATGGGCGCCGGCACCGCGGTGCTGACCTCGATCAAGGGCACGCCGCTGTACATGGCACCCGAGCTCGTCCAGGAGCGGCCCTACGACCACCGGGCCGACCTGTGGAGTTTGGGGGCGGTGCTCTTCGAGCTTTACACGGGCAAGCCGCCCTTCTACACTAGCTCGATCTACGCGCTCGTGCGAAGGATCGTCGGGGAGCCCGTGCCGGCTCTGCCGCCGCGCGCGTCGCCGAAGCTCCGGTCTTTTCTGGCCGGCCTGCTGACCAAGGACCCGGAGAGGAGACTGGGATGGCCCGAGCTGCTCGACCACCCGTTCGTGAGGGAGACGGAAGCCGAGAGGGCGCGGAGGGAGGCGGAGGCCGCCGAGGAGGCCGAGGCCGAGGCGGCGCGGCGCGGGTGGAGAGGCGAGCGGGGCGATGATGAGAAGGAAGAAGAAAAGGCGCGGAGGAAAGTCGAGATTCCTGCTGCTCCGGCCCCTCCTCCTCCGACCCGGGACCTGATCGACCTCGACAGGCCGCTGCTGGCCGCGGCCAAGCCCTCGCTGCTCGTCAACAACGGCGCTGGAGCTGCGGGGTCGGGGGGGGTGCTGCTTCCGTCTCCGAGCGCGGCGCCGATGGCGGGGCAGCAGCAGCAGCATTATCAGATGCGCCCTCCGCCTCCGAGAGCCCCCGCTGCGGCTTCCCCGCTGGCTGCGGCAGCAGCCGCGAACGCAAGCGCGAGAGCTGCAGCAGCAGGAGCAAGGACAGCGGCAGCAGCAGCAAGGACAGCGGCAGTACCCTCGACAACAACGATGACAACGACGAGCGCTCCGACCGCCGCGGACGCTCCCGCCCCGGCGGCTCCTCCTCGGCCTGCCGACGCGGGACGCTCGTCGCCGCCCTCCTCCCTGCTCGAGGCCGCCGCCTTCGCCGCCGCGACGGCCGAGGGGGCCGCTGCGGCCTGGGGCCCGGGAGAGGCGGGAGGAGGCGGAGGAGGAAACGAAGGACGCCTCGCCGTCGTCCTCCGGGGCCTCTCTTCTGCCCGGAACAAGTGCGAGGAAGGAGAGGCCGCTCCGTCTTCTTCCTCCTCCGCTGCTGCTGATTTCGCGACAGCGCTACGAGCAGCAGCGTGCCTCGTGGCGCTGGCGCCTCCCGACGCCGTCTTCGACGGCAGGGCCGCGAAGCTCGCCGCCGCCGCTGCGGCGGCTGTCAAGGGAGTTTTCACTGCCGCCGGAGAGGCTCCTTCCTCGTCGTCGCCTTCACCTTTGTCTTCGTCTCCTCGTCCTCTCGTCTCCGCGGCAGCGGCCGCAGACGATCTCCGAGCAGCGGAGGCGGCGGCGGCGGCTGCAGCCGCGGCCGTCGGCAAGCGCTTCGTGTGCCTCCCGGGGTCGACGGAGTCCTACGCGCTCCTTCTGCTCTCCTTGGCCAAGCCTTCTTCTCCTCCCTCGGAAGCCGAAGCCGAAGCCTCTTCCGCGGCCGCCTCGCGCGGCCTTGCTGACGCCTGCCGCCGCGCCCAGGCAGCCCTGGCCGCGGACGCGTCCTCGGCGGAGCGCGCCGCTGCCTCTGCCGCCCTGTCCCCGCTGGCAACCGAGGGGGGCGGGGGACTCGGAGGAGGGCCCTCGGTCTCGGAGAGGCTCGTCGCCGCGGCCGCGCCGGGGCTCGTCGGCGGCGGAGGCGAGGCTCCGACCCCCTCTTCTTCTTCCTCCGCCGCCCTGGAGGCCCTGCGAGCCCTGGCCGCGGCGACCTTCCTGCCCCCGACGGCGGCCCCCGACGAGCCCCCGATGCCTGCCGTGCTGGCCGCGCTGAGCGTCGGAGAAGACGGGGGAGGCGAGGAGCGGCCGGAGGAGCGAGCAGAACGAGAGCGGCCGCGGCGCCAGCAGCAGCGCCCCTCATCTGCTGGGCCCGTCGCCCGCGACCTCGGCCCGCTCGTCGAGGCCCAAAACGCTATCGCCGCTCGAGTAGGCAGCGCCCTCTGCGTCTCAAACGGATCCAGTACCCTTGAAGACCCTTACGCCCTCGTAAAGGGTCTGGTGGCGGCCGCGGCGGGCTCGGCGCCCGGGGGAAGGGCCGCGGCGCGCCTGCTGGTCTGCATTGCTCGGAGCTGCGAAGACTCGGCTTCCGTTTCTTCTCCTCCTTCCTTCCCGCTCGCCCTCGCGGCCTCTGGCTCCGGCCTCTCTCTCCTCCGCGCCGCCGAGAGGGACGCGGCCCGCAGGGCCCCAGCTCTGCTGCTGGCGCTCTCCGCGACGGCAGACGCGGTGTGCCGAGAATTTCATAGAGTTGGACGAAAGGAGAGCGATGAGACCTCTCCCTCCGCCGCCGCCGCCATCGTCGCGGCCGCCGTCGAGGCTCTCGTCCCGGCCTCTTGTCGCCATTTGCTCGCCAGGCGCGCCGCGACCCTACTGACCTCCCCCAGCGCCGACGCGGCCACTAAGGCCGCGGCTGCCGCCGCTGCGGCGTCGCTGGCAGCGCTGGCGTGCCGAGTCGCGTGCGCCGCCGAGGGGCGCCCGTCGCCGTCGCCGTCGGCGCTGGCGGCCGAGCAAGGGGTCGGCGAGGACGGATGCACGCCGGCCTCCTCCTCTTCACAGTCCTCCTGGGACTGGCCCACGGCGCTGATGGAGGCGGCCTTCCCTCCCGAGGTGCTCTCGGCCGTTTCCAAGCTTCTGAGGCCCGCCGACACCGAGGGAGACGTGCCCCCGCTGCTGGCCGCGAGGGCGCTGTCGTCCGTCGATGGCTTCCCCGCGCGCGCGGGCGCCGCCGACGGGGCCGCCGCCGTCGTCGCGGAGGCGCTCGCGCCGCTCTCCGTCGTCCTCTCCTCCTTTGTCTCTCCTTGTTCGCAGCAGCAGAAAGAGTACAGGCAGGCCGCGATAGAGGCCGGGGAGGCGCTTGTCTGGGCTCTGGGAAGGGGAGGAGGAGGATACAGGAGCAAGTCTCTCGTTCTCGCCGCCCCTCCGCCGACGCCGCCCGACCTCTCGCCCGCCGGGTGCCGCGCCGCCGCCGCGGCCCTGCGCAGGCTCGGGCGCCCCGCCGTGCTCGGGGCCGCGGGGATTCTGCCCGCCGTGCCCTTCCTGGTCTCTTGGCTGGGGAAGAGGCACCTGGACGCGCTCTCTTCGAGGCCGGCGGGGCTCTTTGTCCCAGGAGGAGGAGGGAGCGGAGGAGGGAGAGCGGCCGTCGCGGCGGCGGTGTCTGACGCCGCCGCGGCGCTCCATGCGCCCTTTGCCAACGCTGCCGCCTCCGCCGCTGCCGCCTCTTCTTCCTCTTCCCTCCCCGCCCTGACCTCCCTGATCGTCTCCCGCGGCGCCCCGGCGGCCCTGGCCGCGGCGATCCCTCGAGTGCCGCCCCGCGCGAGGGCCGAGGCAGCGGGGCTCGCCGCGCGTCTCGTGCTGTCGAGCCGGGCCGCCGGCCGCGGTTTCGTCGCGGCAGGGGGGGCGTCGAGGGAAGGCGCTTCCGCGGCCCTGGACCCCGCGTGCCCCCCCTCGGCGCTCGTCGCCGGCCTGCTGGCCCTGTCGCAGCTCGCGAGGGCCTCCCCGGAGGCGGCCGCGGCGCTCGCGACCGGCGGGAGCGCGGGCGGGCGGGCGGCACGAGGCGGCGACGGCGGGGAGGCCCCCCCCCGCGGCGACTCGACCCCCTTCCACCTCACGAGGCTCCTCTCCCACGCGGACCCCGGGGTCAGGGGCCGGGCCGCGTCGCTCGCGGGCAACCTCGCGAGGCACAGCGGGGAGCACTACGGCGAGATGAGGGCGGCGGGGCTCCCGCGGGCGCTGATCGCAGCCCTGAGGGAAGAGGCAGAGGGAGAGGAGGAGGGAGAGAAGAAGAAAGACAGCAGAAACTCGCGTTCGTCCTCCTCCAACTCCTCCGATGCCGCGAACGCCGCCGCCGCCGCACTTTACTCGGTGAAGAAGTTCGCCGCCTTCGCCGTCGGCAACGCTGCCTTCCACTCGGACGCTCTGTACCCGGATTTGGAGCCGGGCATCGCGCCGCTGGTCGCGCTGCTGCGGCAGGGGACGCGGGAGAGGAAGGAAGCGAGAGGGAGGAGTGGAGGAGGAGGAGACGGCGCTGCTGCCGCCGCCAACGACGGGAAGGCGGCAGCAAACGCCGCCGGGGCCCTGGGAAACCTCGCGCGGAACTCGCCGCTGCTCGGGCGGGCGCTGGCGGCGGCCGGCGCCGCTCAAGCGCTCATCGAGGCGGTGGAGGAGGAGGCGCGGGCGGGGGGCGGAGGAGCGGAGGAGCCTCTTCCTCCCCTGGCCTTCGAGCCCAGGGACGGCGGCTCCCCTCTGGCCGTCGCCCTCTTCTCGCTGGGAACCATGGTGGCCCACAGGCCGCTCTTCGACCCGAGGAGCAGCGGCGAGGGCTGCTGCGAGGCCTCGGAGAGGCTCGAGGCTGCCCTCGACGCCCTCGACCGGCGCGTCGCGGAGTGGAGGAGACAATTCGAAGCTTCTTCTCCGTCGAGTCAGGCGACGACGACCGTCGTGGAAAAGTACGCAGCGAGGGTCAGGGCAAAGCTCGAGGCTGCCTCGAGGGCGTCGTAGAGATAGAAAGATTGTAAAAGTTACACAGGGAAAGGACAGATTTTCGAGGTTTTTTTTTCTTTTTCGTTTTTTCCCCCTATCCTCACTTCGCTCTCCAGCGAGCGAAGAAAAAGGACAAGAGACAGTCGCTCGTCCCTCCCTCATTTATCCGCCTCTTCCCTCTGGTGTTTCTCCGTTTCCTTTCTTGGAGCTTCGAGAGGCCGGGCCTGCCGACCCAAGCCTCGCACATGCGAGACTGGACAGAGAGGCAAACACAGCAGCGTCGACATTGCCTTGACTGAACCAAAGGAAGATTCGACGGCGGGCGTGAAAGAGCAATCTCTCTCTCTTCTCTTCTCTTCTCCTATAAAAAGATGTCCAACCTCGTTCCGGCCTATTCCATCGCGGAGCTGTACCGCTCGGTCGTCGAGGACGTCGTCGGGAGGGTCCGCTCGGAGTTTGTGGGGGAGGGCGTGGACGAGTGAGTGCCTGTTTTTTTCGCCCGCCGGTCTTTTCGACGGCAAAGCGATCAAGCGAATGGTCAACCACTCAGTGTTTCTCTTTGTTTTTTGTCTTTCTTTCTCTTCCCCTTTTAACCCGCTCTCCATCCCTTCCCTCACCCTCGAAACAACGACCCACCCCCCCACACACACACACACACACCAGATCCGTTCTCGACGAGCTCCGCGACCTGTGGGAGAGCAAGCTCCAGGCTTCGGGGGCCCTGAACGAGGCCCCCCCCGCCGCGGCGCAGCAGCGGCAGCAGCAGCAGCGGGCGAAGCAGGCAGAGCCCTCCCCGGCCGCGGCCGCCGTCGCCGCTGCGGCAGAGGCGAGGCGGAGCGGCCCGGGCCCCTCGACGGCCGCCCTGGGGGCCCCGCTGCAGTCTCTCACGTCAATTCCGCTGCCCGTCGGAGGGGGCGGAGGGGGAGGAGGAGCGGGAGGAGCCGTCCCGCTGGTCGCGCCGCTGCCGCTCCCCGTCGCCCCGCTCCCGCTCGCGCCTCTCCCTCTGCCCGCGGGAGGGGGAGCGGGAGGAGGAGGGGAAGCGGGAGGAAACGGCGGGGGCTTTCCCGCGCCTCCCTCCTCCGACGACGACGGAGAGGACGGCGCGGGCCCCTCGAAGAGGGCGAAGGCCGCCCCCGGGGACAAGGCGGAGGGAGCAGGAGCGGCAACGACGGCGACGACGGCGGCGGGGGGGGCGGGGGAAGCGGCGGTGGCAGCCAAGGGCAAGGCAGCGGCGACGGCGGCGGCCGCGACGGCAGCCGAGCCCGCGGGGAGGGACGAGGCCGTAGATGGCCCCGAGGACTTTGGCGACGTCGAAACCTCGTCGGACGAGGACGACGACGACGACGACTTCGACGACGACGAAGAAGAAGCCATCGGAGGTCCGACGAGAAACAAGGGGGAGAAGAAGAAGAAGAAGAAGCGCAGCGACGGCAGCGACTACAAGGGCGACACCCTCCTCTCCCAGTTCGACAAGGTGACGCGGACCAAGAACCGGTGGAAGTGCGTTCTCAGGTCCGGAGTGCTGAGGCTCGGAGGCAGGGAGGTGCTGTTCCAGACCGCTGCCGGGGACATGACCTTTTGATTTTCTTTTTTGCTTCGCCTCGCATCAAAATGAAAATCATCGCGCCTAAACCGAAAAAAAACAGACAAAAAACAAATCCGCACTGCCTTTCTTCTTCTTTCAAAACTGTACCTATCAGCATTTCAGAGCCTCTTGTCCTTCTTTTTCTTCTTAGAATTTTACTGTGTTGTTCTTTTTTTCTTCTGCAACTAAAACAAAAAGAAGAAAGGGAAAAAACATTCCACAAAACACACTCTTTCGCTCTCCTCTCTCTCTCTCTCTCTCTCTCTCTCTCTTTTCTTTCCCCCCTACCTACTTCTTCTTCTTCTTCGCCGCGGCAGCGGCAGCGGCAGCCCTCGCGGCCAGCGCCCCAGGAGGCACGATCATCGCCTGGCTCCAGGGTCCGCCCTCGAGCGACCGCTCCCCTGCCATCTCGGCGAGCACCGCCTCGAGGCACCCGACCTCGACGGGAGGCGCAGGCCCGCCCGCGCCCTCGACGATACCGCGCTCGCCCGCGGCCGCGGCGCGCGCCAAGGCCTGCTCCACGGCCTCCTCGGCCTGCCTGTGCCGCTTCTGGTCCTTTTCCGGAGTAGCTTCGAGCTTATCTTTGGCGGCTCGGAGCGCGCGCGCGGAATCCTCGGCCTCGGCCGCCGCCGCCGCGGCGTCGCGCGCGGCCGCGGCGCCGCGGACGGCTTCATCGAGGTCGGCCGAGTCCAGGAAGAGCGGCGTGTAGCGCCTCGCGTCAGACGAGACCGAGAGCCCGGCGGCCTGGAAGACGGGAACGCCCGCGAAGCCCGGAACGGCGTCCTCCGCTGCTGCAGAAGAGGAGGAAGAAGAAGAGGAAGGACTGGCGGCCGCCGCGGCGACGCCCTCGCGGACGAGCGCCACAGCGCGCGAGACCTCCCTTGCACTCGGCACGAACCGGAAGATGACGTCCTCGGCACCCGCGGGCCGCACCGCCGCCGCGGCCAGCGAGTACACCCTGTCGAGCGTCGTGCGGGCCACCATGACGTCCCCTTTGGCGATCTTCTTCCCTCCTTTCCCGCCGCCGCCGCCTGCCTCCTTGATGACCTTGTCTGCCAGCGCCCGGGCGCCGGCCTCGGACATGAAGAGAAGGCCCAGCTCCTTCTCGACGACGGAGCCGTCCTTGGCCCTCGCTCCTCCCGTGACGAGCACGAACTCGTCCTTCTTGTTGACGACGGCGTAAACTGGCACGGACGAAAGGCGCAGCAGGAGGTCCGGAGGCCCGGGCGGGGGGTTGGCGGCGCGGGCGAGCTCCTCGGCGGTCGAGGAGGCGGCGAGGTCGGAGAGCGCGGGGCCCCAGCGCGCGTTCTTGAGGTCCGCGGTGGACACGGGGACGATCTCTTGCTGCTGCTGCTGCTGCTGCTGTTGATGCATGGTCATGGACTGTGTTTTTGCGCGTGTGTGAACGAGGAGGAGGAAGAGGAGGAGGGGGAAGCGGGAGGCGTGAGAGAGGGAGAGAAGAGGAGGTCGGCGATGACGGCGACATCGATCGGCGGCCATCATTCGCGCGCCGAATCGGCGTCTAAGGACGCGCGCTTCTATTGCTACGCCGCGCCGAGGTCCAAAATTCATACATCCGCTTTCCATCGCGACGATTGAAAGAGATCGAAACAGACGCACCGCCACGCCGACGGGACGACGCGATGCACGGCGCCGCTGCTGCGTCGCCACCATCGCCGCCGATTGCTTCTGCTGTGCGTTCGCGACGGCGCCCGCGACGGCGTCGCGCGCCCCGTCCACCCGGCGCCTCGCCTCGTCACCGACGGCCGCAAGGCCGCTGAGAGCTCCGGCGAGGGCGCGGCCGAGATGGTCGAGGGGAGAAGAAGCCATTTCGTGGTGGCGTTAGTCTTCGTTCTTTTCTATAAAAAAAAAGTAACAGGCCACATTGGGTTCCACTTGAATTGGAGAGAAAAAAAAAGAGAGCCGTCAAAGCGAAAAGAGAGAGCATCGCTCTTCTCCGCTTTCGACCGCTCTCTTCTTTCCCGGTCGAATCTCCAGAGTCGCTCTCTCGCACATAAAAAATCACCCTATGTCGGCCCACGCCAAGCTCGCGGCGCAGCTGGCCGCCCAGCGCGAGCGCATCGCCGAGCTCGAGAAGATTGTCGAGGATGCCGCATCGGCCGCCGAGGGTCGCAGCGCCGCCGCGGCGGCCGTGGCGCGCCTCTGGGACCAGCTCGACGCCGACGTCGCATGGACGGCCTCTCGCGCTCGAGGACTAGCGAACAAGGAAGGACAGAAGGGAGGCGACAAGGAAGATGACGGCGCCCGGCCGACAACGATGCCGCCGACGCCGCCGCACGCTTCTTCCTCTGCGGCAGACGGAGGCAACGACGGCGCTCCCCCGCCTCTGCCCGCGGACCCGTTCCTCACGCGCCTGCTCCGCTCCGCCGCCCCCGAGGACGCCAAGATCGCGGCCGAGGCCCTGGAGGCCGAGGCCGAGGACGCGGGGGCCGTCGAGCGGAGGCTCGCGGCGAGGGCCGCGGCGACGAGGCGGGCCCTGGCCGCGGCGCTCGCAGCCGTCGACGAGGCCCGGGCGCTGCCGCAGGCCCCCCCCTCCGAGGAGGCCGCCGCGGCGCTCGCCGCCGCGGACGGGGCCAGGGCCGCCGCCCGCGCCGCCGTCGCCGCCAGGAGGGCCGCCGAGGACAGGATTGAGGCGACGGAGCGCGCGCTGCTCGACGCGAGGAACGCGCTCGCCGACCGCGACGAGGCCGTCGCGGCGGCGCGGCGGCGGGCGGCGGAGGCGAGCGCGGCGACAGCAGCGGGTGCTGCTGCTGCTGCTGCTGCTCCCAATAGCAGCGCTGCTCCCACTCCCATTGCAGCAGGAGGAAATCCAAGGGAGCCCTCCGTGGCGCCGCATCGCGCCCCCTCCGTCGCCCCTCCCGACGCTGTCTCGGCCGAGGCCGCCGCGGCAGCCCTCGCCGCCGCCGAGCGCGCCGCCGCCGCCGCCGAGGCCCGCGAGAGGGACACCCTCGCCGAGCTCGACGACGCCAAGAAGACGCTGGCGGCGCGCACGAGGGAGGCCGACGACGCCTCCGAGCGGGCGGAAAGACTCTCCAGGGAGCTCGCCGACGCGCGAGCGGGGGCCGGAGCGGGATCGGCGGCGGCGGGGGCGGGAGGGGCCCCCGCCGCCGCAACGGCCTCTGCCGCGGCGGCCGCCGCCGCCGCGATCTCGGAGGCCCGAGCGGACGCCGACCGCGCCCGCGCGCAGGCCGAGGCCTCGGCCCGCGACGCCGCGGCCTCCGCCCGCGAGCTCGAGCGCGCTCGGGGCGACCAGGGCCGGCTCGCGCACTTCCAGCAGGTCAGGGACGTCGCCGAGCGGCGGGCGCGCGAGGCCGACGCCGCGGCGGCGGCGGCGGCGCGGGCAGCCGACGCGGCGCAGCGCGAGGCGCGCGAGGTCCGGGCCCGGTTCGGGGACTCGAGGACGGTGCAGGAGCTCAAGGTGATGATCACGACGCTGCAGGGCGAGGCGCAGGGGCTGCAGGAGGCAGTCAAGAGGGAGCGCAAGCGGAAGAACGCCGAAAACGGTGGAGCAGGGGGGGCGGCGGGGCACAAGGGGGGAGGCGGGGGCGGGGGCACTTCCGTTTCCGCCGCCGACCTCGCGGAGGCCCGCGCCCTAGTCAAGCGCCTCCGTTCGAGGCTCGAGGCCGCGGACGCCTCCGCGGCGGGTGTGAGGCGGCGAGAGGCGGCTCTGGTCGATCGGGCGGCGGAGCTCGCCGCCTTTGTCGACGTCCTCCGAGCGGCGACGGATGCTTCTTCTTCCGCTTCGTCGAGCACCGCCGCCGTCGCCCCGCTCAGGGCCAAAGTGGTCTCCCTCGAGGCCGCTTTAGCGACAGCGCGATCCCCGGAGGGCAGGGCGGAGGAGGCCGCCAAGCTCTCGGCCGATCTCGCCGCGGCGAGGGCCGAGGCCGCCGCTGCCAAGAGGGACGCCGACGCCTCGGCTGCCCGCTGCGCCCGCCTCGAGGCCGACGCCGCGGCGGCGCAGAGGAAAGCGGCAGCTCTCGAGGCCGACGTCGACGCCTACGTCGCCGAGATCGAGGCCACGGGCCAGGCCTACGAGGACATGCAGTCGCAGAACACGCGGCTGCTGCAGCAGCTGACCGAGCGCGACGACGCGGTCGTCGCGGCCGAGGCGGGCCGCGGCGACGCCGCGAGCAGGGCGACCGCCGCAGAGACCGCCGCCGCCGCGGCGCGCCGCGCCGCCGAGGCCTCCGCCGCCGAGTCGTCGGTGGTCAGGCGCAGGCTGCAGGAGGTCGAGGCGCAGCTGCAACGGCTAGCCGCGGAGCTGGCGAGCGAGCGCGAGGCCGCGAGCGTGCTGCGGTCGCGGGCCGACCTCCTGGAGGGCTCGGTGCGTGCCCGCGAGGGCTCGGCGCGCGACGCCGAGGGGCGCGCCGAGCAGGCCAGGCGCGAGGCCGCCGCCGCAAGCCGCGCGGCAGACGAGGCGAGGCTCGCCACGGAGCGCGAGCAGGCCAAGAGGCAGCGGGTCGAGGCCGAGGCGCAGGGCCTCAGGCAACGCGTCGAGGCGCTGCGGGCGGCGCAGGCTTCGGGTTCCGCGGGAGCGAGCTCCTCGGACCTCGAGGCCGAGGTCGAGGAGCTCCGGCGAGCGAGGCTCTGCTCCGTGTGCGCCTCCCGCCAGAAAGACACGTGCATCGTCAAGTGCATGCACGTCTTCTGCGGCGAGTGCGTGCGGTCGAGGCTCGACACGAGGGCGCGCAAGTGCCCGGGATGCTCACTGTCGTTTGCGCAGAGCGACGTGCGGGCGATCTTTATGGACTAAGGAGAGTTTTTTTCCTACTTTCTTGTTTCTTTCTCTTTTTCTCTTTTCGCATGTCGTCGTATGTGTGAGATTTTGCAGAGCAGCTTTTGTGAGTGAGAGAAGAGACGGCGTCGATGAGTTGGGGGCATAGTGATTGATTTTTTTACTTTTTTTTTGAAGGGCGAAACACAAAACATCAAAAAAAGAAAAGGTTGAAAGCAAAAATAGAATTGGGAAAGTGATGCGCTCTCTGTTCTTTCGAATAAAGGCAAGCGTATGAGTGCATGGAGTGATTGCTGTTAGGGGGAGGGACGCGCGCCGGAGAAAAGAGAAAGCTCGGCAGCAGCAGCAACGGAAAAAAGACGGGGGGTAGGGGGGGGTCGGGGTGGGATAAATGAAATGGAAGAAAAAACGCTCGTCTATGTCTCATTTTTTTTCGTCTTCTTCGTATTTCTTCCTAATGGGGCAAAACAAAAAAGGGGAGGCACGTTTAGTCGTCCTCGAGGTCGGTGTCCTCGCCCGGAACTGCAGCAGCAGCAGCAGCAGGAGTGGCGTCAGCGGCGGCCGGAGCTCCTTCGGCTTCAGCAGCCCGAGGCTCCTCCGTTGCCCCTCGCTCCTCCTCCTCCTCCCCCTCCTCGTCCTCCTCCTCTCGCAGCTCGTCTTCCTCCCCGTCCGCGGCTACTGCTGCTTCAGCAAACACCTCCTTCGCCTTCACGGGAAAGGGAGATAGAGCCGGCGGGCACAGGGCCACGGGCTCCTGCGGCAAGGGGGAAGGGACGGCGAACACAGCGGCGGCGACGGCAGGGGAGAGCGACGCTGCGGCGGCCGCCGGTGGCGGCGGCGGCATCGGCGACATCGCCATCGAGGGGGGCTGCAGCAGCAAGCCCGCGACGAGATCGTCAAAGCCCCCGCCGACGATGCCACTCTCGATGCCCCCGACGCCGCCCACGGCAGAGACGACGTCCGAAGGAATGGAAGAAGGGCCCATGAGTATCATTTCGTCGTCCTCCTCCCCTTCGCCGCCGAGGCCCCCCGCTCCGCCGGCGTCGCACCCGAGCTCGTCCAGGAACGCCGCGACGCCCGCGTCCCTCGCGGCGACGGCCGCGGCCGAGGCCGGGGGCGCCGGGGCTCGGAAGGCCGGCGGGGGCGCGCCGGCGGGGAAGAGCAGCCCTCCCGCCGTCGCCGGGGTGCGCGGGGCCAGGCCCGACAGGAAGGCGTCCTGCTCCTCGTCGCCCAGAGAGAGCTTGATCCCGCCGCCCCCCGGGACCGCGACGGGGAGGGACGCGCGGCGGGGCTGCGGCGGGGAGCAGACGAAGCGAGCGGCGGAGGCCGCCGCCGCTGAAGCCGCCGCCGCTGAAGCCGCCGCCGCCGCGGTAGCGGCGGCCGCGGCGCCCCGCGCCGAGACGGACAGCGGCGCCGGCACCACCGCGGCGCCCGTCGCCCACGCGGGGGGCGCCACCTGCCTGCGGGCCTGCTGCACGTAGAAGAAGGCGGCCGCGTCGCCTCCCAGGAGGTAGGTTTGCTCCTCCTCGGTTCCGAGCTTGGAGGCGGCGGCGGCGGCGGCGGCGGCGATCCCGCGAGGAGGCGGCGGAGGCTGCTGCTGCTGCAGGTGCCGCACGGCCCCTTCCACCCGCACGCCCCGCGCGCCCAAAATGTCCGGCAGCAGCAGCGGCGGCCTCCCGGGCCTCCGGGGCGCGGCGCCGACCCACGACGCGAGCCCCTCGCGGAACTCGGCCCACAGCGCGTGGAGGGCCGCGCCCGGCGCGGACCCCGACCCGACGGCGGCAACCGCCGCGTCCCACCGCTCGACGCCGCTCAGCGAGTGCAGCGCCGGCGACGGCGCGTCGGCGACCAGCGCGCCGCGGAACTCGCGCACGGCGCGTGCCAGGGGCGCGGCGGCGTCGGACCCCCTGAGCGCGCGGCGCCAGGCCGGGCGGCGCCCGCGCCACGCGGCGCGCACGGCCGACCACGGCACGGCCTCCTCGACGTCGAGCAGCTCGGACCGCAGCCGGCGCAGCGCGGCGCGCGAGGCCTCGGCGCCCCCCGGGCGGGCGATCCCGGGGGCGCGGCCGCGGGAGACGGCCGCCGCGGCCGCGGCGGCCGCGGCGTTGGAGGCGCGGGCGGCGGCGTTGGAAGCGGCGGCGGCGGCGGCAGCGTCAGCAGCGTCAACAGTCGACGACGCCGGCCACGAGAAGCGAGTCAGGTGGGAGCCCTCCTCCGCCGCGGCGGCGGCGGCGCCGGGGACGTCCGCCGGCGACGGGGCTCCGGTGTCGCTCTTGTTTGCCTGCTGCGTGGGGGAAGCGGGAGCAGACGGGCCTTCATCGTCGTTGTCGTCGCCGTCAGCCTCTTCGTCCTCGACGGGAACCTGCCCATCGTCGTCCTCGGAAGCAGAGGCGGCAGGTGCGGCAGCAGCAACGGCGGCCCTCTCCGCCTCGGCGGCGGCGGCGGCCTCCTCCTCCTCGGCCTCCTCCTCCTCGTCGGCGAGCATCCGTGCCTTCGCGGCCGCCTTGGCCACCACCGCGGCGCAGGTTGCCGCGTCGAGCGCGAACTTGACCACGGGCGTCGCGGCGCCATCGAGCTTCTCGGGCGCGGCGACGACGAACGTGGTCGTGTCGTCGAGGTTCGACGAGGTCGAGGTGGGCTTTGAGGTCGAGTTGGAGACCGAGTTTCTCTTCGTCGGGGACGACGGGGCGGCGGCGCCCTTCTTCGCCTTGCGGGCAGCAGTAGCTGCAGCAGTGGCAGAGGCGCCGTCGGAGCCGTCGTCGTCGGCGTTATCGGAGAGCTGGCGCTTGCGGGCGGGGCGGCCGGCGGAAAAGGCGGCGGTGGTCCCTTTCGCGGCGTTCGGGGAGGGGGCGGTGGTGGTTCGGGTCGAGCGGTCTTTGCTGTCAACTCCGCGCTTCATCGGCGATTCGCGAGGGCTCGTCCCGCCGCCGCGCGTGGCCACGCTTATGCCACCGCTGCGGGTCGAAAGGCGTCCTGCGTTGTGAACTGGTGTTTTCGAGTGGGTGATAGCCGAGCGCGTGGGTAAAGGGCGCAGGAAGCGAGAGGAGACTTGGGCATTCGGCAAAAGAAGAGGAGCCTTGTCTCCTCCTGCTCCGCTCCTCCTTTCCCTTTTCTCATCGCGCCCGCCCTTTCCTCCCTTGTTCTCACCCTCCATTTCGCGATCGGAGGTACCCGCGATGGGCGCGATCCTTCGCTGCTGCTTTTTGCCGACGCGTGCAGCGGCCAGGTTTACGTTCGGTGAGCGACGGCGATGGGAGGGACTTTCGATGACGATGATGATAGAACGAAAGACGCCAGATTGGCGACGAAGCAGGAAGAGAAAAAGAGGATTCGGCCAAGACGTTCCTCGGCCCTTCGCGCCTGCAGTGCGTGCTCTCCGGCTCTAGTCCGCGAGAGATGGAACCTTTCGCCAAGTGGGGAAAGGGTACGAGGAGAGATAACGCAAGGGGAAAGGATCGGTTTGTTTTTTTCACAGCGGAATTTTTTCTTCCAAAGAAATGTGGTGCTGGCCATGGGATGGAAAAGCCTTCGGCTCTGAGCTCCGGCATCGCCTTGTTCATTGTTCCCCCACCTTTGACCCTCTCGCGAAAACGTCGATCGCTGCTTTCGTTTGTCACCTTCTCTCCTCAAGAAAACGATGGCCGACGCAGCTGCCCTCAAGGCCGCGGCCGACGCGGCAGAGGCCGCGGTGACGCAGCAGGGAGACGCAGTGCGCGCCCTCAAGGCCTCGCTCAAGAGCGGGGACGCGACCAAGGTAGGCTTTGGAGGGAGAGGAGGGTTTCTGACGACGGGGTGGTCGGCCGCCGATCGATCGATGGTCTTTCGATCTATGGGCCTCTTCGCCTCTCCCCGAAGCAAACCGCCGCGCGCGCTCTGCTGGGAAGAAACCGCTCGCTCATATCTCAGTACGAAGCGCCAGAAGCAGGAGAGCGCCGTAAAGGGCACGGAACGGAGCGCGACGAAATGAAATCGATTTTCTCTCCTCTTTTTTCTCCCTCTCACTCCTCCTCCTCCCTCTCCCCCTCTCACCCCCCCTCCCCCCTCACAGGACCAAGTCGACGCGGCCATCGCCAAGCTCAAGGACCTCAAGCTCGACCAGGAAAAGGCCCACAGGGCCAACATCGCGGCCTCGGGAGACGGCGCCGCCCCCTCGAAGAAAGGAGCGGCCTCCAGGGCCTCGGCCGCCGAGGTCTTCCGCGTCGCCGTCGCCAACGCCCTGGAGCGCCGCCTGTTCTACCTGCCCTCGTTCAAGATCTACGGCGCCGTCGCCGGGTTTTATGATTACGGTCCCCCGGGTTGCGCGGTCAAGCAGAACGTGACGCAGATGTGGCGGAGACACTTTGTCCTGGAGGAAGGTAAGGAAGAAGATTTTTGAGTTTTTGAGTTTTCTCCTCCTTTTTATTTTTGCTTCTGCTTCTCTTTCGCTCGCTCGCTTTCCTCGCTCATCTCGTCCCTCTCGAGGAGAGAGCGAGAAAAAAAAAAGGCCCCAAAACTCAACTCTCTTGAACTTTCAAAAACAAAAAAACGTCGAAACGCAAAAAAAAAAAGGCATGCTCGAGGTCGAGTGCCCCGCAGTCACCCCGGAGGCCGTCCTCAAGGCCAGCGGCCACGTCGACCGCTTCACCGACTTCATGGTCTCCGACGCCCACACGGGAGACTGCCACCGGGCCGACCACCTCCTCGAGGAGGCCCTGCAGAAGCTGCTCGACGACGAGGCCGCGGGGCTGACGCCGCACCAGCGCGAGGAGGCGCGCGAGCTGCTCGCGACCGTCGAGGAGCTCACCGCCGACGGCCTCGGCGACGCGCTCGAGCGGTACTCGGTGCGGGCGCCGGAGACGGGCAACGCGCTCTCGCGCCCTTACGCCTTCAACCTGATGTTCAAGACGTCGATCGGGCCGCGCGGCGACCAGGTCGGGTACCTGCGCCCCGAGACCGCGCAGGGCATCTTCGTCAACTTCCGCGACCTGCTCTACTACAACGGCAACCGCCTGCCCTTCGCCGCGGCGCAGATCGGGCAGAGCTACCGCAACGAGATCTCGCCCAAGGCGGGGCTGCTGCGCGTGCGGGAGTTCACGCAGGCGGAGATCGAGCACTTCTGCAGCCCCGACGACAAGTCGCACCCGAAGTTCGCGTCGGTCGCCGACCTCGCCCCGCTGTTGTTCTCGCGGGAGCTGCAGATGGGGGCGGAAAAGGTCGCCAAGCCCATGAGCCTGAGGGAGGCGGTCGACAGGAAGATCGTCGCCAACGAGACGCTGGCCTACTTCATCGGCCGGACCCACCTCTTCCTGCTGGCGGTGGGGATCGATGCCCCGCGCCTGCGCTTCCGGCAGCACCTCGTCCACGAGATGGCGCACTACGCGGAGGACTGCTGGGACGCCGAGGTGCACTGCTCCTACGGCTGGATCGAGTGCGCCGGGCTCGCCGACCGGTCGGCCTTCGACCTGACGGCCCACTCGGCCAAGTCGAAGCAGGACCTGTCGTTCTTCGAGCGGTTCCCGGAGCCGAGGACCGAGACGCGGCTGGTGGCCAGGGCCAGGGACAGGAAGGCGCTCGGCGTCGCCTTCAAGAAGGAGGCCAAGGCGGTGCTGGCCGCCCTGGAGGCGCTGAGCGACGAGGGCGCCGCGGCGATGCAGAAGGCGCTGGAGGCCGAGGGGAGGGCCCCGCTGCTCCTCGGCGAGAAGGCCGCGTGCTGCGGGGAAGAGGCGGCCGCGGCCCCGGCGGCGGCAGCGGCGGCGGCGGCGGAAAACTCGGTCGAGGTCACCGCCGACCAGGTCTCTGTCGAGTCCGTCACGCAGAAAGTATCGGGCCGCTCCATCGTCCCCTCGGTCATCGAACCTTCCTTTGGAATCGGCAGGATCATCTACTGCGCGTTCGAGCACTCGTTCTACGCCCGCGAGGAGGAGCCGAAGGCGGCGGAGGGAGCCGCGGCGGCGAGCGACAAGCAAAAGGGAAGCGGCGACGCGCAGCGCACCGTCTTCCGCTTCGCCCCCGCCGTCGCCCCCGTGAAAGTCACCGTCTTCCCGCTCCTCAACCGCGAGGCCATGGACGCCAAGGCGCGAGAGATCGAGCGGGCTCTGACGGCCGTCGGGCTGGCCACGCTGGTCGACACGACCAGCACGACGGTCGGCAAGCGTTACGCGCGCACCGACGAGATCGGCGTGCCCTTTGGCGTGACCGTCGACGGCGCGAGCCTCGAGGACGGGACCGCAACGCTGCGCGAGCGCGACTCGATGGCGCAGGTCCGCGTCCCGATATCCGAATTGCCCGGTGTCGTCAGGGCGCTGGTCGACGGGAAGAAGGACTGGGCTAGCGTGCAGGGGAGCTACCCGGCGCAGGCTGCCCCGGCGGACAAGTGAAGAAGAAGGGAAGAGAGAGAGGGGAAAAGGGGGAAAAGGGGGAAAAGAAAGAGAGAGGGAGGAGAGATTGAAAAAGTCAGGGGGCGAGAGAGAGAGAGAGATTTCATTTTCCCGCCCACCAGCTGCCCCCCTGTGAAATCATTTCATTTATTCTATTTTTTTTTCATCTTGGAGACGGAGAGAAGAATTGGTTCGTGTCGGCGGCGGAGATGGCGCGGGAATGGAAGTGGGGGTTCAAGAAAAAACCGAAACCCTCAGCAGAAAACAGATAGGCTAGCCGCTAGTACCTGCAAAAAAGAAAGTCGAGATTCGCAATCGCGATTTCGTCTCGTCTGTTTCTCTCTCTTTCTGAAGATGGCGGCCACTCTTCCCAGAGACTCGCCTCTTCCGGCCCTGCTGGTCTGGGCCAAAGAAAAGGTGAGTTGAGCTCTTTGGTTGAAGAGAATGAGGAACTGGTAGATCAATCTGCTCTCATCAATCTGCTCGCATCAAAGCCGTCGTCAGTCGTCTGTCGAGACCTTGGAACTCACTTCGACCTTTTCTCATTCCGGACCAACGTCATCAGGGCATCCGCCTCGACCCGCGCCTCGAGCCAGGAGGCCCCGACGGCCGCTCCCTCGTCGCCTCCTCGGAGCCCATAGCCCCGGGGACGGCCTTCCTAGTCGTCCCGCGGGACGTCTTGCTTCACGCGGACCACTCCCTGGTCGACGAAGACTACGCCGGCGCGTTCGCGGCGCTCTCGGGTGAGGGAGGCTCCCCCGACGGCGACGACGGCCCGCTCGACGACCGCGACAGGCTATGCCTCCTGCTGATGATCGAGCGCAGCCGGGGCCGCCAGTCCGAGTGGGCCCCCTACCTCGCCTCGCTGCCCGCGGCCTACGACGACCCGCTCTGGTGGGACGCCGGGGCGCGCCTGCTGCTGCGCGGCTCGAGGGCCGGCGCCGCGGCCGACGCCGCCGAGAGGGCGCTGGGGAGGCTCTCGAGGCTCCGCGCCAGGCTGGTCGAGGCGCGCGCGAGGGAGCTCGAGCGGGAGGAGGCGGCGGGGGAGGGGAGCGGGCGCGAGAGCGCGAGCGAGCACCGTCGCGTCAGAAACCCGCTCTCGGCGCTCTCGGGCTCCGAGGCCCTCGGCGACGCGCGCTGGGCCCGCAGCACCGTCTGGAGCCGCGCCTTCAACCTCCCTCCCTCCGGATCGAAGAGGGTGACGCTGCTCCCCGTGGGGGACATGCTGGACCACGACCCTTCCGCCGCGGTGCGGTGGAGCGCCGGCGGCGGCGGCGGCGGCGGCGAGCCCGGCGGCGGAGAGGGAGGCGGCGTGGCTTCGGGCGAGGGCGACTTCGTCTTCGAGACCCTGGGGGGGGTCCCCGCGGGAAGAGCCGTCACGTCCAACTACGGCCACAAGTCGAACGAGGAGCTGCTGGTCGGGTACGGCTTCGTCCTCCAGCCTCTTTGGAACGACGCCGACTTTTTCCACTTTTCGCTGGGTATCGGCGGAAGCGGCGGAAGCGGCGGCGGCGGCAGCGGCCGGAGAGGCGGGGGCGGCGGCGACGACCGCGGCGCCCGCGGCCGCAGGGCCAGGCTCGTGAGGCTCGGCGTGCCCCTCGACGCCTATTGCACGCGCGCGGACCCGCTGCCGCGCTCGGCGCTGACGGCAGCATGCGCGGCGCTCGCCGGCGGCGCGGCGGGCTCGGCGCTGGACGAGGTGGAAGCTCCCCTGCCCTCGCCGCCGCCGTCTCCGGCGGCGGCGGCGGCGGCGGCGGCGGCCTCGGCGCCGCCTCCTCCTCCCTGCATCGAGGTCCGCCCGGCGCCCCCGCGGCCCCCTCCCGCCTCGGCCCCCGCCTCCTCCGCCGCCGACGACGACGCCGGCGTCCCCTGCCCGCCGGAGACGCAGCTGCGCGCGGTCGCGGCGCTCCGGGCCGCGCTCCGCGCCAGGACGAGGGAGCTCGGGGGAGGAGGAGGCGGCGCCGCCTCTCCGCCGGCGGCGGCGGCAGAGGACGACGAGGAGGGGGCCCGGAGGGCTGCGGAGGCCGGGGACCGCCACCGCGAGATGGCGCTTCGGTACCGAGCGGCGCAGCGGCGGCTCGCGGCGGGGGCGGAGGCAGCGCTGGCCGACGCGGCGAGGCGCGCCGTGGGCGCGGCGACGCTGACGACGGCGAGACTGTTTGGGTTTCCAAGCGCCGAAGCGGAAGACGCAGCCGTCGACGACGGCGGCGCCGCCGCCGCCCCCCCCCCGCCGCTCCTCCGCGAGGTGGGGCTCGGCGAAGAGGAAGAGGACCGGAGCGCCCCCGGCTGCCGCCCCCGCCGCCCCTGCCGCCCCTGCCCCTCGCGCGTCGCCGCGCCCTCGGCCTCGTGGACCTGGGGCGTCTCGCTGCCGCGCGGGTGCCGGCGAGGGGAGGTCCTCGCCGTCGTGCCTGGGTCGGAGGCGCTCTCGGCCCCGCGGGCCGCCGCCCGCCAGGGGGCGAGCAGCCCCGCCGCGCGCAGGCGGGAGCTCGCGGCGGCGCTGCTCCGCGCCGCGGTCCGGCCGGGTCACCCTGGCGGCGGCGGCGGCGGCGGCGGCGGCGGCGGGGCAGGGAAGAGGTCGGAGCTCGCCCGCCGCCTGGCCGCTGCCGTCCCGCTGCCGCCGAGCATGCGCCTGTGTCACGCCCGAGGCCGGGGAGGCAACGAGAGAGACGGCGACGGCGGCGGCGGCGGCGGCGGCGGCGGCGGCGGGGGCAGCGAGAAGGAGCGCAGCGCGCGCTCCCTGGCGCTCGCCCTGCTCGAGGGGACCGCGCTCGCCGGGGAACTGCTCGATCGGGCCGGGGACCTGTCCCGCGAGGGTTCCCGGGTCGTCGAGGCCGCGGCGCGGGCGCTGTCGCTGGAGGCGAGGGAGGCGGCGGTGCAGGGCGCGGCGAGCGGGCCGCCGCCGCCGCCGCCGCCGCCGCTGCCGGAGCCCGTCTCCCGGGCAGCGGAGCGCGCCGGAGCCTGGGCCCTCGCCGTCGTCGACAGCGCGGCGATCCCGGGCCCGGGCCCGCTGCTGCTGACGCCGGTCCTCGCGCCGCTGGCCTCGGCGGTGCCCCGCTGCTTCCGCGGCGCCGCCGTCGACTTTGAGTGGGTCGAGAGCGGCGACAAAGAGGACGCCGACGGCGAGCCCTCTCTCTCTTCTTTCTCCCTCGTGATCAGGGCCGCGGCCGATCTCCCCCGCGGCATCGAGCTCCGCCGGGGCTGCGCCCTCGTCGGCCAGTCCGCATTCGACGTCGCCATGGCTGCAGGCCTGGAGGCGCTGCCGGCGCTGCTCCTCCCCCCCCCCGGCGGTGCCACCGCCGCCGCCGACGACGACGCCCCTGCCGCCACCGACGCCGCCGCCTGCCCGGGCTGCCTCCTTCCAGAGGAAAAGCCGCGCTCGCGCTCCGCCCCCGCCGGCCACGGGGGGCAGGCCGTCTGGCACTGCTTCGAGAGGGAGTTCCGCCTCGGCGGCCTCTCGTCGGCGCACAGGGAGGACTCTTCGAGGAAGCGCGGCAGGGAGCGGGCAAAGAGGAAAGGAGGAGACGACAGCGCCGCCGCTGCCGAAGAAGAAGAAGAAGAGGAAGAAGCGCCGGCCAAGGCGACGACGGCGCTCTCCCTCGCCCGCAGGGCGGCAGACGCCTGCGGGCTCCTCGCCTCCGGCAGCGCCAGCGTCGATGTGCTCATCGCTTGCGGGAGGCCGACGCCGAAGCGCGCGCTCGCGGCCCTCGCCCTCTCCCTTGCCGCCCGCCGGCGGTGCCCTCCGAAACGCGGCAGCGGCGGCGAGGGAGAGAGAGGCTCCAGCGGCAGCCGCAGCGGCGGGAGCGAAAGCGAATGCGACAGCGACAGCGACGCCGACGGCGACGACGGCGAGGCGCGACACGAGCGGGAGGCGACGGCGGCTTTCAAGCGGGCCGGCGTGAAGCGGCTCCTCCGCAGCAGGAAGGCCGCCGACGCCGCCGCGGCGGCCGCCCCTTCCTCGAGGGGCGCCGGGCGCGACGACGCCGCCGCTGCCGCTCTGGAGGCAGAGAGGGCCTCCGACGCCTTCCTCCGCGGCATCCTCGCCTTCGCCTCCTCGCCCCGCTTTGGAATGCGGGCCCGGAGGGCGCTGCGGCGGACGCTCCGCGGCGAGGCCGCCGCCCTCCGGCGCTGCTGCCGCTGCTGCCGCAGCCGCAGCCATGGCCGTGACGGCGAAGAAGCGCTTCTTCTGGGGTCGCGGCAGCAAGAGGAGGGCGCGCTGGACCCGACGACGGGTATAGTCGCTGGGGCGTGCATCTACCGCAAGGGGATTTTGGCGGCGCTCCGCGAGCACGCCGCGGCGCTCGAGAAAAAGTAAAGAGAGAGAAGAGGAGAGAGAGAGAGAGAGAGAGAGAGAGAGAGAGAGAGAGAGAGAGAGAGAGAGAGAGAGAGAGCAAGGAGGAGAGCACAGGAGAAAGAGAAACGGCGAGAGGGAGCCGGGACAAGTCGACGGCGATCGCGAAATCAGCCGTCGCTCCTCTCCCTCGTCCCGAAACCCGAAACCCTCACCTCCCCGACCTCTTAAAAATAAAAACAAAAAACAGGGCTACTCCGGCGTCGAAGTCCGCGTCACGCCAATGCGCACCGAGGTCATCATCCGCGCCACGCGCACCCAGGACGTCCTCGGCGTCAAGGGCCGCCGCATCCGCGAGCTCACTGCCGCAGTCCAGAAGCGCTTCCGCTTCGCCGACGGCAGCGTCGAGCTCTATGCTGAGAAGGTCGCCTCGCGCGGCCTCTGCGCCGTCGCGCAGGCCGAGTCGCTGCGCTACAAGCTCTTGGGAGGCCTCGCCGTCAGGCGCGCGTGCTACGGCGTGCTGCGCTACGTGATGGAGGCCGGGGCGAAGGGATGCGAGGTGGTCGTTTCTGGAAAGCTGAGGGCGCAGCGCGCCAAGGCGATGAAGTTCTCCGACGGGTAAGGGCGTTTTTTTTCCCGTTCTTTCTCTTTTTTTTCTTTCGGTTCTCTCCTTCTTTTCTCGCTTCCGGCGTTTTTGGGGTGGAGACGGGGGAAGGAGAAAAGAGGGGGGGAAGAGGAAGAAGAGACCCCGAGAAGCTCGAGGAGCGAGAGAACAAGAAAAGGAACTCAAAAACTCACCATACAAAAACCTATTTTCTTCCTCGTCTCAATTTCTCAAAAAAAAACAGCTACATGCTCTCCGCGGGCGACCCCGTCCGCGAGTACGTCGACTCGGCCGTGCGCCACGTGCTCCTCCGCCAGGGCGTCCTGGGCATCAAGGTCAAGATCATGAAGGAGTGGGACCCCACGGGAAGGGAGGGACCCAAGACGCCGCTGCCCGACGTCGTCACCGTGCACGCGCCCAAGGACGACGAGTCGGGCGTCGCGCAGGTGGCCGCGGGGGCTCCCGCCGCGGCCGCCCCGGCGCCGGCCGCTGCTGCGCCCGCGTACGGCGCGGAGGCCGGGTTCGCCTGAGTGGAGAGGGGGAGGGATGAGGGAGGGAGAGAAATGATGCAGAGTTCCTCTTGATCTTTTCGACCTTTTTTGTTCTCTCTCTTTTTTTGCCCTGTGAGAAATTCTGCGTTTCTTTTGTTTTTCCATTCTAGTTATCTCATTCGGTGCCCGTCTCTCGCGTTCTCTTCTTTGTCTTCCTTGAAGTCAAATGGGTTCGAATTCGGTTTTACTGCGATAAAAAATACACGGGAAAGTTTCTATTTTCATCTCTCTATTTCTACCTCTCTATTTCTTTTCCTTTCTCCCGTGCTCCTCAAGCGGCGACCTCCTCCTCGTCGCTCGCCGAGCGGCCTCCCGCGCCCCCCGAGGAGCGCTGCTGCTTGCCGCTCCTGCCGCCGCCACTGCTGCTGCTGCCGTTTCCGTGACGACGCGACTCGGAGGAAGCGCGAGGAAAAGAAGGAGGCTGAGCGGCCGCCGACGACGACGACCGAGGCTCTCCTCCTCCTCCTCCCCCCGCCCCCCTCGCCTCGTCCTCCCGCCCCTGCCCCCGCTGCCTCCCCTGCTGCCCCTGCCGCCCCCGCCGCCGCCGCGCCCGGCCGTTCGCCGCGGCCATCGACTCCAGCGCCTCGACCTCCTCCATGGCCTCCGAGTCGCGCCACGCCCCGGCGGCGTTGCGGAGCCGGCCCAGCAGCAGGCGCGGCAGCAGCGCGGCGCCGAGGCCCTCGGCCGCCTCGGCGGAGAAAACGTCCCTCTCTCCGTCGCCGCCGCCGCCCTTCTTCGCGCTCTCGCTCCCGCTGCTCCTCCTCTCGAGCTGCAGCTGCGGGTGCCGCTGCCTCTGGACCTGCTCCCCGAGCGTGCGCGCGAGCAGCCTCAGGGCCCTCCCGGCGGAGAGGGCGTCCCTTCCCTCGAGCGCCGCGGTGAACGCGACGCGCACGAGGCGCGGCGAGGCCAGCCCGCGCTCGGCGGCCTCGGCCGCGACGGCGGCGACGGCGGCGGCGTTGCGGTTGGGCGGGCGGAAGACGCGGCGCCGGCGGTGGCGGCGGTCGCCGTCGCGGAGGAGGCCGCCGCCGCCGCCGTCCTCGCCGCCCTCCTCGCCGCCCCCGTCGCCGCCCCGGCCCTCGACCTCGCCCGCGGCCTCGCCGCCGGCCGCGAGCAGCGCCGACGCCGCCGAGCTGTAGGCCGACGCGCCCGGCTCGAGGCCGAGCGCGTCGGCGTACGCGTCGAAGGTCTCGAGGGCGCGCTCCGAGTCCCCGCGGCGGGCGCAGGCCTCGAGCACCAGGTCGGCGGCGGCGCGAGGGACGGGGGACGGGAGCGGCGGGGGGGCCGGCGGGCGCGCGGCGCCGGCGCCGGCGCCGGCGCCGGCGGGCCCGGGGCCGCCGCGCGCCGCCGCCCCGGCCGCCGCCTGCCACTCGGCCGCGGCGTCCTCGAGCAGGAAGTAGGCCTCGTCCACGGCCTCGGCCGACCGCGCCAGCGCCTCGGCGGCGGCGCGGAGCCCGCCGCGGTGGGGGTCGAGCGCGGCGCTGCCGCGCAGCGAGAGCGAGCGCGGCGAGACGGGGCCGGCGGGGGGGCCGCCCGCGCCGGGGCCGCCGCCGCCCTCGGCGCCGCGGGGGGGCCCGTGGGCCGCCTCGAGCGCCGCGACGGCCGCCAGCGCCCCGCGCACGTCCCCGGCCCTCGCGAGGACGGCGGCCAGGGAGTGGTAGGCGCTCGCCGGGGGGGGGGGGCGCCGCCCCTGCCCCCGCCGCCCTTGCCTGCGCCGCCCCTGCCCCCGGTGCCGCCCGGGCCCCGCCGCCGCGCCGGGTGCGAGATGTCGGGGTCGTCGAGCGTCTCCGCGAAGAAGAGCGCCGGGGACAGGGGCCGCCGGCGGGGGGGAGGCGGCGGCGGAGGCGAAGGCGCAGGAGAGGGAGGCGGCTCCTCGCCCTCGCCCTCGCCCTCGCCCTCGCCGCCGTCGAAGGCCAGCTCCGGCGGCGGCGCGAAGCCCTCGGCGTCGGCGTCGGCGTCGGCGTCGCCCTCCTCCTCCTCGCCCCGCTCCGATTCGGCGGCAGCGGCGGAGGAGGGAGAGGCGAGGGGGGAGGCCTCGTCCTCGAAGAAGAGGCGGCCCCCCGAGGCCGAAGCCGAGAGCGCCGCCCCCCTCGCGCGAAGGCACGCTTCCAGCAAGCGCCACGCCCTCCTCGCGAGCAGCGCCATCTCCGTCGCGGCCGCCGCGTCTCCTTCCCCTCCCGCTGCTCCCGCTGCTCCTGCTCCCGCCCCTCCCGGCGCTGCTGCCCCGGCTCCGCCCCGCTGCCCGGCGGCGGCGCAGGCGTCGAGCACGTCAGAGAGGGCCTCGGCGGTCTGCTGCGAGGCGTGCCGGAGGACCCTGGCCGCGACGGAGGAGGAGGGGGAGGGGGAGGAGGGGGAGGAGGGGGACGAAGCGCGGGAGGGGGAGGACGGCGCCCCGAGCGCGGCGTCGAGCAGCTCCGATATCCCCCGGAGGTCGCCCCTCGCGGCCGCGGAGCGCAGCGAGCACGCCAGAGCCCACGGCGGGACCCTGCCCTCGGCGCTGCGCATCACGCGGGCCGCCGCGGCGGCGCCGGAGAGCGGCGGCGGCGGCGGCCCCTCCTCGCTTCCGGATCGGGGCAGCGCGATGCCGCCCGGCCTCTCTGCCAGCACGACGGCGGCGGCGCCGCGCGCGAGGTGGTCACGCCACTGCCAGCGCGAGGCGGCGTCCTTGGCCAGGACCTCGGCGAGCAGCAAGTCGAAGGAGAAGCCGGCGGGGAAGGGCGCCGCCCGGGCGGCGGCGAGATCCCCCTCGCCGCCGCCGGTGCCGCCGCCGCCGCCGACGACGCCACCGAGAGCAAGAGCGGCGGCGCGAGAGGGAGGAGCAAACCTCGCGGTCGCCGCGACGACGAGCCACGTCTCCTCCACCGAGAGCCCCCCGCCGCCGAGCTTCGACTCGAGGAAGAGCTGCGCTGCGGCGGAGGCGGCGAGCGGCGAGGGCTCGCGCAGGAGGGCGAAGCCGGCGAGCGACCGCGGTCTCCTCCCGCCGCGGCCGCTGCCACTCCCGCTGCCGCTCCCGCTGCCGCCGCTTCCGGTGCCGCCCCCGCGCCTCGGCTCCAGCGGCGGCGAGAACGACGCCAGGGGCCCCCCGCCGACGGCGCCGCTGCCGCTCTCCGCTGCGCGCGCGAGCAGGGCCCTCAGGGCCGGCCTCGACAGCGGGGGCAAGACGAGGTGGTGGTGGTGGAAGCCTTCGCCTTCGCCCTCGCCGCTGCCGCTCCCCCCCTCGCCTCGTCCCTCGCGCGGGCCGCCGCCGCCGCTGCTGGCCGCGCTCACCGCCCGCGCCGAGAGGGCCAGCGCCGGGTAGAGCACCTCGAAGCTCACGGCCCGCGGCATCGGTGGGGAGCCCCTCGCGGCCTCCCACGTCGGCGCGAAGAGCGAGTCCGGGAGCGGGTCGGCGTTCTCGTCGAAGTCGGCGGGTCCGGGGCCGCGAGCGGCGGCGGCCGGAAGCCGGAGGTTGCTGCTCGCGGCCCCGCGCTGCTGCGCCGAGAAGCGCTCCAGCTCGGCGCGGCGGAGCTCCCGGTGCTCCCGCAGCCTGAGACGCTCGCGGCGCTGCCTGAACCAAACGGGCTCGTCGGACTCCCAGTCGTTCCCGCCGAAGCCGCCGAAGCCGAAGCCGCCGCCGCCGCCAAAGCTGCTCCGCCTGCCG
>Ga0114918_10000758_pt1 | contig 28420 bp, 35 predicted proteins | sample LantaG_FD_87015 | JGI IMG/M metagenome (GOLD analysis project Ga0114918, IMG submission 87015) | Deep subsurface microbial communities from Baltic Sea to uncover new lineages of life (NeLLi) - Landsort_02402 metaG | ecosystem: Environmental > Aquatic > Marine > Oceanic > Sediment | place...
GATATCTTGTTTGCTTACATCGGCCCTTTTCTTTCTTTTAAGGTAATCTGGAATACTTGATTTAAGTTCTTCAATACCTTTTGGGAACAAGTCTTCAAATTGAGAGAATCCTGCATCTCCCCATTGTTTTATTCCGTGTAGAGTGTAGTGGTCTTTTTTGGTTATTTTTTCAAGATTTTCTGGACAATCGTTAGTTGGATCAAAGTCTATATGATGAGTTTGTTCTTCAAAGGCATAATCTTCATTGTTGACGTATTTATAAACCTCACGATATAGAGGAATATACGGAAGTCCTCTGTGTTTTGGTTGTGTCTTATAGTTATTAGGTTTAAAAAGAAGATGTCTTTGTTCATCTTTTGTATAATAAAAAGGCATCAGAGAATCACCGGGTTTTAGATCTTTAGCTTCTGTGTAGGTTCCATCTCTACGCATCCACCTATGATCTTTGGTGCATCTTTCTTTCTTTCCGTTGTCAAGAGTTACGACGGCTAGTTCTGTAACTTCTTTTGTTTTGTGTGGATTAATGGCTTTAGCTGGAACAACAGTACCATCGGGAAGACAAGATATAACCCAAAACTCTTTCTTCTTGTAATTTTCTGTAAGCCATTTAAAAGTTCGTACTGTTCCATCCAGGAGGCGAATTTCTGTATCTCCTGTAAAGCATGTTTTGTATCCTCCGCCTTCTTCGTCGTTGCTGAACTTACCTCCGGCGTGTAGAACTGTAAATACAAGTTCGAGGGCGGAGACTCCCTTGGCTTTATTAATGCCGGTTGGGATTCCTCTACCGTCATCTTCGATAGAGAGGATTCCGTCATTTTCATTTGTTACTGTGATTTTTTTACAATGACCGGCAACAGCTTCATCTACTGCGTTGTCTAGAATTTCTTTGTATATGTGATGCATGCCTTCGGATGTTGTTCCGCCGATATACATGCCTGGACGTTTTCTTACGTCATCTGGGAATTCTAGGACTTCGATGCTGTTTTCATCGTATGCTTTTCTTGCTACCATCTATTTCTCCTCTTTAACTTTGCTCAAGTAAGATGACTTCACCATCTTGAGCGCCATTTTCAATAAACCAATCATCGGCAATCTTTGATTTTGCTACGTCTTCCTGGTTGTATCCTTTTTCCCCTTCGGCTTCCTTAACAAAATCTCCAATATGATAACTCCAGTATCTTGCGTTTTTGAAATTAAGAATACTGATATAATCAAATACTATTTCGTCCACCTCTGCAGTAGGAAATACTTTCATTGTTTTCATTTATCTTTCTCCTTATGCTGCAATGACCGAAATAACTCCACGGGTTCTTTGACTGTGGTTATGAGGTTGAATTTGAACAAGTCTATGTGCTTCTTTTATTGACATTCCAAGTTTTTTAATGACAGGTTTTACAGATGGAATATGAACAAAACAAGGACTCAGACATACACCAACTCTTTGTATCTTGTCCCATTCGATAAGATTTAGGTCTATGGCCCAATTACAATCTTTCCATCCAGTTCTTTTGGGGTACATAAAAGGGTCATCTCCTTCATCTCCATCTACGTGACAAGTTCCTAAATCATAATTATAACAGTCTTCAAGCGGAGCTATCCAACAAAATTCAGCTTTACTTTTTCCTTTTACGAAATTAGCCCAGTCATAGTCTTCTGGTTCTGTTCCGATTTCGTTAGTTGTAATAATATCAGAATGGTAATCTACATTGTACATAATTTCCATATTTTTCATTTTGTTTATGTCTTTGACCAGTTCTTCATGTTCGATAACGAAGGTAACTGGGACATGAAGTCCCAGCACCTTCTTAAAAAAACACGTTGCAGATCTGGAATTTTTCTGTTCCATCCAGTAGTCTAGGTCGATTGAGAGATAGGCGCTCATATTTGTTTTCCTTTATTCCTAAAACTAATAGAGATTTATTGCATCGTGATCTGGTTGACGAATTGACCGATAGCTTCAACAATTTCGGTCGTACTAGCATAACTTGACAGACGAACTGATTTGTCTTCGCCATAGTATTTCTGCACATCCGTATCCAGACCGATAGCGTATACATCGGTGCCAGTTTGACGAATTTCAGGGATGACCTTCTTGAGATCCTTATCGGTATTCCCACCCTGAGCACAACTGGATGGTTGCCCGTCAGAGATAACAACCATGATTTTGGAGTCTTTTTTGCTTTGAGCGATTTCGTCTGCAAAGTGACGCATGGATTCTCCGTCATCGTTATCCTGCAGACCGTACTCCAATTTTCCTTCTACTACGTTGTGCTGCGAGTGGTGCCAATCTCGACTTCCACCAAACCGATAGTGAATCAGATCAGACTGACGGGTAAAGCATCCAATATCATAATCTGAGCTGTATGGAACGGTAAAGCCACGGATCTCAAATTCAACCTTGGCACGATTCATCATTTCACCAATGACCAGTGCTGCCTTTCTAGCAGTATCAATCTTTCCACCACCCATGGAACCTGAGCAGTCTACGATAATCATAACCGCTGCATCCTTCTTCTTGCGGAGGTTTTGCGTCTTAAAAATATTGCTATCGTACTTATAGCGATGCAGCTTCCGACGATTCACTCTGCCTTTGTAGGTTCTGACTCCCACATGGACTCTGCTACGGACCTTTTGGATGAATCTTTGAGCCATACCAGCGACTTGACCCATGCACTCGTCCAGAATCTTTTTAGTCTGCTTTGAGTGTTCTGGTGCTTCGACCTCAACATTAACAACATAGTCGTGCAGAGGAAGAGGAATAACTTCTCCACCTTTAGTACTTTCATCGAGATCCTTATGTTCGACCTCATATTCTTTGGTCGGGTCCACTTCTTTGATATCCTTAAGGTCCAGAGAACTCATAGTCACTTTGATATTCATCTTATCTTTGAGAGTTTCGGCAATTTCCTTCTTCTTTTTCTCGATTTCTTTTTCGAGTTCAGAAATCTTATCTTCTTTAGACTTTTCGTCTTCCTTATCTTCTCCGTCTTTTCCTTCGCCTTCACTTTCCTTAGAATCTTCTTTGCCTTCTTCTTCCTTAGAGTCGGAACCTTCGCCTTTTCCTTCGCCTTCATTTTCCTTATCGTCTTCGCTTTCTTTTTCGTCTTCCTTATCTTCAGAGATTTCGAGGGATGCTTTCTTTTTCCCTTTTTCTTTTTCCCAAGGCATTTGAACGGACGAAGGACTACCCTCTCCTTCACCATCACTACCCTCTTCACCTTTGTCACCTTCCTTGGGTTCACCTTCGTCACCTTCGCCATCTGCACCATCACCAATTTGATCGTCTTCCATGGCATTTTCGAGAGCTTCCTTAAGTTCTTCCAGTGCCTCAAGTTCCTCCTTCAGATCTTGTTCTTTGTCCTCAGATTCACCCTTCTTTTCCTGTTCTTCTTCGTAACGTTTTTTGAGGTATGCAGCTACCTTTTGAGCGATCTTATAGGTTTCTTCCTCATCGTCCGTTTCCCATGCTTCCTTGGCCATTTCCCGAACAACCTCCCAATCTTCCTTGAGATCATCAGGAATGGCTACACAGGGCTCATAACCGTTCACAACCATACGCAGAGCATAGTAGATATGGTTGAAGTTCTTAGGATCTTTCTCGTATATTTCGGTAATAATTTCAGACAGAAAACCTTCAAGTTTCTGGAGGTCACGAATCATGCCGGGATATTGATCACATGCTACACGTTCCATCCGACCATTCTCAAAAAGATCGTTAAACATATGGTGATCAATAGGATACATCTTATCCTCACGAGTAATTTTCTTGACCTTTGGGCTTGCTTTCCACAGAGTGAACTGAGCATGCCCAACTTCATGGTTCAGAACGCCTCTCCAACGAGCCAATTCGTTAGTAAAAGCCTCCTTCTCTGCTTTTGTAGCACTATCTTTCGGAAAGGCCGGAGGAGTAGGGATAGTAACTACCTTTGTTTCGGGATTGAAGCAAGCCCCAGATGCACTTTTGGAGAAGAGCAATCTAAGCCCTGAGTTCTGCCCAAGCAAACGGATAGTCTTGGTAACGAACTGAGGGTAATCCTGCTTCTTCAACCCCTTAAATACAAAGGAATCGTCCAATATCGATTCAAAGTCACCAATCGATCCAAATTTTTCAGTCGTTGCAGTCATCTTTTGTTCCTCCTGTAAAAAGTGTTAGTGTCGTTCCATTGTTCTGCCTATTGAATCAACACTTTTACAGATTTGGAAAAGGTAATAAAATAATCTTTGCTTCAAAAATAAGGATCGCATATGCATGTATATTGATTATAATCAAAGAATCCTGTATCTCCTTCCTTTTATATGGAGAATTGTGTGAGGTCCCATAGATCCATTTTCTTTTTGTGTTTTACGATATATTTTTTCGTAATTGTTTTCCAAATTAGAAATGCCATTGATTCTGTTAGCGAGGTTACACAATGGGACGCAACACTTACTAGGGCATTTTGGACAGGAGAACAAAAATGAAGACCGACCCAACTTGGAAAGATGTAGATGCAATTGTTAATATGCGTATGACTTCTGGTGGTTCTTTGAGTCTGGCACAACTGGAAGTGGCACTTGCTTCTGAGGATGAACCGAAGATCAAGACCATCCTCGCAGCATTGCAGGGTCCGACTGATGATCACGAAGCAGATCTCTATCCCTTTGGTGGGGTTCGTCTGACTTTGGATATTCAGAACCGTAGAATTAAGAAGTGGTATAAGGATGGTCAACTTACCAATATTCTTTATACTCAGGCACTCGCTAAGGCTAAGGAGAAGAAAACCTCCGAGGAAGCAGCAGAAGCAGCAGAAGCAGCAGAAGAGGTTGATGCTCTTACCCCTAAGAGGCGTGGTCGTGGGCGTCCAAAGGGTAGTAAGTCTACTTCTGTTCCTTTTGTGGAAGAGGAAGAGGTTCCTGCTCCTGCTCCTGCTCCTGCTCCTGCTCCTAAGCGTGAGGCTACCATGAAGATTCGGGAGCAGATCAAGTTTGAGAAGTTACAGAAGAATGCTTCTCTTGTTCCTTATATCCCTGAGCATGATGAGAACTACGTTTATCCTGCATGGACTTTGGAATTTGTTACGATGCTCGACCATGGGATGAATTGTTGGTTGTACGGTGGTACTGGTGCTGGCAAGTCTTCTCTGGTTGAACAGGTTTGTGCTTGTGGTGAGCTTCCTCTGATGTATCAGTCGTTCCATGAGGACGTTAAACCTTGTGAGTTGCTTGGTGGCAAGGAACTGATTGATGGTAATACTGTCTGGGTCGATGGTCCTGTGACCAAGGCTTACCGTGATGGCTTTATCCTGTTGCTGGATGAAATTGACGCTTTCCCTCCAGAGGTTCAGTTCTGCCTCTACGGTGTTTTGGATGGTAAGCCTTTGGTTTTGGCCGAGAATGGCAATGAGGTTGTCAAGCCCCATGATAATTTCCGAGTGGTCGCTACTGGTAATACTCAGGGTCGAGGTGATGATTCTGGGATGTATGCAGGAACGAACGTCTTGAATCGTGCTCTTTTGAATCGCTTCCGTCCTTGGTATCATGTTGAGTACCCGACTGAGAATACCTATCGTACCATTATTAAGCGTGAGGGTGTTAGTGATGATGTTGCCAAGGTGGTTGCGAGATTGGCAAAGGAACTCAACACTGCCTTTATGAATGGCACTTTGACCGAGACTTTCAGTCTTCGTGATGCTCGTCAGATTGCGAGTGTAGCAGAATTGGCAGAGGGTAACGTTAGTAGAGCGTTGCAGATTTGTCTGCTCAATCGTTTGTCGGCAGTGGAAAAAACTGCTGTTACTGAAATGTTCCGTAGACTTGTTCCGGACGATCTCTAAGAAAGGGGTTATAATAATGAAATCGGAAGCAAATTCTCTTTCTCAGGTAATGGAAGAAATGGGAATAGAAGAGATTTTGTTTCAAGATAGGGGTGAAGCTCCGGTGTTTAAAATGAAGCCGGAGCTTCACTCCTATAATCTTCCTGCTGTTGGTGGTGGAACTGTATTGATCAAGAAGGGTGACCATATTCAGTTTCGAGAATTATATAACAAACAACAAGGAGAACAGATAGGATATAGTGGTATTGTAATTTCGATTTTTCCCGAAGTTGATGGTGCTTTCTATGTTTTGTACGAAAGAGACGGCAAAGAAGATTGGCAAGGAAATACTTCATGTTTGGTTTATCCAAATACCGGTGATCAATATCGGATTGTAGAGAAAATTTAAGAAGGGAAGTTTGAATATGGTAGAAGAAGTAGGTTTGACCGCAACGGCAGAAATGACAGATGTCGTGAAAGAATACTTTGGCATTTATGCGAAGTATGTTATTGGTGACCGAGCAATTCCAGATATTCGGGACGGTCTTAAACCTGTTCATCGTAGGCTAATTTATGCCTCTTGGAATATGGGGGCCAAGGCACCTCATAAAGCGGTTAAGTGTGCTAAGATCATTGGTGAGACGATGGGTAATTTCCATCCTCATGGTGATGCTTCTATTTATAGTGCATTGGTAAGAATGACACAGGAATTTTCAATGAGATTACCCCTGTTTGAAGGTCAGGGTAATTTTGGATCTATTGACGGTGACCCTCCGGCTGCTATGCGTTACACAGAAGCAAGACTGTTCAAAGTAGCCCAAGAGTTGTTTTGTAATAACCTCAATGATGAAGTCGTTAGTTTCGTCCCAAACTACGATGAGTCAACTGTAGAGCCGGAGGTGTTACCGTCTGAACTTCCCCACCTACTTCTTAATTACAATACTGGCATAGCTGTCGGTCTTGCAACTGAAATCCTATCTTGTTCTGCCCATGAGCTTATTGATTGTTTAGTAGGCGAAATTAATGAGGGACTTATTACTGCCCATCCTGAATTTGCACCTAAACAATTTAAAGGTCCAGATCTTCCTACAGGTGGAATTTTCGAATACAACAAAGAAGCAGTCAATGGTCTTTGGACACATGGTAAGTCTAAGTGGAGACTCCGGGGTGAAGCAGTATTTGAAACAGACGAACGCACCGGGAATAAACGTGTGGTTGTTACTTCTCTTCCTTTCCGAGAACAAAAAGAGAAGTGGTTAGAAGTGGCAGCCAAACTCATTACTGAAAAGAACGAAGAGGGCAATCGTGTTATCGAAGGTGTTACTGATATGCGTGATGAGTCAAACAAGGATGGAATTCGAGTTGTCTTTGATGTATCTCCTTCCTCAAGCCCGGAAATTATTCTGAATCTACTTTATCAAAAGACCAACATGCAGACCGGGACTCATACCAGTATGGTTGCAACGGTTGAGAATAAGCCGAAGTATATTGGTGTTAGAGAGATCCTATTGCGTTGGTTGGATTTCCGTCGTGAGTGTCTACGAAAGATCTTGGAGAAAGAGAAGAGGGAGAAGGAAGAAAGAGCAGAGGTTGTTGACGGGTTTCTTATTGTTCACGGTAATGTTGAAGAGGTTATTAAGACTATCAGGAGTTCAGAGAATGCCAAGGAAGCATTGATCGAAGCATTTAAAATGACTGACAGACAGGCATCAGCAGTTGTCGCTATGCGTCTTGGTAGTTTAAGAAAGATTGACAATGAATCCCTAGTTACAGAAAGAACAGATCTTCAGAAACGTATTGACGAAATTGTTGTCATACTTTCAGATGATAAAATGGTCGATGCTTTAATTTCTGAACGTTTGGAGTGGTGGAAGACTCAGCTTGATGGTCGTCGTACAAAGTTGGTCCGGGAGTTTGGTGAAATTTCTACCCTGGATACTGTTGTTGAACGAGATGTAGTAGTTGCCGTTAACGTAAAACAGGAATTCAAGGTTACTCCGGTCGATCAATATCGCAAGGTCAGACGTGGTGGTAAGGGCGTTAAAGAGACCGATGGAGATGATGAGGATGATGTTCCTATTCTTCTTGCTCAGGTTACTACTCATGATATGGTTTATGCCTTTACTGATCGTAGTCGTGTCTTTGAAAAGGCAGCCCATGAATTGCCTATCACCCGGAGGAATGGTAAACGGCAGCACTTGACCGAGCTATTTCCTGATTTAGAAGAAGGTGAAAAGGTAGTTGCAATTATGGCGATGAATATTATGGATATGCCTGAAGACTCATCTATAATTATCATTCGCAGTAACGGTAATGTGAAGCGTCTGAATTGCCGGGGTTTACTTAAGAAGCGTGGTAGACTTTGGGGTGATCCTTGCTGCCGTACAGACTATGATGGTGAGTCTGATGGATCTACATTGGTCTCTGTGACTCTTGCTGAACCTGATAAGGATTTGATTGTATTCACGGCGAATGGTTTGTTCCGTCGTATTTCTGTGGATACTCTCCGGCCTCTCCCAACAAGGCAAAGTGGTGCGTCGAAATGTATGACTCTTGTAGGTGATGATAGAGTGATAACTGTAGATACGATTAAGGAAGGAGATGCGATTTCTTCTGTATCTGAAAATGGTTATGGTGCTCGCTTTAAGGAATTGGATTTGCATTCAAAGAAGGGTCGTGTGGGTAAGGGTTGTAAACTTGCGAATGCTGATAAGAAGGCAGGCAAGATTGTTTACGGTGGAATATTGAACGAAGATAATGAGTTGTTTGCTACGACTTCAGGAGGTAAGTCTATTAGGATCTCTGCAGGTGATATCAGGGAAGTAGGAAGAGGAAGTCGTGGTGTCCGGGTTCAGAAGATGGAAGAGGGAGAGACCATTGTTGCTGCTGCTAAGATTGAGGTAAACGTCGATTAAAGGATGTTATGCGAGAAAATAAAGAGTTTGTCTTAAGTGATGAGGAACTCGTATACATATCTGGAGCATTAGATAACCAATATTCCTTTGATGCAATCTCATGGGTTCATCAGGGAATATTGGTTGCTCCTCGTCTTATCTCTATGGATGTCCTACCAGGAAGCAAAAGTGCTGGTTTGTTAGATCCCGATTTCAACATGACTTCTCTTCATGTTGTGAGTGCTATACGAATGATGGGATTATCGAAATTTGGTATGATGTACTTTTATTTAACCCATCATTATAAGTTGTATGGATGGGAAGATGTGGGTCTCATCATTGCTGCAATTAAATATCATCATGATTTGTTTGAAGAGAACAGTTCTGCTTTGTGGGTCGCAAGTCTTGTAGATTTAAAAGCATGTCCGGATTCTTTCTTTAGTGACGCTCCGATATTTGCAAAGACATTAACTGATGAGATTGATTTGTGTGATAACATAATGCTGGAGGCTTTTGATATTCTAGAACCAGAAAAAGATATGACTTTGAAAATGGGGATAGAGAAGTTTATAGATGCGATGGATAAGATTGTAAAACAGAGTCAAGAAAACGGTGATGTCGAAGACCTTACGGCAGACGACATCACCGAGTGAGTTTAATTTTTTAAGACAAACCGTTTTTGTTTTCGGTTCCATACAGCATCAGTATAAAGACGATTAATATTCTCGATTGCTTCTGGGGTTATGGTTCTCACCGGAATTTGCTCCACAATCAGGACATGTATCCATAATTAATATTCCTCCTTTCAAGGGAGGGGTTTTTATACCCCTCCCTTTTGAGATTAGGACAGAATTTTTTCAAGACCAGACATGTCGGCATCTTCGGCGAGCTTTTTGAAGTACATCCCAACCTTGGTGTTCCGGTCAAAGACTCGTTCCTCAGTACCCCGAACGGTGGTAATTTCGGATACCTGAGACACGATAGAAGTATAAGTATCCCAAACAGTGCTACATGAAGAGGGTTCAATTTCGTCTGCCCTACGCTTTGCCAGAACACCCTTGGAGACTGCATTATCGATAATTTTCTTTGCTTCGTCAGTGCTGAGAGTGGTCCCTTGCATCCTTTCCCACATCGGCAGAACCTCACTCACAAATGCGTTGAGTGCTCGTTCGATTTCCTTGAGTGTCTTTTCGATGTTGATCCCACTCGTATGCTTCGCAGCAGCACCGTAAATGGTCTTGGAGACGTTGAGAAGACGACCACCGACCTTTGCCCCGACCATAAAACCGAGTCTAAGAGAACCATCGTGAGAGGTCGTAAGGGTCAAGAACGGACGAGCCTTTGGCTTACCCTCTGCCAGTTCGTATTCCTTATCGAGGGTGAAGAAGGAGTAGATACGGCAACCCATAGCGTAGACACTGTGGTGGACTTCGGCATCAATCCCTGCACGATCAAGTGCTTCGGCAAAACCCTTGATAACTTCACGGTGGTCTACGACTTGGTAACGTGACCCAACAACCCAAAGGTCTTGCTCTGTGCCATCGGGGTTAATGCGAATGGTAGCCTCATGATTGGGCATATGCATTCCACCATCTTCAGAGGTAGTGTGCAGACCCCGAGTCTCAACCCGAAAGTCAACCTCTTCGGTAATCAGATCGTTGTACGCAGACAGATCAACAACTGGTGCTTCGCTTTCGATCGGTTCACTTACGCTTGCTTCGGTAGTCTTAATAGTCGTAGACATTTTTGTTCTCCTTTTTTTCCTGTGTTAAAAAAGTTAGCCAATGTTTCTTACACTTATAGAATCAATGTTAATTACGAATTGGAAAAACAAATTACAAACTTTCTTGTAAAATTTTCTCAAAGCAGGTGGCAAGGATCTTTGATTTCTTTGCAAGCATTTCAAAGTGATTAGACCAACGGGTAATTTCTTGGGATAGTCTCATTATATATGCAGTCAATACTCCTTCCATTGTGTTGTCATCTTTCTCAAAAGAGGTCCTGATAATCCTTACAATGGTAGCCGGAGAAAGATCCTTAACATAGTCGGCCCCAAAAGAAGGATAATTTGGAGTTTCAATATCGTGTTTCTTAAGTTCTCGGATTGGATTGCCGTGGATCTCTTTATACTTATCTTCAAATATTTCAAGAGACTCATTATAACTCATGCCACCTTCTGTATGCCCGTGAACCGAGAATAATGCTCTACCTAAATTGTTGACCTTACACATGATTTGAAACCCTGTGACATCAGCAACATCATCAGAGAGCAGAATAGCAAAGTTAAAAGAGGGAATGATTGCAATGTGTGCGAGTGCTTCTGACAACATTTCTGCAGCTTTCTTGTCCATCGTTCATCTCCTTTCGGGTTAAATGTCCTGTCTTGCACTTATAGAATCACTAGTTTTTCTTAATCTTAAAATCTTTTTCAAATTTATTTGTGCGGGGATGAGTCTAGGCCTTAAATTGAAAAAGTCATAAACTCTTTTCTGATAAAGAGATATTCTAATTATTTAGAAACCCGGCAATTAATTAAATGCGTTAATTACAAAAAGATATTGGGTCACCGGCCATAGTTAAGTCTATATTTTTTAATAACTTACGATGTGCTCTATTTAATTACCGGCCATTCCCTGGTGACTCTGTAATGTTCGCAGGCAGCCAGGATATCAATTTACACAGACTTTATAAAGTTCGTTAGATTTTATCGATGAGTTTGACAGAATTTGGATTAGAGTAGATATGTATAAGTTCGTTCCACAAAAGGAATACTGATAGGAGAACAAGAAAATGAGTGCTGATCAAGAATTAGATGGTATTTTTGGAGACATCAACATGAATGAAATGACCCCAGATATTAATCAAGCAGCCCAGCAACTTATGTCACCACCACCTCAAGAGTCTATTCCACAAATGCAATCACCTATTCAACAAATTCAAACAGTTGCACCTCCTCCATCTGCTCCTGTATTGACACAAGCACAAAAGGATATTGATCAGTACAACGAAGAAAAGAAAAAGTTGTTTGAACTCCGGGATCAATTGGCAAGTCTTTCACATTCAGATAAGAGTGGATCTATCATTCGTAACTTTGATTTATCTCAGGTTGTTTTGAAGATTGGTGATGAGGTTGATCGTTTGAATGGTTTAGTTGTTCTTAGAGCACTGAAGGCAAGATGTAAGTCTGTTTCTATGGTTAAAGATGCAGAAGGCAATAAGAAAAATACCGAGATTATTGATAAAGAAGAATTAGCTAACTGCATGTATGAGGTTTGGGGAGTGATGGAAGATGGTTCGGTTGGTCTTACTTCGTCTTATTCTCCGGCTATGATTCTTTGTGTTATCAATCTCAAGTCGGGTTATGATATGCCACCTCTTGAGGATTGACGATACTCTTTCTGATTAGTAATTCTTTTACCTTCGACAAAAGATACATCCATTACAATTGGAAAAACACTAGCATCATAAATATACTCATCAAAGAACCTGTCAGCATTGTCAGGTTCTATTTCATTCATGATTCCTTCAATTGAACACCCTGTAATCATAGCTTGCTCGTCGGTCATCTTTTTAGAAATACAAAACAATACAGCAGGCTCAACCAAAGTCTCAGCCCACGCATCAACTTTGAACTTATCTCTTAAAAACTTCGCGACATGTTCTGCAGCAAACCAACGACAGTCTTTTTTAGTCTTTTCTAGTTCATCTTGTGCTGTTTGGATGATATGTTCGCAATTACGAATAACTTCCATGGATTGCTTGTTTGTTGTGATTTTAAGGCTATCTAACTTCTTTCTGAATTTACGCATTCTTAAATGAATCGCGGTCATCATATTCTTCGATGTAGATCCTAACATTTGGGCTTCAGCAGGTGAGACTCCAAATCTCTCTTCTGTCCACAAAGGTGAGATGTTAGCAGGTGGGGGTTTACCGGTTAAGTCTTTAGCACGATCTAAGAGACAATGAGCCGGAATACAAATTACAGTTTGATCTTCGTCGCTGGGTGGAACTTTGCCTATAATTTTCTGACAATTCTCAGATCCATAAAAAGCATATATTGAAGATAACAAATCTTTTTCTGGTGGTACAGATGAGATGGCGACGATAATTTGTTCGTTCCCTTGTAATTCTTCCGGGATGCATTCGAGGGGAATAGGAACAATATAGTTGTCTTGAATTTTTGCTTGAGCTACGATCACCATGTTTTGGATTCCTTATAAAGAAAGTCTATATCTATTCTAACCTCTTAGATTTCTTCTGAATCCTCTCTTTTGTAAATTATCGTCTATAAGTTTTTTAAGTCCAGTTTGTTCTAATGCGTTTGATAGATGGGATTTGATTTTAGATATGTTTTCGTCATGACTATGTATCTCAATTGAATCACTAACGAGGTGCCAAACTTTTTTCCATCTAAGAAGAGCTTTAAGGAGATAAATAATAGTACCGAAGAATAATGCAAAGAAAACGACGACGACTATTACGACGTATATTGCTCCTCCAGAAAACATACCAACGTTTTGTGTATTACTTGCGATAGCTGATTGAATTTGAGTGTGTAATTCAGAACGGATATCTGCATTGATCTCATCGGCAAGTTTGTTTTTAATGTCAACACCAACACCTTAAACTTTGGTATCGATCTGAGCTTTGATGAGACTTTCGAGGTGGGCTTTTAAAAACGTTTCGACTTGGGTTTGGATATTGGCATTAACATCTGTTTTAACATCTGTTTTAACATCTGTATTTGCTTTGGCATCTATTTTGGCATCAGCACAACCAAGGAGAGAAGCACAAAGCAAAAGAGCAATGATATTACGAAACATAAGAAAACCTCCCTCTACAAAATGTGACCTATGTAGAGGGAGGCTTATTCAATTATTCTCAGACAGTCAAATTATCGAGCTGTTGCCTTTATCATTTCTGATCTTGATACAAATGAACCGTTACACTTTCTAGTTGGAATCAATATTCGATCTTGGTCGTGGCGATACCGTAAACGATATTGAGCATTTTTATTCCCTGACAAGATTTTTCTAATGAATCCAACATAGATCGCAAATCCAATGATAGAATGACTAAACCATACTGCACCCGTTATAAAAACGTTCAATACAAGCATACGAAAGTAGCTATCAATCCAGACTTCTTTATTCCAAGGAAAAGCATAAAGACAAAATCCAGTAACTACAATACAGACCAACAGATACATTTGACTAAAGCACCAGTATGTTTTATTCACCAAAGATACTGAACATTTTAGTGCTGGATTACCTTCTTTAACTTCGGCAATAAACTGAGGGCCAATTCCGGTGACAATTTTTACCAATATTCTAGCAAAAAGGCTCAACCAGAATGCAGCAATTCTCACAGTAATAAAGCCAAAGACCAAAACGATAAGACCAAGCAACCAACTACCTTTTGTGTACCAATGAAGCACAACAGGAAAAAGGACAAAGACGTTCAGAACTCCAAGAAGGAATCCACCACCAGACTTTGCCTGAAATTCATCAAGGAATTCAGTAAAAATTCCAAAAGAGCAAGTTTGACGTTCATTTGTCTGACGTTCTTTTGTTCTCTTGATCTTGTTTTTTCTGAGCTTTCTGGCAGCTTTAATTTCTTCGTCTGATTTACCTACTAATGATTGTTCAAACTTTCCATCTTCATAGGTAAAATCAAGCATCTTTTCAACAGCTTCTTCTGGACTGGAACTATTTTTCTTAATTTCATCCAGTTCCTTCTGAAATTCTGATCGAGTATCCAAGGCAGCTTCTTTTGCCTCTCGGTCTTCACGAATTCTTTTAAGAACATCGTTGTAATTAAGTCCTTCGGCAATAATTTCTTCGTTCGTTGGGATACCAGATTTATTCTCATTCTTGGTCGGAATCAAGGACTCTTCTGGTGAATTGCCGATAGTATTCAGCATCTTAATGCGGTCGGCTTCAAATTGTTCTTTTCTTTTGTTCGTCATATCAAATCCTCCTTTCTGCTTATAGAATCAACAGACTTTCAGATTTAGAAAATGTTTTTTCATTTAATCAAAGAATCTCCATTTGTCCTTAGCAACAGTAACACACTGAGGGTTTGCCATTGCTTGAATTCTTTCAACGAGTTCTTGACAATCTTCTTTATCAATCGCAAATTGAACTTTCTTTCCACTCAATCCATTTCGACAAGAAAACATTACACTTTCACCTGCTGACATCCCTTCTATATATGTATTGTTAGTTTTGAATTCCATTTCCGGAAAGTCTTCTTGATTGTTGAGCATTTCGTTGACGTTTTCTGTAAAACCCAAAACATCACCTTGGGGCATATGGCATCCTACCATATCATTCTCCCCCAAGGTGAGCAGAAAGGACACAAAATGTTCTGACGAAAGTACACTCATACCTGACATGATTCGACCTCCTTCAAATGTTCAATGCCTCGTTCGGTAATTTCTCGACCTCTAGTACACTTTGATACCAGACCAGATCGAACCAAATATCCTTCTGTAAACTCAATAGTGGAATCATCTTCATCAATGCCCTGAGAAAGTGTTTTAAGACCTACAGGCTTACCGTTTTCCATAAGGTAGGTAAGGATACGCCTGTCAAGATCAGTGAGTCCCATATGGTCGATACGGTACACATCGAACATCTTGAGAACACACGCTCTTGATACAACACCTTCAAACTTTTCCTTGGCTACGCTTACATCATCTGAATTTTCCAGATAACGGATAGCGATTCTCGGAACACCCCTTGAACGGAGCGAGATTTCTTTTGCTCCATCTTCCGTTACTTTCATGTTGAGCTTGCTTACAGCACCGACAACAATACGATAGATTTCATCGGTAGTGTATGGCTCAAAATTAACCTGAATACGGAAGCGGTCAAGGAACGGTCTAGGAAGTTCCCCAAGGTAATTGGTAGCACCCATCATTGAAAATTCGGGGAGCTTCATGTTGACAGACCGACCATCACTGAGCTTGGCAGTAAACACACCATCCTCAAGGGCAGTATGAAGCAACTCGGTCAACTTACGATCAAGCTGTTCAATTTCATCCAAAAAGATGATAGTATTCAACTGTTTAATCTCAACAAAAAGATTCAGTAAATCCTCTGGCTTCGTGATAGCCGAAGCGATACGAGATACAAGTACCCCACCTAGCTCATTGGCTATAATCTTCGCCAAAGTCGTTTTGCCAAGACCGGGAGGCCCACCCATTGCCATATGAGGGAAGGGCTGTTCCTGTCTTTGACAAGCCTTTACTGCAATTTCGACCTGTTCAACGATATGGGGTTGACCAAGAAAATCATTCAATGTTTGTGGTCTGACGTTCTTCATAACTAAGTCTCCTTTCTACTTATAGAATCAACCCAAAAGAAGAATTAGAAAGAAAATCTTTTTATAATTTAGAATTGCTAAGAGTAAGATTAAGGAAAAGTTGATTGATTTTGTTCATATCAACAAGTTCAGGCAATTCAGAATTATCAGCTGCCTTCTTGAGTTCAGCATCCCAGTGTTCATATAGTGCAGTAATCTCCTCCATCTTAGGAGAACCTGATCGGATTTTGCGTAGTATGTCCACTTTTGATTTGGACAGAGGGAAAGAAATAGAACCTGTTTCCAGAATATCAGTTCCTTCCATGAGTAGCCGGATGCAATGAGCGGCATTTTTTACACTGTATCCATACTTCTCGATGCTTTCTTTTCTGGCTTTTCCTAGTTTACGGAAGATAGAAACTTCATTCCTATCTCGATTTGCATAGAGCCGGTCAATGATTTCGTCCATATTTTTCTTATCTGGGCGAAATAAATTCCTGAGTTGGTCAATTACCTGCTGTTCGGTTGGTGTTTGTTTAATCGGTTCAAGTGCAACACCACGAACTTTTCTGTATTCTGAATATGCGTACCCAGCAAATCGACGAAATAGATGCTTAGATACAAATAGCGATCTGTTTTCGATCATTACCCTTCCAACAGTTGTACAGACCTTAATGTGCGATTCTGGGGCAAAAAGAATCTCCAGACATTGAGTATCGTTTCTAGAAAGATGTTCCATGAATTTACGTAACGAATACACCTTGGTATCATCTCCGGCGTCCAATTGTTCTTGACTGGGATTCTTTTGCTCAAATCGGTTGATCATTCCTATTTCTTTTTCGATAGGCGGAAGAACAAACCCCAGAAAGTCGTCGTCACTTTCTGGAGTCAAATAACCATATAGATGACTGCCGGACAACACTAGCAGGTCCGGTTCGTCCCAAAAATTAATTGAACTCTTCATTTAATCCTCCTTTTCTTTGTCTTTCGGTTTAATAGGGATCAACTTTTCTCCCTTATATTCTTGTACCGGTTTTTCTTTGCGTTCCTGTACCGGTTCTTCAAATGCTTCAGCAGGCGGATCCTTAATTTTCTCCTCTTTTTTGGTCTCATCTGAACAAGAAATCTTTTTTCGATTCAAAGTTGTAGCAGAACGTCCCCCAAAGGCTATTTTCTGCATTTCTTTTTCTTTTTCCATGGCTTCCTTCATAGCCTTTGCTCGAACCTTATTTTCTTCAGCAATTTGATCATAGTACTCTTCCCTCAGGCGTTGCTTCTTGGCTGGGAGTACGTACAAACAATCCAGATAAAAATAATGTGTGATATCTGAAGGCAACATGTTTTCATGATTATTCTTCAGATACATATATTGATCTATTAACTCTTTTCGTCTAGCCTCGGCATCCCAAGGAATATACTTGACGGCAATAAGTACATCAGGATCAAGATGTACGACGGCCACCCCTCCAAATTCTGGGGAGTAGTGACCAAGGTAATTCATAGCACCAAAAGAAACAATCATCATTTTACCGGAATTCTTTGTGTCTACGGTTCTAGTATCTTCCATATATCCAAATGGCTCAAGATTACAGGCCAAGTCGATATCAAATTTATCAGGTGAAATAGTCATCGTTACACTCCTTTGTATTAGGGCATTTTAAAACCACCACAGCTTCTTAGAAAATTAATCACAAGTTTCATTTCAGGTTCTGTAGTTTTGAACCAACTATGGACCCTTCTTCCAACAATTTTTGGAGATTCCAAGCTTTCGAAAAACTCTCCATTTTCTACATCTTCAAAATAAGCAGTACACATATTGGTGGGATATGTGTATGCCGTCTCTCCGTCGGAAATGTCCACTGTCATACCATAATCACAAATAGTAAATGGATCTTCAAGGACCTTATCCATCATTTCCGCCAGTTGATAACATTCATCTCCATCAAATCCATGGTTCGTGTTGTCGTCAATATCCTCTAGATAATCAAAGAGCACGAGCGGTGACCCATCTCTTTCTACAAATTTCTGATTTGCAATTGCCATTAATGAACGAACCGGTCTCCATGCCTGCTCGTTTATAATCAAATCCTCTCTCGAATTTGGAGCTGGATTTTCTGCAACCAATCTCAATTGTGTCATCTCGGTCTCCTTTCAAGCCATCAGTTAGTGGTTCTTCTTCACTTATAGAATCACCGGTAATGATAATTTTGAAAAAAATTCTCGCGGGTAGGCGGAGCTGCAGGTATTTAATCGTTAATTACTAATTGGTTTCTGTCATAACCTTAATTGTTAACTACAATTACATTTAAATCAGTGACCAGGGCGGCTTCGGGTTTTTTATTAATGAGCTGCGGCGGGAGGCTTAAAACTTATGTTAATTAAAAAGGCCGTGCAAGAGGGGAAGCCTGCACGACCGGAGAAGGGGGAAAGAGCTAGCATGACAGTACTTAGAGGGAAGTAGAACAATGCGAGCTCTATTCTTATGAGTTTTTATAAAAGAATTCTCAATCGCGTGTTTCGGCAAGTCTTCATATAATGTTATAACTTCATTATTTTATAGGGCTTTGAATAATATTTTGGTTCTTCGCGTTTAATTGGATTCCAGGTACCTTTGATAAAAATGAACTCTTCCCGAGTCTTTGGATCGTCATATCTTTCTCCTTCTTTAGGCCCCGGAGGAGGTACACACAGATATTCTCTTTCAAAAAACGATTCTTTTGTCTTGGGAGTTGATTTAGCCCATTTAGAAATCATTCCATCTTTGAGCTTTTCAAGGCCTTCTATAGTTGCCGTTGCCGGAGAGAAAGAAGGAGCAGTGGTTGCCATATCCACTCCAATTTTATAGCTGTCATCAACTATTGATATTTCATCTTTATCGTCAATCCCTAGCATTTTAGCTCTGTCGTCCGGGAAGGTCCATTGGGAAAGTAATTCTTTTATTGATTTGAGCATTCCTTCGGCGATTTTATCTTCAGAAACGCCTATCACTTGTAGTTTGTTTATTTCTTTATTAATGGCGGCCATGATTTCTGAATTACAATCTATGTCAGATCCATATCGTTTGGCTTCGGAGAGGAGCATCTTAAAAGTGACTCCGCTAAAATCGTGGCATCTTCCTTGGCTTCTGTTAGCTCATACGGAGGAAGACTACCTTTAGCTATTATATCGATAAGTTCGTCGATCGCACGTTGTTTTTGTTGCCTGGATTTATACTTCATTAAGATAGCGTATTTATCTTTGGTTGCCATAGTATTCATCAGTGTTCTCCTTGAAGACAGACCTGAAGCTTTTCGAGCATGTTTTGGATAGAAAAGATATCATTGAATAAGCCTATCATTTTATTATGTTGGTGTTCTACACACTTTTGATAAGCTTCCCATTGTTCTTGATTTGATGCATTTTCCGAGCGTTCCATTAAGTCGTCTGCTCTTCTTCCTCTTCTATCCAATTCTTTTTGCTTCTTTTCTTGGAGCTTGACCATGTCTCTTTCAAACTTATCAACGTTTCCCATAATCATTTCCTTTCTTTATAAATGGACAATATATGTATCGTCGAAAGAAAGGACTTACTTTAGTTAAAATGTATTTTCCTTTGCCGGAGTTCTTTGTCATCTACAAAGAGGGTTACTTATAAACAAAAACGGAACCCGGCGTATTATACCGGGTTCCGTTCCAAACAGTTTAAAATCAGACAGTAGTTTCGACCTGACTTTCTTGTATTACGTTTTTATATTTGGCTTCTAGTTCTCCTTTTGTGTTTTTTAGGCCCCAACAGCAATCATATTTCCTGACTGAATGGCTTACATCTTTACCTCGAATTTGATTATAGAAATTCAAGTACATGGTAATCGTTCCAGCTCTCTTAAATGCTGAACTCATTGTTTTCCAGATATTATTACCATGTGGCTGCCGAAGGATTTTCTTATCTTCAATCTGTGCTGCGGTCAGTGTTTTGATTTCCTGTTTAATTTCTGCGATCATTTCTTTGTACAACATTTTGTTTCTCCTTGTAAGTCGTTAAATATTACGAATTAGAATTTGTTACCGGGTATAACTCTTCATATTTAACGATTTATGGCGGAGCTTTGTTATTGATCTACAACATCTCTCAATCCTCCTTTTCAATCAGTGTTCTTGAGATAACATAGGCAGCCAAAATTTCTTTTCTGCCTCCATGTTTTGTAGTGTATGATTTTTCCAAGTATTTCTTTTCATACTCAACTGCTTCTTCCGGGGTTTCTCCTTTGTCACATTCAACGACGGCGGATTCTTCCCATTCATATCCACAACAACTGCATGTATAACCATTATCACAACCATAAATCACAAGCAGTTTCATCACTTCTCCCTCCGTAATTCAGATAAAATAATTAGTTTATCATTTGGAATACAAGTAGTAAGTGCATCTCGTTTGTTCCAATATTGTTTGCATTTTTTTTGGGCAGTCTTTGGACTTCGACCATCCGGGAGTCTTTTGAATTCTCCTTCATAACAAAGAAGTCCCTCTTGCCACCAACAACTAAGACAACTCATCACTTTTCCCTCCACAATTTCCAATTAGAAAACATCTTCCTCCGATCCTGGGTTAGAGGTTCGGTACACAAAGCAGTAGATTGATTTTCGATATCAGGTTCTTTAAAGATATGATGTTGAATCCCGGCGAGCTCAAGTTTATGGGCTGCCTTTTCAAGATCTCGTTCGGATGAGACCTGACAAAGAACCGTCGAATGTGTTTGGGAAGTATTGTCGTCAAACTTGCAGGCAGATTCATATGCTGCATGAATAGATTGGACAATTTGTTGTGCGAGGGGTAGATCGGTGCGGATTAGAACGTAGAAGTGTTTCTTTTCTTCAGCCTACAACATTTTCTTTCTCCTTTTCATAATAGGTTTTTAAAACATCCAAATTCATCTTAGACTTTTACTATAACTCAATCATTTTCAAATGCAAATACTTTTTTAATAAATGGTGGCCCAGGTTGGATTCGAACCAACATCTTCCGCTGATGAGGCGGATGTTCTACCTAGTTTTTTGCAAGATTCGAACTTGCTTTTCCGAAAGCCGACTCCGGATTCAATTCTCGGCGTCTTACGAATTAGACGATCAAACTATTTGAACTACCGGGCCATTGTTTAATAAATGTTGTCTTAAGTTGGATTCGAACCAACGTCTTCGGATTTAAGTGTAGTTGTATTTACCAAATTATACTACCAGCCTTTTACTGCGTGAGAATCGAACTCACATCTCCTACCCCGATGTCCTACGAATTGGACGATTAAGACAACCTTGAAATTTGGTGCCTCCGACAGGACTTGAACCTGCATTCGCGGCTTTAGAGACCGATGTCCTAACCAATTGGACGACGGAAGCAGATTAAAAAAGACGGTCTCCCAACTCAGGGCGCACACAGAGATATCGCCGAACGTCATATTTTCTCTGCTAGTGGTTGCTCAACGCCATCTCCCAAGGGATGGTATATTGGTTTCGTCATATCCGGCACCACATGAACCGTCAAAAATTGAAATTAAATTCCTGCTGACTTAAGTTCCAGATACTTTTCATGAACTTCTGTGAGAGATTGTCCAGTCACATCAGCAATGACTTCAAGAAGTTCCATGTTGTTTGCGTCATCTGAAACATTCTCAAGTGCATTTTCAAGTTCATCAAGAAGTTCGAAATCTTGTTCCTGAGTTGTACTCTTCTGCTTAGCCATTTTGATTCTCCTTTTCTGTTTAGCGGTGCCTTCCAAGACTTTGTAGATCCATTATAGCTCACAGAGTTCTTTTATCGTCAAGATTTTCGACTAATCTTCACTCCTCCTCTCCAAAGGGTTCACCTATAGAATCAACTGTTATTATATATTTGAAAAACAATCCCTAAAACTAATAGGTTTTTATATCATCCCATCATTTCACGAACAGTATCTTCATCAATCACTGTTACACCATACTTCGCAGCCTTATCGGTCTTACCCTTGCCAGTTTTATCTCCGGCAACCAGATAATCCAAACCCTTACCAACAGAAGACTTGACCTCGCCACCTGCTGCTTCGATTTCGGCAGCCATTTCCTTACGGCCAACCGAGAGAGTTCCAGTGATACAGAATGATTTTCCAATCAGACTTCCGGTCGTGACTTCTTCCACTTCGTCAATGGTCATGTGATCTGTTGCTAGTTCATCAATCATACCACCCAGCAGCACCAGACCATTATAAATGCTTGAGGAAGTTTTAGGTCCAATTCCCTCAAGAGCTTCCAACTTATATGCCGGAGTATCAAGAACATTCTTCAGAGTCTTGAACTCCTTTGCCAGAATCTTAGAGGTAGTGGTTCCAAGTCCATCAATCCCTAGAGCATCAAGGAATGTGGCCAAATCTACATTGCGTTTATCATTAATGGCATCGATCGTCTTCTTTGCCGATGACATACCCATTCCTGGGAGTGTAGAGATATCAGCCATCTCCAGTTCAAACAGATCAGGAATAGTCTCAATCGCTCCACTTTCAATGAGCTTGCTAACGATTCCGGGTCCAACACCATCTACTTCGATTGTCTTAAGGAAATGAATGATACGAAATTCAGCCTGACCCGGACATGCAGGGTTACGACACCATACACTTACCTTGCCGTCATCAAGTACTGTGGTCTGATGGCAACTGGGACAAATTTCAGGATAGTTAATAACTGAATTATCTTTGCGTACTTCGGGGTCTTCAATTCCCTTTTTAGTAACCCGAACCACCTGAGGAATAATCTCTCCGGCCTTCTCGATCAAGACGGTATCCCCAATGCAGATATCCTTCTCTTTGATCTGGTTGTAATTGTGTAGAGTAGGCGAATCAATCATAGTACCTGCCAGTTCAATAGGTTCGAGCTGGGCAACGGGAGTCAGTCTGCCAGTACGCCCGAGCTGCCATACGATATCAATCAGCTCAGTCGAAGTCTGCTCTGGGCGGAACTTGAAAGCGATTTTGGCAACAGGGCATCTTCCCTTGTAACCATGCTTCTTCTGAACTGAGAATTCGTTAGCCGAGAATACCAAACCATCAATCATGTAATCAATAGTCTCGCGATCTGATTCCCATTTCTTAATAGCGACCATGCGACCCTTGGATATCTTTATCAGATCTGTAGGTACATAATCAATTTCAGGAATTAGATCGTTAAATGCAGTACTAGCATCAATTTCAGTCTCGGCCCATCCTTCTTCCAGACCACGTACATCATAAGCAAAGAAGTGAAGCGGACAACGAGCGGTTTTCTTAGGGTCTTTTTGATTAAGAATGCCAGAAGCAGCATTGCGGGGATTAGCAGGAACTCTTTCACCTGTATCAATCATTTCCTGACGATATGTCTTGAATACAGATTTCTTCATGTAGATTTCGCCACGAATTTCAACATAATCATCATATTCAATTTCGCTAGGAATAGATTTAATAATAAGAACGTTATCGGTGACATCCTGGCCAATAGATCCATTACCTCTTGTAGCAGCCTGTACAAGTCTTCCTTTGTCATAGACGAGCCTGACAGCCAAACCATCAATCTTGGGCGTGACGGTAACTACAGGGCCATAGGTATCAATCCATGTATTCAGTTCTTCAATTGTGTCATCTTCTTCGTTGTCATAGGACACCTTATCGAGACTACCCATAATCTCATCATGCGCAACCTTCTTACCATAAGAGGGATCGGCCCCAACCTCAGCAAGGACTGGGTGTTCTGGGTTGCGAGATTTCATATTCTTTACCAGAATATCGAATTCGGCATCTGTGATCTCTGCTTCATCGTTAAAATACTTATCGCTGTGGTAACGAATGTCATCTGCGAGTTCTTCCATCGTCAGTGATTCAGCATATTCTCGGTCAATCTTCATTTTATCCTCCTGTAAGGTGTAGCCCATATTGACTACACCTATAGAATCAACTACTTTTGCAAATTCGAAAAAGAATCTGGGGTAATTTATGATTTTTCAAGACTAGAAAGTATTCCAACTGGTTCATAGTCTTCGTCATCTTCTGGTTCATAGTTTTCACAGTTATAGCTGGTTTGTTCTCCCTTGCTCCATGTTGCAGTTCCTCGGAAGCATTCTCCATCCTCTTCAAACTCCATTGAGAATTCGAGTTCGGGATACAGTTCTGCTGCCTTATCAATAGCTGCGATAGGAGGTGACCATGCAGATTCAAAGTTGAAGGATGCACCTTTTTCAAATACGGTTACAGAGGCATCATCAATATTCCACTTTGTACCCCAGTTTGTCAAAGCCCAATCATACCAACTTGTAGCTCCGAATTTCTTTGTTAGGTCTTCGAGTTCTTCTTTGGTGAGGAATACTTCTTTTCCATCAACGGTACGATATTCTCTTGGACCACCATTTATTACACCTTGAATTCCAATATTATTAAGTTCTTTTGGACTCTGAAGGATCTTGTTCAGGTCCAGAGCTGTCTTTTCTCCTTCCACAGCCTCAACGAATTTGCTGACATCTTCCTTGGTTCCTTCAATGTGTAGTGAGTTCCAGCACCAGTTAGGCATTTTTATTTCCTCCTGTTTAAAAAAGTGTAAGTGTTTCTTATAACTATAGAATCAACAACGATTCTTAATTCGAAAAAGAATCTCACAATAAAAAACAGACCCCCGGCAGCACACAATTGCTACCGAGAGCCTGACAGGAGGATCTTTTATGCTGCATTTTTCTTGTTAAACTTCCGAGTACGTGCAGCCTTCTTTGCAGCATCACTTCTCTTCTTTGCCCTGAGTTCTTCCATCTGAATACGAAATTCTGTTGCTGCATCATCTCTGTTCTCATCAAGGGCAGTGTAAATGATCTGCATACTGCGACAGAGACGTTGGAATCGTTCGGTTTTCTCTTCTGTTAGTCCATCATTATAGTGTTCTACTTCAAGATCGTCTATAATGCTTTCAAGACCTGCCTTCATTGATTCAAGGACGTTCTCAATACCTGTACAACCTCGTTCCTCAATGTATGCCGACACTGCTGATAACATCTTGTCATTCTTAGTCATTTCGTTTTCCTCCTGTCAAAAAATTATGTTCTGTATCTTCTACCTATAGAATCAAAGGTTGTTCGCATTTAGAAAAACAAAACGTTGTTTTTCTTCTTGATGTTCTCTTTTTAATTCTTGGGTAATCTTTTCACAAGAACTCTCAACAGAAAACGCCAACGTCAAAACGCCCCAGACTGACATTCCAGTAATAATACAACACATGAAAATGAGCAGGAATGAGTAATTGCTTTTCCTTGGGGTTTTGGTTTGGTAAATAATGAGAGGTTGTTTTTGTGGAACAGCAACCTCAAAATCAATATGTCCTGTGTCTGCTAAACGAATGGCCCTCTGACAGCACCACACACCAACCTTCGCCAATACATCAATCGTCATCGTTCGCATTTGGATTCTCCTTATAAAGAAAAAGAAAATCCCAACGCTCGCTTCCTCGGTGTTCCCCTACATCTCGGTTCCCCAACCGTCTAACCTTTTAGATTCATGCAGCTCCTTTCAGTTGATTATGTAGTTGTTTAATATGTTCATTCATTTCTCGAACCTTCTCGAACCAAAACATGAATTGTTTTTGATGGGCTTCTGCTTGCTCGTCATTCCATGCGTGAAGTTCTTTAAAACGCTTACGATGGAAATCCTTCAAGTATTCACCCATCCTTCTGTTTTGACACACTTTCCCCATTTCTTTTAGTATTTCGATCATTTGAAGCCTCCTTTCTTAAGGCCCCAAATTCACTTCCTCATTTCCCCTCCTTGGGTTACTTCCAACTAATTACTGCATTTTGTTCCTTCATTTTTCCATTTTCAAACTCATAACGCCACATAGCGTTGTCTTCTCCACGACATTCGATAAAAGCATTGTCCATAACAAAAGGAGCAATAACGGTATAGAACTGTTCATCGTCACCCCATTTCCCACCGTTGAAATATAGAATTTCAATATCTCCATTGTCTTTTTGTTCTGCCTGATACCGCCAAGACCCGATAGCATCCAGAAGAGTTTTAAATCCTTCGCCATCTGGATTATTGACCCATGAATACCATCGCTTTTTCCTTACGGGAGTATCTTTGGTAATGCCTGCTCCACTTGCTCCACTACCACCATGTTTAATTAAATTTTCGTCAGTGTGCATCTCATTTATAGCAGCCAAACAAGCCTGAACCTTATCGGCAGGAATTACAACATCATCCATTTCAATACTTACACAGTAACCCATCTTTATATCCTCCTATGTTTGTAACCGTTATTGGCTACACTTATTGAATCAACGGTTAAGTTATATCTGAAAAACAATCCCTAAAACTAATGCCTTTTTATCCAAATCATAAAAAGATCAAACAGTGTAGGATTTGTAGCAGATTTAATCATTTCCTTTCTCATTTTACTGAACTTCATACACACAAACTCCTTTTTGTGAGAGAAGATTTCAACATCTTATCTTTTAAAAAGTACCGGGAGAATCGTAAGCATAGTCATTACGACATGACATAGCGTATAGTTCATACATGGCGTTGTCGAGACTCATTGACACATAATTCTCACCTTGGTATTGCATCTTTGAATCACCTTCCAGCTTGCCTTCAAGAGCTTTCTCATAACGTTCTCGACCAAAGAACGGGAACGAATCCAAGATATCACCATAGCCATCATCACCATAGCCAGAAATCACATCGAAGAGTGGCTTGTAGATAGCCTTTGTTTTAGCTCGGTATGTCTTGACAAAACGTAATGCGACAGAACGGTTGTCTTCATCAATACCATGCTTAAAATGTCCCCAAACAATAGAATGAATGAAAGAATGCGCAGCCTTTTCGGTATTGTCCATCTTGTAACGCTTGAGAGTGGTTTTAAACTCTTCCATAAGAGCCCAGAACTGATCGTCACTCAAGATTTCTGTTTGTTCCTTCAGAGCCTGGATAGCACCCTTGATCTCCTTGACTAGACCATTCACTTGCCCCTGAAGATTCCCAATGTTCTTGTCGGTACTTTCAATATCAATGGTGGTTGCGATTGCACTACTTATCTTTGTATCCTCCTGTTAGAAAAATTATTTACGACTTAGCGAATTAAGCTCACATATCGCATGCGTTCACTTCATTGTCTTCAACTGATAGAACACCTACGTCACCTGTTTTTTCTCCTTCCCACCTAACAGAACCGTTGACGACATAGCCCCAAGGATCAAGGAAGTTCTCGATAATGTACTCTAGCCATTCGGTGTAGTCGTAGAACTTCTCTCCACCATCCCATTCAATAGTAGTTCCATCTTCGCTGGGAGTCCATTGACACCAAAGTCCGGGTTGACCTACTGGAGGACGGTTATTGTCTACAACTGAATCATCTCCGTCTTGTCCCATAAAGCCTTTGCCACCTACAACGAACGAACCTTCTGGGCCAACTGGGAGACATGCAGCTTCTCGTACTGGATCGGAAAGATTCTCGGACTTTGCTACATCACGCTTCACTCTACGTGTCTCGTTAAATTGCTTGAGATAAGCGATATGCTCCGGTTTTAATGCAGGTTCAACATTAAATTCGCCATTAAAATCAGTAGTGTAACCCATAATTATTTCCTCCTAAAGAAAAGTGTGTAACCCGTAATTATTTCCTCCTAAAGAAAAGTGTGTAACCCGTATTGGCTACACTTATAGAATCAACAGCTTTTCATATTTAGAAAAAGAAAAGAGGAAGAAGGGGACATAAATTCATCCCCTCCTTCCTACACAGGAGGCTTAGTATTCGCAATCGTTTACATAATAAGTAACGGTCCATCCCTTGCAGTCCGGGATATCAACAACGCTACCATCATCAGGGAAGTTAGTACGGGCAATACAACCGGGGAGTTCTGGGTCATCAGCCCACAGGTCTTCGCCTACCATCTTTTCAACCGTAGCGATAACCTTCTTAGACCTTGGCTTGCCTTCCCATTCAATATCACCCCAAGTATTTGTGACACCGTAAGTATTCCCTTTTGGTGAAGTAACATAGAACCATTCAGAGTTATCACGCTTCCAATAAAACGATGCTTCCTTATTGATTTCAGTGATAACCCGGTCTACATCTTCCGGGTCAAAGGGGAACCTTAGAGTTTGTGGGTCAACTTCTACATCGCTTCCTTCGACAATACTTCCAATCTTGATGCCGATAATGTTCTTAGGATCGATGGAATTGACCTCTTCCGACTCATAGTAGACTTCACGTTGGTCGTCCATCAGGAAAACAGTCCAAGGACCGCAATCCGTATACTTATAGAGAGCCCTGCCCCATCGGTAAGGAGATTCGTCATCCATACCTCGGGACTCCATCAGTTCACTAAAGTTGTTTACCTGTGCTGTCGCGGTCATCTTTGCTCCTCCTGTTTAGAAAAAAAGTGTACGTTCTCTTTACACCTATTGAATCAACGAAAC
>Ga0114918_10000759_pt1 | contig 28410 bp, 21 predicted proteins | sample LantaG_FD_87015 | JGI IMG/M metagenome (GOLD analysis project Ga0114918, IMG submission 87015) | Deep subsurface microbial communities from Baltic Sea to uncover new lineages of life (NeLLi) - Landsort_02402 metaG | ecosystem: Environmental > Aquatic > Marine > Oceanic > Sediment | place...
CCGACCTCCTCTCCTCCTCTCTCCTTGTCTCTCTCAGCACGCCCCGACAGGCGAGCGCGTGCCGCCTCCACCTCTCTATCACCCAGCGCTCCTCGCTCTCGCCCTTGTGCACGTGTTGATCGTCTGTTTCTCTTGGCAGCACGGCCCTCCCCCCCCCCCCCCCCCCTCCCTCTCTCTCTCTCTCTCAATGCTCGTGCCTGGGGAACTTCTCCTTCTCAAGAAGGGCCACGCGAGCGCCTCCCTTCGCCAGGTAGTACGCCGCGGTCGAGCCTGCCGGGCCGGCCCCGATGATAGCGACGTCGAAGGCGCCCGGAGGAAGGACGTCGAAGACCTTGGCGGCAGCGTTCTCCGCCGACTTTTTGCTCGCCATGGCGCGGCTTCGCGCCCACGCCGCCGTGCCGAGGGCCGCGGCGCAGACGAGGGCCGTCGCCACGGGTGCCGAAGCGTTCGAGGATGGTATGACGAGTTGGGAAGGGGAGGAAGAGCTTCTTATTCGAATTCTCGCGTTTTTTGTTTTTTTTTCTTCTTCTTCGAGTGAAATGTTTGAGACACCGCCGCGTTTTTTTTTTTTTCGTCCCTAACGTCGACGAACGTCGGCGAAAAAACTTTGCCCGCAGCTGACACTCTTCTTGCATCACCACTCTCTTCTCTGGAGTATTTTCCCTCCCAAGCCGCGGGCTTTCTTCCGAGGCACACCCCAAACTCTCCGTCGAAGCCACCTCTGGCGCGTTCGCCACATCAAAAATGCAGCGCGCCGGCTTCAAAAAGGCCGCCTCAGCAAACGGCAGCGACGGCGCTGCCGGCGCTTCCGGATCGACGGCAAAGACGTCGCCCTTCGCCGCCTCTTCCACGGCCTCTGCCGGTGACGCCTCTGCCGCCAGAGCCGCATTGTACAATGCCAGGGAGCGCACCCGAGAGACCCTGATCGCCGCCGCGGCCTTCGCCCTCGTCGTGGCCTTCGCAATCACCACACACAAGATCGGCGCGACGCTCTGGCTTGCGCTCGCGGCCCGCATCGCGTGGCGCTGCCTCGTCGCCGACGACGCCCTTCCGGCCCGCCGCGCCCCGCGCCCGGCCCTGAAGGGATGGACCAGGCACGCTGAGGACGTCGAAAGCGTCCGCAGGGACTACGCACGCTTCCTCGAGACGCGCAACGCCGGGGACAAGGTCGCCCTGCGAAGATCGGCCGGCGGCGTCGCCGACTCCAACCGGACCCTGGCCCCCTTGTACAAGAAGAAGGCCGCTGCGGTCGACGTCTCGAGGCTCGCCGGCGTGATCGCCGTCGACCTCGAGAAGAGGCTGCTCCACGTGGAGCCGGGAGCGCCCCAGGACGAGCTCGCAGCGGCGGCGCTGGCCCGCGGGCTCGTCCCGGCGGTCGTGCCCGAGTTCCCGGGGATCACCGTCGGCGGCGCCTTCTCGGGCGGGGGGATCGAGTCGACCTCGGCGGCGGAGGGCTCCGTCGCGGACACCGTCGAGTCGCTCGACGTCATCACGGGCGACGGGAGGTTCCTGACCGGGGTCAGCAGGACCAACCACCCGGACCTGTTCGCCGCCGCCGCGGCCGGGTTTGGCACCGTCGGTGAGTTTTTTTTCTTCAGGGTTTTTTGTTTTTCTTCCCTTCAAAGGAGCGCGCTTTCGCAGGCCCCGCGGCTCACTCTCTCTTTCTTCTTTCTCTCTCTCTGTCTCTTTCTTCTCTCTCTCTCTCTGTCTCTTTCTTCTCTCTCTTTCTTTCTTTTTCCTCTCTTTCTCTCTCTCTCTCTCTCTCTCTCTCTCTCGCGCGCGTTCCCTTTCTATCTCAAACAAAGGCATCATCACCCGCCTCGCCCTGCGCTGCGTGCGCGCCCCCAAGTTCGTCACCGTCTCCTACCTGCACCTCGACGGCACGCGCTCGGCCGCCGCGGCGCTCGAGCGCCTCGCCCTCGGCACGAGCTCTCCTTCGAAATCGAAAGCCTCGAAGAGGTCGCTCGCCCCGCCAGAGTTCCTCGACGGGGTCGCCCTGGGCCCGCGCTCGGCCGTCGTCGTCGTGGGGACGCCCGCCGACGCGCCCCCCGCCTGCGGCGGCGCGCCCCTGCTGCGTCTGCGCTCGTCGAGGACGGCGCCCTGGTTCTTCTGGCGGCTCGCGGACGTCGGACGCAGCTCCCCGGCCCTGACGGGGGCCGGCTTCGCGGCCGCGTGGGACGCGCTCGTGGCCGAGAGGGGCGCCGAGAGCCCCGACGCGTCCCTGGCCGCGGAGGCAGAGGCCGCCACGGCCGACGACTGCCGGCCGGCGGCGCACCCTTCGGGGTTTCCCGTGCTCCACCCCGCGGAGTACCCGGGCAGCGTCGGGTGCGAGACGCTCCCGCTCGAGGACTATCTGTTCCGGTTCGACAGGGGCGCGTTCTGGATGGCGAGGCACGGGCTGCAGATGTTCTACGGCCGCGCGGCGTGGAGGGACGAGAAGGGCGACCCGGAGGTCGTCTCGGCGGCGCCGAGGGGGCCGGCGCCTTCCTCCTCGGGCTCGCTGTTCCCGAAGCCGCTCGGGCCCCCAACGGACCCCACGGAGCGCGCCGGCCCGGCCCCGCTGATCCGGGCCAAGTACGCGTGGCTGGCGACGACGAGGCAGCTGTACCGGATGCTGCACCATGTCGGGGTAGGTTTCAATTTTTTTAACAGTTTTGAACTCTTTTCTTCGTTTTTTTTTGTTTTAGAGGGAGAGGGAGAGGAAAAAGCGCGGCGAGAGGGAGTCGAACGAGAGAGCGAGCAAAAAACTCACTCCCTCTTTTTTTCCCCTCAACCCCCCCCCATCTCTCTCGGGCCTCGTTCCTTTCCTCGAACTTCAAAAACAGGACAACACCCTCGCGCGCACCTACGTCGTCCAGGACTTCGTCATGCCCTCCTCCGCGGCCGCCGCCGAGTTTGTCGAGAAGCACAGCGCCCCTCCCGACACGTGCGGGATCTGGCCGCTCTGGCTCTGCCCCGTCAGGCACGTGCCGCTCCCGGGTTCCGGGGGGGCAGGGTACGGGTTCCCTTACCAGGCGAGGGAGGAGACCCCGCCGGGGGGGATTTGGGTGAGTGGTCTATAGTTTCGGTTTTTTTCCTTAATTTTCGGGGGGGGGCGAGGTTTTTTTTTTTCCTTCTCTCTGCAAAGGGAAAAGCAAAGGGAAAGAAGCCCTCACTCTCGCTTTCCCTTCTCTTTCTCCTCTCTTTTCTCTCTCTTTTCTCCCTCGGACCAACCCAAAAAAAACTCAAAAACAGGTCAACGTCGGAGTCTACGGAAGGCCCCTCCAGGGCAAGCCCTTCGACCCGCTCGCCGTCAACCAGCGGCTCGAGAGCGGCGCCTCGCGGCTGGGGGGGCGCAAGATGCTCTACGCCCAGTCGTTCTACACGCGCGAGGAGTTCGACGCGCTGTTCGACCACGCCACCTACGAGCTCGCGAGGAGGGCGTACGCGTCGACGGACCCGGTCAGCAGGCCCGACGACTTTGCGTTCCCGGACGCGGCCTCCAAGCTGCTGCTGGGAGACGAGAGGCGCTCGAAGATGCAGGGCGTCGACGCCTCATCGGGGTTGCTCAACGCCTGGAAGCCGATGGTGCCGTGGTACTTCTCGCTCTGGTCCGAGCTGCTGCTGCCTCGGAGCCTGCACGCCCCGCTGGGGCTGAGGCACACTGCGCCCCCGGACAGCTCGGCGCTGTCTCCGAGCGAGGTGCGCAGCGAGGGCGCCCGAGCGAGGGCCGAGAGGGCGTTGCTGCCCGAGGGCGCCGGCGGGTCGAGGGGCGAGGAGGGGGTCGGAGGCGTCCCCGCCGCGATCGCTGCCGCTGCTGCCGCTGCTGCTGGTTCGAGGAGGGGTGCTTCTTCGGCTGCTGCCCCGCTGGCGCGCAAGAGGTCGTCGCTGCTGACGAGGCTGCGGTCGGCGACGCCTACCAAGGCCGAGACTTGAAATTTTTATTTTTTATTTTTTATTTTATTGGTTCAAGAGAGGGAGACGAGAGAGATACCCGAGAGAGACCATTTTGTTTTTTGTTATGCTTTTTTATTTCTTTGAGCTCATTCGCTCTCCCTCTTCCGCCGAGCTTGCAGCGACTTTCAGCTGCTCCTTAACAAGAAGAAACAGAAGAAGGAGAAGAAGAGGAGGTGAGCGTCTCCGCGGGTGTTCCGATATCAAACGTTGTTTATTCTTTTTCCTTGCAAAACAGACCAAAACTTTTTTTCGTTTTTTAACCCTCGAGCACGTGTCGCTTTCTTTTTTCTCCTTTCACAGCGCCGCCGTGGCCGTCAGGGAGACGACCCCGGAGCGTTCCTGCTCGGTGGTCTTGCCCTCCGCGGCGGCGGCGGCGGCGGCGGCAGCGGCGTGCGCAGCAGAAGCGGAAGCGGAAGCAGAGGCAGAGGCAGGAGCCTCCTCTTTCCCCTTTTTCTCCTTCTCCGCTTCGCTCGCCTCGGCGTCGGCGGCGACGACCCCCCAAGGCTCGTCGACCGCCGGCACGGGAAGTTCCCTGAGGATGCCGACGGCCCTCGCCGCGACCTGCACGGGGACGGCGTCGGGGCCTGTCCCGCCGAGGACCCTCGGCAGCGAGGCAGCGTCGACCGCGGCGGCGGCGGCGGCCGCAGCCCAGTCTCCCCCAGCCTTGACGAACTTGACCTTGCCCCTCGAAGAGGGGGAGATGAGAGGGAGGAGCAGCTGGACGATGGCGGCGAAGGCCGAGGGAGCGCCGAAGATGAAGGTGGTCAGGGAACGCTCGGGGTAGTGGTCCTGGACGCGTTTTTTTTTTTTTGAGTCGGGGAGAGCGTAGGAATGAGAGAAGGGAGAGAGGGACAGGGAAGGTAAAAAAAATACGCCACTTCCTCTTTTTCTTCTCCTCTTCTTTACCTGTGCCACCTCAACGACCAGCTTGGAGGCCTCGGGATCCAGGTTCGCAAGGCCCGCCCCGCGCGCGTCGATCACGCTCACCACGCGCCCGTCGCCAGCCCCCTTGGCCTTCGTGGCGTCGGCAAGTCTGGCCGCCGAGTCCATTGCGTAGACGAGCGCCAGCCTCGAGGCGTTCAGGTCCCTCGAGGCGCGCAGGTGGCGGCTCGAGAGAGAGAGGATGTAGGGCCTGCCGCGGGGGTCCGGGGAGGACGAGAACCAGGTCTTACCCGCGGCGAGCTCCTTGTGGATGGCGGCCTCTGGGAAAGGTTTTTTTTTTTTTCGAAACGTTTTGGTCAGTTTTTTTTTATTTTATCAAGTTTTGCCTGGATCTTCCATGCAGACAGATGCTCGAAGCACCGCGGACTGGTCTAAAAAAAAAAGTTTTCTCCCGTCGGTTACGAAAAGGCGAAAAAAAACGAGAAAAATCGCACCCTTGTCCGGCGTCCATCCCGCCGGCAGCAGCGCGCTGCGCCACTCCGCGTGCGCCGCCAGCCTCTGCGCGGCCCGCTCGACGTCGCGCTCCTCGGCGACGAGCCAGCGGGTGAGCGTGTCGTCGTCGAAGCCGTTTTTGCTCCCGGCGGACAAGCCCGGCTCCTGCGACGCGAGCAGCGAGGCAAAGGCGCGGGGCGCGACCTCTTCGACCCTCTTGCGGAGTTTCTCCAGCTCCTCGGAGGGCGGGGACGAGGCGGGGACGGGGGGCGCTTCGGCGGCCGCAGATGTCGAAGATCGGAACCAGCGGGGCATCTTGCAGAAAGAAGGAGAAGAAGAGAGAAAAAGAGAACGGTCAAAAAGAAAGGGGAGACAAAGTGTTTTTTTCAACCTCGTGCTCTCTCTTCAAGAAAGAAAATAATACCAACTTTTTCTCTCTCAATCAATCAATCAATAAATGCATTTCCTATCTCTTTATTTTCTCTCTCTTCTCTCTCTCTCGCTGTCTGCTGTCTGATAAATAAATTCCAAAAAAATAGGGGGGAAGAACAGTTCAAAAAATGGTTTTTTTTCAAAACAAAACTTCAAACGACCAGTCTCCCACAGCGGACGCCTCCGCCGACGGCGGGGGAGGGGGGCTCACCACCAGCTCGCCGCACCGCTCGTCCCACCGCCACTCCAGGTCCTCCTGCAATTCGCCCTCTTCTCCTCCCCGCACGGAGCTCGGCCTGACGGAGCAGAAGGAGGAGAACGGCGCAGCGCCGACGACGCCGACCCTCGCTCGGGCTCGGCCCGTGCCCCCCGCCTCCTCTTCCCCCTCTCCGGACTCGCGTCCTTCGAGAAGCTCGAACGAAGCGACGGCGCCCCCGCCGTTGAACATCGAGCGCAGGCCCAGCGGCGCGAACGAGATCGTCTCCTCCGAGGGGGACGAGGAATTGGAGCCTTCGACGACGGCGACGGGGGCCATGGTGACGACCGAGGTGCCGCCGCCCTCGAGCTCGATGTCGACGGCCGCGCCGACCGACGCGAGCAGGAAGATCCCCCCGCCTCCTCCGGTCCCTCCGGTTCCTCCGGTCCCGCCCTTGGACGCGCCCTTGGAGTGGCGGTGATGGTGCGCGTCGACGCCGCTAAACGCCGCGACCCACCTCCCGTCGAAGCGCAAGGTCGAGGAAATTTCTCCCTCTTCCCCGTCGCCTGCCTTCGTCTGCGGAGGGAGCCAGCTCCCGCCGACCGCGTCGGCGGGCGACACCCGGCACCCGAGCGGCGGCGGCGCGTCGTCGTGCCGCACGAACCTCCGACGCTCCCTGCTCCACGCCGAGCCCTGGACGTGCAGGGCCGCGACGACGACGGTGTGCGCGTTCGCGTTCCAGACCTTGAGCAGCGAGCGCCCGTCGCGCTGCGGGTCCTCGAAGAGCGTGTCGGCCGTCGGCCGCGCGGGGAGCAGCGCGCGCAGCACGCGCCCGTCGGCCAGCACCAGCCGCCGCAGCAGCCCGAAGTCGTGCGCCCCCGGCGCGTCGGAGACGTACACGGGGCCCCCCGAGACGGCCCGCGCGGCGGCGTGCAGCCTCGCGGCGGGGTGCCTCGAGTGGAACATGTCCCAGTCCGGCAGCAGGATCCCGCTCAGGAAGACGGCGTTGTAGGCGCACGCGCCGACGTGCGCCGCCGACGACGCGCGGTCCCGCGGGTAGAAGTCGTCGGAGGCGCGCGCGAGCACGGACCGCGAGGCCAGGAAGAGGTTCTCCGTCGAGTGGCACATGCAGTTGGTCAGGTGGTTGCCGGGCAGGTGCGCCGCGACGCTCTCCTCGAGCGCCTCCTGGTGCCTCCTCGCCGTGGCCGGGCCCCCGTCGAGCGCCGACCCGATCAGCCCGGCCCCGGCCTGGCCGTCGACCTTGACGCCGTCGACGCCCGCGGCGGCGAGGTACGAGTGCAGGTCGGCGTACAGGCTCTTCGGGTCGGCGATGACGCCGACGCCGGCGAGCACCGCCGGGTTCCACAGCATCGACGGCTCGATCTCGGCGACGCCCGGCGTCGGGCGCGCGAAGAGGATGCGGGCGTCGTACTTGGCCACCGCCGGGTGGAGGGCAGGGGACGTCGACGCCGAGGCCGGGGAGGAGGAGGAGGAGGAGGAGCCCGGCGACGGGGAGGGAGGAGAAGCAGGGGGAGGAGGAGCGCCCGCGCCCGAGGAGCCCCGGTCGCCGCCCCCGCCCGCGCCCCCGCCCGCGGGCGCGACGCCGCCCCAGTAGCAGCTCAGCGCGTGCCAGACGATCACGTGCCTGACCCCCAGCCTGCCCTTCAGGTCCGCGACGACGTCGCCGAGCCGCTCCGGGGCGCCGGACCAGTAGTCCTCGGGCGTGGCCCCGGGGCGGGAGAACTTGGCGTTGGCGCGCACGTCCGTGAACCGGCGCGTGAAGTCGCTCGCGGCGGCGTAAAACTCGAGCAGCGCCGGGCGCAGCGGGCCGCGGGCCGCCGCGGCGAACGCGCGCACCTGCCACGAGCCCGCCGGCGCGGGCTCGACGACGGCGGCGTAGAGCTTGGCTCCCGCGGCCTCCGCGCCTCTTAGCGAGGCGCCGACGGCGCGCTGCAGGGCCGCGGCGAGGTAGAAGACGGCGCCGATCGCGGCGAGGCCGACGGCTGCCGGGCCCGACCTGAGGTCGGCGGCTCTCCCCCCGGCGGCGCCGGCGACCCCGGGGAGGCGAGGGGGCTGGCGCCGCGGCGCAGAATTAAGGAGCCGCCGCTTCGAAGGGGAGAAAGAAGCGGAGGAAGAGAAGAGCCTGCTGCGGGTCTCGTCGCTGTCGCTGTCGGTGAGGTAGCGGTTGCGCTCGTTCTTGGCCGAGAGGGCGGCCCCGGCGCCCTCGGCGGCCTCGGCTTCGGCGGCGGCGGCCTCTGCCTCGGAGGAAGGAGAGGAGGTCGCCGCCGCCGCCGCCGCCGCAGCCTCGAGGCTCTCCAGGTCGGTCGGGGGCCTCGGCCTCCCTTGCGGGGCGTGCTGCTCAGGGAGGGGAGGGAACGCGTCGACGGTTCTGCCCGCCCTCCCTTTCCTCCTTGCTGTTCTCCTCTCTCCGCCGAGGCCGCCGCCGCCGCTGTCGCTGGTGCTCCCGCTGTCGCTCTCGCTGCTGCTGCTGCCGATCGCCGACATCTCGCCCTCGCCGTCGAAGCCGCTGTAAGCGCTCCCGACCCCTCTGGCGACCGCTTCGCCCCCTCCGACGTCGTCCTCGGAGTCCGCGTCCTCGGCGTCCGCGCTGTCCGGCGGCGGGGCCAAACCGGCCAGAGCGGCGCCGAGCGACGTGCCCGGGGCGGCCTCCCTCGCGGCCGCGGCCAGCGCGCGCCGCTCGGCCGCCTCGAACTCGTACTCGGCGGCCGCCGCGGCGCCGTCGAGGGCCGCGCGCGCCACGGCCGCCGCGGCGCGGGCGTCGGCCTCGAAGATGCCGACGGCGGCCTCGACGGCCGCGCCCGCGGACTCGGCGGCGCGCTCGACCGACTCGAGCAGGGTCGAGCCGCCCGCCCCGCCCCTGCCCCGCACGCCGCCGCCTCCGGGACCGGGAGGAGGGGGAGGCGGCGGCGGCGACGGGGGCGACGAGGACGCCGACGGAGACGCGGACGAGGCGGGCGCGGAGGAGGCCGCGGCGGCGGCGGGGGCGGAGGCCGGGGCGCGCGGGGGCGGCCGCTGCTTCTTCGAGAACGAGGGGTCGACGTCGGTGCACTGCCAGCCGTCGTCGATCACCAGCGTCCTCGGCGGCGTGCCCCCGTCCCTCAGGGTCCTCACCCCCTCCTCGAGGATGGAGGCCGACACGCGAGAGTAGCACGCGTCCCAGGTGCACCAGCCGAAGTCGTCGATGGACGCGGGCAGCGCCCTCGAGAGCCGGGGCGGGGAGGCCCCCCCAGAGGAGAGCGCGGCGGCGCGCGCAGTCGCGTGCTCGGCCAGGGCGAGCGGGTCGTCCCCGGCGCAGACGAGCAGCGAGGCATCCCATCCCTTGGCCGTGACGTGTTCGGCTCCCGACTCGATGCGGAGGACGACGGCATCGGCCGCGGCCTCGGAGGAGTTCTTCTTGGAGGGCGGGCTGTTTTTTTGTTGTTGTTAATGTTGTTGTTGTTGTTGAAAGGGTTTTTGAGGGCGAGGAAGGAAGAAGAAGAGAAGGGTGAGGCGCACACTCTCGAAACACAAATCGCTTTCGAGGAAAAAGAGAAAGAGAGAGAGAGCTCCATTCTTCTTCCTTTCTTCCCCTCCTCTCGCTCCTCCCGTTCCAAAAGGCAAAAATGGCCTCGCCAGGCTCAGCGCCGCCCGTGCCCAGAGCGCTCGAGGGCGACCTCGCCGCTGTGGCCGCCGCCGCGGCGAGGAGGCAGAGCGGCGGGAACGGAGGAGGCGGCGGGAACGGAGGAGGCGGCGGCATCGATGGCGCGCCGACCCCGTCGTCCGCCGTCGCGAAGAAGAACGACAGCGCTGGCCCCTCGACCCGCAAGCGCCGCCCCTCCGCTGCGGGAGCTGCCGGTGCAGCTATTCCGAGCTCTCGGCAGGTAGGAAAGGAAGGAGAGGAAGAGGAAGAAGAAGAGAAGAGGAAAGAGAGAGAACGGCGCATCGGCAGTCGTCGGCGACGTCAGAAACGAGCGACGCTCTCCTCCTCACTCTCTCGCCTCCTCCTCCTCTACCTCAACCAAACCAACTCAAAACAGCAGCCCGAGGGCCCCTCGCCAACGCGCCGCACGCGAGCCCGAGGAGCTGGAGCAGCAAACGACGCCGGAACCGCGCTCGCCCTCGCCGCCGTCCCCGCCCCTCCTCCTCCTCCCCCCCTCCGTCCCGCCTCTGCCGCCCTCGCCCTCGCCCCCGGCGGCGGCGCCGCTGCCGCCGCCGGCCCCTCGCTCCCCTCGGCCACCCCGACAGCCGACGCCGTCCTCGGCTTCTTCGCCGCCCGCGCCGAGCGTACCACCGCCGCGGACGACCGCGCGAGGCGCTCCGAGCTCGAGGCCGCGAGGCTCCGCAGGGCGCTGGCGGCGGCCGAGGAGGCCGCGGACGCGGCGCGCGACGCCGCCGCGGCGCGCTCCCGCAGGGACGCCGCCGCGGCGCAGGAGGCCGAGGCCGAGCGCGCCAGGCTGGAGCGGGCCCTGCTGTCCGAGTTCTCCAAGTCGGCCGAGCTCGAGGCGCGGGCGAGGAGGAGCGGGGAGAGGGCGGAGAGGGCCGCGGAGCGCGCCTTGGACGCGGAGGAGAAGCTGGCCGTCGTCCTCGCGACCGGGTCCCTCCCGGAGCCCCCCCCCCCCTCGCAGCCCTCCGTCTCCTCCCCCTCCCGCAGGACGAGGAGGGGGGCGGCCGCAGAGGAGGCGGCGGCGGCGGCGGCGGCCGAAGAGCAGCAGCAGCAACCGGCGGCAGCGGACTCGGCGGCGCAGCTCCGGGCGCAGCTGGCTGCGGCGAGGGCCGACGGCGCTGCCGCGCTTCGGTCGGCGAGGGGCGACGCGGACGGGGCGGCCGCAGCGGCGAGGGCGGCGGAGGCCACGCTCTCGGAGGTGCAGGCGCAGCTGGAGGAGCTCTCTGGGAAATTGGAGGAGGAGGCGCGGAGGAGGCGGTCGGCGGAGGCCGCCGCGGCCGCGGCGGACGCGAGGGCGGCGCGGGCAGAGGCAGCGGCGGCGCAGGCCAACAAGGCCGGAGGAGGCGAGGAGGGCGCGGAAGGAGGCGGGGGAGGGCGAGGAGGAGGGGGCGACGTCGTCGTCCGCTCGCTGCGCGACTCCCTGCAGCGCGCCGAGACCGCGCTCGCGGCGGCGAGGAGGAACGACCACTCCGCGCTGCTGCGCGAGAGGCTGGCTGCGGCCGAGGCCAGGGCGTCGAGGGCCGAGGCGGTCGCCGCCGACGGCCTCGCCGCCCGCGCCACCGCCGCCGAGGCCGCGGCCGAGGTGCGGAGGTGGCAGGAGGCCGCCGCCGCCGCCGGGGATCCGCCGTCCTCCTCTCCTTTTTCTCCCGCCGTTATTTCCCCTTCTTCCCTGTCTTCCGCGATCGCGAGGCTCCGCGCCGCCGCGGCCAAGGATCGCGAGGAGCGGGGGGCGGCCGCGGCCGCCGCCGCGGCCGCCGAGGGCGACGCCGCGGCGGCCGAGGCCGAGGCCGGGGCGGCCGTGGCCGCCGCGGCCGCCGAGCGGGCCGCGGCGCGCGACGCCCGCGCCGCCGCGGCGAGGGCCGAGCGCCGCGCGGCCGCGCTCGAGCAGGAGCGCGACGGGCTCCGCAGGGTCCTGGACGCCGCGACGGAAGGCGGGGGCGGGAGCGAAGCAGCTGGTGCTCCTTCCGCCGCTGCCGCCGCCGCCTCCCCCCTTCCTCCTCTCTCCCCTGCTGTCTCCGCCACTCCCGCCCTCAAGGCCCGCATCTCCACGCTCGAGGCCTCCCTCAAAGCCGCAGAGGCTCGCGCGGCGGAGGCGGACGCCGCCGAGGCCGCCGCCGGCGCCGCGCGCGCCGAGGCCGCCGCGGCGGGGGCCGAGCTCAAGGAGAGCGGCGCGGCGCTGCGGCAGGCCGACGCCGAGGCCGAGCGGCTTTCAGCAGACCTGTCCCTCGCGCTCGCGCGCCTCGGCCGCGGCGAGTTCGACGCGAGGGAGACGCGCGTGCTGCACCTGGTGCGCAACCCCGAGGCCGCCGCGGCGAGGGCCGCCGCGGCGGCGAAGATCGCGGAGCTCGAGGCGAGGTGCGCCGCGCTCGCCGCGGGCGTCGAGGAGCAAGAGAAGGGAGGAGAGGGAGGCGGCGGAAGCGGACACGCGCACGCCAACGCCGCCGCCGCAGCAGCAGCAGCGAGTACCCGTGTCGCCGACCTCGAGAAGCGCCTCCTACGGCTGCAGTCGGCGTTCGCGGACCAGGTCGCGACGTTCAGGGGCGCTGTGGCCGGGCTGCTGGGCTGGAGGGTCGACATGCTGCCCCCCTCCTCGAGCGGCGGCGGCGGCAACGGCGGCAACGTCGCCCAGTTTGCACTCAGGCCGGCCTTTGCCGGCGCCTGGACGAGCGCCGCCCCGGGCTCCGCCGTCGCGGCCTCCTCTTCGACGAGGAAGACGACGAGGAGGGCAGCCAGCGACGGCGTGCTGGTGTTCCGGGAGACCTTCCCTGGGGCCGCCAAGGCGCGCGCGGACAGGGCGCCCGCGGGCAGCAACACCACGCCTCGGAGGGCTCCGGCCGGCGGCCCGGCGACGCCGGCGACGACGCCGCGGCCCTCTCCGTCGCCCTCCTCCGCGGCCGGCTTCGAGCTGCAGCCCTCCGAGCTCTCGCGGGCGAGGAGCAGGGAGGTCGAAGCGTACGTCGGCCGGTTTGGCTCGATCCCGGCGCTGGTGGCGGCGCTAACGCTCGACCTCTTCCAGGCGACCGAGGAGGGAGAAGATGGAGGGGAAGGAGAAGAAAAGGTCGAGAGGACGCCGGCGGCGGTGGCGGCGCCCGGCGGCGGCGAAAACGGCGAAAACGGCGAAAACGCTTGAAAGGATCCCACAACGCCTTTGTAACTCAAAAAACAAAAACTTACCTAGCGGGCCTCAGCGTGGCCCTGAAGGATCCGGAACCGTCGATCAGGGGCACAAAGGCCGCGTACGGCCCCCCCGGCTTGACCTCGACGAGCAAAAACTGCGTCTCTGGTGGGAGCGACGAGCCCCTCTGGCCCCAGACGGGCGTCATCCACCAGAGCTTGGCCCTCGCGCCGGCGAGGAAGCGGGCGCGGATGAGCTGTGGGAGTGGAGTGGAGTTTTTTTTTGGGGGGGGGGAGAGGAAGAAAAGGGAAAGTGGGCGAGTGAGTGAGTGGAGGGGGGGAAAAGAGGGAAAATCGAGGAGGAAGAAAAAAAGGAAAAAAGATTTTCCTCACCTGCCCCAGGGGGACGTCCTCCATCGCCGTCTCCCCTCCCGCCGCGTCGAAGGCCAGCACGAGGTCGTTTTCCCCCTCCCCCTCCCCTTCCTCCGAGCCGGGAGGGGCGCGGGGCCTGAACCAGCGCGTGAGCCCAGAGGGCAGGCCGCGCAGCAGCGGGCACGAGCTCAGGCCCTCGACGACGACGTCGCGGCCGCCCGGGCCCGGCGAGAGCGAGACGCGGCGCGGGGCGTGCGGCGGCGGGCGGAGGGCCGGGGTCGGGAGGCGCTGCGTGGGGTGGATATGGTTATGGGACTGTCCATCTCGCCGCGGCGGGGAAGGAGAGGAGGAGAGCGGCGGGGAAGGGGAGGAGACCGGCGGCGGCGTTGCCGGCGGCGACGGCGGCGACGCCGAGGCGGAAGTTGCCTCTGGCGGGGCAGGCTTGGAGCACCGTTCCTCTTCCCTGCGAGGCAGAGCCGACGGAGGTGGGACAGCGGCATTGCGGCCCGGGGCTTCTGCTGCTGCTGCTGCTGGCCGGGCGAGGCTCCTGGGTCTGAGCAGGCGCCTGGTTTTTCTGTCGTTTTTGTTTTTTTCGGGGTTAGTTGTGGACGTGGGTGGGTGGGGGGTCGAGTTTTTTTTCCCCCCATCCTCCTTCGCCGCCTCTTCTCAGCGAGCGGGAGATTGCTCGCCGGCCTTTTCCCCTCTCCCCCGTCCCTCCGATGCCCAGCGCGGCCCGCGGTAGCAGCAGCCACACAAAGACATGCATGATAAGTTCCTCCCTAGGCAACATCTCTAGGCGATTTCTCTGTAGAGAAAGCTTGGAGCGGCCGGGGGTCGGCATTGAGCTCCGAGGCATCGATTGCACTTCAAACTCGATGTCGAGCGTCGTCGTCGTCGTCGTCAGCAGCCATGTTTTTTCCTTTTTTCCCGTATTCACTCACCTAGCGGCCTCGGTTCTTGATCTCCTCGCGGTCGCTGCCGGGTTTTCAGCCCCTCGGAGGATGCTTGCACATGAGGAGTACGAGGTCGAAGCGGAGAGTTCCATTTTGGGGTTCCTCAGAGAGGGGGAAACGAAAATGTGCGGGAGGGCGGCGACGGCGACAACGCAGCAAGCGTTCGGTGCCGGCGACGCTGATGGAACGCAAACGCGCGTGCTCTCTCTCTCTTCTGTCTTTTGGCTTATCCCTCTCGCTTGTCACTAGAGCAAAGCAAGGATACGTCCAGAGGCAGATAGCACGGAGAAAAGTGCGGAAGCAAGCCTCGAGAGGAGAAAAGAGCGGAGCTCGAATGCTTCGTCTTGCAAAAGCCCGAGCGAAAAAAGTGAGAGTTAGCTTCTCGCTCGCTCTCTCGCTTTCCTCGACCTTTCCCGCCACCCTTTCTCTCTTTCCTTCGACCGCGGCCCTCGACCTCGACCTCGTAATTACACCCCATCTCTCTCCCCCTCTCTCAGCTCAGCACTCGCGGCACGCCGTTGATGACCGGGATCCCCTCCCTGTATGACCACTCCCCACGCTTCTTCTCGCTCTTTTGCTCTCCTCCTTCTCCTTCTCCTCCGTCATTTCCACCGCCGCCGCCGTCGTCGTCGGAAACCCGGCGGCGGACAAACCGCGACCGCTCGCTCATCGTGCCGACCGCGTCGCCGCCGTCCTGCCTCGAGCCGACCTGGCCCGTGACCTTGAACCAGGTCGTGAAGGTGACGAAGCCCTCGTCGTCGTCCCTGTGAGGAAGAGTTTTTTGTTTTTTTCCGTCTCATTTTTGTTTTTCGGGTTGTGAGGTGTCTCTCCCTGTTTTCGAGAGAAAAGGGGGGGGGAAAACCGCCTTTTCAACCCTCCCTCCCCCCACCCCTTTCGACCCCTCAAACCTCACCTGTCACCTCCCTCTGTGCCCTCCACCTTGAGCCTCTGCCAGCTCACGCGCTTGATCGTCGCCCGGACGTCCTCCGCCAGCGACGACGCCGCCGTCGTCCCGTCGTCCCTCGTCGACCCGGCCGCGGCGCGGTTGTCCGGGTGCGTCGTCCTGAGGATGTACTCGGCGTTTTTGGACACGTACGCCGCGAACCGGGACCGCATCAGCTGCTCTGCGGTCTGCGGCAGGGCCGCGCCGCTCAGGAAGGGGGCGCAGCAAGTGTCAAACTTGCGGCCGGAGCAGCAAGGGCAGACCGAGGCGTCGGCGAGCCAGGGCGGCGTCGGCGTCGTCCCCTTTCCTGTTGCTATCGATTTTTTCTTGGCGCCGCTGCCGAAGCCCTTGGGTGCGGCTTGAGGAGGTTTTTCTAGAAGACGAAGATTATGTCGTCGCGGAGGAGAGGCTGCTGTTCGCTGTTGCTGCCGAGGAAGGAGGAGCAGCGAAGAAGAAGAAGAGTGATGGCCGATGCTGACGCCGCTGCTGCCGACGGCGGCCAATCTCGACGTCGCCATTTGCCTTTATCTTTTTTTGCGAAGGGAGCTCTCTTTCTCTCGTCGGTCTCTCTTGCTGCTTCGGGTCAGCAAACACAAACAGAGGATCCGTTCTTGTGTCGGAGAGAGAGAGAGAGAGAGAGAGAGAGAGAAAGAGAGAGAGAAAGAGAGCAGGGGAGAAAGAAAAGAAGAAGAAAGAGAAAGCAAACAGGACGAATAGTGCTCGAATTTGTTCAATTTTTTTTATTTGAAGGGGCAGCAAAAAATCTCGACCTTCTCCTCACTCCTCCTCCCCGCTACTGCTCCCGCCGCCGCTCTTCCTCCCTCTCTCTCCCTATCTACTTGAGCAGCTTGAAGAGCTCCTTGAGCAGCACCACGATGATGCTGCCGCAGCTCGGCATCTCGCCGCCGCCGCCGCCGCCGCCTCCCTGCGGCCGTCCTCCCTGCGGCCGTCCTCCCTGCGGACGTCCTCCGCCGCCGCCGATGGGCTGGGGCCGCGTGACGCCCGAGCCCCACTGCTGCGGCCGCGGCTTTCCCCCGCCCCCGTCTCCGCCGCTAACGCTCTCCATGAACGCGGCCCCGATCTTGTCCCCGTATTTCGATCGAATCTTGTAAACTCTGACCCTCAGATCGTTGCCGTTCAGGCAGAGGCTGTCTTCCTCGACGCCCGCGAAGAAGAAGAGCGAGTACAGGGCCACCTCGACCTCGGGCGAGCTTCCCACGAGCATCGTCGACAGCTCCTTCGTGACGACGATGTTCGGATCGGCGTTCGGGTTGGGGTCCCACGAGAACTGAATCGTGAGCACCTTGTCGTCCGGCGCGACGGGGGCCGCGTTCCTGCCCCTCCTGGGCACGAAGCCGTAGTAGTTGAGGTTGCCCTTTCCCTCTTGCTCGAGGACGCGGATCCAGCTGTGGAGGCCGGCGCATTGCCTGTTGTTGTTTTTGGCGTCGTTGTCGTTGTTATTTTGGGAGGAGAGAAAGAGGGCGTGGATTCGAGGTTTCGTAAGAAAAAAGGGGAGGAGAAAGAAAGAAGAGAAAAAAAGAAAACTCAAAAGAAGAAATAAAACTCCTCTCTCACCTCTTCCCGTCTCCGTCCGGGTCCCCGATCTCGCCACAGAATACGTGCTCGAAGCCGCATGAGCTGTCGCGCGTGTCGCCGCGCGTGTACGTCGAGAACCACGCGTGATGGAGCGCTCCGGCGAACTCGGCGGCGGCCGCGGGCGCGAGCCCCTTGGCCGCGAGCAGCGAGTGAGCAAAGCGCATCGGCCTCGACCGCATGACCTCCTCGAGGAACGCCCTCTCTTCGGCCTCTTTTTTCTGGGTGCGCCGCTCGGCCACCGATGTGTCCGCGGTGTAGTTATCCAAGAGGTCGTAGAACAGCTTGTACGAGCGGCGGTGCCAGAGCGACGGGGCGGCGGTCCTGAACAGTCTGGATCCGGAGCGGTCGACGGGGCCTCGGCGGCCGTTGCCGCTGCCCCCGAACGTCTGCACCGGGTTCTGCAGGTCCAGGGAGTAGTCGACTCCGGGCACGGCGCGGTTGTCGTCGAGCGAGAAGAGCGTGGAGGCGGCGTGGCTCAGGTCGGCGAGGTCGGCCGCGGACGGGGTCGGGGTCGGGACGGCCATTTTTGAAGAGAAAAAAGAGGGGAGGCGATTGGCTTGGCGGGTAGCCCTTTCGCCCGTCCTTGATCACAAAGAAGCGGCTTGAGACGTTCGAGGCGTGGAGATAAATTTCGGGAGAGAGCGCGGCTGCAGTGGGCGGCCACGAAGCGCACGAGACGAATCGATGCTCGGACGCCGTCGAGTCGGACGAACGATTGTCTCGGCGGCGAGAGGTGAGAGGCGAAAAAGAGAAAACTTGCTCGAGCCCCTCGCTCGCGCCCCTCGGTCACTAATTTGAGCAACCCATCCAGAGAAAACTCAAGAGGCTCTCACCCTCCTTCTCCTTTCGCCCATGTCGCGCCCTGCTCGTTTCTGAAAGCAGGGCGCAACACGGGAACCACCACTCCAAGCGACGCGAACGAGGGGAAGTCGAACAAGAACCCCCTCGGGAGAGTAGCGAAGTGATAAACAAGCAGAGAGAGCGAGAGAGCAGCCATGCTCTCGCTCGACAGGCGGAGAAGCAGAGCTCCTTCTTCTTCGCCGCTCTCCCTCATGCTCCTGCTGCTCTTGTTGGCCCTGCTCTCCTGCTGCGGCGGGGGAGCAGCCAACCGAGACGGCCAGCACGAGGCGGACAAGCAGCACGAGGCCGGGGCCGGCGCGGTCCCGCCCGTGCTGCCTCTCGCCGGCGGCGGTCCTATCGATGGCGGAGGGGCGGCGTCCGGCGGCAGACACAAGTCGGCCGGGGGCAGCTCGGCGCGGTCCAACTCGGCGGCCTCGGACGCGAGAGCGGTCCGCGAGGCGGCCAGGGAGGCAGCGAGGGCGTTTGCGACCGGGGCGACGAGGACGGCAGGCGACGCGGCGGTGAGAATTTCGGGGGAGTTTTTTTTTCCAATGCTCTCTCTCTTTCTCTCTAAGGCGCCATGGGGAGGACATTCGCGTTTTGCCTCTTCGAATGTGTCGCCTTCGCGCCTTCTGGGACTCAAATTCGCATCTCGTCAGAGAAGCGAGAAAGTGCTCTCCCGTGTGGAGGCGTCGGAGGAGCAAAGCGTCAGAGTAAAGAGGAGAAAACGAGGAGGAGGAACAGGAAGGAGTACAGGAGAAAGAGAGGCAGTTTGCTCCGCTCGACGACGATGACGAAGGCGCGCCACCGCTCTTTCATTCTCTGACCTCTTCTCTCACCTCCTCTCGCGCCCTCGAAACAACAAAACGAACGGGAAACAAAACGCAGTCTTTCGCAAACTACCTCCAGGACCCGCTGATCCGCACCATCCTCCTCTCTAACGACATCGTCCTGAGTGAGTCCCTCTTCTGCTGCTGAGAGACTTTTTTGGTTTCTTTTTTCTTTTTCTCTCCTTTTCTTGTTCCGTCGCCGCCGCCGTCGCGCTTTTTTGTTGTTGTTTCTTCTTTCTTCTTCGTCTTCTTTTCCCTCACGTCTTCTCCCTTCCCTCTTTCCTCCAATCCTCCCCCCGAAACAAAAAAAAGACGATGCCAACTGGGCCGCGATCGGCTCCGCGGTCATCATGCGCCGTGTCACCGTCGCCCCGACCGCCGCGGCGCTTGCCAACCTTTCTACTGCGGGAAACCCCGCCGAGGGCCGCGTCACCGTCGACTTTGGCCGCCTCGTCTCCGCCGTCGTCCTGGCGGGAGACAAGGCCAGGCTGACGCTGGACCACGTGTGGCTTCGAGGCCTGGCCCCGCGGGGCGGCGTCCGCGCCGAGGGGCTCACGCGCCTGAGGCCCTCGGGCCTCTCGGCCTGGCCGTCGGTCGTGACCCTGCCCAACACGACCCTGGCGCTCGTCGACGCCAGGGTGGACTACGTCGCCGAGGACGGCTGGGGCGGCAACTGTTCGCAGTTTGGCCAGCGCGTCAAGGCGGAAACGGACGCGCTGGGCTACGAGGCGCGGCTGGCGGATGGGGGCAGGGACCTGACGCTGCCCGGGACCAACGTCGTCGTGCAGACGCTGCGGTCCCCCGCCGACGGCGACGCCGCCGTGGGGAACTGCACCGTGGTCTCGACCGACACCGTCGTTTCGTGCGTGCCCGCCCCCGCGAGGCCGGGCAAGATGCCGAGCAAGAGGGTGGCGCTGCCGCCCGTGGCCGCCGCGGGGGGGCCCGCGCCGGCCGAGGCGGCCGGAGGGGGCGCGGGCAGGGGGGACCTGGTCAACATCTCGTCCGCCCCGGGCGACGGGGCCGCCGCCCCCCCGGGCTCCTCCCCTTCCGCGGCGGCGGCCTCGGGGGCCGCCTCGGCCGCGGCCAACGCCGTCGCGGCCCTCGCCAACCGGATACGAGGCGGGGGGCAGGGCGGCGGCGGCTCCTACCAGAAGCCGAGGCCGAAGCTGCACTGGTGGGCCTGGCTCGTCATCAGCATCGCCTGTTCCGTCATCGTGGCGCTGCTGGTCGGCGTGGCCGTGCTGTCGCGCAGGCTGCGCAGGCTGCAGCGGCGGCGGTCGCTGGCGAGGTCGGCGTCGTCCAAGGACAGGGCCTCTGCGGCCGCCGCAAAGGCCGCAAAGGCCGTCGGCAAGGCGGACGCTTCGAAGAAAGGGGGCACCGCCTCCGTCGCCGACGACGGCGGGGAGAGCGGCCTGGCCCCTTCCTCCACGGCCCCGTCGTCCTCGACGGGCCTCCTCGCGTCGCCCGCCGGCTCCAACAACAAGGACGCGAAGGCGGCGAGGTCGGCCAGAAACCCCGCCGACCTGCCGCGGCTGCTGCGAGCGCGCTCGACCGACGCCGTCGGCGACATCGAGCTCGGGCCGTTGCTAGGCCGGGGAAGCTTCGGGCGCGTCTACAAGGCGCGGTGGAAGGGGACGATCGTCGCGATCAAGGTCATCGACGCCGAAGACGCCGCGAGGGGCGGGGGGGGGGGAGGAGCGGGGGACGCGAATGTTGCCGCAGGGGCGGCGGGCCGCGACAACACCGCGGGCTCGTCCAACGCCTCGGCCGGGGCGAGGGCGCGCCAGGACGACGCCGCGCGCGAGTCGGCGCTGGCGCTGGCCGTGCAGCACCCCAACGTCGTCGCGACCTACAAGGTGCTCACCGTCGCCGCGGGAGGGTCCTCGAGGCCCGCCGAGAGCGTGGCCGCGGCGGCGAGCGCGGCCAACGCCGCCGCTGCCGCCGCCGCCCGCGCGGCCTCGACAGCCGGCAGCGACGGCGGTGACGAGGCGGACGGGCTCGGCCCGCCGGCTGCCGCCTCCTCGCCCGCCGCGGCGCCCCTGGAGACGTGGATCGTCCTCGAGTTCTGCGACCGGGGAACGCTCGACGCGGCCGTTCGGGGGGGGCGCTTCTACTCCAAGCAGCGGCTGCTGCAGCAGCAGTCGGTGGGCGCGGAGGGCGCCGCCGCCCTCCTGGCCGTTGCCGCCGGCGGTGGCGGCAGCGGCCAGGAGGTCGGCGCGCTCGTCGCGACCTCCTCCCTGCCCTCCTCCCCTTCCTTGCTCTCTCCTCCCTCTGCGAGCAGCACCAGCGGCATCGCCCCCCGCGACGTCGCCTCCATCTGGGCCTGTCTGAAAGACGTCGCCGCGGGCCTCGACTACCTCCACGGGCTGGGGGTGATGCACGGCGACCTCAAGCCGGCCAACGTCCTGCTAAAGTCGACCGCCTCGGACCCGCGCGGCTTCTCTTGCAAGGTGTCGGACTTTGGCCTGTCGCGCGTGCTCGACGCCGGGTCGACGCACGTGTCGACGAGGAGCTACGGCACGATAGCGTTCATGCCTCCGGAGCTGATCCGCGACGGGAGGCTGGCGAGGTGAGTGGAGATGTTTTCTTTCTTTCTTGAGCTTTTTTTTATTATTTTTTTTCTCAGTTTTTTTCATTTTTTTCTCACTTTTTTCCCCAAAAAACTCGGGGGGAAAAACGTATTTTTAACTTTCAGGTCCGCCGACGCCTACGCCTTCGGCATCCTGATGTGGGAGCTCTGGGCCGGCTGCAGCGCGTACGAAGGCGTCCCGACCGCGACCGTGTTCTACCGCGTCGCGATCGAGGGAGGGAGGCCCGGGCCCTTACCCGGGCAGGAAGAGTTTGGGGGAGGGAAGGAGAGGAGCGCGAAAAAGGCAGCGATGACGAAGAACAAGAGCGGCGGCGGCAAGAACGACGGCGACGACGAAGACGAAGAACCCTACGCGCCGCCCCCGACCGAGGTCGCCGCCGGCCGCGCGCCTCCCGCTGAGTACGTAGCTTTGATGCGCGAGTGCTGGGCTGACGACGAGGCCGCGAGGCCGACCTTCGACGAGATCCTTCGGAGGGTGACGCCGCTGGCCGCCTCGGCGAGGGATGCCGCGAGGGCGAGGGCCAAAGCGCTCGGAGGCGGCGGAGGAGGAGGCGCCGGCGGAGGAGCTGGAGGAGGAGGCGCCGGCGGAGGAGATGGCAGCAGCGGCCGCCCCCCCAGCAACGGCGGGGCTGGAGGAGGCAGCACCGGTCCGCCGCCTTCTGCCCCCAACACTGCCTCGCCTCTCGGGAGCGCGTTCGCCGGGGCCGCGGGGGCGGGAGCGGGAGCAAAGCCTGATGCTGCTGCCGCCGGCGGCGCGACGGCAGTTGCGACGCTCGCGAGCGCCGCAGGCGGCAAGCCCCCACTCGCGCCGACCAGCTCCTCGTCGCTCGAAATGGCCCGCAAGACGGTCACCTTCGCGGACCAGGCTCCTTGAGGATGATTGAGAGGGGGATGCGGCGGCGGCAGCTCCAGGCGCGGAGCAGCAGCAGTGTTTTGCTTTGAGATTTTCTCGCCTTATTTTCCTGCGGCGACACGAAGAAAATTTGCTCCGACACACCCCTTCTCCCTCCTCCCTCGCTGGCCCTTCTCCAACTACCGCTTCGTTATCAGTCCCCTTCTCGAAAACAAAGTTGAATAGGAACTAGACAAGAAATTCCCTTCTGCATTTGAACAAGGCTAAAACGAACCCCTCCCTTTTTTTCATTTCATCAGCTGCTGCTTGTTTTCCCGTTCATTTTCGCCTCACTTTTTTTTTTCGCGCACGCGAAATAGAGTCCCCCTTTTTCCGCGAATATAAACTTTATTCATCTGCGTTGTCATCATTTTCAGGTCAAATTTACAGTTGGGGGGAAATGCGTTTTCAGTTTTGTGTTCAGTTTTTTCGAGTTTTCCTTTTGTCCTTCTCTGTCAAGTGTTGACCACCGCCGCCGCTCCAGCAGCAGCAGCCCGCTTCTGCTGCTGCTTCTCCGCAAACTTGTCGCACAGGAACGCATGCCTCGCCCGCACCTCCTCGGCGGAGAAAGACCGCCCCTGTCCCTCAGAGGAGAGCTCCGTGGCCACGGCCGCGAACGCCCCCTCCTCGGGCGGCGGCGCTGGGGAGGAGCCAGCGTTCGCGGGGGCGGCGGCACCAAACCCGAGCCGCTTCGCGATCTCCCTGTCCTCCTCCTGCCGCCAGCGCACGACGCGGCCCCGGACGACGAGCGCGGCGTCCGAGGGAGGGAAGGGGGCGGGAGGAGCGAGAGGAGGCGGGGGAGGCATCGCTGCGGTTTGCTGCTGCTGCTGCTGCTCCTGCTGCTGCTGCTGCTCTCCTCCATCGCCTTGGCGGTCGCCATCGCCGTCGTCGTCAGAGGAAGAGCACTCCTCGACCTCGAAGCCGGCGCTCGCACCTCCTCCTCCTCCCGCCGTCGCGGCGGTCGCGGTCTGCTGCGGGAGCTGCTGCTGCTGCTGCTGTTTTTTCGAGCGGGAAGGAGCAGATGGAGCGGCAGCGGTAGCGGTCGCGAGCGCGACCTCGGTCGCCGCCCTCTCGGCGCGCTTTTGCCGCTTCTTCCTCTTGTCGCCGATGCCCCTCCTCCTCTGCCTCTTCTCCGCCTCTGAGCCGCCGCCTTTCTCCTTCTTGCGTCCTCCTCCCACTGCAGTCTCTTCATCGTCTCCGGAAGAGGAAGAGGGCATCTCCTCGACCTCGAAGCCGGCGCTCGGGCCCACGCCGGCGGTCGTCGAGTGTGGCTGGTGCAACGGCAGAGCTTGCCCCCCCCGCCGCTTATTCAACTTCTTCTCCTTCTTCTCCTTTTTCTTCTTCTTTCGTTTCCCCTGCTGCTCCTCAGCAGCAGAGGTAGGAGCGGGAGGGACGGGAGCAGCAGCGGTTGAAGCAACAGGCCGCTGAGGTGGAGGAGGGGAGAAGCCTCCGTGCTCGAGGGCCTCGAGGTAGCCGACGGCGGCACGGCCGCGCCGACGGCTTGGGGCGCCGGCGGCGGCGGCGGCGGGCGGCAGCGGCGCGTGTTGCTGCTGCTGCTGCTGCTGAGAACGCTGATAATACTGCGGCTGCTGATAATGCAGCTGCTGCTGGTAATGCTGCTGCTGGGCCCACTGCGGCTCGGCGTCGAGCAGGAAGCTCCAGTGGAGGTCTCCTCCTCCCCCCCCCGAGGGCGAGCCCCTCCCCCGCGCGCCCCCGCCCAGCAGTATCGCGAGCGCCGCCCTCGCCCCGCCGGCCTCCTTCCACAGCCGCGGCAGCATCGTCGCGTCGCGGTACGGTAGTGCGCGCTCCACGGCCCGCCACAGAGCCGGGCCCGCCGCGGCGATCGCGCGCTCCGCCGCCGAGGAGGCGGAGGAGGCCCCGCTGCCGCACACGGCGAGGCTGCCGCCCAGCGCCGCATCAGGCGCGGCGCCGACCGCCGCGGCGACGCGCGCGACGACACCGACCTCCGCCGGAGTCAGCGCGCCCCACACGGCGTCGCGGGCCCTCCTGACGGGGTTGGGAGGGGCGCGGGCGGCAGTTTGGCTACGGAGGTGAGAGCGGATGTCCTCGGGGGTCCTCTGTGGAGTTGGCGAGTCGTTTTTGAAGAGAGAGAGAGAGAGAGAGAGAGAGTGGAGAGAGAGAGGTGAGTTTTTTTTCTCGACGACTTTTCCCCCTCTTTTGGCGAACACTAAAGAAAACTCTCACCGCCGGCAGCAGGTACGCCGCCGCCCTCGCGGCCCAGTCCACCGGAACGTCGCTCGCGTCGCCGCCTCCGCCATTCGCTGCGGAAGCAGCGGCGCTCCTGGCGCTGTTGCGGCACCCGAACCGCAGCACCGCGCGCGCGAGCAGGTCGGTCTCCGCGGGCGACCAGGGCCGCGGCCGGGTCGCCCACTTCCCCAGGGCTACGGCGGGCAGGCGCGGCGCCGCGAAGACGCTGGCGCGGTGGCGGGCCACGAGCGAGGCCGCCGCCGGGGGCAGTTCGGGAGGCAGCTCGGGCGCGAGGCGCTCAATGTGGTTGTTCGCCGCTCGCGCCGCCGCTCGGCTGCCGCCCTTCTCCCCTCGCAGCCTCGGCCTCGGCGGCCTCGGCGCCCTCGGCGCGTCCCCACGCGCCCTCGACTCTCGGGAGGCCAGAGCCACCAGCTCCTGCAGCAGGCGCGGCGCCGCGCGCGTCGCCGGGAGGTCGGCCACCGACCTCGGCGCGGGGTCCATCGGAACCAGGCTCGGGCAGCAGCCGGCCGCGGCGACCTCCGGGTGAAGCGCCGGTTTTCCTCCTCGGGCGGCGTGGACGCTCAGGGAGCTGGAGCGCGTCCCGACGTCACCCAGGAAGGAGCGGGCGGCGGCGGCGGCGCCTAGGGCGGCCTGGGCCCGGCGGCGGCGATCGGCCCCACGGCGGCGGCTGTTGGTGGTGTCGCCGCCGTTTCCGTTTGCGTTTCCGTTTTCGCCGCCGCCGTTGTTCAGCTCTTCTTCTTCCTCGTCGCCGTCGTCGTCGTCGTCGTCATAGTATTCATCTCCTGAATCTTCGTCGTCGCCGCAGCACAGCGCCACGCGCGCCAGCAGCTGCACGTGCGCTGCTATCTGGGCTCGAAGCGTCGCCAACTGGTGCGGAGCCCAGTGGCATTGGTCTCTCGGCTGCTGCTGCTGCTGCTGCTGCAAAAGAAGAGAGGAGCAAGAAACCATTGCCCTTGGGTCGACGAGCGTGCCCCCTCCGCCGCCGGTGACAAGGGCCGGGGCCCGGGGGACTGCCGGGGCCGCGACGACGGCCGCGGGAGGGAGGACAGGAGCGAGCGACGAGGAGGGCAGCAGCAGCGGCAGGGCCGCGGCGGCCGCCCTGGCAGCGGCGGCCGCGGCCCCCCTGTCGAGCGCCGCGCGCTCCGCCTCGTCGCCCGGCGCACGCGGGAGCAGCGGCGCGGCGCCGCCCGCCGTCGCCCTGGCGGAGATCGTGGGGCGCGGACCATAGTTCGGGCGGGCTGCCTTGGGGGAGTACGCGCGCGGCTGCGGCGGAGGCGGGGGAGGGGGAGGTTGCTGGAAGTGCCGCTGCTGCTGCTGCTGCGGCGGCGGCGGCGGCGGCGGCGGCGGCGGCGACAGGCCCTGGCCCCCTCCGCCGCCCCCGCCGCCTCCTCCTCCCGCGCCCGAAGCTCTCCGCGCTCTCCTCGACCTCCTCGGCGGCGGCGACGTCAGGCCTCTCCCGTCTTCGCCGCCGCCAAAGCCGCCGCCGCCGCCGCCGCCGCCGCCGCCGCCTCCTCCAAGGCCCCCTCCTCCTGCCGCCGCCCCGCCAGGGCTGAAGAGGCCGTCCCACGGGATGACGAAGTCCGCGTCATCGGCGTCGTCGTCGTCGTTGTAGAGCGCCAGGCTCCCTCCGCCGCCGTAGTCGTCCGTCGCTGCCGTCGCTGCTGCTCCGCCGCCGCGGCTGAGGAAGTAAGGGGTCGCCGCCGCCGCCGCCGCCGCTCCTGCTGGAGCTCCAGCGGCGACAGAGTCGAGCTCCTGTCGCCGCCGTCTCCTCGAGCTCGCGCCGCCGTTGCCGCCCCTCCTCGCGTTCGCGTTCCCGGCACCTCCTCTGCCGACCCCTCCGCCGCCGCCGCCGCCGCCGCCGCCAGCGAGCGCCGCCAGGAACCGCTCGTACTCGGCCGCGTCCTCGGCGTCCAAGGGAGCGTCAGGGTCGTCGACGGGGGGCAGCGCGGCCTCAAGCTCGGCGATGTCGACGTGGTCCAGGGGGTTCCTCGCCCTCGTCCGCCGCGCCACCGCGTTCTCGTCGTCGTTGCCTCCTCCGTCGCCTGGCCTGGAGGCGGCCTCGGAGGAGGAGCCGCCCGGGGACTCGGCGGAGGAGGCCGCCGCCTCGCCGCTGCCGCTGCCGCTCCCTCCTTCGCCGCTCTCGCTCTCGCTCTCGCTGCTGCTGTCCTCGTCGTCGCCTCCCGTCGAAGCTTCCAGGGCGTCAGCCTCGTCGAGGATGCGCTGGAACTCGGGGTCGAGCCCCTCGCCCAGGTCCGCGAGCGCGGCGGAGCCGACGCCTGTTTTGTTTGTTGGTTGGGAGAAGGGGGGGGGAAGTTGGAGAGACAGGTGAGGGGGTGGGGGTCGCTGTCGGCGTCGCCGCCGCTGAACAATCGATGCTTGTCCCGCATTCCTCTCTCTTTCTCTCTCTCTCTTCTTCTCGTACCTGCCAGCCAGGACGCAAAGTTCCCGTCGCTCTCGGCTGGTCGAGCCTGGCGTCGCCCCTGGTGCCCCTGCTGCAGAGAGACGGAGGGGCGGCGCCGCCTCCTGCGCGAGAGCGAGCCTGCCTCTGAGGCGCGGATAGAGGCGTTGTCGTCGTCGCCCTCCCCATCATCGTCGCTCTCGTCGTCGCTCGAGGGGCTCGAGTCGTCGTCCGAGGTGGGCGCGTCGGAGGTGGGCACAAAGTCCTCGTCGTCGTCTTCGTCGAAGGAGGGGAGGGAGGCCGCGGCGAGGGCTGTCGCCAGGTGGCCGCCGGCGCTGGCCCGCGCGTTCGGACTCGTTCGGCGAGGCATTGAAACGGAAGGGGAAAAAATGAAAATTCTTGGCCTCCGCGAACGAAAATCATTTTTCGAAACATACACTTCCATCTTGAAAAGCGCGAAGCGTTGAAGCCTCTCTCTCCCCTCCCACCTCCGCTCCCACCACCAGGGACGAATCAAATCCTCTCTCGAGCAGCCCCACTCGGCCTTGAGAGAGAATGGTGACCGACGCAGGAGCAGCAGCCAGCAACGGCACGAAGCCAGCGTCGCTGGAGAAGCAAAAGCAAACAGTCGCAGCTCCTGTTCCTGTTTCATCTGCTGCTGCTCCCGTCGCTGCTGCCGCTCCGGCTGCTCCCAAGCCCGCTCCCGGGCCCGCCGCGGCGGCAGCAGCGCTTTCGTTGACGAGCGACGCCACGACGAAAGCCCCTGAAGCAGCAGCCGAGAAGGCGCCCGAGAAGGCACCCGAGCCGGCGAAGAAAGCGCCGTCGATTGATGCGCCTCTCGCCCCTCCTCCTGCCGCTTCCTCTTCGGCATCGGCCCCCAAGGCGCCTCCCCCCGGCGGCGTGGCCACCCCGTTCACCGCGGCCCGCACCGGCGAATCCGTGACGAAGCCCGTCGTGGAGCTGGACGAGAAAAAGAAGAAGACGGAAGGCGCGGCAGCAGCGTTGTCGATGAGCAACGCAGGAGCAGGCGCACCCGCTCCTTTGAAGGCAGCTGCTGCTGCTCCGTCGTCGACCTCGGCTTCTTCGCCGGCTGCTGCCGCTGCCGCTGACAAGGCCTCGCCCCTCCCCGCTGCCTCGCTCGCCGGCGCCGTGCAGACGCCCTTCGTCGCGGCCGGGGCCTCGGACGAGGCCGCCGCTGCCGGGGCGAGGAGGGCGAGCGTTCTCGCTCCTGCTGCTGCTGCTCCTGCGGTCGCTGCCGCCGCTCCTTCGGGGCCGAAGGAGGTGGTCGTCGACGCGCCTCCTCCTCCCGCTGCCGTTTCGGCGCTGACCGCTGCCGCTGCCGCCGCCGCTCCCTCCGACGCCGCCGCTGCTTCGACAGCCTCCAAGAAGAAGAAAAAGAAGAAGAACAAGAACAAGGGCGCCGCCGCGGCAGCTGCCGGAGGGAACGCCTCCTCCGCCGCCGCCGCCGGAGGAGGGGGAGCTGGCAGCGGCAGCGCGAGCGGCGACGACGACGGCGACGACGACGACTCGCCCACTGCCGCCGAGGCGTCCGCTGTCGCCGCCGCCGCCGCTGCTGCTGCCGTCCCCTCCCAGAAGGCTGCTGCCGCCCCCCCGGGGGACTTTGTCGTCGTGGACAAGAAGGAGGCCGTCGAGGGGGCAGCGGCGGAGGAGAAGAAGGAGAAGGGAGCTGCTGCTCCGGCCGCGGCGCCCAAGCCTGTGGCGCCCAAGCCGGCAGCCGCCGCCTCCGCTCCCTCCGCCGGCCCCGCTCCTCCTGCTCCCGTCGCCACAAAAGCCCCAGCGTCCCCTCCGGCTCCGTCCAAGTCCTCCTCGAGCCCGAGGGCGGCGGCGGCAAAGACCCCGACAGCGGCCCCGAAAGCGGCGGCGGCTTCGGCAGCGGCGACGCCGACCCCGACCTCTCCATTCGTCCCGCTCAAGCCGACGCCCAAGGCCGAGAGGAAGGAGCCCGCCTCGGCTGCGGGAGCGGGAGGAGCGAAAGAGGAAGGAGACGACAACGAGATCCTCAAGGTGCTGCGGCGCGTCCGGGGCGCCTC
>Ga0114918_10000761_pt1 | contig 28366 bp, 22 predicted proteins | sample LantaG_FD_87015 | JGI IMG/M metagenome (GOLD analysis project Ga0114918, IMG submission 87015) | Deep subsurface microbial communities from Baltic Sea to uncover new lineages of life (NeLLi) - Landsort_02402 metaG | ecosystem: Environmental > Aquatic > Marine > Oceanic > Sediment | place...
AACGAAAACGAAAACGAAAACGAAAACGAACGAAAAAACACAAACTTTTTTTCCTTTCTGAAAAAAAGTTTCGCCCGCTTTCTCGCTGCGAGTATCCGATCGCTCTTGGCTACTGTAACCAGCATGCAGGCGTCGCTGCTCTCGATGTCGTCTGCTCCAGCTCTCGGTCGCTCTCAGACGCCGGGCACCCGCCGTCGCGCTGCTCAAAACCGCAAGATCGGTCGATCTGCTATCGCTGTCTCGGCATCTGCTGCTGCATCCGCTGCCGCTGCTGCCGCTGCTTCCTCCTCCAATTCTCCCCCTTCTTCTTCGCAGCGCTTCCTCGACGGGCCCAGCAGAGCCGCGAAGCTGAGGAAGCTGCTCAAGGAGCCAGGGATCCTCGTGGTGAGTGCGAGACGGTCGGAATTCGAAGTTGAAAAATTCGACAGAGAGGGAGGTCGATCGAAAAACGCAAGCCGCTGTCTCTTTTCTCTTTTCTCAACCTCTTCCTTCCTCTTCCTTCTTCTTCCTCTTCCAGGGCCCCGCCATCTACGACGGCATGACGGCCAAGCTCGTCGAGCGCGCCGGCGGCTTCAGCTTCGCCTTCTCCTCGGGCTTCTCCATCGCCGCCTCGAGGCTCGGGGCCCCTGACACGGGACTGCTCAGCTACGATGAAGTGCTTTCGAGCCTGAGGAACGCCGTCGAGGCGACGAGGCAGCTTCCGATCATCGGCGACGGTGACACGGGCTACGGCAACGCCGTGGCGGTCAAGCGCACCGTGCGCGGGTTCGCAGCCGCAGGGGCTGCCGGGATCCTGATCGAGGACCAGGTCGCGACGGCCAAGGCCTGCGGGCACGTCTCCAAAAACAAAAAAGTTGTCGGCCGGGAGGAGGCGCTGGCGCGGGTCCGCGCCGCCGTCGACGCCCGCGACGAGATCGTCAGTTCGAATTCCGACTCCGGTTCCGACTCCCGCATCGTCGTCGTCGCGCGGTCGGACGCCAGGCAGGCAGAGTCCCTCGAAGAGGCCCTCTGGAGGGCGGCAGCATTCGCCGACCTGGGCGCGGACGTCGTCTTTATCGACGCCCTGGCCTCTGTCGAGGAGATGAGGAGGCTGATCTCCGCCATCCCCTCTTCTTCTCAAACTTATAAAATGGCGAACAACCTCGAAGGCGGGGGGAGGAGCCCCGTGCTCCACCCGCGCGAGCTCGAGCAGATGGGCTTCAAGCTTGTCGCCTACCCGCTTTCCTTGATCGGGGCCGCAGTGCGGGCCCAGCAGAAGGCCCTGGCCGAGCTCTCGCAGGGACGGGTGCCTGGGGGGGACCTGCTTCCAGCCTTTGAGGAACTGAAGCAAGTCGTGGGCTTCCCCGAGTACTTTCGGGAAGCGGAGAGGTACGCGGTAGATGACGAGGAAGCTGCTGCTGTGAGCCCTCCGCCGAGGCCTCCTCCTGCGGCGGAGCCAGCGGTCGTCGTCGCGAAGGAGGAAGAGGAGGGAGGAGATGAGGCGCCGTCGCGGCGGCCTTCCTCGTCGTCTTCCGCAGAAGAAGAAGAAGAAGAAGAAGAAGAAGAAGAAGAAGAAGAACGACCTGCTCCTTCCTCTTCCCCTTCCCCTTCCCCTTCCTCCATCGCCGTTGTCGAGCCAGACTCCATCCTGGTCGACGGGCGCGCCTCGTCCAATTCTAATTCTTCGAATTCCGATTCTTCCGACTCTTCGATGGAGCGCGTCGACTTCCTCCGGATCAAAATCTTCAACGAGGGCACCGGCGCCGTCAAGCTCGAGACGAGGATCCCGGCGGGCTTCGTCCGGGGGCTCTCCGCCATCGTCCCTCAGGTCGCCGGCATGCTAGATATAGAGGCGATCGCGCGCGTTGTCTCGGGAGACGCGGAGTGGACGAGGAGCAAGCCGGTGTTCGAGGCCGACGCAGGGGCCGGGGACAGGGTGCAGGTGTTTGTCGACTGATTCATGAAAAACAAAACGGAATTCACTCTTTCTTTCGCTTGCTGGCCGTTGGTCGTTGCTCTTTCGCTTCCCTCTCTGTCTCTAATCGCAATTCCCCCGCTCCCCTCCCTCTTCTATCCCCGCCGCCCGCCCACAATGTCGAAGACCATTGCCCTCTTCGACGTCGACGGCACGCTGACCGTGCCCCGCAAGGTGAGGAGAAGGTTTGGAGGGGAAAGAGAGGAAGAAGAGAAGGAGAGAAAAGAACGAGTCAATCTTTCAAAACGATCGATCGATCGATGGTCACGACGGGCGTTGCCGCCCTCTTCTTCCTGTCGTTCTTTTCCCACTCCACGCTCCTTCAACTCCCCTTTCCACAAACAGACGGCCGATTCCAAGACGCTCGACTTCCTCCAGGAGCTGCGCAAGGTACGAGAAGTTGCCAAAGAAGGGAGATGGGGGCCTGCAAAGACAGAAGGAAAAACAGAGTCCACTGGGCGCCGCAACAACAACAAAAAAACGAAAAAGACCAATGCTCAATTCTCTCTTTCTTTCTCGACCTTTTCCCCTCTCTCTCAAAACCAATCCGCAGCACGTCAAGGTCGGCATCGTCGGGGGCTCCGACCTCGTCAAGATCAGCGAGCAGCTCGGAGAGAACAGTGAGTGGGGTGGTTGGAGAGGGAGAGAGAGAAGGAGCTGAAAGGCTTTTTCTTTTTTCTTTTTGGTTTCATCATCGCTCTCGCTTGCTGCTCCTCTCTGTCTCATTCTCTCAACCCCGACCTCTCTCACGTCGCTCACTTTTTCTTTCCCAACCCAAACACACAACAGCCACCACCGCCTACGACTACGTCTTCGCCGAGAACGGCCTCGTCGCCTACAAGGCCGGAGAGCTCCTCGAGGTCCAGTCCCTCAAGAAGCTCCTGGGCGAGGACAACCTCAAAAAACTTATCAACTTCGTCCTCCGCTACGTCGCCGACCTCGACATCCCGATCAAGCGCGGCACCTTCATCGAGTTCCGCAACGGCATGATCAACGTCAGCCCCATCGGCCGCAACTGCTCCCAGGAGGAGCGCGACGAGTTCGAGAAGTACGACGAGGGCGCAGGCGTGCGCAAGGCCATGGTCGCGGCCTTGCAGAAGGAGTTTGCCGACCTCGGGCTGACGTACTCCATCGGAGGGCAGATCTCGTTCGACGTTTTCCCCAAAGGGTGGGACAAGACCTACTGCCTTCGCTTCGTCGAGGCCGACGGGTTCGACGACATCCACTTTTTCGGGGACAAGACGTTCCCCGGTGGCAACGACTACGAGATCTTCGAGAGCGAGAAGACCAAGGGGCACACGGTGACGAGGTGAGGAGGAGAAGTTTGATTTATTTTTCTTTCTTCTCGAGACTCGGTTTTTTTTTTTTTTCAGTCCTCTTCTCTCTCACTCACTTTTCTCTTCCTTCCTCTTTCCTCTATCCTCTTTCTCCAATTACCTCGAACAGCCCGACCGACACGATCGAGCAGTGCACGTCGCTCTTCATCGAGAAGAAGTAGAGAGGGGGAGTGGAGAGCGAAAGCACTGCTTTCGCGTGCTTCTTCTTCTCTTTTGTTTGGCGACCTGTCTTTTTTCGTTGTTGTTTTTTTGGGGGTCATCCATCACTTTTTTTTTCCAATTCCTCCTTTGCTAAGTTCAACTTTTCTAGTTACAAGAAGAAGAAAAAAACCAAATTCAACAACAACAACAAAAATGCTCCACTCTCTCGCCTTTCTTTCTTTCTTTCTTGCTCCTTCGTCAGCCTCTCCCTCTCTTTCTCACGCTCTTCATTCTCATCACGCAAAAGAAGTTGCGAACGCTGCCTCGCCGTCAAACTGGATCTTGCTTATCGCCTCTTCCGCGTCCTTTAGAGCCGCTTTCTCTGCTGCTGCTTCGTCTCCATCCGTCCTGGCTCTCTCGATCTTCTCCGCAGCCCTCCTCAGCGCCGGCAGGCACCGCGGCCCGGAGCGTCCCCCTGCGATCGCCGCCAGGGCCACGGAGGCGGCCACGGCCCTCGTCACGGCGGGCAAGAGGTTTACTCGGGGAAGAACTGCGTCTTCTTCAAAATCTTCCGCAGTGACGAGCCCGGCCAGCGCTCTCGCGGCCGGGAGAAGCGCCGCCTCTGCTTTTCCACCCCCGAGGCCCGACGCGTCGGCAGCCACCAGCCCCAGCGCGACCCCGGGGAAGACGAGCGCGTTGTTCGCCTGCGAGGCCCTCCGGAGTCCTTTTCGAGCAGCTCTGTCGCCCTTAACAGAATAATCGGCGAACGGGCTCCCGCTGGCGAAGACTGCCCTGCCCGAGGTCGCGTCCGCCGCCTCCTGCGGCGTGCACTCCGAGAAGGCCGTGGGGTTGCTGAGGGCGAGCACGATGGGGCGGAAGGAAGAAGGGCTGGAAGTCGCGAGGGCTCGGAGGACAGAGGAGTCGAAGGCCCCGGCCACGCCGGCGGCGCCGACGAGTGTCGTGGGCCCGACAGCGGTCACGATCTCGGCGAGGGAAGGAGGAGATTTGCTTCCTCCGTTCCCCCTCAGCTTCAGCACGACGGGATCATCCGCCGCTCGTGCGAACTCGGCCTTGAGGGAAGCAGAGGGAGCCGCCGCTTTGTCTCCTGCGGCGGAAACGACGACACCTTTGGAGTCGACCAAAAACATCCGATCTCGCGCCTCCCGCTCCGAGAGCCCGGCCCCTCCCTCCGAGACTGGAGCGCGAAGGGCGGCGGCAGCGCAGCGAGCGACGCCCACGGCGGCCTGGCCGGCCCCTAAGAAGAGGAAGATCTGGTCGGCGAGCGGGGGGACCCCCTCGATGCCCCTGGTGGCGGCGAGCACCGCGGCGACGGCGGCGGCTGAAGAATTTTTGAAAGTTTTTTGGGGGTTTTTTGAGTTTTTTTTTTTTCCGAAGAAGTTTTTTTCCGAAGAAGTTTTTTTTTTTTCCCGAAGAAAAAACGGGAGAGGCTGCCGTCCCTGCGCGCGCTGCTGGCCGCGCAGGAATGAGCCCGCAGGAATGCCAGAAAGAAAGAAAAAACACTTACCCCCCGTCGCTTGAATATCGTCGTCGAAGCAGGGCAAGTTGGCCCCTTCTTCCTTCTCCAACAGAGCAGCGGCATCTCTGCCGGCAAAGTCCTCCAGGTGGATTATAAACCTGGGACCGAAGCGACCCCTCAAAGCTTGGAGCGCCTCCGTCAAGAAGGCGGCATAAGCCGCTCCTCGCAGCCGTGGCGCCCTTCGTCCAAGATAAAAGAGGTCATTTCTCTCGGTTTCGCTGCCCCTCCCCGCGTCGACTATCACGGGCAGGCATTCCTGCGGGCTCAGGCCTCCACCCGCAGAGTGCAGAAAACATTTCCCCACGGGGATGCCCATGCCGTGGGCTGCCAGGTCCTCTAGAGCCAAGATGCGAGCCCCGTCGGATACGACGGCGAGGCGCGGAGGGAGAAGCGGAGAGTCTCTTTTGCCCCCCTTTTCTTTCTCTTCGTCTTCGAGTTTCCAAGAGTCGACGACCGCCCTCAGGCCCCTCCCCCCCGCGCACGCCGCGTCGTCGGCGGACAGATAGAGCCCCTTAGGCCTCGTCAGCAGCGTGCCCCAGTTGGCGCACGCGTCTGCCACTGCTGGAGTGTATACGAGAGGTAAAAAAGTGGCCCTGTCTGAACTCAACAAGGAGTGGAAGAGCTTCGGGTTCGAGGCGTGGAGGGCGGCCATCGCTTCGTATCCAGCCAGATTTCTGCTGCTTTCAGAGGTGGAACTGGATGCGGAGGAGACGGCGCGGAGGACGGCGACGCGGGCGCGGGCGACCTCGAGGGAAGCGGAAGGAGGAGGAGGAGGAGGAGGAAGAGCAGCGGCGGCGGCAGCGGAGGTTGATGCCGTCTTCGTTGTTGTTGAAGCAAGGGCCGCGGCGGCGGGAGCTGCTGGCTTGCAGCTCTCGGCGGCGGCGGCGACGAGCAAGGGAGCGGCGTTCGTGGCTGGTGTTGATGTTGATACTGTCGTCGCCGCTGCTCCGATCGTCGAGGCGAGCAGGAGGGCGCGGCGCGAGGAGGAAGAGAAGGAGGAAGAGGAAGGAGAGAGGTTGTCGTTCACGCCGTCGCCGCCGTCGCCGCTCGTCGAGGAGGATCGTGCGCCGGTCTGCCGATGCATCCTCTGCGCAATTCCTCCCCTTCTGCCCGTCAGTTCCGCCTTCTGCAACGGCAGCTTAGCTCTGAGAGGACAAAGCATCGTGTCGAGGGGGTTTTGAAGTGATGTCACGGCACGTGGTGCTCGAAGAGAAAGAGAGAGGAGCGGAAAGATGAATGTGAAAAATCTGAGTTTTTTTATTTTTCGTTTTTTTTCAGTTTTTTTTGCACAATTTTTTTTCTTCCTTTTTCGCAAACCTCGACCGCTCCGCCGAGACCTCGACGACCTCCATCCAATATATATATATTTTCATTTTCATCAGCTCCAGGCCTCGACAAAGTACCTTCCAGCGCTCACCATCCTCCTCACGAACGCTTTCCCCCCTTCGAGCCCCAGACCCCCTTTCTCAGCAGCGATCTCCTCGAAGACGAGCTGGACGTCGCGCGGCATGTTCTTCGCCGACCCGGAGACCACGACCGTCGCAGGAAGCAGAAGAGTTGAGTCGGTAGTTGAAGGGGACAGGAGCGGCCAGAGCTGCGAGGCGTCCTCCCTCAGGAGGTGGGTGACGTACCGTTTCGGTTTCATCGTTTTCTTCTTCTTCCCGCTTCCTCCTTCTTTCCCGTCCTCTCCTTCCTCTCCTTCTTCTTCTTCTTCTTCTTCGCGGGAGAACGCGGTTCGGTACCTCTCGAGCGTCCCCTCGGCGGCCATCGCCTCGAACTCGGACCGGTAATACCAATCAGCATCGGGGGAGCGGCAGCCGAAATAGAGGGAACAGGGAGCGACGACAGCGGCGGCGGTGGCAGAGAGGTCGTCGTCTTCCTTTTCTTTCTTCCTCCTCTCCCTCTCCGCTCGCCGGGCCTGGAGCAGGGAGCGAAGCGGCGCGATCCCGGTCCCGGGCCCGATCAGTATTAGCGGCGTCGAGAGCCAGGCCTCGAGAGGAGGAAAAGAAAGTGGATTCTGCGGATTCAGGCTCTTGGCTTGCCTGGCCGCGGCGGCGGCGAGCGCCGGGAGCGACAGCGCCCCTCGCTCGACCCACAGAGGCAAACAGTTCTCTTCTCCGATTTCTTCGTCTTCGCCTTTTCCCTGCAGCCTCGAGAGCCACCCGGAGGCGAGCCCGACCTTCGGCCTCCCGTGCGGCGTGTGGTAGCTGACGACGGCCACGGTGAGGTCGAGTTCCCCTCGTGAAGCAGAAGAGGGAGCGCTGGCGATCGAGAACCTCCGCGGGCGCAGCCTCGGCGCAGCGGACAGCAGCCACGCCAGCGGCACCTTTTCTGTCGCCGCCGGGAAATCGCACAGCACTTCTTCCAGCGTCCTGGCCTCGCTCCTGCAGTAGAGGTCGAGGTCGGTCCTGCCCTCGGAGGAGGCGAAGTGCGAGAGGCGCTCCTTGATCAGGGAGGTCGAGACGGCAGCAGAAGAAGTTTTCGCTTCCTCCTCTTCTTCTTCGTTTTCGTTTTCGACGTCGACAAACGCCGCAAGCACCTCGAACAGCCTCCTCCGCGGCGCCGCGCCGTCGAGCTCGAGAACGCCCGCGACCAGCGCCGCAGCCGTGGTCTCGAAGGAGGCGGAAAAAGAAGAACTAGAATCGGAAGCGGAATCGGAAGCAGAGACTCGGACGCGGTCTTTCGGGTTGAGCCCCGAGGCCGAAAGCACCCTGCCGACAGAGCCGGGGCACTGCTCCGGCAGGAAGGCTGCGACGTCGCCCGGGCCGTAAAAGAAGGGGCTCTTTCCTCCCTTTTTGTTTACTCGCAGGCTCAGGTGCCTCGTGTCCTGCCAGTACGAGGGCGGGGTGAGTCTCTGGTTGCGCTCGACGGATGCCGAGAGAGGGCGCGCCGGGCCGCTGCTCGAGCTCTCTTCCTCTTCTTCTCCTTCGTCGCCGTCTCTCTCACTTCCTTCTTTCCCGATCCCTCTGCTTTCTTCGTACCCGGAAGGCGCCCGCAGCTCCCCGGAGGCCAGCGCGTCGAGCCTGTGGAAGGCCGCGTGCGCCTCCAGGGCCTCCTCTCTCGAGGGCAAGAGGGAGGAAGAGGAAGGAGAAGCGGTAGAGCTCATTTCCAGTCGCCGCTCGACGACCTCGACATGGAAGCGGCACGGCCCGAGCCTTTCGACCTCGGTGCCGCTCCCTTCGCCGCCGCCCCAGGCCTCTTCGGGGACCCCCTCCGGGAGAGGCGCCGTCGTGCTCCTCAGCGCGGGCCACAGATCCCGCAGCCAAGGGTCCAGCGCCGCGTCGGGGCCGCCGCCGCTTTCACTTCCTTGGTCGTCGCCGAGGCCGAGCGGCAGCAGCGCCGAGGCCCCCAAACCCCTGACAAGCCTGTTGAACAGCTTCCTCGCAGCTGCGTTGAACAGCGGGTAGCCGCTGTCCCCGAACCCGAAGACGGCCACTCCCAGGCCCGAAAGGCACCCTCGGGGCAAAGACGCGCGCGCCAAAAACCTCCACAGTCCCCTGCAGTTGGCAGGGAACTCCCCCTGGCCTGCGGTCGCGATGAGGAAGACGACGGCGGTCTCCCGCGGGAGGAGCTTGAGGTCCGCCGAGTCCGCCGGGAGGACGCGGGGGCACCAGTGGCGTGCTCTTGCCTCTCTGGCGACGCGCTCGGCGGCCTCCTGGTGGTTGGTTCGGTTGTTGGTGGGAGAGATTGGAAGTGGAGGAAGAAGAGAGAGGTGAGAGGAGGAGGTCGAGGTCGTCGGCATCGTCGAGCAATTGCACTTTCTTTCGTTCTCTCTCTGTACTCTCTCCTTCTCCTCACCTGCGCCGTGCCCGTCTCCGAGCCGTAGAGGATCAGGAGGGGGCACCCTACGCCTGGGCGCCGGTGGACGCCGTTGCTGACCTCATCGTTTGGAGGAGGAGCAGCAGCGGACGCCATGTCTTCTTCTTTCTCTTTCGACGTCAACGTCGAAATTGTGATCGAATTCATTTTTTCCGTTTTTTTCTCTCTCACACACACGGCGCGCGCCACCTCTCTCTCCCTCGCTCCCCCACGCGCGATGGCGTCTCCGATCCCGAGTGAGCTACTTCCTGCGCTCGACGCGCTGTACGCGGCGCCGGCGAGCGTTTCGAGCTCGTCTTCTCCCCCTTCGAACGAGGCCGACCACCGCCGCGCCGCCGAGCGATGGCTCGTCGCTTTCCAGAGCAGCGACGCGGCCTGGCAGGTACGGAAAAGGCGAAGAAGTTTCGCTCCGATCGACCGCACGATGGCGTCTTCGTTGTCGTCGCTTGCCCTGCGTCGCATAAAAATGGATCGAAAAAGAAGAGAAGGAGAGGAAAAGCGGTCGCAAAAAGGGAGTCGATTTCTTCTCTTCTCGATCGCGATGGACACAAGCAAGGGGCGCCCTTTTCTCATCCCCTCAACCTCAACCCCTCCTCTCACCAAAAACCCCAAATCCCCAGGCCTCGCTCGCCCTGCTCTCGTCCTCCTCGACGGCCCCGGCGCACGCCCGCGCCTTCGCGGCGCAGACCCTGCGCTCGAAGTCCTCCGTGAGGGAGCGGAATAGGGCCGGGGGGGGCCTGTCGAGGCTCTCGGGCTCCGACCTCGCCGCGCTCGCGCCGGCGCTCCTGTCCGCCGCCGGCGCGGAAAGGGCGAACAAGACCAGCGGAGGCACGGCCTCCCTGCTCCTCTCCGCGGCGGCCTCGGCGACACTGGCCTGGAGGGAAGGGTGGCCCGAGGCCGTCGAGAGGGCCTCGCGGGCCCTGGGGCCCTCCCCCCCGGCGGCGACCGCGGAGTTTCTGAGTGCGCTGGCGGACGAGATCGCCGCCGACGCCGAGGCCGAGGTCGAGGCCGAAGCCTCCGAGGCGCCTGCCGCCGCCACCGCCGGTGCTTCCGGGAGCTATAGCGAAGATGGAGGAGGAGAAGAGCAACAGAGGCGATCGGTGAGCAGTTCCGTCGGAGGAGAAGCTTCCGCTTCCGCTTCTGCGCGCGCCGTGGCGGCCTTGGCCCCCTCTGCCCTGCCCTGGCTCGCTGCAGCCGCCGCCGCCTCTGAACCTTCTCTCTCGTCTTCTTCCCCTCTCTTCTTCCACGCGCTGGCTTCCTGGGCCCGAGCTGGGGCCCTATCGACCGACTTAGGTCCACAGGTGTGGGCTGCAGCGGACGCGCTGGTGAGGAGGGCGGGGGCGCGCCTCGCCGTCGCGGCCCCCTTAGGGAAAGGCGGAGGCAGAAGCGGGAACGACAGAGGCGGAAACGAAAATGAAAACGGCGACCAAGACGAAGACTCCGAGGCCCGGCTCGCCGCCGCCGCCGCGATCGAGGAGGCGGCCGACAGGGGCCACCCGCTCGCGTACGGCGACTCGCTGCTCGAGGCCGTGGCCGCGCTGCCCGCCGCGGCGGCTTCGATGCTCAGCGCGGCCGTGGCGGAAGCTTCTTCTTCGAGGAGCGGCGGCGAAGGAGACGAATCCCTCGAGGCCGCAGCCGATGCCGCCGCTGCGGCGGCCCGCGCCTTCGCCGCCGTCGCCGTCGCCGCTGCCCCGTTGACGCTGTCTAGGGACCCTCGAGGCGCTGCCCTGCGAGAAGGCCTGTCGACGCTCGCGCTGCTTCCCCCCGCGGTGGTGGTTGGAAAAGGAGGGGGAGGAGAAGAGAATGGTTTCCTCGTCGAGACCTCTGGCAGCGACGCCCCGGCCGCTTCGGCGCTCGAGGCCTGGAGTTCGCTCGCCGACTCCTGGTCTTCGGGCTCCGCCGCCGCCGCGGCGCCCAGGCCCCCGGGCCCGCTGAGCGACGAGGAGGTTGAGGCCCTCTTCTGCGGGGGATCCGGTCTCCTGCGCGGGCTCGTCCGCCTCCTGGCGCAGGCGAGGGCGGCGGCTTCGGCGGGGGAAAGCGGCGGCGGCGGCGGCGGTTCTTCCTCTTCTTCTTTTGAAGAGGCCGCTGCAGACGCCGTCGCCTCGCTGGCCCGCGCCGTCGGAGGCGGAGAGCCCTTTTTGCGCGTGCTCTCTGCCGAAGCGGCAGCGACAGGCTCTTGTTCCCACGCCTTGGAAGCGGCGCTCTTCTGCCTGCACGCGGGGGAAGAGGCGGTCGGAGACGCGGTGAGCGCCGAGGGAACGGCGACTTCGTCCGCCGACGGCGGCGGCGGCGGCGTCGGAGAAGAGGCCGTCGCCGCCGCAAACGCCGCGCTGGCCCTGTTCTCCGCCGCCGCGGCCGCTGCTGCGGCTGCTGATGCCGCGTCGAACCCGAAGCGCGCCTCCTCGATCAGGGCGGCGCTGATGCCTCCGCTGGCCGGGCTGGCGGCCCCTCTGACGAACCACCTCGCGCTCCGCGGAGGCGACGGAAACGCTTCTTCTTCCTCCTCCTCCTCCGCGGCCGCCGTCAGCTTCGCCACGGCCGTGCTCGAGGCCTCTGCCCCGACCTTCTCTTACTCCTCCACCGCTCATTCGTCCAGCGACGCGTCCGTGGCTCTGGCGGGCGCGCGGGCGGCGGCAGCGGCCGTCGACGCCGCCGCGGCCGCCGGCGGCGCATTCCCTCCGGCGACGGCCGAGGCGCTCGCCGCCGCCGCCACCGCCGCGGCTGCCGCCCAAGCGAGGAACGAGGAGAGGAGAGAGGACGCCGGGAGTGACGGCGTCATCGCCGCGGCGCTGGCCTCCGCGGCCTGCGCGGCGGCCTGCTCCGAGGGGGGCGGAGGAGGCGGCAGAGGAGGAGGCAGCGGCGACGGAGGTGCGAGCGCCGCGGCCGCCGTCTCGCTGGTCGTCTCGAGGCTGCTGTCGCCGCTCGCGCCCGCGCTCGACGAGGTCCTGGCCGCTGCCAAACCCGGAGACAACGCCTCGTCTGCTGCTTCCTCCTCCTCCGCGCGCGCCAGGGCCGCCGTCGGGCTGCTCAGGGCCGTGCTCGGCTCCTCGGCGACCTGGCTGGGCTCCGGCGGCGATTCCGGTTCGTTTTCGGGTCCCCCCGGCGACAGCAGCAGCAGCAGCAGCAGCAGCCCCCCGCGGGGCTCGCTCGCCTCAGCCGCCGCGGACGCCTTCCTGGCCCACTGTCCTCGGCTCGCAGCTGTCCTCGGCGGCAACGGCGGCAACGGCGTCTGCTGCCGCTGCTGCCCGCGGCTCGTGGCCGCCGTCGCGAGGGCGAGCTCGGCGCTGGCGGCCGCGCACGGCGAGGCCTTCGCCCGCGCCTTACCGCAGCTGGCGCCCGCTGCCGCGCGGGCCTTCCTGCGGGGGATCGGGATTCCGAGCTCGAGCTCGAGCTCGAGGCCCTCTTCCGCTGCTGCTGCTGGAGGGGGAGGAAGTAACAACGGTAACGACGACGGCGACGGCGACGACGCCGGGGCCGTCGCAGCCGCGGCCTCGGCCCTGCTCGCGACGCCGCTCGCCGACGGAGGCCGCTCGCTGCTCCCCGCGCCCGAGGCCAGGGGCGCTCTGCTGCAGGCCCTCGACGCGGCGAGCGCGGGCATCGCCGACCTGGCTGCTGCTTTCGCGTCTGTTTCGTCTCCCGCGGGCTCCCCCTCGAGCGCGGGGGCTCCTCCCGCGGCGGCGGGGGCCGCCGCATCACTCCAGAACCTCGACCCCGACGCGGCGCTCGCGCTGCTGTCGCTCGCCACGGCCTCCGCCCGCGCGGGCCTCTCTTCGTGGCCCGAGGTCCTCTCCCGTCCTCTCCCGCCGCCCTTCTCCGACGCCGGCACGCTGTCCGTGGCGACGGAGGCGGCGCGGGCGGCGCACAGGGACGTGGCCTCTGCCGGGCTGGGGGCGCTCTGTGCTGTCGTCGAGGCGGCGACCGAATCGAGTTCTTCCGCTTCCGCTGCTTCCTCCGCCTCTCTCTCCTCGGCCCCGGCCATCGCCGCGGCGGCCCTGGCCTCGCTGCTGGGCCCCTCCCCGCTGCTCAGGGTCAGGAGGGCCACGCAGCTGCTGTGCCAGCTGGCGTGCTTGGCGGTTGCTTCTTCGGGTTCTTCTCCGTCGACTTCTCCTTCTTCCTCTTGGCTGCTCTCTGCGTCGTCGCTCGTCGGGCTCTCCGCCTCGGACTTCGCGGAGCCCCTGGCGGCGTGGGGGGGGCTGCTCGCCGAGGCAGCAGCAAGTCAAGGCGGAAGCAGCTCAAGGCCCGGGTCCGCGGCTTCCGTGCTGCCCCTGCCGCTGCCGCTGCCTCCGGGGGCTGAGCTGCTGCTCCCTCCGCCGCCGCCCCTGCCTCCGGGGGCCGTGCTGCCTCCGCCGCCTCCTCTGCCGCCTTTGGATATTCGATCTACGCATTCAGACGATCTTCTGGCTTCTCCCGCGGGTAAGGCGATGCACAGGGCTTTGCGGGCGCTCGCTGACAGGGGCGAGAGGTCGGTGCGGAGGTGAAAGATGTGAAGAAGAGAAAAATTGAGATGAAAAAAAATGCAACGAAAAAATTTTTTTTGAATGAGAAAAAAACAAATCGAAACCACTCGCTTCTCTCCCTTGCTTTCTGCCTTCTCTCATTCCAGAGACACGCTCGCTGATCCCCAGAAGACAGCCGCACCACAGGCGGAGCTCGATCGAAGCAGACGTCGCGATGCCCCCGCGCGGCAAGGCCGGGTTCGTCAAGCCGATGTTCGAGCGGGCAAAGTGGAAGGTCCTCCGCGGCGACACGGTCGCGGTGACCGCCGGCAGGGACGCCGGCTCCACGGGTACCGTGCTGAAGGTGATCCGCGACGAGAGGCGGCCCGCCGTGCTCGTCGAGGGTTGCAACTTGGTAGGTGGAAGAGGGAGGGAGGGAGGGGAGGGAGGGAGAAGGAGAAAGAGAAAAAAGGATTGAAGAGGATTGATCGACGGCTAGAGAGAGGAAGGCGAAAGACTCATAAATTCTCTTCCCCACTAATTCTCATCGCAAACGCCCTCCAACAGAGCAAAAAACACATCAAGCGCACCGAGGACAACCCTGGAGGCACCATCAGCATCGAGGTGAGGATTGGAAGAGCGGGAAAGAGTGCGGAATGCTCAAAAAGAAAGTTGATTGACTGATTGATCTCAGCGACGAACCTTCTCCAGACGCTCACCCTTGTCCTTCCTCTTCTCCTTCTCTCTCTCTCTCTCTCTCTCTCTCTCTCTCTCTCTCTCTCTCTCTCTCTCTCTTTCTGCCCTTCCATCTTCCTTCCACCACCACCACCACCACAGACCCCGATCCACTACTCCAACGTCCGCCTCGTCGATCCGGTCACGCGAGCCCCCGTGCGCGTCTCCTGGCGCTTCCTGGAAGACGGCTCCAAGGTCCGGGTCACCGTCGGCAAGAAGGCAAGCGGCTCGGTTGTCCCTCGCCCGGAGATCCTGACCCAGAGGAGGACCCCGGCGCCTCTCCCCGGCACGAAAGACACACCGGCCTCCGTGGCGTCGAAAGTGACGCACGTGCCCGGTGGAAGCGGCCCCAGCGTGATGAGACCGCTGCAGGAGGTGCTGCGGAGCGGCGTCAGCAAGGGAGGAGGGAGCGGGGCGGCAGCAGCAGCAGCAGCAGTGGGGTCGAGGGGCTTTGCCGCGAGCGCTTTGCCGTCTCTGTTGAGGTAGAGAGAGAAACCACCGATGTAAAATAGAGATAAACGAGTCTGAATCAGCGCACTTGTTTTTTCATGCTGTCGGCGGCGGAAGGAGCAGAGAAGAGAGGGAGAGAAAGAGTCGGAGGCGAGCGAAGAGAGAGACAGAGGAGGCCGAAAAAGGCGAAGGAGAGCGAGAGCCGCTCGTTTCCTCCTCCTCTTCACTAGTTCTTCTTCCCTCTTTGCCTTTCTTCTTTCTTTCTTTTGCCTCCCTTTTCAAACCTTTTCAACACGATGCCCGCTCTCGCCCAGACCGCGCGCTCTGCTTTCGCGACGCAGTGAGTATAACGGCGAGGAAGAAGCTGAGCTTTTTACATGGGCGAGAGAGAGAGACCAAGAGAGAGAATCAAGCGTCGATGCACAAGCCAATCGAATAAACAAACCTCGATCTCAACGCCCTCGTCTTTTCTTCTTCTCTCCCCCTTTTCCACTCGACAGCTCCGTCCGCGCCGTCCGCCCGCGCGTCGCCATGGCCGTCCGCGCATCTGTATCGACCCAGCAGGTGAGTTGGAGAGGTCAGAAGGCTCTCTCTCGGAAGGCCGAGAAAAGCGAAAAGAGGCGCACCCTCGCTCTGTTTTTTTTCAGTCGCTTTTCGTTCGATCTTGACCTTCCGATAGAAATGGTCTGTCGCCCGCCCGAGGAGGTTCCAGCGTATCACGGGGTCTCTCTCTACTCTCCAGGCAAAAGAAGATGTCGTTTCTACCCCTGACGCATCAAAATCAGACGAATGCATCAAGGCGCGACGCGTCTTTCAAAGATCCAAAAGGAGTCGATCGATGAAAAGAGGCGTCGACGCCGAAGAAAGTTGCTCTCTCTCTTTTTCGACTCAACCTCTTCTTCTCTCTTCCTCCTCTTCTTCGCTTCCTCTTTTCTCTCTCTCCACCACTCAGACCGTCGCCGACGCCAAGTTCGCCGACTACAAGCCCATCAACGCCTTCTTCTTCCCGGGACAGGGGGCACAGACCGTCGGCATGGCCGTCGAGGTCGCGTCCTCTGTCCCGGCTGCCAAAAAACTCTTCGACACCGCCTCCGAGATCCTGGGCTACGACCTGCTCAAGCTCTGCGCCGAGGGCCCCAAGGACAAGCTCGACTCCACGGTCATCTCGCAGCCCGCCATCTACGTCTCGTCGCTGGCCGCGGTCGAGAAGATCAGGGCAGGGGAGAACGGCCAGGCCCTGATCGACGCCGTCGACGTCGCGTGCGGCCTGTCCCTCGGGGAGTACACCGCGCTGACCTTCTCCGGCGCGCTGGCCTTCGAGGACGGCCTGAAGCTGGTCAAGCTGCGCGGCGAGTCGATGCAGGCAGCCGCCGACGCGACCCCGTCGGCGATGGTAAGCGTGATCGGCCTCGACGCGGAGAAGACCGCGGCGCTGTGCGCTGCCGCGACGGCCGAAGTGGGAGAAAAGGACGGTGTCAGGATCGCCAACTTCCTGTGCAACGGCAACTATGCCGTTTCCGGTGGAGTCAGGGGCTGCGAGGCCGTCGAGAGGCTGGCCAAGCCCGACTTCGGAGCCAGGATGTGCGTGCGCCTGGCCGTGGCCGGAGCGTTCCACACCCCGTTCATGGCTCCCGCGGAAACGGCACTCCGCGCCGCGCTGGCCGCGACGCCCGTCTCGCAGCCTCGCATCCCGGTCATCTCCAACGTCGACGCCGTGCCGCACTCCGACCCGGACGTCATCCGCGACATCCTGGCGAGGCAGCTGACGAGCCCGGTCCAGTGGGAGTCGACCCTGAAGACTCTGCTCGAGAAGGGTCTGGCGAAGTCGACGGAAGTGGGTCCCAACAAGGTGATTGCGGGAATCATGAAGAGGGTCGACAAGAAGCACGCGATCGAGAACGTGACTGTTTGAGTTGATTGAGAGAGAGAATTGAGATTGAGAGAGAGAGACGGCGAGAGGAGCTTTTTTTTTTTTGCTTTTCAAATTGTTAAAAGAGAGAGAGAAAGAAAAGAAGAAAACAACACCACCAAAAAGTCATCGCCTGCCTCTCTCTCTCTTCTCCCTTTCTCTCCGCTCTTATTTTTTTTTCGTGGGGGGACAAGTGCTCGTTGTGTGTTGTAATCGTTGTTTTACTGCGGAGAAATGAGGAAACGAAACTAAATTAAAAAAAGGCTGCGTGCAAATTCTCTCTCGTCCTCTCCTTCTTCTTCACCCTTGCAGCACCGTCGGCTCCGTCACGCTCGCCGCGAACGCCGCGTCGTTGTGCGGCCTCCCCACGTTCACCAGCAGCTGCGCCAGCTACCCCCGGGTCTGCACGTCGTCCTTCAGGCACGCCGTGAACCCGGCGTCCAAAAGCAGAGGCGGCAGGCACGACCGCAGCGCCTCGCGCGCGCGCGCGTTGTCCGAGAGGCGGAGGTAGCAGCGGGTCACGTGCTTCAGCAGCCTGGCAGAGGGCGCATCAGGTAAGGCCTGGACCATCGAGGCGAGCACGGCCGAGACGGCGAAGAAGCGCTCAGCGGTGGCGCAGATATAAGCGAGGCCGGCGGCGTCGAGCAGGATTTTTTGAACGATGAACGTCGCGACAGTTTTCGAAAGTTCCGATCCCATCTCCATCGTCCTCAGGCACAGCGGGATGATTTCGGTGGAGAGCAAGAAGTTGATCACATCCGTGTCGTCGACTTTGACCAGGGCCCCGACGACACCAAGGGAAGTCAGCCGCAGGTACTCAAAGGGCCTTGTCTTGGAGACCGTGTTGAGAAAAGGGTACAGAAAGAGAGGCACGTGGGCCTGCAGGAAGAGGGCGCGGGTGTCCGGGTGGGAGGCGACGCACTGGAGTAAAGCCAAAGCGTTGCAGACGCGGTTGGAGGCGTGGGCGGTGAGGGCTGGCGGGGAGAGGAGAGGGTAGATGGCGACGATTTCCTGGGGTTGAGAGAAGGGTCGAAGGAGGAGGAGGTGGAAGAGGTTGAGGAAGAGGTTTGATGAGATCGAAGAGCGAGCGAGCGAGCAACGACGGCGAGCGAGCGAGAAAGAGTCGATCGCATCGAGCAGGCGTTCGACCTCTTTGTCTTATCGCTCCTCTCTTTCTTCTGCTTCAGGCCACAAGAGCCCGTCGAGCTCGACACAGCAGGCGTGCTCGAAAGAGAAACCCATCCTCCTTTTCGGAAAAAGACAGGAGCGATTCCCTCTCTCAAGAAATCCTCACCTGCAGGAGCGCCGACACAGTCCCGAAAGAGTGCCACAGGTAAGGGGCCAGCTCCGGGAAGCTCTCCCTCTTCTTGGAGAGGTCCAGGAGAGCGTTTTCTCGCGTGGCCGGGTCGGCGAGGTCGAGCACGAGCTGCTCGACGGAGACGGAGGCCATTATCGACGAGGGAGTTTCGAGAACTCGGAAATGTTCGATCGCCGTCGTTTTCGATGCTCCTTTGTTATCTTGCTTTCTCTCCTGCTTCTGTCCTTTCTCGCCGCGAGCTGCGGGGGGTCGACGGGGACGGAGAACGAGGAGAGTGTGTTCTTCGCGCTCCGCTCGAAGAGACGAGCAAAAGAGAGAGGGAAAACGAAGCTCCTCTCAATCAACGAACTGAAGAGGACGAAAAAAAACGAAAGTGCGAAAACAGAAGCCGGAAAAAAAAACTCAACTTTTTTTTTCGTTTTACAAAATCACTCGGGTGGCGCCAGGGCGTCGAGCAGCGCGCTCATCGCTGCGCGGGAGGCAGGGGATTGAGGGGCAGGCGTCTCGGTTACGGCAAAGGCAGGACGACGACGAGCGGGAGCAGGAGCAGGAGCAGGAGGAGGGGCGCGGCGGCGGGACCGCGGCGCGACGACGACGGAAAAGTTGTTGTTGTTGTTGTCGTTTCTCCTCGCCGCGAAAGCCGTCGCGGCGAAGGGCGGCGGCGCGTGCGACTCCGGTAAGGCGTAGGGGTCGACGGCACGGTGCTGCCTGTGCTGCTGCTGCGGGGGTGGGGGCGGAGGAGGGGGCATTTGTTGTTGCTGTTGCTGCTGTTGACGCTTCGGAGGGGGCGGCGCAAAAGCAGGCGGCAGAGGCGCTTCTCGCTCCCGCTCCCGCTCCCGCTCCCGCTCCCGCCCCCGCCCCCGCTCGGCGGGCACCCGCGACCTTCCCTCGGCCCTCGCCACGGCGGCCTCGGCGGCATCTGCCAGCGCCCGCGTCTCGGCGAGGAGGCGCCTCGCGGAGGAGAGCTCGGTTTCTTCCTCTCGTCCTCCTCCTTCTCCGTCGTCGAAGAGCCCGCTTGCGGCGGCGGCGACGGCGGCGGCGCGAGCGCGGAGCTGCTCCTCCTGCGAGAGAGAGAGGAAGGCGCGGCGCTGCTGCCGCTGCTGCTGCTGTGAAGGAGCTGCAGCGTCCCGCTTGCGCTTGTGGCGCTCTTGACCCCCTCCGCCGTCGCCGTTGCCTCCTCTCGAGGCTGCCGCGAACGGAGGGAGGTCGTTCGAAGGAATCAGCGCCACTTCCTCTTCCTCGTCGTCTTCCGTCTCCTCTTTTCCTTTCTCTTCCTCGTCGTTGTCGTCATCGACGATTTCGTCCTCGGACTCGTCCTTGCGTCGAGGGGGAGGCGCGACGAGCAGATCGAGGTCGCCGGGGAAGGTGGCGGAGCGGGCGCGGTGGCGGTGGCGAGGTGGAGGTCGAGCAGCGACAGCAGCAACAGCTTTCGCTTTCTCCTTCTCCTTCTCCTACCTCCTCCGCTTCTCGTTCCCGAACGCCGCGAGCGCGCTCCTCCGCTTCGCCGCCGTCGCCGGGTTGGGCACTTCGGCCGTTTCCATTCTCAGCAGGTGCTCGAGGCGCGGGGTCCTGGAGAAGAGGTGGCCTCGGTTCTGGTGGTTTTGGAACGGGGCTGCTGCTGCTGTCGCTGCGGCCAGGGCCGCGGCGGCGGCCTCGGCGGCGCCCGTCGCGGTCGAGTCTTCCTCCGGGGGAGAAAAGGCGTCCTCTTCTTCGCCTGCGTCACCGTCGCCATCGCCATTGTCCTCCACCGTCTCCGGCACCGTGGAGACGTCAGGGTCGAGAGAAGGGGACCTTGCGGCGGCAGGGACGGCGGCACCAGCAGCAGCAGCGGCAGCTTCTTCTCGACTTCCTCCACAGCCACCGGAGCGGCGGCGGCCACCTCCTGGGACCGCAGCTCCTTCGTCCTCCTCCGCCGCCTCTCCTTCTCCTTCTCCTCCCTCTTCCTCTTGAGCTCGAGCACGAGGCGCGACACGGGGCCGACTTTGGCGGTCGACGGAGGGAGCGCTGCCGGAGCTGGAGCTGCTTCCGTCGCCGCCGCTTCCCTCACGACGGCGGCAAAGCCTCCCGGCCACAGAGAGGCGCCGCCGCCCCCGACACCGCGCTCGTTCGTGAGCCGCAAGGGGGGACGAGGAGAAGGTGATGTTGCTGCTGCTGCTGCTTGTTGCTGAGTTCGAGCCCTCTCGGCGGCTCTGGCGACCTCTCTGCGCGCGGCTTCTGCTGCTGCTCGCGCGCCCACGCCGCCGGGGCTGTCCCGCGGCTGCGACGAAGGGAGCAGCGGCGCCGGGCGAGGCGAGGAGCCGCCTCCTGCGTTTCTCCGCTGCTGCTGAGGAGCATTCGCGTCATTAGCTGCAGCTGCGGCAGCGGCAGCGGCAGCGGCAGCAGCGTTGGTCGCTTCGGTGAGCGCTCTGGCCAGCACTGCCTCCTGCTCCTCCTCCTCCTCCGCAACGGCGGCAGTAGCGGCGGCGAGCGTGTTGGGCGGCGGGGAGGGCACGGAGGGCGGCGCTTCGGGCACAGGGGAGTGGAACCATTCCTCCTCCGGGGTGACGGAGGCGGGGGCGGGGACCGGGTGGAAGGAAGACGGCGGCGAAGCGGCGGGAGAGCGAGCTCGAGCTCCTCCTGCTTCGCCTTCGTCATTCGCGGCGGCAACGGCGGGAAGCGGCGAAGGGGGCGCGGGGCCCGCTGCTCCTGCTCCCGCCGCCGTCACCACCGCGGCAGGAGCCGTCGCGGAGACCAGCTCGAGCTTTCTGCGAGCCCGCCTCGGCTCTTCCTGCTTCTCCTCCTCCTCTCCCTTCCCAGCTGCTGCTGCTGCTGCTGCTGCCGCTGCTACAGCGGGCGCGCTCTCCGGTGCCGCCCTCTCAGCCCCGACCCGCCCCCTGCTCTCCAGGGCCTCGCGCCTCCGCAGGACCGTGGTGGGCGTCGCGAGGTGCGCGGCGAGCAGGGCCCTTCTCTGCGAGGCCGGCAGGGAGAGCGGCGTGGAGAGCGCCGCCGCGAGAGGGGAGGCGGGAGGAGGTCGAGGTCGAGCGTTGTCGTCGTCGTCGTCGTCCCTGGCATTTCTTCCTCGTTCTTCTCCTCCCTCTTCTTCTTCTTGCGTCGCCTCTGGCAGCAGGCCCATCGCCGCGCGGGCCGCGACCAGCCTCAGCTCCCAGCGCTCGGCGGCCTCGCCCGCGGCGTCTGCCGCGGAGGAGTAGCGGATCAAATTGGGAGGAGCGGCAGCAGCGGCAGCGGTTGCGTTGCCGTTGCCGTTGTCGTTGTCGGCAGCAGTGGCGGCAGCGACAGCCGCCGAGGAAGCAGCAGCGGCGGCGGCGACGGCAGCCAGATCCCCGTGGCAGATCGCGACGTGGACGCCCCCGGCGGCGCTGCCCTGGGCCAGCGCGGCGTAGAGGCGGGCGTTGGCGGCCTCGGCGTTGGCGTTGGCGGTCTCGAGAGCAGCAGTAGCAGCAGCAGCTCGTATCTCTTTTTCGTTTCCGTTTTCGTTTCCGTTTTCTTCTTCTCGCTGTTCTTGTTCCTGCTCTTGCTCTTGCACCTCTTTCTCTTTCACCGTTCCCACGTCCTCGGGCTCCGTGGCAGGGATGCGGTGCGGGGAGCCTCCGGGCGCGGGGGGAGGAGGGGAGGCCGTAGCTGGCATGTTGTGGAGGAAAAGGTCGGCGCCGCCCGAAGTGCGCGCTGAGCGTCGAAGAAAAACGTCCGATCGCCGAGATCGAAGCGGGAAGTAAAAAGAGGGAGAAGACAAAGGCTCTCGCTGGAGCTGTCCTTGATCTCTCTTGGCGTTTCAACGCCTCAAAGGATCCTTTGAGGATTCGAAGGCTCGATCTGAAGCGTGGCTGAGTGCAGCGAGGGGCAGCAGAGGGAGAGAAAGAGAGGGAAAGGGAAAGCTTGAGGCGATGGTCTTTTTCGATCCGACCAAAAGTGAAAACTGTTTTTTTTCTCATTTTCTTCGACAAAGTCTTCGTTTCGCCGCTCTCTTCCATCGGCTTCCCAACATTCGAATCGCGTTCGCCGCAGCAGCAGCGCCGTCGCATTTCCATCCTTCATCCCGCTCCCACGATGACCTCCGGAAAGCACCACCACCGCACTCTCGAGGAGGTGAGATGGTTTGGCGACAGAAATGAGACAAGAGATGGCATCTGATGCTCTTTTTTCTTACTAGCCGCCGTCGTCGTCGTCGTCGAACGGGAAAAAAAACTCAACCTCTTTTCTTCTTCCCCTTCCAAACTTTTTCCCTCTCTCCCCAGGAGCACGCCTTCATCACCAAGCTCACCCCCACCAAGTACTCCATCGCCCGCGGCTTCGTGCCCAACATGAGAGTTCCGGGAACGTTCTACGTCAACGATTCCCTGAAGACTCTCGTCGACGACGAGCTCGCCGACGCCGTCGCTCGCTCGAGCGAAAGCGGGGGCAAACCCGGAGGAGGAGGCTTCTTGCCCGCCGTCAAGCAGGTCGCCAACGTCGCAGCCTTACCCGGGATCATCGGCGCCTCCCTGGCCATGCCTGACCTCCACTCGGGCTACGGCTTCGCGATCGGCAACGTGGCCGCCTTCGACACTTCCGACCCGGAGGCCGTCGTCTCCCCGGGAGGCGTCGGCTTCGACATCAACTGCGGGGTCCGTTTGCTGAGGACAAACTTGACGGAGGCGGAGGTGTCTCCTGTGAGGGAGAAGCTGGCGCAGGCTCTGTTTGATCATATCCCTGTGGGGGTGGGGTCGCAGGGGATCATCCCGACGACGGCAGCTGACTTGGACGGTAAGGAAAAGATAGAGAGTTTTTTTTTTTCGTTTTTCGCGCGACGAAGAAAGAAACTTCAACTTCTCACTCTTTCTCTCTTCTCTCTCTTTCTCTCTCCAAACCTCCCCCCACCATCACCACAACCAACAACAGCCGCCCTCGAGCTCGGGATGGACTGGTCTTTACGGGAAGGTTACGCCTGGGCCGAGGACAAGGAGCACTGCGAGGAGGCCGGCCGGATGCTGAACGCGGACCCCACCAAGGTCTCGCAGCGCGCCAAGAGGCGAGGCTTACCGCAGCTGGGCACTCTGGGAGCCGGCAACCACTACTGCGAAGTCCAAGTGGTCGACGAGGTGTTCGACGCGGCAGCAGCGAGGAGGATGGGGATCGACAAAGTGGGGCAGATCGTAGTAATGATCCATTCGGGTTCTCGGGGTTTAGGGCACCAGGTCGCTACCGACGCTCTGACGACGATGGAGCGCGCGATGAGCCGGGACGGGATCGAGGTCAACGACAGGCAGCTGGCCTGCGCCCGGATCGGGTCGCAAGAGGGCAAAGACTACCTCGCGGCCATGGCCGCCGCGGCCAACTTTGCGTGGGTGAATCGGTCGGCGATGACTTTCCTGGCCAGGGCGGCCTTTGCTCGCACCTTCGGGAAGCCGGCGCACGAGTTGGACATGCACGTTGTCTATGACGTCAGCCACAACATCGCCAAGTTCGAGAAGCACGCCGTGGAGGTTGACGATGATGAAGAAGAGAAGAAAGAAGATGGAAAAGCAAGAAAAAAGAAGGTCGAGCAACGCACGCTGCTCGTGCACCGGAAGGGAGCGACCAGGGCCTTCCCCCCGCACCACCCTTTGGTCCCGGCAGCCTACCAGCTCATCGGCCAGCCCGTCCTGATCGGAGGCACCATGGGGACCTGTTCCTATGTGCTGACAGGCACTGCTGAGGGCATGCGGGAGACTTTCGGGTCTACCTGCCACGGCGCCGGCAGGGCGAGGTCGCGCAACGCCTCTCGTCGGCAGCTGGACTGCGGGGACGTTCTCGCGGCCCTCAAGACCCGCGGCATCGCCATCCGCGTGGCGAGCCCCAAACTGGTGATGGAGGAGGCACCGGAGTCTTACAAGGACGTGAGCGCCGTTGTCGACACGTGTCACGAGGCCGGGATCAGCCGCAAGGCGGTGCGGCTGCGGCCGCTGTGCGTGGTCAAGGGGTGAAAAAGTTGTTGATCTTTTTCTTCGTTGAGTTTTTTGTTGTTTGGGGAACGCACTTGCTCACTGTAAAAAGAGAAAGAAGAAACAAAAACGCACGCACTGGATTGGATTGATTTCGGAGAGAGGAAGAAAAGAAGAAGAAGAGAGAGAAGAAAGAAAGATAAAAAACTCGGGACTTTTTTTTTCTAAAAAACATTTTTACAATCTCCCTTTCTCTTCCCTCTCGTCCTCTCTCTCTCTTCCTCTCTCTCTCTCTCTCTCTTTCCCGAAAAATCAAAACACCCTGTCCGGGAACAGCGCCGGCGCCACCAGCGTCCAGGCGTACACCGCCAGGCTCACCCACGCGCAGGCCAGCTTGACCCCGACGCTCGGCCAGCCGACGTCGACGAGGGCCCGCTCGGCCGCGCCGCTGCCGTAGCCCGAGAAGAGCATCGCAAAGTGCATCGAGGCGAGGGCGAACACCGCGTGGAAGAAAGGGTAGGAGTAGGAGATGGGGACTGCCGGCAGAGAAGAAGAGGAGGTGACGGCGGTGGCGGAAAGGGAGTTTTCGTTTTCGTCGCCGGGGAGGGCGCGCGCTCCGGCCGGGGAAACGCCGTCAAGGCCCGCCGAGGTCAAATGGGCGTCGTCGTCGACATTCTCGTGGCCGTAGCGACGGGCTCCTCCTCCTCCTCGCCTCCTGCTGATCAGCGGCGTCGCCCCGTCGGAAGAGGAAGTTCCCTCATCGGCCTCGGGTCCCAAACCCAAGAGAGAAGAGTTGGACCCTACCCGCAGCGCCGAATAGACCACCGAGCACAGCGTCGCCGCCACCGCCAGGAACATCCCCGTGGCGCTGGCCGCGTCGATGCGCCTCCCGAGCGCGTTGCAGCGGTAGTCGTGGGGCTCGGAGACCAAAGCGGAGTAAGTGCAGTAGCAGGCGTAGAGCGTGAGCGCCGCCGAAGGGAACAGCGAGCCCCGGCGGGCGATTCCCGAAAGCGCCAGGGCCGAGACTGCGAGCCCGCCCAGGGGCGCGGCGACGATGAAAGCGACGTTGAAGGAGCAGTCCTGGCTACCAGAATCGATGCTTTTTCCGCTTGCCTGAGGATCGGTCCCGGGGTTGAAGAAGTAGAACGAGACGGAGACGAACGCGATCGCGGCGGCGTAGCAGGCCCCGCTCAGCCCCAGCAAACCCCAAAGGAACCTCTCGTCCTCCTCCCCGGCGTCCACGAACGAGTCGTTGAGCTCACACACGAAATCCAGCAGCATCAGGATCTGGACGCACAGAAAGAGAGCGGAGCCGAGGCGGGACAGCCAGCCATAGGGCGTCATCATCCCCACGGGCAAGAAAAAGCAACCCAGGGTCAGCAGGACCCAGGCTGCTAGTTTCACGCCCCAGGCCCCGTGCTGTACCGTTTTGTCCGCCTTGTCCCCTTTAAAGCGGGCCTGGGAAGTCGCAATAGCCATGCCGGAGAAGAAGAGGCACGAGGCCAGCGAGACGCGGAAGACGGCCTGTTGGCCGAAGAAGGCCGCGGGAGGGTGAGGCCCGACGGCGCGCGCGATCCCTGTTTGGTTTTTTGTTTTGTTTTGTGTTTGTTGGAAGGAATTTTTGAAGAGAGTCAGCTTGTTGTTGTTTTCTTCGTTCTTGTTCGTTCTTCTCGTTGTTCCGTGCGCCGTGGCGCGGTCTTGGAGGGAGAGAGAGATGAGGAAGAAGGCGAAGACAAAGACGAAGAGGTCGGAGGTCGAGGTCAAAAGGGTTTTGGCATCCCTCGAGCGACAAAGCAAAAATGCAATGGCTTGCCCGCTTTCTCTCTCTCTTCCTCTTCCCGCCTTCTTTCCGCTTTCCCTCGCTCTCTCGCGACCGGGGATCATGCAAACTCACACGGCAGGTGCTTGACGAGGGGCTCCGCCCCCAGCCGCAGGACCCACGCGAGCAGCAGCGAGAGCGAGAAGAAGCCGACGAATGCGAGCCGGGCGGAGCGGGAGGCGATGCTCCTGCCCAGGGCCCCGGCGGACCAGCACGCGCACGACGCCGCGAGCGAGGCCGCGCACGAGGTGGCCGCGGCCGGAAGGATGAACATGATGGCCGTGAGGTGTGGAGTGGAACGAAGAGAAGAGAGAAGAAGAGAAGAGACAGATTTCCTCTCTCGTTTTTCGAGAAGTCCAAGACAAGAAGTGAGAGAGAAAAAAAATCGACTCACTTCTTCTTCTTCTTCTTCTATTCTCGTCTCTTCTCCGTCGCCCCTCTTCCCCTCTTGGCTCATGGCGGGCGGCGCGTCCTCATCAGCGGCATCCTCCTTCTTCTCTCTCTTCTCGAAACAGCAAGCCGACGACCACACCGTCGTCTGGGGCCACCGCATCCCGCTGCCGCGGCGCGACCTCGTCGCCGCGCTCGCGACTGTCGCGCTCTTCCTGCCCGCGGTCGTGCTCGTGCACCGCTGCGTCGCGGGCCTGCTGAGGGTCTGCGGGGCCGTCAAGGCTCGCAGGGATTGAATTGAGAGCGGGTAGAGAAAAGAGAAGGGATAGAAACGTGTGGAAAAGAAGGCAGGAAAAAAGAGCATTCAAACTCTCTTTTTGATTGCATCGATCGTCCGACCGTCGATCGATCCTTCGTCGTCATCTTCTTTTTCCAGCTTTGCCGCTCGCCATGATCTCCCAGTTCTTCATCCTGTCCCCGCGAGGCGACACCATTGTCGCGCGAGACTACCTGGGTAACGTGCCAAAGGTAAAGAAGCAGAATTTGGAGGAGAGAGAGAAAGAGGGAAAGAGTTGGCATCGTCTCTTTTTGTTTTCGCTTCCCTCTTCGACCTTGCTGCTCTTTGTCTCTCTCTTCCTCTTCCCTCCCTCCGCTTCCGCGCGCCCTCTCTTCTCCTCCCAAGCTGACGATCCCGGAACACTTCTTGATCAAAAAAACACATCAAACACTAAACAGAACGCCGCCGAGATCTTCCTGAGGCGAGCCCGCGCCTTCTCCTCCTCCTCGTCCCTGGCCGCCGTCTCGTCGTCGTCGGCCAACCCTGCCCTGGCAGCCGCCCCGCCGGCCTTCTCCGCCGGCGGCGTCCACTTCCTCCACATTACGGACAGGACCTCAGGGCTCGTGCTGCTCGCCACGGCGAAGGCGAGCGGAGGTGGAGGAAGTGATGCCGAGAACGCTCCTCCTCCCGCCCACCAGCTCCCGCCGCCGTCGCTTGTGCTCGAGCTGCTGCGACGGATCGCATCGCTGGCGGCCGACGCCTGCGGCGCTTTGACGGAAGAAAGAATCCGCGCTAACGCCGTGCTGGTCTACGAGCTGCTGGACGAGGCCATCGACGGCGGCTTACCGCAGCCGATCGACGGGGACGCGCTGGCGGACGCCGTGCTTTCAGCGCCGGTCGCGCCCCGACCCTCGCGGCGCGCCGCCGCGCTCGCGGCCCGAGGCCGAGATTTGAGTAATGCCGCTGCCTCTGGCCCCGGTTCTGCTTCTACCCCGGGTGCCCCCCCGCCCGTGGTCAAGTCCGTGCTCGACGCCCCCGCCGTGGGCGTCGGAGGAGGGGGGATCGGCAGCAGCATCGGGAGCGTCTCCGCGGTCGGGGGCGGCAGCGGCAGCGCGGTCGCGGCGGCGGCGGCCGCGGCGGCGGCGGCCGCGGCCGGCGGCGTCGTCGCCGCCACGCGCACCTCCGCCTCCCGCGACGAGATCTTCGTCGACGTCGTCGAGAGGATCTCCGCCATCTTCGCCCCCGGCGGTGCCCTGGTGTCGAACTGCGTCGACGGCGCTCTCAAAGTCAAGAGCTTCCTGAGGGGCAGCCCGTCGATCGCCGTCGCGCTGTCCGAGGCGCTCGTCATCGGCGAGAGCGAGAACGAGAGCGGCAACAACAACCAATTCGCTTCCTCTTCCTCTTCCTCCTCCTCCGTCGTGCGCCTCGACGACGCGGCCTTCCACGAGCGCGTCTCGCTGTCCCGCCTGGAGTCCGAGAGGACGCTGGACGTGGCCTCGGCGCCCCGTGGGGAGGCGAGCTTGATGACTTACAGGTCGACCTCGGCATTCGACCTCCCCTTTGCGTGCGACATCAAGCTCGAGCAGGGCAGCGGGAGCTCCACTTCTTCCTCTTCCTCTGGCTACGACGACCCCCTCCGCGCCACGCTGACGGTGCGCCTGCGCGCGCGCTTCGCCAGGGACCGCAGGGCCAGCGGCCTCGAGGTGGTCGTCCCGATGCCGAGCGCGGCGAGGGTCGCCCGCGCGAGCGCCGAGGTCTCTGGCTCGCTGGGGCAGGCGGCGCGATCGAACCCCTTGAGCTCCTCCTCGCGAGGCTCCCTGCTCCGCGGCGGGCAGCAACAGCACCATCAGCAGGATCAGTCGTCCAACGTGCTCCTCGCGGCGGCGGTCGGGGCCTGCGAGTGGGACGAGGCCGGGCGCAGGCTCGTCTGGCGCTGCTCCGGGGTGCCAGGCGGCGCGACACTGGAGCTCCGAGCGAAAATCACCTTGAGCTCGCCTTACTCTCCCAGCCTGCGGTCCTGCGTGGGGCCCGTGTGCCTGAGGTTCACCGTGCCGATGGTGAGCGCGACCAAGCTGGCGGTGAGGTACCTGCACATTGGAGGCGGAAGTGGCGGTGGAGGTGGAAGCGGAGGTGGAGGTGGAGGTGGAGGCGGAAGCTCCGGAGGCTCTTCCGGCAACCCGCACCGGTGGGTGCGGTACGTGACGACGAGCGACTCGTACGTGTTCCGGCTCGCGTGAAAAAGTGGAGAGAGAGAGAGAGAGAGAGAGAGAGAGAGAGAGAGAGAGAGAGAGAGAGAGAGAGAGAGAGAGAGAGAGAGAGAGAGAGAGAGAGAGAGAGAGGGAAAGAG
>Ga0114918_10000763_pt1 | contig 28352 bp, 48 predicted proteins | sample LantaG_FD_87015 | JGI IMG/M metagenome (GOLD analysis project Ga0114918, IMG submission 87015) | Deep subsurface microbial communities from Baltic Sea to uncover new lineages of life (NeLLi) - Landsort_02402 metaG | ecosystem: Environmental > Aquatic > Marine > Oceanic > Sediment | place...
CACAAGGGGGGTTCGTTCTATAAACGAGACCGATTCGGAATCTGGGGATGGTGGGAGGGATGGTGCCTGTGTGATTTAAACCCTGACTGGATTAAGAATCCCAACTGGATGCAGGGGCTTTCGCTTGTGCACTTCAAGGGTAAGCGATTCTGGGTAGAGCAGTGCCAGGTCATAGACCACGCCTTTATGTATGGAGGGAAATTATATGGGGAGTAGCTATCCCAAGATACCGGAGCCAGATTATAGAAAGTGTGTTGGGCAGTTCCGTTTACAGCTCAATGATGTCTTCGCCCCCTTACGGCAGTATGGGCAGGGTATATATGTAGATGGGGCGATAGAAGAAGTGGTGGAATTGACCGAGATGTTTGCTATGAGGGTAAGGGGAAAGGCAATCCCAATTAGATTAAAGAACAGGAGAAACAGTAGGTGAAGGTTTATATTGCCTGTCCTTACACTAAGGGCGATATAGCTCAGAATGTCCACAATGCTATTAAAGTTGCCGATATGATAGCTGAGATGGGGCATATCCCTTATGTCCCCGTTCTGGCGCATTTCTGGCACTTGGTTTCACCGCATCCTTGGGAATTCTGGATGAAGATAGACGAGGAATTTCTGAAAGTATGCGATTGTGTGTTTAGAATGGACGGTGAATCTACTGGAGCGGACAGGGAAGTGGAATTGGCACGGTTATCCAGCAAGCCCATTTTCTACAACTTAGGGGATTTAGAAGACATAGACAAATTCATACCCAAAGTCAGGGCTAAATTCAGTATTTCAGGTGAACTATGAAAAGAGACCTAGCAAATAGACGCTTTGGAAGGCTTACGGTAATCCGCCAAGCATCCATCGACCGTTTTGGTCATAGGAAATGGCTTTGTCAGTGCGATTGTGGGAATACAAAGGTGGTTAGGGCTCAGTCCCTACTCAGTGGGCATACTAAAAGCTGCGGTTGTCTTAATAGAGAAGAAGCAGCAAAGCGTCTCATGGGACACGGCTTACACACAAAGCACGGCTTGCGATACACTCGTCTTTATAGAATTTGGGCAGATATGAAAGCTCGTTGTTATAACCCCAATTCTACCGTTTATCGTTACTATATGGAACGTGGTATAAAAATATGTTCCGAGTGGTTGCACGACTTCCTTGCTTTTTATAGGTGGGCAATGGCTAATGGTTATGAGCCGAATTTATCAATAGACCGTATCAACAACAATGGCGGCTATGAGCCAAGCAATTGTCGCTGGGCAACCTCTGCTATGCAAGCCACCAATAGAAAATTCAGTATTAAACAACGGCTTGATAATTTACCTGAAATAAGGAGGGCGAGATGAAACCTGAACAATGGATTGTAAACGGTGAAGTTGGGACATCTTCAAAGACAATCTGGGCAGTAATGATGAACGCTGTTATTAAAAATGGGAACTCTTGGTGGAATTATGATGTTCCTCATGACCCTGATGATTTCAGTAGATGTTGGAAACTACTCATGCTAATTCCCGAATGGCGCAAGCGACTACCAGAGGTTGCTGAGATATTCCCGAAATGGAAACCCTTTGTAAGGGAATGGGATAAATTAACTAAGATGTATGAGCAAAATCTTATAGATAACCTTTATGGATATAGCCACGAAATGATGGACTTTATGAGTCAGTTGGGGCAATGAAGCTGAATGTAGGATGAGATGATTTACTATCAAGATGAATGGGTAACAATATGAAACCTGAACTATCTCAAGAGCCTTGGGAAATGACTAGGGAGGAAATGGCTCAAGCTATTATTGATGGTAAATATGATTTCCCTACATTGGGAGGCGACCATCACCCAGCCTCAAAAGAAGCTTGGACAATAAAGAATCCCAATATGCCCAATTATGATATTGCCAAAGAGCGATGGGATAAAATGATTTCAGGGGAACATGAGGCGATTGTTAGCATAGCCGTGGTAGAAGGTAAGCCAGTACCGCTAGGGGTATTGAAATACTATCCTGAATTAGAGAAGTATTGCGAAATAGCAGCCAAAAGATGTTCTCAGTCTGTATTTGATTTTAGTGAGGTAAGATGAACGAAGATTATACGCAACCCTTTTATCTGGGAGCTGGAAAAGCAAAGCGTATCCCCTGGCTCAATGGGCGGGTTTACTTACCCCCTCTAGAACCACCGGAAGAAGCAAGGCTCCAACCTTTTGATATATTCTCCAACTCTTCCTCTCTTAATAATAATTATTTATTAGGGGGGGGGAGGGGGAATAATGATACGCTTTACGCTCAACTGCTTGATAGGATAAAGAAACTTGAGGCCTTAACCAATTACCACCACATAAAGCTAACAGAACTAAGAAGTGAGCATAAAACGAGAAGGAGAAGGCCCTATTGAAAAGCGTATCATTTCCGTATCATTTTCGTATCATTTCGTATCGTAGCGTATCAACCGTATCAATCGTATCATTCTGTATCATTGGAAGGAATTATGGCAGAGAGAAAACTACCGCAAGCTAAAGTGGAGGAGTTTCTCCAGTTCGTAACTGGGGTGTTTACCTTAAGGGATATGTGGGGTGAGCTTGGCATTGATAGTGAGGAAAATAAGGCATATCTCAGGGTAATAATGAGAAGGTTAGCCGGAGCTGGGATTATTGAATCTACGGGTAAAGACGGCACATATAGGAAAAAGAACACGACCATTGACAAGATTGACTGGGTGTCTGCTAACCCTGATGACATTCTTCCCTTGAGATGGCCCAAGGGTGGCGATGGGACATCCTTCAAATTTGAGAATATGAAGGTTTATCCCAAGACAATCATAGTGGTTTCGGGGCAAAGCAATCTTGGCAAGACAGTAACAATGTTGAACTTTTTGGTGGAGAATATGGATGATTTCCCCTGCCTATATATGAGTAATGAACTTGGAGCGGAGGAATTGGCCGGAAGACTTAGATACTTTGATTGGGTTAGCCTTGTTAAAGATGATGGTAGCCCTAAATTTGAATCAATAGAAAGAGATGCTGACCACGAAGACATATTACTCCCGGATGGGGTAAATATCATTGATTACCTAGACCCTGGAGAAGACTTTTACAAAGCTGGCCCGATGATAGGCAGGATATGGTCAAAGTTAAATAGAGGCATAGCTATAATCGCTTTGCAGAAAGGCGGCAGAAGGTATTACAGCAAGAAAGACGGGCAGATGCACTACAGTCCGAATGAATATGGGGTTGGTGGGCATTCTACCGAGTCTAGGGCTCGCTTTGTTTTACATATTGATAAGACAGACCAGGGGAATAGTTTATTTATTAAAAAGGCTAAAAGCTGGCAGAAGGAAAACCCTAACGGCAAAAGGTTTTTGTTTGATATTAGCCAGCATGGGGCGATGATAACCAACATAAGGGAAATAGCTGATGATGTTTATTAGGACGGATAATGGCAATAGCAACTAAAAAGAGAAGATACCAAAGTTCCTGCTGACAAGAAACTCCATCCCAAAAATATGCAATGGTCTTTTGTCTACGAGGACGAGGGGACGAAATTCTTAAATATTCAAAGGTCTTATGAGAGTGAGTGGTGATATGAACTCTAAGGACAGAAAAGTTAAAGCAATACCCAAACCCAAGAAGAAGCGCAATATCAGCGATGAAGTATTAGACGGGCTGGTAAGGAAGTATATCCGTTTAATCTCAGGAGGATATTGTAAGCGGTGTGGTAGGTATGTGGGTATTGAGAATATAGAGGTAGCCCATATGTATCGGAGGCGCAGGAAAACGGTGCGGTGGGACTTACGGAACGTCTATCCGTTGTGTAGGGATAATCCAGCTACAGGCAAACAAGGGTGTCATTCTATAGTTGATAATAGCGAGACGTTCCACAAGGCATCGTTTTTGCGAGATGTTATGACCGAGGCAGAGATAGCCGAATTAGACAGAATCGCCAATATGACCCTTAAAGAGTATCCCATAGACAGGGAGCAGATTAAAACCGAACTCAAAGAGAAGATAAAAATGCTAGAGGGTAATAGGACATAAAAAGGAATGGAGTTATAAGTAGTGAGAAAATGGGGGTAAGAAATGAATACAACTGCTGACGAATCAATTTATAACAATCTTGAAAATGGCTTCGTAGTAAAGTATGAAAATCCTAATCCTGCATATAAACTGTGGAAACCAATGCCCTGCGGACATTTGGGATTATGGATAGGTAATAAATGGGTATGCCAAACTTGCTGGGGATATGAAAAGCCCTTCAATGAACAAGAAGAAAGATAGAGGAGGTAAACAATGATAGATAAAGTAAAGGAAATATTGGGGAGGCAATTAGCTCACTACGGAGTTTCAAACAGAATAGTGAGTATAGTTGCTTACGAAGTTTGTCAACTCTTCCCCAAATCCCCTGATAATCCAGAGGGGGAGGAATTGGCTATTATAGATAAGGCTATGGCTGAGACCGGGAAAATTGATTTGGGTTCATTCGCTAAGTATGTTGATGAGAGTGGGTTACTGACAGACTATAAATTATACTTTCGTGGCTTCAACCTACACATCAGCGATATTTACAAGAAGCACATTTTTGATGATATAGTCAAAGACCAAAGAGACCTGACCGCCTCAATCGAGAACGCTTCATTCCTGCAGTGGCTAGAACATCACGGGAATAAAGGGCAAGTGGAGCTATTTAAGGAGGGGATTAAATGAGTAAGTCAGGTAACGCATTTGTAGCAAGGACACAAGGAACGCAATTTACCTTATATGCCGTAATGAAGGCCTTAGGGATTCCTCTCAGTAAAGGGCAGGAGGATTTTCAGGGACACCTTGAAAGGCATTACCCACCTGTGGTTGGTAATGAAGTGAGTGAAGAGATTAAGCTCTGTGAGCGTTGCCGTAAGAAACACGGAGTTGCGGGTTATACCAGAGACTGTCGTAACTGTGAGGGATGGGAATCTTGTCTGCACCGGATATGGCAAGGGGACGAGCCAGCCGAGACTGTAGAGAGAGCTAAGAATTGTCGGTATTTTGCTCTGATGGGCAGCCATTACTATTTAACCTGTAGGAAAGCAATTTATTGATGTATCTAAGGAGGAATTATGAGCAACATAGATGAGATGAAGGAGAAGATGGCACTTATAGTATCAGAGGTAAAACGAGGAAACATCAGCGTATTTGAGGGTGTCGACCAACTCCTCAACCTCAAAACCGACACCTGCCATATATCTATCTGTAAGAATGAGCCAGAATATCCAGAAAATCCTTATCCTAAAGAAATCTTCCCAATGGACGTTAAGGAAGCCGGGCAATTCTTACGAGAGACTATTGGCGATAGCAAAACAACGTCCGTAAGTGGTGCTATTGGCCGCCACGTTTATAATTTCTGTCAGCAAAAAATGTCAGATGCAGGCTTTGAACAGAGGACAGATGAATAACAGAGATAAATTCCCGGGGGTCAAGAATATAAGAGTCTGCCCCGAATGTAAAGGTAGGGGATGCTCTAAGTGCAAAGCAGGTTGGGTAAATTCAGACAATAATCACCCTATCATCAAACCGTATGTTAGGGGAATATTAGGGAGGTTAAAGTAAATGGAAAAGGAAGCAGTAGAGAAGCACATAGCCGATGTATTGCTAAACGAGGGGGCAATGCGCAGTGAAGTTGCTGCCGATATGGTAGCCTTCAAGATAAGACAAAGACTGGAAGCCCATAGCTTGCTTCGCAAAGTAACTGAACCGCCATTATTGAGTGATGAGGCAATACAAAGGATAAGCCATTCAAGGGTGATGGGCAGATATAAGGAAGTAGCCGAAGCCCAGCGTCAAGCAGATATTAAGCACAATGAAGGGTAGAGATGGAGATAAAGAAAACCTGTAGCGGTTGCACACATAGGGGGATTTGTAAACTACTTAAAGGTGAACAGGACTTACGATTTGGGACTAAGAGCGGAAGCATTAGCCAGATAGAGGCATTGTGGGTGGAGCTGGCTTTAAAATGCGGGTTTTTTAAAGAGGAGCGATGAGAGTGAATGAGGATAAGATAATACTGGACTTGTGCGGCGGGACTGCTGCGTGGAGCCGACCTTATGCCGAGGCTGGCTATGATGTCAGAATCATTACTACGCCTGATTATGATGTGCGGCTTTATCAACCGCCCAATAATGTTTATGGAGTGTTAGCGGCTCCGCCTTGCACCTATTTCTGTCGTATGCGGATGTGTAGAGGTAGACCAACAGATGAGCAGTTCAAGGAAGGATTGGCAATAGTTGATGCTTGTCTGCGAGTTATATTAGTGACTGCCCCTAAATTTTGGTGTCTGGAAAACCCGCAGGGATACCTAAAGAGATGGTTAGGTGAGCCTATTTTTAAGTTTCACCCTTATCAGTTCGGCGACCCTTGGACAAAAAGGACTTGGCTATGGGGGAATTTTGTTGTGCCACGCCCCTTGTTTACGGGGATAATCCCCACCGAGGCTAAGTATCAATGGGTGAATGATGGAACTAACGATGGCTTATCAAGAACGGTTGAAAAGAATGCCATCACGCCAAGCGGTTTTGCCCGTGCGTTTTTTGAAGCCAATCAGTAATGGAGTTATAGGGGTTTTTAGAATGGAGATAAAGTTTAAGAGAGACACGCTATACCAAATTTGGCTGGATGGGGATTTTGTTGTAGGTGAGCAAGGGGTGGCAATGGTTACAGGCACACGCCAGATTTGTGGATTTGTTAGCCTCTTCTGCCGATGCAAATTCTCTAAATGCTATAATATGATGAACGGGAATATTCTTTCGTTTTCTTCTGCAAATTCTACAGCGGTAGCCATCCCTAATTCTAATTTGCTCTGCGATTTTCTTCCAATTCCTACCTCTATAAGTAAGTTCACCTCCGATGTAATAGGGACTATTATTGCCACTGGCAAACTCTTTATTCCAAAGACGATAACAGGCAAGACTACAAAAGCTATGGTTGTTTTGTTTGGCGTATTTACGCCTATTAAGTTCAAAGGGTTTCTGCTTGAATTCTTCACCGCAATAATCGCATTTAAGAACAACTGGCTCTTTCCAGTTATGGCTATCCCTGCCTCTGTAATGGGGCAAACTTTGAGGGTTTCCCTTGCCCGCTGGCGGGAAGCCTTGATGTTCATACCGCCATTTAGCCATACAAGAACGGCTACAAAAACGACCCAATTGGTTATTCCTAGCCTTAAAGGTTTTCCCACAATATTCACAAACTCTATTTACCATACTTTAATGGTAGCACAATGTAGGTGATAAGTCAAATGGAATTGAAATTCAAAGTAGACACGAAACATCGCAAAGATTGGTTTACGGGAGTATCATTTAGCCACCCAGCCAAAATGTCGCTACCGCTTCAATTATGGCTAATAGAAAACTATACAAAGGTTGGCGACACAATTTTAGACCCAATGGCGGGGAGTGGCACAGTGTTGGTTGCCTGTTCGCTGGGTCGTAATGTGGTAGCCGTAGAATTGGAAAGCAAATTCATTGATATTATGGAGGGCAACTCTGAGAAGATTAAGCAACGGGGACCCCAACTCGGTTATGATATGGGCTGGTGCGAGATTATACAGGGTGATGCAAGGAACTTAGATTTACTGGCTGATACGGTTATTAGCTCACCGCCTTATGGCAACAGATTATCAGATACCGAAGTGAACGATGGCGACCCGCAACGGATGTCTTATAGACAAGCATTGGGGAAACTTGATACTGCTATATTTAGCCCACCTTATGCTCTAACTGTGCAAAGTGGACACGAGGGAGTTCAGGCGTGGAAGGTAATTGAAGGGTTGAAAAATGCCGATACGAAAACCTTGAGAGCAAAATCTAAAGAATTGTCGGAGCAAGGCAAGATAGTCAACCAATATGGGAATTCAAAGGACAACATCGGCAACTTAAAGTATGGAGAAATAGATGCAGTAATATCATCTCCGCCTTACTCTGATATTGAGAGGCGGGATAGGTCAAAGGAAGATTGGTGGGATGAAGAGCGAGAAAAGAAATTTAGTGGCGGTTCAGCAAAGATAGCAAGGGGGTATCAGGCAGACGCAGTAATCACTAGCCCACCGTATGAGGGGAGTATGGATGGCGGGAGTCGGCATACAAAAGGCGATATTCCAGAACGAGATAAGGCAATGAAGCGGATAGGCTCTTACGATACAACCAACCAAGCCAACATAGGAAATCTCTACAAGGATACTTACCTGGAAGCTATGCTACAAGTTTATCAACAGTGCTATAAGTGCCTCAAACCCGAAGGACTTTTAATTCTGGTCCTTAAAAACTTCATCAGGAATAAACAGGTAGTCAGGTTAGACCTTGACACACTTAAGCTGTGTGAGCAGGCGGGGTTTGTTTTCAAAGAGAGCCATCAACGCAAACTACCCGCTCAATCGTTCTGGCGGGTAATCTACCACAGACAATATCCGTCTGTGCCTATGATAGAGTATGAGGACATTCTAATCTTCGGTAGGGGTTGACATTGTCAGAAAAAGAAGTAGAATTAAACAAGGAACAGGTACTTGAAGACCTTGACCATATTTTGAAGGTGGGACACGGTACGCTTACTGTCCAGGTGGCTGACCACCAGATAGTGAACATTGACTGTGATGCTCGCCGACAGATGAGTAAGAAGGAGAGACAATTAAATAAGCTGACCTAGCTCAGAGGCAATAGCTGACTGGGCATATATAGGAGGCAAACTTTTGGGAGAAATCCCGGGGTTTGCCTTTTGTTTTATTATGGAAAATAGATTTACAATGCCACTCTGGTTCTGCCTGGGCAATGAAGCACAGCAGGTTTTGCTGAAGTATCAGAAGCAGCACCATCATGTGCACGTCCAGCTTCCCTCGTATCCTTCACCCCGTGTCTATCGCGAACCTCATTATCCTTCCTTGGATGAAATTTCCAGAGAAATGAGAAAACGCCCACATTTAGGATATCATTAAATGCTTGATTACTGGTTTGATTATGGAACATTCGGCTTCACCTCCAAACAAAATATATGGGCTATTCAAAATTTAGAGTTCTTTGAAAGAGGAGAATGGCCGCCGTTAATTGGTGATGAACGGGGAGAGTATTTAACTGACGAATGCAACAATGGGAAGTGGATTGAAGTTGTCCGTCAAGTGGGGACGTACACTGAGATACCCATTAGAAAGCGTATGGTCAACGCTGAGGCGTATTTCGTCAAGCCTTGTATAATTACAGCTGAGATAAAGACAAGACTCAAATCTACTAAAAAAGATGGTGAAACCTTAATCTGGGAAGTCCAGCACGGATTAACAGATATTGAACTATTGAGTCCATCAGCCAGGAGTGCCTTATTTTACATCTCCGGAATAAAGCGCCGGGGCGATTCATACCCAAAGTGGCTTGCTGACAGGAAATACCGGATAAAGCACGATAAAAACGCCGTCATTGCTCACGCCTGATTAGCTTTAGTATTGACAAAGTTTTAAGAAAAGATTATGATAAGATTACCAAAAGGTGTAAATGCCAGCTACTCGAAAGGGCGACCAGTGAAACTGTGTCTATACCGTCTCGTAAGGTGACACGATGTCGGTAGCCGTAAGCTACGAGAAACTGGTTACTAGCTGGTAAAGAGAAAGCCCGTCGTTTAGGCGAGCTCTCTTAATTAGAGGGGGTTATTTAGCTTTGGAGAGGGCATCCTGAATATGGATATGGATGCTATGCAGTTGCGGGTCATCGCTAACATCGGGATTATCAAGAAGCCAGCGGTCAATTTCTAGCAATGCCTCGTGTTGGTTAGGAGCTGCGGAGATAAGGCGGGCATTGGCTCCTCTCATAATGAAATGCAATGGTGTTTGGTATGGGCATTCAGCAACAATTAGGTCGCCAGCCCATACTTCATAATCTTTTGCCATCCATTCTCCTTTAGTATATTCCATCTCTACACCTCCTTCGTTCTTTATTCCAGTAGGGACTTTGGCATTTTGGACATCTAACAGGTTCTTCTTCGGACTTGGGGAACCAAATATGCCCGCATCTCAAACAGGTAAGTTTAGTTAGTTTTATTTTCATTGTTTAACTCCTTTTATTTATCTCCTATGGTGCTTATTCCTTAACCTCTTAATAGAGCCTTATCAGTAGGGGAGATACCTAGTAGCTATTCTCCACTTATCGTTCTTGTTGCACTTAGGACAAACTTCCGGTATATCCTTGCCACCTTCATTGACATAATGCCTTTTACAGAAGCCACAATACATAGTAACATCGGCTACAGTGCCATCTCGGTTGTAGGTAATATCCCTTACGGCAGTTCGCTTTGCTCGCTTGGTAGTTAATCCCAAACTACTAAATATGTTAGCCATCTTCAACCTCCCTATTTACCTACAGACTAGCACACTTACTTGTGTTTGTCAAGTGATATATCTAGTCCTTTAGATTGATTTTAATTAACTATCTCTTAAATGCTCGTTATTTTGAACTTATGCTCACTAATATGTTAAGGATGATATTGGAATTACTAATCTGTTTTATGCTTTGTGCCATCGGGTGTCATCTTCTACACCGGTGGGAGAATTCGGGGTGGAGGAATTAGATGGACCCATATTATGAAGCAGGAGAACCTACTGAAACGGAGAACGACCTGGAAGAACGATTAAAGACAACCAAGAATAGGGCTGAAATCGGGCTACTTTTAATTAAGAATAAGAGGGAAGACTTATTGCCGACAATCCTTGAAGACTTATTCTATGGCTGCCATATAATTCTTGATAAGTATTGTGTGAAGGAGCGGTAGCCGGCTTATATAAATGAATACTAGAGATGAAGAGATGAAAGCGTGGCCCAAATAAAACATTCTTACTTATTACAGGAAAAGATATGAATAATAGATTAACACAAAAAGAAGAGACCTTTGCTCTTCTCGTATTCTCTGGTGTAATTCAAAGAGAGGCATGGGGGCAGGCCGGCTATTCCACAAAATATTCCATTGAACACATAGACCACAATGCCTCTGTTTTGGCTAACTCAAACAAGGTTCAAACAAGACTAAAAGAACTCCGCCAGGCAGCAGAGGATACTACTGTTGCTACTGTTCTTGAGAGGAAACAAAGATTATCTGAGGTTGTCAGAGCCAATGTACCTGACTTTGTAGCCGACGGTGCCATAGCCGTAGAGAAACAATCGCCTAACGTTGGGGCAGTTTCCGAGATCACCACTAGAACAAGGGTCTTCCGTAAAGGTGGGGAGCCAGTTAATATCACTAACTTGAAATTACATTCCCCCATTCAAGCCATAGCTGAACTCAACAAGATGGAACGGGTGTATGAGCCTGACGGTGGGACGACCATTAACAATCAGATAGTGAATATAATCGTAATGAGCGAAGAAGATAAAAAGAACATTGAGCGGGTAATGGAAGGGGAGGGGACTTAATGGCACTCAGGGGTACGGCGAAGACAGACTACCAACGAGAGTATATGCGTATGAGGCGCGGGTCTAACGCTTTTGTTAGACCCCCTGTTAGACCCCCTGTTAGACCCCCTGTTAGACCCATTGATAATCTGCGCCAGGTGATAAAGAGTATAGAGAACAAGGACAAAGCCCATCAGTGTCCACCTGGTGAAGTCTCATTGCCTCTGTATGACCCAGCCATACACAGACCTGGCGACAAGGTGATGGTGAAGCCGGTGTATGGGAAGAAGCTGATGCCTGTTGTGCTGCCTGAGCTGGATGCCGGTGGACAGCCGATACCCAATTATGATTGACCATAAAAGGACTGGATGCCACATCTCAGGCGTGGATTTGGACAAGGCAGGGATAGGAGATGTGGGGTTTAGGTTCTTGAGTCTAAGTTCCCACGCACTATAGTTATTATGTCTATTAGAGATGTTAAATATACTCATATCTTTGGGCTTAACAATGAAGCATGGCTAGGTGGTAAAAGAAGAGCATTAAACGAAGGGGGGACTTACTCGAGTAAGACGTGGTCAATCCTTCAGCTCCTGGTGTGGATAGCTCGATATGCCAAGCACCCTCTCATTATTTCAGTGGTTAGTGAATCACTGCCTCATCTTAAACGGGGAGCGATTAGAGACTTCTTCAAGATACTAAATGAAAGCCCGGACAATAACCCTCGATACAACAAGACTGAGCATATTTATTCGGTTGGCAATGGGGCGATTGAGTTCTTCGGGGCGGATGAAGCCGACAAGGTGCGGGGGCCAAGAAGGGATTTACTCTTCATCAATGAGGGGAATAACGTACCATGGGAGACGGCCCGGGGTCTGGATATAAGAACTGCTAAATTCACCTTTGTTGACTGGAATCCCGTCTCTGAATTCTGGGCACACGAATACTGGATAAAGCAACCCGAAAACGCTTATATTCACTCGACTTATTTAGATGCTGTTGGAGTTCTACCGGCTGAAGTTATAGCGAATATAGAATCTAACAAGAACGACCCCAACTGGTGGAACATCTATGGATTGGGCAAATTAGGCAAAGTAGAAGGCTTAGTTTATCCCTTCTTCGGGCAGGTTGATACAGTACCATCAGGTAACGAGTTTTACGGGCTAGATTTTGGCTACAGCAACGACCCAACGGTCTTGGTGAAGTGTTCTCTAAGAGATGGGCTTTACTGTCAGGAACTGATTTATGAGAAAGGTCTGACCAATGATATGATAGCCCGCCGGATGGAAGAGCTCGGAGTAAAGAGAAATTATGATGAGATATATGCCGATTCTTCCGAGCCGAAATCTATAGAGGAGATTTACAGATATGGCTTTAATATCAAGGGATGCCCGAAAGGGCCGGGTAGCGTGGAATACGGGCACCAGAAGGTAAGACAGTTTAGGCAGTTCTGGACCCAAGATTCCTTGAGTTGTATTAAGGAGCAGAGAAACTTCAGATACATAGAAGATAAGAACGGCAAGCTTACCGACAAGACAACCCACGCTTTCAGTCACGGTATGGATGCCAGGAGATACGGGGTTATGGGGCGATTTGAACCACAGGAAGAAGAAAAAATAGTTATTTATGATGCTATGAGTGAGGTCAATTTAGACTTATGAACAAAGAGGAAAAGAGACTAAGAGAATCTGCGCCGCGAGATGAGTTAGCAGTTATAATCCGTGAAGCCATTGCCAGCGTTGAAGCTAGTTTATCCTTAGAAGATGAAGGGTGGATAAATCTAAGTGCTCAGACTGGCGATGTTATTTCTTCCAGCGAAAGGATAACGAATCTACAATTATCTCGTTTGTATGCTGTTAAAGACCCGTTGGGGAAGCAGGCTATACGATTATGGACTGATTATACCTTCGGAACGGGTATGACATGGAGCGCAGACGACAAAGGGGTGAAAAAGGTTCTTGATGGGTTCTGGGATTCCAAGTCCAATCAGAGCGTATTGTCGGCCAGGGGGCAAAGGAAGTCTTCCAATAAATTATTAATAGATGGTGAGATATTCTTTGCTATTTTCTTAGGTGCGGATTCAGCTAAAATCAGATACATCGACCCGTTAGAAATCACGGAGATAATCACCGACCCGGACGATAAAGAAGACGTGAAATTCTACAAGCGAGACTGGTCCGATGCGCAGGCCAAACCGCACACGGACTTTTACTGTAGTGTAACTAATATTAAAAATGAATCAGCAAAAGATTCAGCCGGGGCGAATGTAACCAAGACACAAGATGCCCTGGTTTATCACGTTAATAATAGTGAAAGTCAGAGAGGCTATCCTTTATTACTACCCGCCCTTGATTGGATTAAATATTATCGAAGATTTCTTGCTTCGAGAATAGCGGTTATGTTAGCCCTAGCAAGGTTCGCATTGAAGACGAAGGTCAAGGGTGGCCAGGTTGTAGTAGATGCCATTAAAGCTAAGACTCAGGGGCAGGCAATACCCGCCGGTTCTCAGCTAGTTGAAAATCTTGGCTCTGATACCACAACCATCAAACAAGAATCGGGTGCCTCGGCTGCTTATCAAGATGGTAGGATGATTAAATTACAAGTCTGCGCTGCGGTAGGTATTCCAGAGCAGTATTTCGGTGATATATCCATCGGAAATTTAGCGACTGCGAAAACAGTTGAACTCCCAATGATGAAGATGTTTCAATCCTATCAGTCAACCTGGCAGGATACCTACAAGGATATAAACGAACTCATCCTGGAACACGCTGGCATTTCACCTGATAATTGGTATGTAGATATGGACTTCCCGGCAATAGCACCGGAGGATGTTCTTCAGGCAGCGACAGCGCTTACTCAGATTCTACAGGTAATGCCCGAACTTGCCTATGCCGATGATGTCAAGCAGATAGCACTTTTAACACTGGGGATAAACGACCCCCAGGAAGTATTGGATGCCTTGGGGAAACAAGAAGAAAGCGACCCCACTATAAAATTAACAAAAGCCTTGAAACAGTTTCGGGAGAGTCTAAAGACTTGACACTTTGCTAATAAAGTGCTAGCATTGTAGTATGAAAGTTATATATATCAGGATAGACCCCAAGGACAAGAATGCTTTAGAAATTAAGGCAAAGATGCTGGGGATGAAACTAACCACATACTGCAGGATGATTCTACTGAAGTCTTTACAAAAGGAGCAGAAATGAGGTGTGAACTACGTTGTCCAAGGTGTGGCGGTACTCCCACTTTCAAACTATACCCTATAAGACCACAGGGACTTGGATGGTTGCCGCATTGGCGTAGTAGGGATTGTGGCTCGTTGGTGTGTGCCTTAATTAACTACTTGGGATACCCGATTAAAAGGACAATCTGTCTCGAAATGGTTGCAGCCGAAAAGGAGTAAGTGAATGGATATTGCGGTTATGGATTGTCGCAGATATGGGAAGCAAAAGAGATACTATGTGCTTAGACAAGGTGCTAGCAATGACAGCTTTCTACCCGAACCACCACCAGCAAATTGGAGAGAGGTTAAACAAGAAGATTTTGTTTCTGAATCCACAGAAGCATATTTGGAAAGGAGTAAATTATGAAATGTCTTAAATGTGCAGGTAAAGGATTTATCGAACTTGAACACGGTCTTATAACGGTGGAGTGTGCTGACTGTTGTGGAACAGGAGAAATACTAGATGTCATTAATAGCGGAACTGGACAGCCTGATAAATCTATTAGAAGCAAAAATACCAGCAAACCCAAACAGTCCCGTAAACCAAAGATTAGAAAAGGGACTGCAAAAAGAGCTGACTAAATATTTCAAAGCTCTTGAAGATGCCTTTCCCTACAGTGAAGTGGAAAGGCTTTATTATGCCTATGTGAAAGAGAGTCTGGGGGCTGAAACGGGGAATACTCTAGACCCATTATTAGCCACTTTTAGAACTACTTTATTTCAACAGCTCAATAATCAGTTATTGGCAGTTTATCTTTCGGGGTCAGCCGAGATGGTAACTTGGGGTAAGACTAAGGCTGGTATCCCAATAGCTTATGAGGGGCCGCCGATTGAGCAGGCTATAACCTGGGCGGATAAATACTGTGCTAAATTAGTAACTCAGATGGATGAGGAAACCAAACGGCGACTGGCAAAGGTTGTCAGTGATGGCATTAAGAATAAACGAGGTGTCCCCGGACTGTCTAGGGACATTAAGAAGCAATTTACTAATATGAGCAGGTATCGCAGCCAGATGATAGCCCGGACAGAAACGGCAAATACCTTATCACAGGCAAGCCTTGATAATATGATGGATATGGGGATAGAGGGCAAGGAATGGGTTACTGGCGGTGAACCCTGCGAGATATGTGAGGGGAATGAGGCTGAAGGAGTTATCTCTGTAAATCAAGCCTTCTCTAGTGGACATATGAACCCACCAGCTCACCCAAACGCAGTATTTGAGGGTTATGGATTCTTTCCATATGGCTCACTTCAGCAAATGCTTCGTTCTCGATATGACGGCCCCTCGATTTCGATTGAGGCTGAGCGATTTGACGATAGATTCCAACTGGCGTCTGGGAATTCCGCATATATGTCCGATATCTCTCATAGAGACATTCTGAGAGAAAAGGAACTTGCATCTTTCAATTTGACTGCTGGAAATAGGAGTAGGGGCTTTATTACTATATTTCCTCAAAGGATACAACTCACCATTGGGCCTAATCACCCTGTGTTGACCAGACGTGGTTTTGTTGATGCACAATTCCTCAATGAAGGCGATGAGTTGCTTTATGACATTAGGAGTGAATTCACGGCAAGTGGTATTACCCCTGATTTCGAGCAAGTTCATTCTGTCGAGGGTGTATTTAAGTCTATAAGGTCTCTCGCGGACCACATAGGAATTCCCGCTGCCAAAAACTATTTCCACGGCGACGAGTCCTTCTGCTATGGTGAAATCCAAGTTGTAAGGCCCCAAGGGAACCTGTTGCCTATAAAGAATTCTGGCATCATCGAGCATTTGAGCAAATGCAACCTCACGGAAGCCTATGCCGATACTGAGCATGTGGCGAGTTGTGGTTCTTGCCAATTTCGTTTCAATAGTATCTTTCATTCCCCTCCGTGCTATATGTGCTGCTTCCGTATTAACTCTATTCATAAAACCTCCTTCAGTGGGTGGGCCTTCGATGCCTCTACCTCAACTGAATTATACAATATAGGCGGTGTGGTGGTCAAGAACTGTGTCTGTGCCTTAGCCCCCGCTAGATTAAATAAATAAAAAAGGAGCAATAGATGGTAAGAAAAGTGCGGGTAGAAAGATATAGTTTAACTCCAGAGGGATATAGAGTGGCACGGCACCTCCTATTTTTGAGCCATTTCCCTAAGTTTATCAAAATCTTCTTTGAGTGGTTTGATGACGCCAAATTGTTTATCTCCTGTGCGAAGGATGTTTATAGGGGAATCTATAATGAATGGAAACAAGAACATTCAAAATGAGCAAGACCTAGAAGCAATAGCTCCCACTAGATTAAAAAGATAACAATTTCAGATGGCAATTTGAGCCCGTCTAAATGGCGGGCTTTTTATTACCCAAAATCAAGGAGGTAAATTATGCCGTATAAGACAGTAGATGAACTACCGGATAATATTAAATCACTGCCTGCCCATGCAAAGGAAATCTACATGAAAGCATTTAACTCAGCCTTTGAACAATATAAGGACAGAGGCGGCCAAAGGGAAGCCCTAGCCCATGCCACCGCTTGGGCTGCCGTCAAAAAGGTCTATAAGCAGGTAGACGATAAGTGGGTAGCCAAAGAAGCTAAGGAGGTAACTATGGCAAATACTGAGGAATTACAGTCTACATATTCAGAGATTATACAGGAAGTTGGCAGACGAAATGCTAATTTAGATTCTGCTCGGATAAAGAAGATTGTGGCACTATGCCAAGAATTATTGTCATCCGAAGGAGAACCAGAGGAAGAGAAAACTAAGGAAGCCTTAAAAGAGGCTACTTCGATTCTAACTTGGCTTAAAGAACAGGAGAATATGAAGACCGAGGACGGAGTGAAGTTTCCCGCTGCTGCTTTCGCTTATGCTCCAGACCCTGAAAAACCTTCGGAGTGGAAACTTAGAATTTGGGAAGACCCAACCAAGAAAGTAACCCGCGCTCAGTTGGGACGGGCTGCCGCTGCTTTAAGTCCCGGTGGATTCAGGGGACAGAAAGTAGCCATACCCACCGCCGATTTGCCTGCTGTAAAAAGGAAAATAAGGGCTGAATATAGGAAATTGGATGTTGAAGACGAAGAGATACCGAGATGGGTAAAAGAGACGGAGACACGGGAATTGATAAAGAGCTTTACCCCTCTTACTGAAGCCAAGTTTGAAAAGGGTAGGGCGCAGGTAGTCGTTATTAAGGCTGGGTTCAATGCTACCGAAGATAGGTATTACCCAGCAGAAGTTTTGAAAAGAGATTACGGCATATTTGAAGGTATGAAGATGTATGCCGACCACCCCACGGAAGAAGAAGACAAAAATCGTCCCGAACGGTCGATTAGGGACTGGGTTGCCACGCTGTCTGAAGTTAAGTGTGATGATAACGGTGTTGTTACCGGTATTGCCGAGGTTATTGAGCCCTGGTTGATGCAGAAGCTAGCTTCACTGCGAGATAAAGATATGCTTTCAGAAATGGGCATATCCATCAATGCAGTGGGCAGTGCTTCAAAAGGCACCATCGATGGCAAAGAGACCTTAGTAATAGAGAAACTTGTAGCTGCCAGGTCAGTTGATTTTGTAACTGAACCTGGAGCCGGCGGAGTTGTCACATTCTACGAATCAGACAGAAACGATATTGACCTGATAGAACTATCGACCCTAAAGGAGAAACGCCCTGATTTAGTTAAGGCCATAGAAGCTAGTGTCAGGGCAGAAATAACCAAGGAGGTTAAGAAACACATGGAAAGCGAAGAGAGAATCACCGAACTCGAAGGTCAGATAACAACTCTGACTACGGAGCGAGATGACCTCAAAATCAAGATGGAAGAAGCGGTAAAGGAGAAGGCAAAAGCCGAGGCACAAGCCGTCATAAAAGAGGCTGTAGATAAGGCCGAGTTGCCCGATGCTGCTAAAGAACGTCTTACGGAGAGGTTCAGGGATGCCGAGTCTGCTGACGGAATAGAAGAAGCGATAAAGTCCGAAGTTGACTATATTGCCAAACTATCCGAAAGCGGGAAAGTGAAGGGCTTGGGAGGTTCGAAACCTAATCCCGAAAGGATAGGGAAGCTCTTAAGGAATCCTTCAAAAAACTAAATCCAGGTTGGACGGATGCACAAGTAGAAACCGCCGTCACTGGGAGATAAGGGAGTTATATTATGGCTGGTGGGCCGAGTCAGGGAACAGAAATAGCTGCCAACTACTACTACGACCCTAACCGTGAAGCAGGGGAGCAAGTCTCTTCTACTTTTGAAGGTCGGCACGTCTATGTACAAGAGATTGTACTCATTCATGCAGACCCTGGTGATGGTCTAGTAGATAAGGGGCAGCCCGTAGCCTTTTGGGATGGTGTAGGGATAGCTTTGAAATCTGCAACATCGACATCAGAGAATATTCCTATTGATACCGAAGGGATATGGAGGCTTTCAGTAGTTGCAGTATGGCCAATAATGGTAGGGCAATCACTGTTTATAACTGCTGGTGGAGTGGTTACTGATAACCCGGCTTTTGCCTGGGCTGTAATAGGCTATTCCTTGCAAGCCATCACAGGAGCTGGGACTGAAATCATAGCAGTCAAGGTTCACTGGATGGGCGTGCCGTGGATTTGGTTCTGGTGGAATTGGTGGAATCAACCACCAACATAAAAATAAACTAGGAGGAAATTAAAATGCCAGGAGTTGGAATAGGAGTATATACTGGTTATGAAGGCGTTATCAACGCTGGAGACGAGGTGTCTTCTACGTATGAGGGAAGACATATAACCGTATTGGAACAAAATCTTATACACCCGAATCACTTAGCAGTGGGACTTAATCTCGTGCAGAAGGGTGACCCCGTTATAATCTGCAATACTGTAGCCCTTGGAGGTTCTGCAAATTATGGCAATGCAGTTGGTGTGGCACTAGCAACCGCTACAGCCATTACTGACCTGATTGCCGTTGACACTGAGGGTATTTGGCAGCTACCCGTCTCATCTTATACCGATGGTGCTGCAGGTAGTGCTATTGTAGCTGGTGACCCACTTTTCATTCACGATGAGTCATTAGCTATTGCTGGTGCTCTTGGTTTGGGCGATGCCTTGATTAGCAAAATCACAAACTTAGCCACACAAGTCCCCTTTGGCTATGCTCTGGGAACTATGGTTGCTGCAGGCACAGGCACGATTGCCGTCAAAGTCCACTTCGACCCATCCGTAGATAATGCCTTGGTACGGTATAACACGGTGCTTACTGGAGCTTCAGGTAAAGAGACAGTTGGCATACTAGCCGCTGGTCATTCTGAGAACATTACTCAAAAGTTCACAAGCCAAGTCGATGGTCAGCAAGACGGCTTAACCTATGGTGCTGGTAGTTGGATGGAATTGGGTGCAAACTTTATAGCCACTGGAACTGTCACTACGCCTTGGGATGCGGGCATTTATAGTGGTGCAGGTGCTGACCTTACTGCTGCTCGACTAATCTTCGGTGCACAGTATATGGCAATACTAGACTCTGTTCCTTTGTCGTATTATCCCTGGAGGATAAATGTATCTGCTGGTTCTGGTAGTATCACCGCTTTGATTCAAGCAGGCAACATCCAGTCAGTAGGCTATATAGCGGCTGTTACCGAAGCGGTTGCGCCAATAGGATACATTCCCCTCGCCTTCATTGCTGGTATCGCAGCAGCTCAACCGTGCTATGTCAGAGTCTATACTGGCACAGCATAAGTAAGACTAAATTAAAAGGAGTAAAAAGAAGATGCGTAAATTAAACTTAAAAGACTACACGGTGAAAGTCGATGTCCCTGACCAAATGAATCCGGGACAGTTGATAAAGACAGAATTCCCCTACCATGTCAAGGATTCTATTCTAAATCTATTGTTCATTCGTGAATTGCAGCTGAACGGTGCTGAACTGGTCAAGCAGAATGTGCTGGCTATGAAGCTAGAACAATGCAAGGAGGATGAAATCCTGTTGGAAGATGAAGAATATAGCAGGATAAAAAGGGCAATAGATACCTTCAAGGGGTTTGGACGGAACGATGTAGAACTTGTAACACGCATTAACGAGGCGGAAGTGGTGGAGGTGGAATCTAAAAAATAGACTAGACTGAGGCAATGTCTAACCCGCCTTATGGCGGTTTTTTGTTGCCCGAAAATAAATATAGGAGGAAACTCTAATGGAACTTATGAAGTTAATGGAGGACTGGGATGGTTATGTCTCTCTGAGCGGTAGACATAGTGATGCTGAGATAAGTGCATTTGTTGACCTACTCAGTAATGCCCAAAACGTTCCAGCCCATCTACACGAATACCGAATAAGGGAAGCATTGACTACTTCTGACTTCCCTCATCTGTTTGGCGATGTCTTAGACAGACAGGTCTTGGCTTCTTATAAAGCTGTAGACCCAGTCTGGAAGGCATTTGTCAAGATGTCTACTGTAAGGGATTTCAAGGTATCAGACCGATATGCTATCACTGGTGGAGACCAATTACTTGCCCTGGTAGCTGAAAAGGGAGAATATCTGGCAAGTGAAAGGAATGAGGATAGATACCACCTTTCCGTCTTGAAATATGGACGCCAGTTTGACATCTCCTGGGAAGCTCTAATCAACGATGACCTGGGAGCTTTGAAGGATACGCCGGAAAGGTTTGCTAGAGCTGCGGTAAGAACTGAGCATAACCTAGTTACTTCTACGTATGCTGGGAATGTAGCTCTTTATGGTGGTGGCTTCGGCAATACCACTGGTGCTGCGTTAACCATAGCCAGCCTTGAGGCAGGAGTAGCTGCAATGGCATCTTTCTTGGATGCCAATCTTCAGCCAATCATGAACAGGGCTAAATTCTTAGTAGTACCCCCGGTTCTGGAAATGACGGCTCGCCAAATCCTGACTTCGGCAACCAAGCAATGGCTACAGACTGCCGGTGTTGTGGCAACCGTAGCCTATCCAACAACCAATGTCATATCTCAGTATGGCTTGCAGTTGATAGTCGACCCATATTTGGCGATATACGCTTTTGGTGCTGAGCAGGCAACTCAATGGTTCCTATTCGCTGACCCACGAGACATTGCTGCTCTGGAGTTTGCTCATCTCGCAGGACATGAGAGACCAGAGATTTGCATGAAGGCAAGCGATAAGGTAACTGTTGGCGGTGGACCTATTGGTCCGATGAGTGGCGACTTCGCTACCGACAATGTGCTATACCGAGTAAGGCACGTCTTTGGTGGAACCACACTTGATTGGAGAGCTACTTATAAGGGTGGAACTGCCCAAGTATAAGTTAGACAGCTAGTCGGGGTGAGGGGGTTGCTCCTTTCCTCCTTGCCTCGGCTAGACATGGAGGTGAAATATGCCAGACCCTAGAATATATCCAGTAGATAGCGTCAATGATGGGAGTGTTACTGTTGGGGCTGTGAGCACGCTTGTCTTGGCTGCTAACCCTAAACGAGTCGATTTGGAGCTTGTAAATGATAGCGATACCGTTATTTATCTTGCTCGAGGAAACGCTGCCGTTATGAATAAAGGAATTCCACTTACTGTAAAAGGGAGTTCCTATGGCATGAATAGCCTAAATCTATTTTTAGGAGCGATTTACGCCATTGGCGCCGGACAGCAAAATCTATGCTATAGCGAAGGGGAGCGGAGATGAGTCATGTAAATAATCCTACTGATATCTCTGTCATAGAGACGAACATCGGCAACAATGATGACGACCATAATGGATTGACATTGTTTGGTCGGCATCAGCAACAGATAGAACATATCCACTCAGCACAGAAGGTCTATCCTACTTTAGCTGATGGTGTTGCATTAGCTACTGCTGCTGGTGATTGGGCTTTGGGAACGATTACAGAGATTGTGCCGATTGATACAATAGTTAATGAGTTTGATATACACGAGGTGCTTGTTGAAGATGTGAACACTCAGGACAAGACGTATGAATTAGTCTTATATTACGGTGCTGATGACATTGAGTGCGGTAGGACTAGATTTGCCGCTGGTTCACTCAAGGGCGGAGTGCCTGCAGTAGCGATGCAGACGATTTTAATACCAGCCAATAGCAGGATTAGAGGGCAACTAGCCATAGAAGACGGCGGTAGCAAAACAGCCAAAGTGTCTCTTAGATATCATGTGTATTAAGGAGTAAATTATGACAGATATCCAGAAGGTAAGGCTTTTAATCGCAGATTCTACTCTTCCGTATCATTTCACCGATGCCGAGATACAGGCGTTTCTTGATATAGGCGGTTCAATACTCCCGGCTGCTGCTTACGCTCTTGAAAGTTGGGCGGCTTCGCTTACTGGAAGTCTTACGTCTGAACATATAGGTGATTACTCTTATACCAAGAAGGAAGCTGAAACTAAACGGGCTCTAGCTAAAGAATACAAAGAGCAGGATGCCAATAATCCCTACCTAACTTGGGCTGAAATGGATTTGACAAGTGTACCCGATGGCATAGAAATGGGTGAATGATGTCCTATGATACTTTGTTGATAAATTCGTGTACCATCCTTGAAGATACTGGAGTCGGCCCAGATGCCTATGGAAATAGAACTCCTGACTGGACGAATGTAGCGGGGCTGGTAGATATTCCCTGTCGTTTGATGGCTAGTGGTGGGCGTGAGGTAATGGTAGGAGCCGAGGTCGTTGTTGCTGATTATAAACTCTTCTTAAAGAATATAACTATTAGCGAGCAGAACAGGGTTGATGTATATGATAACGATACGTTGTTATGGGGAACGATATACGAAATCCTGTTGGTAGAAACAAAGCAAGACAGTGCAATTAGCCACCACAAAGAATGTTTTATGAGGACAGTCCGTTGAAACTAAAAGTAGAGATAATTACGAACCTCAAGACTAAAGAGGTAGAGGATAAGGTTAAGAAAGCCACAGAAAAAGGACTAAAGGAAGTAATTGTGGATATTGCCAATGACGCTATCAAGGGAAGTCCTGTATTAACCGGCAATAATCGGCGGTCAATTATGTTCGAAGCCAAAGAGACGGAGGGTTCTGTCTATTCTACGTCAGGTTACGGCGGCTTTCTGGAAACGGGAACAGTTAAGATGCCAGCCCAGCCTTACTTCAAACCCGCATTAGATAAGAATATTAAAAATCTACCCAAGAACATAAAGGCGCATTTAGGATAATGGCTATAGATGATGTAAACAGTATCATAAGAACTTATTTAACCACTGCTTCACCAGCGACTAATCCCTTGATAGCTCTGATAGGTGCTCAGATTTATTGCCCTAGATTGCCTGAGAAGATAAAGCTGGTTGCTGCGGGGGTTTCTACACCAGCTATTAGTTTCTTTTCTCGCGGTGGGTTTTCTAACCCCCATATTCCCCCGATTGTTACCCCCTCGGTTCAGTTCGACTGCTGGGCAACTGACTCCGTTTTGGAGGCGGGGGCGATAACTGCCCGAAAAGTTTATCGTGCCTTATATGATGCACTTCAGGGAATACAGGATGTCACAGTGGGGGCGTTTAAGATTTTAAGTGCGATAGAGGAGGTTCAGGGTCAGGATTTAGTAGATTCCGAAATTCCTAATTACTTTAGAGTCTTGACCTTTTTCTCAATTATGATACGGGCGGGACTTTAAAACGCCTTTTTAATAAAGTATAGGAGGTAAATTATGGCTTACACGACATTACCGGTATTGGATGCAGTCAAGGCGGGGACAGAAATTGACGGTCTGGAAGTTGGGGCAAACACTCAAGGTGGAAACGGATTTGAATTCGCCAATGATGGGAAAACCATACTAAAGGTCATTGAGGGCACTGGCGTTGCCGAAGGAATCACCTTTGAAGCTATCCTGGATAGATTTGGGAGAGCAGAAGATGTTTTGACCAGAGTGGTTACAGCGAGCAAGAGCTTTATTTATGGACCGTTTATGCCCGAAATCTGGAACATAAACGGCAAGCTCAGGTTCAAGTTTACCGGGGCTGCTGGTGCAGCAACCACTTGTATGGCGATAAGAGTATCGCATCCAACATAAAAATATGGGAGGTAATTTAGATGGCTTATGTAACTTTAACTGTATTAGGGGCGGACAAACTGGGGGACGAGTTAATAGCTTTAATGGTAGGTGCAGATGACCAGGGGGCTGGCGATGGATTTGAGTTTTTGAACGATGGCTCCACCGTCTTACTGGTATTAGACCAACTCGCTCTTGGGGCTGGGGACGATTTTACCCTTGAGGCTGTCTTAGACCAGTATGGAAGGGCCGAGGATGTGTTACTGCGCACTATTAATGCGAAAAAGATATACATTTACGGACCGTTCCTACCGGAGATTTGGAACATTGATGGTAAAATCAGGTTCAAGTTCACTACACACGATATCAAAACTCAATTGATAGCAATTAGCGTAAAGAACCCGACTTAATAATAAAGAGGAGGTAATAAAATGCCGAATGTAGCTGCAAATGTAATGGTAGGTGTTGCGGTTTTGTCGTTCAAGTATCCACTGGGTGGTGTCTGGACAGAAGTGGGTTATACCGAAGATGGTGTTACTCTTGAATATGCCACGGATACTGAAGACATCTATGTGGAAGAAGAAACAGTCGCCATCGACCGGGTGGTAACAAGAGAAGTAACATCCATCACTTGTAATATGGCGGAGAGTTCACTGGCCAACATTGACAAGGCAATACCTGGTAGTGCTTTAGTGGGTGCCACTATCACGGTTGGTCCGACTGGTGGCGGGAAAATCAAGAAGATGGGTGTCAAGGTGGTAGGAGTGCCGCCTGCCGGAGCTTCCAGGACTATTGAAATCCCATTGGCTACTGCCGTAGGTAGTGTTGGGATGCCCTATAAAAAGGGTGAGAAGACTGTTGTACCCGTAACATTCCAAGCCCTGAAGGGCGCTGCCCCGGCTTGCACTATCATAGATAGTTAAAAAGGAGTTTTTTATGGAACGAACAGAAGAGGATAAGCTTTCTCAGGCTGGAATCAAGGTAATCTTGGGGGGCAAGGAATATGGAATTGCTCCCCTGGTTATTCGGGACTCAAGGATATGGCGCAAGAAGTTTATTGATTTAATCGTACCCTTGCCCAATCTGGTCAATACCATATTTGATTCCGAAAATCCACAGTCATTTACTGATGCTTTGATTACTATGCTCGTGACAAATGCTGATGCTGTATTGGATTTATTCTTTGACTATGCTCAAGACCTTAACAGGGAAGAGATAGAAGGCACGGCAACGGACAGCGAATTGGCTAAGGCGTTCGAGGAGGTTATGAAAATAGCTTTCCCTTTAGCGGAGAACCTCCCCAAAGCACTGAAGCATATTTATCAATAGGGGGAGCGTATGAGTTTATGTTGTCTGAATGGCATCTGTCACCCGACTACATAATAAATAACTGGACAGACGAACTATTGAACTTAATGATTGAGAAGTTGGCGGAAAGGAAAGGCCCGAAAGAGGATACAAAAGATAAACCAGATACCAAAGTATCCGACACTGCTTTATTCCATGCTATGGGTGACAATGTTGAGGTGACTAAGAAAGGACATTAGGATTCAGTTGTTCCCTTACTTGGGGCAACTGCTATCAGAATAAGAGCCAGAAAACCCAATATGAAACCGAGTAAACCCCATGTAATTTTATCTCTCCCTTTTTGACCTGCCAACCAAGCACATGCTAAAGCCACTACCACCCAGACAATAATGCCTATAGCAACATAGATTGTCATAAGCAAATCCATAGTATCCACAATTCACCTCCCTTTCCTTATTTCTAACACAAAGTAAATTCCCCGTCAAGTCGGAGGATATATAAATGGCGATTAGGGGAGGTTCATTTTAGTGGCATCTAATAGCGATTGTTCTAATTCCATTACCCTGTTTTCAAGAACTTTAATTCGTTTTGCTTTTTCGGCTAAAACTTGGGAATGGGCACGAGATGGCATACCTACTAGGTTTTCAGGGCGGTTATCATTTTTAATGCCATTAAGATGGTGGACTGTCCAGCCTTCAGGGAGGGGTATTTTATGAGCATCTTCCCAAACAAGAATATGTTCAAAAATATAGCCATTTACTCCACTGCGATGGTGGTCAGGCTTATAAACTCGTACATAACCTGTCCGTGTTTCATATGTTCTGTAGCCATTATAGCGAGGATGCATATCACCAGTCTTATATCCCATTTGAGGATATTTGTGATACGCCAATTTGATAGCTTCACCAGAAGTCCTCAGTTTGAGGCCATTGTCATCAAAGAGTCGTTTCAGAGTGTAAAAAGATATGCTCAATTGTTGACAAACTTCTCCAAAGGAAAGTTCCTTATCGTAGTAAAGTTCCTTAGCTTTTGGGAGCATAACTATAATCCTATTATCCTGACCTTTACGATAAACCTCTGGAGTTTTTGGCGGGATACCATAAAGACGCATATTTCTGCGAATGGTATCCTTGCACACTCCGAGCCTGTCAGCAACTTCACGCAGTTTAAGATTCTCAGTGTGGTAAAGGTGGTTCAGCGTATTTTTATCTATAGGGATTGGTTTTGGCATTTAACACCTCCTTATATTCTTAACTATAACATAAGCGGGTATATTTGTCAACCCCAAACCTTATTAAGTGAGGTGCAACATTAGTATCTCAATCGGAGATGCACTATTAAAATTAGGTGTAGATACTAAAGATTTAGACAAAGGTCTTAAAGGTGTAAAAAACACCATTCAGAAGCACCACAAGGCTATTGGATTAGCTATGGCTGCCGCAAGTGCAGCCATTGTGGGGAGTGCCTTAAAGAGTGTTCAGGCTTATGCCAAGATGGGCGATGAAGTCCAGAAGATGGCACTGAGGACAGGTTTTAGCACTGAAGCATTGTCCGAATTGAGACACGCTGCTGAAATATCGGGGGCTGAGTTAAGCACCCTTGAAAAGGGCGTTAAGCGAATGTCCAGTACTATACTTGATGCTCAAGATGGGATGGAAACCTATGTAAGAGCTTTTGAGCATATCGGTATTAAGGTAGAGGAACTTAAAGGGCTAAAACCTGAAGAACAGTTTATGAAGATAGCTATGGCTATTGCTGAACTTGAGGATGAGACGACAAGGGCAGCTATCGCCCAAGATATGTTTGGTCGTGCTGGTACTGAACTTTTACCCCTATTCGCTCAAGGTGCTGAGGGGATAGCACAGTTAAGACAAGAAGCTCACGAACTTGGAATCGTCTTTGACCAGGAAGCAGCCAACACCGCTGCTGAATTAACTGACGCTATGAAGAGGCTTCAGGAAGCGACACAGGGCGTTCAGATAGCTATAGCTAAGGCTCTGATTCCAACGATACTTCCTTTATTGGAACATGCCAAGGAAATGATTATTGCCTTTAGGGAATGGGCTGAGAAAAATGAAAACCTATCTCGGGCAGTTGTTGCTCTTGGATTAGCATTGGCTGCTGGCGCTCCCTTGATGTTAGGTTTGGGGTTCTTGGCTAAAGGGTTAAAAGCAGCCACTGGAGCGATGGTAGGTTTATCTAGGGCGGTTCTAGCTTTCTTGGCAACTCCCCTGGGATGGTTGCTGCTTGGGTTAGGACTTATAGCTAGAGGACTTTGGGAATTGTGGGATATCCAGAAAGAAAATGAATACCGGCTGGAGTTGCAAACTAGGATTGTTGAAGAACACGCCAAAGCAGTAAAGGGAGAAGCCAATGAATATGCCAATTTGCTCAGGGAAGCCGAAGGCTTAGGAGCGGTATTAACGGCGGAACAGAAGGCTTATATGGCATTAACTCCCGCTGTAGAAGCAAATACGAGTGCAATTATGGGGAATGCCACCACTCTTGCCGCTGCCCATCAAGCGGCTCAGGACTA
>Ga0114918_10000766_pt1 | contig 28326 bp, 29 predicted proteins | sample LantaG_FD_87015 | JGI IMG/M metagenome (GOLD analysis project Ga0114918, IMG submission 87015) | Deep subsurface microbial communities from Baltic Sea to uncover new lineages of life (NeLLi) - Landsort_02402 metaG | ecosystem: Environmental > Aquatic > Marine > Oceanic > Sediment | place...
GAAGAAGAAGAAGAAGAAGAAGAAGAAGAAGAAGAAGAAGAAGAAGAAGAAGAAGAAGAAGAAGAAGAGCAAGCAGCAGCAGCGGGCCCCTCCACAATTGGGGAGGTCGAGCGTCGCGGCGCAGCTGCCCCTGCGACGACGACGACGACAGCAGCAGCGACGACGGCGACGAGGAGGAGGCGAGGAGAAGGGGAAAGGAGAGGCGGAGAAGAAGAAGAAGAAGAGGAAGAAGAGCTGCTCCCGCGGCCGCGAAGGCGGAGAAACAGAGGAGCAGCCGAGGCGGGAGCGGAAGCGGAAACTGTTCCCGCTGCTGCCGCTGACAACGACGGCGAGAACGAAAGAGGTCCCGGAGCTCCTGCCGAAGCAGCAGCAGCAGCAGCAGCAACGACGACGAGAACGGCGGCAACAGAAGCAGGAGCAGGAGCAGCGGCTGCCGCCGCCGCCGCTTCCCTCCTCCCCGCTTCACTCCCTCCTCCGCCTCAGCCTCAACCAAAGGGAGGAGAGAGCCTCCTCCCCCCTTCGGCCCCGACGAAGCCGGCCAGGCCCTCGTCGCTGGCGGAGGCGCACGGCGAGGCCGCGCGCGCCGTGAGAAGGAGGCTGAGCTTCGGCGGAGGGAGCGGAGGAGGAGAAGGCGGGAAGGAGGAAGAGGGAGGAGGAGGAGGAAAAAGCAGCGAGAGCAGAGGCGACTAAATCTTTTTTTCGTTCCTCTTCTTCCTCCTCTTCTTTTTCTTCTTCTTCCTCTGCCACCCAGCACACCGCCTTTTGCCCTCAGACAACAACGATACCAACTTCTGCCGTTCAACCACTCTCTTGTAAATAAAAAGGAAACAGAACAAAAAACAGTACAGAAAATCAGGTTGAAATTTAAAAAAAATGAAACCGTTTTTTTTTCGTTTTTCGTTTTTCGTTTTTCGTTTAAACTCTCTCTATTTTTCTCTCTCTAGAATTCCCTTTCTCTCTCTCTCTCTCTCTCTCTCTCTCTCTCTCTCTCTCTCTAGAGCTCGTCGTGGCCGTCGTCGGAAGAAGAGAGGTCGTCGCCGCCATTGCTGCCCTCCAGCTCCACCTTGGGCTCCTTCTCCTCGGAAGGAGGAGGGGCGTCGGAAGAAGAAGTCTCTTCGGTCTCTTTCTCTCCCTCTTTCTCTCCCTCTTTCTCTCCCTCCTTCTTCGTCTCTTCCTTCTTCTCCTCCTTCTTCTCCTTCTTCTCCGGCGCGGGCTTCTTCACCCCGGCCAACGCCAGCCTCTGCGCCTCCAGCGCCAGCGCCTTCTCCTCTAAAGTTGCGGCAGTCAGCTTAGGTGCTTTCGTCGCGTCCTTGGTTTTCAGCTGCGCGACCCCTTCCTTGTCGCAGAACTTCTCCAGAGCAGAGGCCGAAGAAGCCAAAGCGTCGAGCTCCTTCGCGGGCAGCCAGGGACGGGAAGAATCCTTGCCGTCCTTCTTCGTCTCCCCTCCCTTCCACCTCCTGGCGTCGGCGGCGGCGCGCGCGGCGGCCTCCCTGGCGCGGGAGAGAGCTTTGGGGAACGCCCTCCGCTCCGCAGCCCTTCCCAAGATCCCTTCCGCTGCCTTCTCGAGCGCCGAGAGCTTCGCCTCGAAGGCCGCGGCCCCCTCTCCGTCGCCCTCGTCATAAAGCCAGTCCTCGGCCTCGGTCAGAGAGGCGTGCAGGGCTCCGCGCTCGTTGGGGGTGGAGACGGCCCGGAGAGTAGAAGCGTCTTCTTCTTCTTCTCCTCCTTCGCTCAAGCTCCCACTGCTTTCATTGCCGCTGCTCTCGTCGTTGGCGGCGTCGAGCCTCGCCCGGAGAGCGATGACGAAGCTCTCGAGCTCGTTTTTGGCGGCCGCGGCGGCCGCGGCCTCGGCGTCGGCGGCGTCGAAGAGGGCCAGAGCGGCTTTGGCTGCCGCCAGCCTTTGCTCGGACGCGCGCGGCTGCGCGAGCCCCGGGAAAGGGGTCAGCTCCAGTGAGGCCCTCGCCGTCCTCTTGCGGGTGCGCTTCTCGGTCTTCGTCTTGGCGGCGGCGGGGGAAGGGGAAGGGGCGGGAGCTTCGGCGGAGGAAGTGGAGTTGGTTTCGGTCGAGTTTTCTTTCCCTTCGTCTTTCTTCTCCTCCTTCTTCTTCTTCTCCTCCTTCACCGCCACCTCGACCTCGAACTCCTCCTCGAACTCCGCGACCAGCTCCGCCCTGCGGGGCTCCATCCTCGCGTCGGCCGCGGAACGGAAGTGAACTTCCACTTTGGCGGGTCCCAGGACCGAAACCAGACGAGCGTTGGCGCCGCCCGACGCTTTTGCCTTTTTCGCGAGCGCCGCTGCGTCGAGCGAGGCTGCGGCCTTGGCCAACCCCGAGACCTTCCAAGTCCCGACAGCGAGTTGATCTTTCTCTCCTCCCTCCGCCGAGATCCCCTTGGGGAGGCCCCGGCGGGAGGAGGGGTCGTAGGCCACGCGGAGGAGCCAGCCGTCGGCTTCGGGGGAGAGGAGCTGGGCGGCGGGGGCCTTCTTGGTGGGCGCGAGCGTCGTCGTCGTCGTCGTCGTCGAAGCCTCTCTCTTCTTCTTCAGGAAACCGACTCCGCCTCCGCCTCCAGAAACGATCTCCCCGCCGCCGCTCAGCGCGTCGTTCACGCCCTCCACGGCCCCGGGGAGCTTCACCACCCTCTTGACCGGCAATCTCTTCCCGAAGGGCAGCAGCGGGGCCCCCGCGAGGCTTTCGGGGGAGAGCGGCTTTCCCTGAGCGTCGACGGCGGTCGTCGAAAGCAGCTGAGCAAAGGGGGCGGCGTCTCCCCCGCCGAACCGCCGCAGCCTGAAGGCCGTCGACGCGTTGGCGGCGAACAGCGCGGCGCCGTGCGCCGCGGCCTCGTCAGCGTCCAGGTGGCGGTCCAGCGCGCGCCCGTCGAGAGCCCTCGAGAGGGCGGCCTGCAGGCCGGGGACGCGGGTGCCCCCGCCGACGAGCTCGACGGCTGCCAGGTCGCCGACTTTGACGCCGCCGCCGCCGTTCCCCGACGACGGCGGCAGCAGGAGGGCAGCCAGAGGAGCCGCGGACCTCGCGAAGTGGCCCGCGGCGAGCTTCTCGAAGCTCTTTCGGTCGATCGACGAGCGGAAGTCCTTGCCGTCGAGCAGTTCCTCGACAGAGCACGGCGCGTCGCCGTTGGCGCTCAGGACCTCCTTGGTGCGCCTGACTGCCTTGCGCAGCCTCGCCAGAGCGCGCGAAGCAGCCGTTTTGGATAAGGGATTGCCCTCTTCGCCAGCTGTCAGCAGGTCGTTGCCGGACTGGGCCTTGAACTCGGCCGCGAAATGCCTCAAGAGGATCTCGTCGAGCGCATCCGAGCCCAGGGAGTCGTCCCAAGCCAGGTCCAAGATCTCGAACTGCGAGACCGTCGCCGCAGAGAGAGCAGACTGCCCCCTCTTGGCGGGCTCGCGGTAGGCCGAGAACTGCACCAGGGCCGCCGAGGTGTGCGTCGAGCCCTGGTCGTAGATGACGAGGAGCTGCGGGCCCAATGCCGAAGAACCCGAAGAAGAGGAGGCGTCGTCCTTGGATTTCTTGCCGCTCGAGGAGCTCTTGCCGCTCTCCTCGAAGCGCCTCTCGATGCCGTAGGCCAGGGAGACGGCCGCGGGCGTGGAGACGAGCGAGAGCACGTTGATCCCGGCGGCAGCGGCTCCGTCCAGGAGCGCCGCGCGCGCCGAGGGCGGCAGAGAAGGAGGCACGGTCACAACGCAGTCGACGACGGCGGGGCGCCCCCCCGCTTCCTCCTTGCCTGTCTTGGGGTTCTTCCTCCTGGGAGGCGGCAGGCCCTCCGCCGCGGCGGCCGTGGCGACGCGCTGGGCGTAGCGGAGGACGGCCCCGGCCAGCTCCTCCGGGGAGTGGAGCTCCGGAGGAGGAGAGGAGGAAGACTTTTTCGAAGAAGAAGAGCTTGCGCCTCCGACGGAGAGGGCAAGTCCCCCCCCGGGGAGCCGCGCCTCCTCCGCCACCGCCAGCGTCAGCGGCCACGAAGGGGACGACGGAGGGAACAAGCTCGCGTTGTTCGAATTCGAGGACAGGAGCATCAGAACGTCGCGCAGGCGGAGCACCGCGGCCTCGGGCCTCCGGGTCGCGGCCGCGGCGGCGTCGTCGCCGAGCAAACGCGAAGAAAGAAGAGGAACTCCTTTCTTGCTGTTGCTGCTCGCCGCCGCGGCGGGCACGAAGGCGACGGCGGCCGCGGAGCGCCTGCGGGACATCTCGTTGGTGGCGATCGAGACGGGCGGGCGGGCTCCCTGGCGGACGATGGAGACCTGGAGGTGAGAAGGGAAGAGAATTTTTTTGAAGAAGGTTTTGAGTTTTTTTTTCCGTCGTCTTCAGCGTCGCTCTTCCGTCGTCGATCGATTGCATTTCGATTCGTTTCAACTCTCGCGTTCTCTTTCGATCAGACCGCCGTAGAGACGCAGAGAGGACATCACAGTGGAGCTCTCCAAGGGCGTCGCACTGTGATCAGAGCTCGAGACGAGCCGGACAGGGGCAGCAGCGAAAAACAAAAGCATCTTCTTTTGCTTTCTTCTTTTTCTTCAGTTCCCGCCCAACTTTTTTCCGACGACAGCGCTTCGGTTTCCGCGCCGTTTCTGAAGCTTTGAGAGGCTTGATTTCAGCAAGCCGACGTTGCAGATGGGAAGAATCACGTCGAAGAAACACCCTCGGGTATCGAAATAGAGGGCAACAGAGGCTCTGAAGGCGCCTCTTGGCTGCGAGAATCGAAACGTGATTCCGCTCGCCCGAGATCGATCGCGACGCTCTCTTCTCGATTGCCCTCTTTGAAAAAAAAACTCAAACTCTTTCTCTCACCTTCATAAACTCCCCTCCGAGGTCGACTGCCATCAGCGTGTTGGCGGCCAGGACCGTCTGCGCCAGGGAGCAGGCCGCGAGGAGGAAGAGCAGGGCGGTGGCCAGGGCCGCCAGGAGGGGCCGCGAAGAGGGCGCCATGAATCTTTTTTTTTCGAAGTTTCTTTTTTTCTTTCGTTCTTCGAAACGAAGTTGTGAATTTTTTTGGAGTTTTTGGAGTTTTGAGTTTTTCTTCCTCTTTCGACCTGGAACTCTGTCTCCGTGGAGAGGGCTGAGTCGCGATGCCTCTCTTTCTCTCCCGCAGTCGGTGCTTGCTTTATCGGAAAGGGAAAAACCGGAATTACAAATTGGATGCTTTCTTTTCTCCGCGAAGGAAGAAGGGAGGTCGAAAGGGAAGAAAAGAAAACTTGAAATTGAAAAAAAAATGACTTTCTTTCGCTCCATTTTCTTCTTCCACTTTCTAGTCCCCCGCCTTCCACGCTCTCTCTTCCTCCCAAACTCGCCATGCCGCGAGCCCTATGCAATTAAAGCACTGTGACATGCAAAAAATGTAAAAAAAATACGCTCTGGACGGGAGTTGAACCCGCGTCTTCGCCGTTCTGCTTGCCACGACGACTTTGAAGAGAGAGAAAGAGAAAGAGGTCTCTCTCTCTCTCTTCTCGGTCGAGGTAGGTTCGAATGGAGTTCTGCTCACTGAGCAGGCCTTATTCTTTTACGTGACAAGGCGACATACTAACCGTTATACGACCAAAGCTCCCTCTTTACGAAAGGAAAGAGATAGCTGAATTTGTTGGGCGTTCACACAGAGGTGTGCGAAAGCTTTTTGGGGATCCAGTGCTGCGTTTCTCCTTTGTGAGAAGAGAACCGCGAGTACAAAGAGTGAGCTTGTCCAATCCTGCGTTACTAGGAATTGGGTTTTTTTGCTCGTTGACAAAAGCTAAATTTCTGGGTGTATATATAGCTTTTAGCAGAGGGGAGGGTTTTGGGTGGAAAAGGAGCAGGAAAAAGTCGAAAGCTAGCCAAAAGAGAAGAGGAAGCTTTTTTTCCTCAAAAAAGGGAAGCTGGAAGGGGGTTGATTGCCCTGTCTTGGTCACTGTTTATGCAATTTTTCACCGCGATGCGCTTGATTCTTGTAGTTTCCGTGCAATTCTGTGGTTTTTGGAGCAGGAAAGGATGCTGCTAGGGGCACGAGAAGGAAGGAAAGAAAGGCGATGATGCCGGGGTTTTTTCGCTTCCTTTTTTGGCATCAAAAAAAGGGGGCATCGCATCGCGCTGCAGCCCTCTTCCTCGAGTCCGTCTCTCTCATGGCTCAAGAGAGCCGGAGACGATGATCGGATCGCTTCATCGGGAGAAAGGCGGGGCCTTTCTTGAGAAAGGTGCCGTGGCGAGAGAGAGAGAAAGAGAGAAAGAGGTCGATGATGGGCTGTTGAGGTTTTGAAGCGTCGTCGAAATTTTTTTTTGAATTTTTCTTCTTCGACTCTGCTCATTTTTTTCTCAGTAGCATCCTCAATTTCAAAACATGGCGACTTCCCCGAAGAAAATGCCCGCCTTGGGCGCCTCGCCGGGCCCCAACAAGCGCTTCGCCGTGACGGCGTCGACGTCCTCTACGCCCGCTGCCACGAAGCTGGACAAGAGCGCGCCGCCCAAGGCCAAGAGCAGCAGCGGAGCGGGAGGGAAGGCGAAGCAGCTCATCGCGGCGGTCGCCGCGCTCGCGCTCGCCCTCTCCGTCGCCCGCTGGCTCTCAATCAGCAGCAGCAGGGGCGGCAGCAGCCCCGTCGTCGAGCTCTCTCCTCGTTCGCCTGCTCCTGCCGTCGCGAAGACGACGACCGTCTCAATCTCCTCCGAGATCGCGTTCGACGCGGAAGACCCGGACTCGCAGCCGCTGCCGGGGCTACACCTCGACGGGGGCGCGAATGCGCCGCGGCTGTCGTCCGGCGCGTGGCCCGCGCGCGTGCGCGTGGAGAGGCAGCGCCTCAAGCCCCGCAAGCGCGGCGCCATGGAGAAGGCTGTCGAGGTGCGCGAATTGAGGGCGCGAGAGGGAGAGAGGGAGTGGAGTTTGAGTGGTTTTTTAAGAGGGAGAGAAGGGAGCGAGAATGGTTACGCAAACTCGCCATCGTCGTCGATTCGATGTCGTTTTTCTTTTTTTTCAACTCTCTCAACCTCCTCTCTCTTTCTTTCTTTCTCTCTGCTCTTTCTTCTCTTCAACCCCAAATCCAACAAAAAAACAGGAGCTCTCCGCGATGGGCATCGCCGAGCTGGTAGACGAAGGGCCCGACACGCCCTGGGACGTGCTGATCCCTTCGAAGATCGTAAGGGAGAGGAAGTTTTTTTGTCTTTTCTTTTGTCTCTTTCTTTCTTCTCTCGACCTCGACCTCCTCGGGGTTTTTCTCTCACCTCTCTCTTTCTTCTTCTTCTTCTTCTTCTTCTTCTTCTTCTTCTTCTTCTTCTTCTTCTTCTTCTTCTTCTTTTTCCCCTCTATTCTCCACGCAGGGCGGCCTCGAGCGCCTCAGGATCAACAAGCTCCGGAAGGGGCAGCTGGTCGGCACCGTGCCCGAACCGCTTTCTTCGCGAAAGAACCTCGCTCTGGTCGCCGCGAGATCGGGATGGCCCTCGGAGACGGTCCCGCGCTCGTTCCAGCTGATGAGCGAGTACCAAGATTGGCTCGACTCGGAGCCCGATTTCCCCACGGGTTCCAGGTGGGTCGTCAAGTCCTCGTCGCAGGGGCATCCGAGGTATGGGCACGAGGGACACTCTTCCTTGCCGACGGCCGCGGCGGCGACGATGCTGCCGCAGGCGACGTTTGAGCTCGCGCAAGTGGAGATGCCCCCACCTTTACCCCCGACCTCCGCCGCGGGCGCTTCGTCCGTCTTCGGGGCCAGGCACCAGCTCAAGCTGTTCGTGGCCGTGACCTCGGTGCAGCCCCCGCGGGCCTACGTGTTCGACGGCGGGGTGCTGACGCTGAGGGAGAGGGAGAGCGTCGTGCAAGCTGTGTTGAAAACGGGGACGCCGAAACTGATTGATGACGACGACGACAGATCCGGATCCGAAACCGAAAAGCCCAAAGAAGCAGCGAAAGCAGCTCCCCCCAAGGTCCCTTTCTACGCCCACTGGATGGGCCCCTGGCACGCCGACGCCACGGGCCTGGGGGCGGACGCCGTCGCCAAGCAGGCGGGCAGGAAGGGGGCCCGCAAGCTGCGGCTGAAGGCCGAGGAGGCGGCCACCAACGTCTTTAGGTGGCTGAGCCTCCCTGGAAGGCTCGGGGACCCCACGGCGACCTGCAGTTCTCCATCGGTGAGAGGGAGTTTATAGAGAGAGAAAGGAGGAAGAGAGAGAGAGAGAGAGAAAGAAAACGAAGAGAGAGGAAGCGGAAACTCGGAGAGGCCCCCGCGCGCGCGCGAAAAGACCTGGGGGAAAAAAACTCAAAACGTTTCCCTCTTCTTCTCAACTCCAAAAAAAAACATCCACCAAAACCACAAACAGCCCCCGGCTCGGCCTTTGAGATCTTCTCCGTCGAGACGGTGTTTTCTTCTGCCCCGGACGCCAAAAACTCGACCTCCTCGACTTCGGCCTGGGTTGTCGACGTGAAACCCTCGTCGGCAGAGAGGCTGGGAGCCGACATTGATTTTCTTCTCTCCCCGGCCCGCGTCGCCAACGCCCCCGCGTGCGACTCCGTCGTGGTGGGAGCCCTGAGGAGCGGGCTGGAGATGCAGCTGCGGAGGAGGGAGAGGGAGCAGGCAAGGGAAGCAGGAGCCTGCGACGAAAATGAAGGGAAGACGACGAAAAACTCCTCCTCCTTCTCTTCCCCTAAAGTCTGGTCCTCCGCCGGCGACCCCTGCTCCCACCTCGAGGACGAAGAGGCCTGGGAGGTCGAGCAGGCCGCTGCCTTGGGCTGGAAGCGCCTCGACCTGGAGGGCTCCTCTGCTCCCAAGTCCCTCTTGGACAGGAGCCCCGAGGCGATGGCCGCGGCGGGCAAGCCGAAGAGGAAGACGCCGAGGGACGCAGCGAGCATCCAGGCCGCGGCGGAGGCGCTGGCTAGGGCCGTGAACGGGGACGTGAAGGGTTAGGGGGGGAAGAGAAAAGGGGAAGTGGAGAGAGAGAAAGAAAAAGAAAGAGAGTTGTTGTTTTTTTCCGTCTGCGTTTTTCCTTGTTTTCCTTTTTCGACTCCGGTTTCTTTCGTTTTGAATTTGAAAGAAAAGAATTGATAAAAATGACAGACTCCTTTGCGGGATTGAATGAGGCCTGAGCGGATTTGAAAGAGAGAGCTCGAAAAACAGAGGGGAAGAGTTTGAGTTGCTCAAAGTTTTTTTTTCTTCAACCCCCAACCCTTTTTCCTTTCTCGATTATTTGAGTCAAACCTCCTCAACAAGTTTCTTCGCCTTTTTGAGATTGATTCAAGGGAGAAGCAAAAGAGCTGAACGAACAGGCGACAGCGCAGCTCGCAGTCGAGCACTCCTGTCTCTCCCTCCCTCCGCGCGTTTGAAAAAAGGGAAAACAGTGAGATACGGGAGAAAGCGGGGAGAGCAAAAGAAGAGAGAGAGAACGAGAGAGGGAAAGTTTTTTCTTTTCTGTTTTTTTCTAAAAAACTGGCTACAGCTACAAAAATACCGCACACTCTTTTCTTTTGCGTGGAAACGGATCGGAATATATTTTATTTGTTGGGGGCGTGAAGAGAAAGAGCGGAAACAATTGCGTTTCTCTGGGGAGGAAGAGAAAGAGAAAGAGAAAGGGCGCAAAAGCGTGAGTTTTTTTTTTTTTTTTTTTGCGTTGTTGATCAAAATTTTTATTTCTTGTATTTTTTTAATTCCACCTCCACCCCGCGGCGAGCTGCTTGATCGTAGAAGGGGCCGGCTGAGGCCTCGCGGCGGCTTGCTGCTGCTTCTGCTTCTGCTGGTAGAGAGGCGGCGAAGAAGGAAGGGGAGCAGGTGCTTCTTCGACGTGTTCTTCCTGGTGCGAAGGCGGCGCCGCTGCCGCCTGGGGGCAGCAAGGAGGCGGAGGCGCCGCTCCTCCTTCGCCGCTTCTGCTTCCTCCTCGTGCTCCACTCCCCGCGCGCCTCTTCCCGCCGCAGAGCTCGGCCCGAACGCAGTCGTAGACCTCCCTTCTCTGAGCGTGCGTGCGCAGGGGAGCAGAAGGAGCAGAAGCGGCAGAAGCGGAAGAAGGAGAAAACAGCGAGGAGGAGGAAGAAGAAAGAACAAAGCGGTGGATCTCCCGGCTCGCTCGCCGGCCGCCCTTTTTCGTTCCCTCTCCGCCCTCGCTTTCTTCTGCTTCGTTCTCGCTCTCGGTTTTCCCCCCTCCGACGCCGCTCCCTTCGTCCACGTACACGTCCGCAGAGACGACGTCGAGGCCCAGCGAGGCCAGGGCGGCGGTGACGTCCGCGGTGACGCGAGGGCGGCCGCGGCCGCCTGAGTCCAAGGGGCCGACGACGGTCAGCTCGGCTTCGTCGGAAGTCGACGTCGAGGTCGAGGAGGAGATCGAGACTTTTTCATCTTTCTTCTTCTCTTCCCTCTTCGTCTTCTTCTTCTTCTTGAGCCTGATCCGCAGGGGCAGCGTCGCGGCCTCGCGCACGCGCTCCAGCAGCTCCTCGGCCAGCTCCCGGTCCTCGACGCGGCCCCCCTCGTCCTCGAGAGCGGCGGCGGAAGACGATGAGGGAACGGCGCCGCCGCTGAAAAAGTGGAGGTGGTGGGAGCTCCCGTCGCCGCCGTGCTTGTTGCCGCCGCCGCCGCCGTTGTTGTTGTTGGCGTCCGAGACGAACAGGTCGACGTCCGCGAGGCCCGTGGCGTCGTCGACGGAGACGCGGGCGTAGGCCTGGTTGGTTGGTGGTGAGATTAAAAAAGAAAAGAAAAAAGTTTGAGTTTTTTTGCCGTCGCCGTCGAAAGAAAAAAAACGATTTCGAAAAAAAAAAAAAAAACATTTTTCAAAATTCAAAAAAAAAAAACTCACCACCCGGACCGCCACGTCCTTGAGCGTCCGCATCAGGTCGTAGACCAGCCCCTTCCGGTCTGCGCACGTAACGGAGACCACGGAGTAGCTGCGCGCGGTGGTGTTGTCGAGGTCGACGTTGACCGCGTCGTCCCACGCGAACTCGTCGAAGTCGGACTCTTCGGAGTCTTCTTCTTCTACGGATTCTTCCTCAGACTCGGGTTTTTTCGCGCGCGCCGGCACGATTTCCTCGACTCTCTCCTCTCTCTCATCCTCGTCCACTCCTCCGGAGCTCGCTGCAGCAGAAGAAAGGGGAGCGGCCTTCCCTGCCTCTCCCGTCTCTTCCCCCGCGGCAGCAGCAGCGGCGTCCAAAAGAAGGCCGCCGCTGCCTCTGCGGTCCGGCGAGGCAGCGGCTTTGCTCAGAGCGCCCCCTCCGCTGCTTCCTCCGACACTTTTCGCCGCCGCGGCCGCCGCGGCCCTCCGCCTCTGCGCCGCGGCGTCCCTGAGCGGCACCGCGGCGGCGGAGTTGACGCAGTTCCTCCTGGCGGGCGGGAACGAGCGCGGCGGCGACGGGGCCTGGCCCGAGAAGAGCGGGGCGACGGCCGGGGGAGTCTTGTGAGAAGAGGAAGAAGGGGTTTCGGCGTCTTTGCCTCTGTTTGAGCTCGAGGTCAAGCTCAGCCCCTCGAGCAGCAGCGAGCCCCCTTTGCCCGCCCTTCCGTCGTCGTAGTGCTCGTCTTCGTCGTCCAGGGCGGCGGGGGCGATGGTGCAGGTGGCCTCGGAGCGGAGGACGGGAACGGCGACGACGGAGGTCTTTGTCGGAATTGTCGCCGTCGTCGGAGTCGTCAGAGTCGTCAAAGTTTCTTTTTCCTTTTCCTTTTCTTTCTCCTTCTCTTTCTCTTCCTTCCGCTGCTGCTTCTCGAGGGCTTCGCGGACGGCGGCGCGGACCTCCGCGGCACGCGCCGGGTCCCGGAGCTCCCCTTTGTTGTCCAGCACCCAGAAGGAGTCGGCGACGAAGCGCGGCGGCGGAGGGGAAGAGCGACGGCCGCCGCCGCCGCCGCCGTTGCTCTCTCGCCGCCCGCCCCCCGCCGTCGCCGCTGCCGCAGCCTGCGCAAAGCCCGCCTCTGCGCGGTAGACGGTCAGGTCGGCGGCCCACAGGGCGTCGACGAGCGCGTGGAGCGTGCCTCTGGTGTCCGGGGCGCCGCAGACGCGGACGACGAAAGGGAGCGCCGAGGAAGAAGCGGAGGCAGCAGCAGAAGGATCGTGTGAAGAGAGCGAAGCGGCGTTTCCGCCGCTGCCTCTGGAGGCGAGCTCCGTCGCCGCCAAAGAGGCCCCTCTGTTCTCGTCCCGGGACAGCGACGAGCGCAGCTTCTCCAAGGGCGGAGCAGCGAGGGAGGCAGGAGCGGCAGCAGCAGCAGCGGCAGCGGCGGCGCTCAGCCTGTTCCTGCCCGCGCCCCTCGGCCTCACCCCAGCGGCCATCGGCGCGACGGCTTGCAGCTTCCTCCTCAGGGCCTCCCACGTCCTCTCGAGCTGCAGCCTCGAGGCTTCCGACAGATCAGACGGAGAGGAGCACGTCGTGGGGCCCGGGGCACCAGCGGAGCCGGAAGAGGCAGCGACGGGGGAAGAAGAGGAGGAGGAAGAAGAGGAGGGCTCCGAGGCGGCGGGAACTGGCGCCTTGACGAGGAAGACCATGAAGCACCACCTGCCGTCGGTGCTGACGTCCCCGCGCCGCACGGTCAGCCCGCAGTCGAGCAGCACGCGGGCCGCGTCGCAGCCCAGGCCCGTGGCGTCGGGGCAGGAGAGGCGGACCTCTCGCAGCGTCGGGTCGTCCGGGAAGTCGGGGACGGGCCTGTGTTGTTGAAAAAAAAAGAGGGAAGGAGGAGGAGGAAGGTGGTTGATTTTTTTTTTTTTGAGCGAGAGGGGAAAAAAGCTCGTTCGGGATCGCGCGCTCCCGGTCGCGTCACGCCCTCTTTCCCTCTTCCGAAAACAGCAGTCGAGAGCAGCAGCTCGCTCAGAGTCCCTGGCACCACGGGCGGGATCGACAAGAGAAGGGAAAGGGGCTTGCAAAGAAGAGAGCGAGATGAAAGAAAAAACAGCAAAGCATTTCGAGGAAGGTGGTTTTGCAAAAAAAGAGAGATAGCAGCCTCGTCGCTCGCTCGCTCGTCAATCGATGTCTCCTCCTCCCTCCCTCCCTTCCCCTCTCTTACCTCACGGAGACGCACTCGTCCTCGTACTCTGTGGTGAAAGAGCGCACGGGGAGGTCCAGGCCTCCGCTGCCTCCGCTGGCGCCGCCCAGCGGGGACAGGGGCTCGTCGTAGGGGGAGGAGGCGAAGAGCATCGGTGTTTGACTTTTTTCTTTTTTTTCCTTTCGTGCGAGTCCCTCTCGCGAGAGATAAAAAGCAGCAACCGATTTCCCCCCTCTTCTCGACAGTGCGGGCTCGCTTGTTTTCGAATCCCCCGCCCGCGAGAGGTGAGAGAGTGTCGAGCCTCGAGTCTGGCCCGGAAGAGGCGAAGAGAAGCTCGGTTTGGTGAGGGGGGAGCGGGGAAGCGAAGAAGAAGGAAGAAGGCTTCTTTTTCTTTTCCAAGAAAAAAATGAGCGCCTCCTCCTCGCCACTTTCTCTTTCTTTTTTTTCGCTCCTCTCCTTTTTTGCTCTCGACTTCTCTCAGCTCCTCCCCCCGCAACTGGTGCGTCCAATCATTACTCTTCCACGACGAAGACGACACTGCTGCATCTTTGCTGCTGCTCCCTGACGTTTCGCGCTCAACGCGCAGCCATGAAGCACGGCAAAAAAGCAAGCGAAAAAAACGAAGAGAGAGAGAGAGAGAGAGATCGACGATCGATCTCAATGCTCTCTTCCTTCGTCTTCTTCTCTCTCACGCGCGCCCTCTCTCTCTCCTCCCTCTCCCACCAACTCTCACCCCAACTCCACACAGCATGCTCAGCGTCCTTGTTGCGGCCATGGCCACCGCTGCGCGCTCCTCCGTCCTCTCCTCCTCGGGCTCTTCGAGGATGATGATGGCATCGTCGACGACGAAGATCGTCCGTCGAATTTCGTCGTCGTCGTCGTCTCACTTCCGCCTCGCGTCGCTGCTCCCGGGCTCGTCCGCCCGCGCGATCCCCGCTGCTCTGCGAGCCTACGCCGCGGATGCGGCCCTGGTGAGGATAGGGAAGAGATAGAAGGGGGAAAGAGAGAAAAAAAGGGAGTCGCAGAAAAAGCCCCATCTTGCAATGTTCGTCGATTCGAAACCCGCGTTTCCCGCTCCTTTCCCTTCTTTTCCTTTCTCAACCCCGACTTTGTTTTTCTTCTTCCTTGTTCTTCTTCTCTTCAAAAAACCCACAGGACCAAACCGCCTCTTACCAGCCCCGCCAGCAGCAGCAGCAGCAGCAGCAGACCTCCATCGGCGTCGTCTCCGCCGCGGCCGCCGCCGCGACGCCCAACTCGATCACGCTCCTGGGGAAGCTCAACGCCCCGTTCGAGATCCGCGCCGTGCCCGGCCGTGCCAACTTCAATGGAGGAGGCTCGTCTCCTTCCAGCTGCGTCGCCACCTCGCAGATCGCCTTCTCCGTCGGCCGGGACAAGACCGAGTGGGTCGCCGTCGAGGCCTGGGGGCCTTGGCGGAAGCAGCCGCCGCGGCGGGACTGAACAGGGGGGACCGCGTTCGCGCCATCGGCAAGCTGCGATGCAACGAGTACAGCGACAGGGCGACTGGCCAGAAGAGGCGCGCGATCAAGGTGACGCTCGAGTCGCTCGCGCGCGTGCACGACGGGCCCGTGGGCTCATCTTTCGGAGGGGGCGACAGCGAGTGGGCCGACCAGAGCCAGCTCGGAGCAGCCGAGTGGAGCCCTTCGCCTCCTCCTCAATCGGCCGCAAGTGCTTCCGGCGCCCCTGCCGCTCCGCCTCCTTCCTCTCTCCCCTCGTGGCCCGCCCCCGACGCCGGGGTCGACTGGAACGCCGCGGCTGTCGTCCCGGAGTCCCCCGAGGAGTGGAACGCTGTCGCCGCGAACGCCGCTGCTCCGGGAGCAGAGCCTGCGTGGGGCGGCGCGCAGCAGGGGAGCGACGCGCTCGCGTGGGGAGCTGCGGCATCGGCAAGCGCAGTCGCGCCTCCTTCTCCGGAGCTCGCGCCCTGGGACTCCGAGTCCCCCGAGTCATGGGGAGGGCCCGCGGCGGTTCCCGCCGTCCCTCAGCAGCAGGCCTTCCAGCAGCAGCCGCAGCAGCAGCCTTACCAAGGAGGCGGCGCGGGAGGAGGAGCTCAGCAGCTGAGCGGCGAGCAGAAGTGGGCTCTCTTTTTCGGCGACCCCTCGTCCTACTGGGACAACCGCCTCTCGAAGAGGGCCCCGCGCGCCCCGGACTTCAAGCACAAGACTAGCGGGGAGGGCCTATGGATCAGCTCGAGGGACACGCCCGCCTGGGTGGAGGGGAGGCTCGGGGAGCTGCCTCCGCCGAGGCCCGGGAAGTTTTAAGAAAGAAAGGAAAGTGAAAGAGAGAAAGAGAGAAAGAAAGGCTTTCTTCTTCCTTTTCCCCACGCTTAAAACCTTTTTCTTTTGCTTTCGTTTCGCTGCTTTTGAGGCGGTCTTCTACTACGCGCGTCGAGTGAGACGAACGACAACGGCAAAAGAGGGCAACGGGCGTTGCCTTTTTTTCTCGTTTTTTGCTTTTGTTCACGTTTTTTTTCCATTTCGCAGCGTTTTTCAAAACTTTCCAGATGAGTTTTTTTTCCCGTTTTTTCTTCTTTGTTTCATTTTTCAACGCTTTTGTTTAACAATCAACAACAAAAAACGCAAGGATTTCAATGTCGCAGGAGGGCCGCTGGCGGTGTGGTGCGGAAGAAGAAGAAGAGAAAAGAAGAGAGAAGAGGCGAGAGCGAGTGTCGGAGGGGGGGAGGGGGTCGAGGTCGAGGTCGAAGAAAAAAAACTCTCCCTTTTTCTCTCTCCACTTTTCTCTCTTTTTTGTACCTACGAAGAACTTCGCGTTCCCCCCTTTCTTCTCTTAGAAAAAGACGACGCACACCGAAATACCATGGGCGCTTACAAGGTCCGTCCAAGAGCTTCGCAGAGCCGTGGGGCGCGGGAGCAGGCGTGGCGTCGAAGGTCTCCGCGCGGGGGAGGGGGGGGCGAGGATGATTGATGGCGGCTCTCAATCGAGCTCTCTCTTTGATCTCAAGAGAGAGAGGGGTAGAGAGGGAGAGAGAGATCGAGCTCTCCTCGTCATCGCCCCCTCTCTTCGCTCCTGCCTTTTCCTCTTTCGCCGAGAGCATGCAGGAAGCCCTCGAGAGTTTGATCGTGGTGCTGGATGCTTTGCTTCCTTTGCCTTAGAAGGAGCGAGAGCGCCGCGAAGATCGCTGCCTTTTCATCGAGCCGCCGACCGGAAATCGTCGATCGCTCACTCGCTCTCGCTCTCTTCTCCAACATCGGCGCTCCCCTCCACCACGCTCTCTCTACGTCTCTCTCCTCCTCCCAATCGCTCACAATCTCCCTCCTTTTCCCTCTGATTGAAAAACAAATAAAAAACAATCTCTCAGTACGTCGAGGAGCTCTGGAAGAGGAAGCAGTCGGACGTGATGCGGTTCCTGCTTCGCGTGCGCTGCTGGGAGTACAGGCAGCTGCCGGGACTGGTCCGCCTGACGGGCCCTTCGAGGCCCGACAAGGTAAGAGAGATAGGAGACTGAGTTGTTGTTTTAATTTGATTTGAAAAGAGAGAGAAGAGAAAGAGGAGGGGAGAGAGAGAAAGAGAGATGAAAGATTCGCGATCGAAAGCAGCCGCCGATCGAGCTCCCTCTTTTCCATCCCTTCAACCTTTTTTCTCACCTCTTTCGACCTCTTTCTTTCTTTCTCCCACCCCCCCAACCAAACAGGCCCGCCGCATGGGCTACAAGGCCAAGCAGGGCTACGTCGTCTACCGCGTCCGCGTCCGCCGCGGGGGGCGCAAGAAGCCCGTCTCGAAGGGGATCGTCTACGGGAAACCCGTCAACCAGGGTATCTCGCAGCTCAAGCCGACGCGCAACCTCCGCTCTGTCGCCGAGGAGAGGGCCGGCCGCCGCCTCGCGGGCCTCCGCGTGCTCAACTCCTACTGGGTCAACCAGGACTCCTCCTACAAGTACTTCGAGGTCGTTCTTGTCGACCCTGCCCACAAGGCGATCCGCACGGACGCCCGCGTGTCTTGGATCGCGAACCCGGTCCACAAGCACCGCGAGCTCCGCGGCCTGACGAGCGCCGGGAAGAAGTTCCGCGGACTGAGGCACAGGGGGCACGCGACGAACAAGCTCAGGCCGTCGAGGAGGGCGACCTGGAAGAGGAACAACTCGCTGTCGCTCAAGAGGTACCGTTGAGAAAGAGGGGAGGAGGGAGGGGAAGGAGGGAGAGAGGAAGAGAAGAAGAGAGATTCGTTTTCGTTTTTTTTTTTTTACGATTTTCGTTTCCTTTTCCTTTTTTCTTTTCTCTTTTGCCAAGAACAACTTCTGTCATTTATCCAACTGCGTTTTTTTGTCTTTTATTACACAAAGAGAGGGAGAGAGAGCGAGCGAGCGAGAGAGAAATCAAAACCCTCGAGCAGCGGCAGCAGCGGCGATTGCCGCCCTCCTTTCTTCCTCCCTCCTCTCCGCCGCCGCCGCCTCCCGCCGCTGCCTCGCCAGCCTGCGCCGCTTTTGCTGCTCGTCGAGCGAGCGCTGCCGCTTCCGCTCGGGCAGCGCCGCGAGCTCGCGGACGACGGAGGCGCGCCAGCAGTCGGCGAGGGCGGTGGCGGCCAGAGAGATCGAGGGGAAGGGGTGCTATTTTTTTGAGTTTTTTTTGAGTTTTTGTTTTTTTTGATGAAGTCAGAGGTGAGAAAAAGTGAACGAAAAACAAAACGAAAGAAAGAAAGAAGGGGGAAAACTCTTTTTCTTCCTCTTACCGCTTCCAGCCCGGCGACCACGGCCCCGACCCGGCTCGCCAGCAGCGCCGCGATCCCAGGGGTCGACGACGACGACGGCGAGTGCTCTTGCGCGGCGAGGCGCAGCAGCGAGGAGACGGCGGGAGCGTCGGCGGCGGCCACGGCGACGCGCAGGGCCCTCTTCAGCGCCAGCAAGAAGGCCGCGGACCCTGGTTCGACGAGCTGCTGGTGCGTGTCTGGGAGAGATGACGAAGAAGAAGAAGAAGAAGAAGGAAAACGCTGCTGCTGCTGCTCTCGCCTGTCCGCGGCGGTGAGAACGACCGGAACCGAAAAAAAAGACCTCCTCTTTGCCCCCTCTTCTTTTCCTTCTTCTCCTTCTCCTTCGACTCCGTTCTCGTCGCTCTCCTTCCTCTTCTTCCCGCTCTCCGTCGCTTCCGCAGCAGCAGCTGAAGCGGCGGCCGCGTTCCCCCTCGCCGCTGCGCGGATCTGGCGCTCGGTGGGTGCGCAGAGCGCGGGCAGCGACGCGAACGGGGACGAGGCGGCGCCGGCGGCGGTCGCGAAGCCGGGGAGGGAGAGCTCTTCCTCTTCCTCTTCTTTTCCTTTTCCTTTTTCTTCTTGTTTGGGTTTCTGGAGGTGCGGCTGGGTGAAGAGGGCGACGACGGGAATGGAGGAGGAGAGCAGACGGGACGTGGGAGGGGGGAGCCGGGCGGGGAGCGGCGGAGGAGGAGGTCGAGGTCGAGACGGAGGAGGTCGAGAAGGTCGCTCGCCATCGATCTTTGAAAGCTCCATCGCTTTCTTCTTCTCTCTCTTTTTCTCCTTTATAACGAGTTTGAAAGGCGCCTAGATTCGCGGGAAGTGTCAAAGCCGTACTTTTCTTTGCCTTTCCGGCGTTGGACTGGTGTCGAGGGGGAGGTGGAAGGCGCGGGGAGGAACGAAAGGCGGGGAGGGGAATCGGAGATTTGAAAGAGAAAACGACCCTCGAAAAGTGATTTCTTTCAATTTTTTCTTTTTTCAATTTGCACCCTTCTTCCCTTCTCTTTTTACAACCTGCGCGCTTCTTCTTCCACTTCACTCGCTCGCTTGCTCACGCCAGCCTCACCGTCGCGAACACGCTCCCCCTCGCCGGGCCCGGCTTGAGCGCCTTTCCTGCTGCTCCGCTGGCGACGGAAACCCCGGAGAAAGGAGAGGAGCTCTTTCCCTCTTCTCCCTCTTTTCCTTCTCCTCCTTCTCCTCCTCCTTTCTCACTGCTCCTCTTTTCTCCGCCGACGGCGAACCTTATCGTCGCGACGGCGCCCCTTGCCGCAGACGCCGGGCCGCCTCCCGGGACGCCGGAAAGAGCGAGCGCGTCCGGGGCGGAGCCGGCGGCCGGGCCAAAGGCCGCCCGGAACGAGAAGAGAGAAGAAGAGGAAGAGGAAGAAGAAGAAGGGCTTTCGTCGCCACCGCCTCCGTCGTCGCTCTCGTTCTCGCTCTCCTTCACTTTCACTTTTCTCCTCACCTCCCACCGCAGCCGCCGCGTCCCCGGCTCCCAGCTCGCCCTGGGAGAGCACCGCAGCAGCTCCCCGGCCGCGTCTGGCACGCACAGCTCTGCGAAGAGAGTAACGGTGGTGGTGGTTGGAATGGAAGAGGAAGAAGAAGAAGAATTCGAGCTTTTCTTCTTCCCGCCTCCTCCTCCTCCTCCGAGTCTCGCCTCCAAGACCAGGCAGCAGCCAGCGACTCCCGCCGCCTTCGGAGGCAGCAGCCGCAGCCTCGCTGCCAGCGGCGGCGGGATGGCGACGGCGGGGAGCGAGTAGACGAGGAAGGGCGGCGGGGAGAGGGCCGTGGAGGCCGCGGCGAGCCCGACGTTTGCTTCGAGGCGAGGAGGAGAAGTTTCGTCTTCTCCGTCTCTTTCGTCTTTTTCTTTCGTCGCCGCCGTCCTTTTCTCCTTCGAAGCCTTCCTCGCCTTCCTCTCGACGAGGGGCGCCGCCGCAGCCGCGCACGAGCGCCGCAGCGCCGCCTCGACGACGGCGTCGGTCTTCGTCGTCTCCTCCCTCGGGGCCCTGAGCTCGAAGCGGGCCCAGAGGTCGGCGGCGGCGGAAGGAGGAGGAGGAGAAGAAGAGGGAGGAGAAGGAGAAGTCGAAGAGGAAACGACGCTCCCGGCCCGCCGCGAGAGCCGCACTTCGCCTCGGACGCCCGCCTTCACCAGCGCCCCCTCGCCGCCTCCCACGAACACCCCTCTCCAGGCCTCGTGGAGCAGCAGGGAGGCGCCCGAGGCCACCAGGGCGAGCTCCTGCTTCGTGGGCTTTCGCGTGCGCGAGGCGGAAGCGGAAGCGGAGAAGGAAGATGGAGGAAGAGCGGCGGCGGAAGCGGAGGCCGAAGAAGCGAAAGGGATCGCCGTCGTCGCCGCCCCTCCCTCTTCGCCGAACGACGCCCAGCCGTCCGCCGCCGCCGCGGCCGCGGGCGCCGCAGAGAGCAGCTCGACGGGAGGGAAGGCCGCGGAATCGGGGGCGGCGGCGGGGGTGGCGGCGAGCTGCTGCTGTTGCGTTTGAGCAGGAGCAGGAGCGGAAAGCGCTTCGAGGTGGGAGGCGTCGTCGCCGTCCCTCTTCATTTCATCTTCCTCGTCGTCGAAGGCGCCGCCCGTCCTCCTCGTCGCCCGAGGGGTGAACACCCCCTCGGGAGGAGACAGAGCGCCCTCGGGGAGGGCGAAGCCTCCCACCGAGGCCGCGGAGGCCGCGACCTCCGTGAACTTGCGCTGCTGCCGCTGCCGCCGCTGCTGCTGCCGCTTTCTCTGTCTTTGCTCCCCTCCCTTCCTCTTCGACAAAGGCGGGGGCTTCCCGGCGAAGGCGGCCCCGGCCGCCGCCAGCGCCCCTCGCAGGGCAGCGGCCGGCGCGGCGCCCACCACGGGGAGCAGCAGCGAAGAGTTCGAGGCGGAAGAAGAGGAAGCGCCCTCCCCAGAGGCGAGCGCGCTCAAGACAGAGGCGGCGGCCGCGAGTGCGCGCGGCGCGTCAAAGGCGCGGGCGCCCTCCCTCGGGAACAAGACGCCGTTCTTCCCTCCTCCGCTCCCTCCGCCGATCAGGAGCCACCTCGTGGCTATCCACAGCTCCGGGAAGCGCGCCGCGGCCTTCTCGGGCGTGACCTCGGCGCCGCGGCAGGCCGCGACGAGCAGAGCGACGACGTCGTCGACGAGCGATGATGGATCGAAATCGCAATCGCATTCACAACTGCCACCGCCGTTTTCGATCCCGTTCCTCCTGCTCCCCCCCGCTCTCGTCACCGCCATCGCGACCACGCCGTGCGCCCTGCGGTAGTGGACGACAAGCCTGCCGCGGGAGACGAGGAGGGAGCCGCGCTCGAAGGGCGGGGCGGCGTCGCCGGAGCTGGGGGAAGTGGTGGTGTGTTGAGGTTGTGAAAGAGGTCGAGGTCGAGGTTCAGAAGGTCGATCGACGATGGGAGGCATCGATTGATGCAAGGAGAAAAAACGCCTGCTCTCTTTCTTCGCTCTCTCGCTCTCTCTCTCTCTCTCTCTGTTGGCTCTCTCTCATGACCATTCTCAACCACTCACCCGTCGAACCCTCCGGCCCCGCGCGTGGAAGAGTGCCGCGCCAGTGCCGCGCTCGCCTCGGCGCTCGCCCGCGAGACGGCCACGCCGCCGATGATGCCGCCGCTCCCGACCGACTGCATCAGGAAGTCGGTGCCGGAGCGCGCGCGGAGGACGAGCGCGACGTCCGCCAGGGAGGCCGGCGAGGCCATCTCGCCGCGGTGTCTCGAGAGCGAGCGAGAGAGGGAGGGAGCAGAAACCGGGGAGAAGGAACAGAGGGAAAGAGGCGAGAAAGGAGAAGGCGCGCTCTCTCTTGTTCTCTCTCTCTTGAACGAGCGGAAGAAAAAAATGTAAACTCGACCCTCCTCTCAACTTCGACTCTTTTTTGCTGCAACTGCTGCTCTCTCCCCCGCTTCCCCTCCGCCGCTTCTCGCTTTCGCATCCGGCCTGGCCCAGCCCGCCGTGTTCGTGTTGTCTTCCGAATGCGCCTCTCTGATGAGGCCCGGCTTGGACTCCTCGAGCGCGGATGCGAAGAAGCCAAGACTCCAGCTTCTCTTCTCTGGGGAAAGAAAAAGACAAGAAAGAAACCCGAGTCTTGCAACGCCGCCAAACTTCTTTCTCTTCTCCGCCGCTCTTTCCCTCTTTCCTCCCCACTTTGAAACCTTCACTTCCGATTTCCCTCCGATCGACAGAGATTTGCAAACAGCAACCCCGTCAAAACCGGTGCTTGCAGATGAGAGAGAGGAGAAGAAGGAGAGAGAAGAGAGAGAAAGGAAGACCAAGAAAAAGTTGAAAAAGTTGAAGGAAAGAAACTCGAAGGAAAGAAAGAAAGAAAAAAATTCGACCACGCCCTTCTCTCCACTTTGATGCGTTGTAGAAATCCACACGCGCCTCGCTCCTTCCGCACAGCTTCTCCTCCCTTCTCCCCTTCTCCCCTTCTCCCCTTCTCCCCGCACCCTATGGCCTCGGGGCTTTCGAGTCTGATCGCTCGGAGCTGTTAGACACTGGAAAGGGGAAGGCAAAGGGCGATGTCGGAGGTGCAGCAGCCCGAGCAGCAACGCGAGGAGGCAACGGCAGCAACCAATGCTCTCGACGGCGGCGACGATGCTCCTCCTGCTCGATCTTCTCCTCTTCCCTCCGACGACGGCCATGGCGACGCCAGGAGGCTCGTGGAGCGCCTCAACGCCCCCGCAGAGCCCAGGGGCAAGAAGCTGTTCATCGGCGGCATCTCGTGGCAGAGCAACGAAGGTAGGAGAGATGTGTGGGGTGGGGTGGGGTGAAAGTTCTTTTACCCTTTCTCTTTTCTTTCGTCCATCGTCGTCGGAGAACTCTTCGCATGGGACTCGCTCGTTCTCTCTTTTTCTCTCACCCTTTCCTCTCTTTCTCCAAATGCTTTCCTGATTACGCAGCCTCCATCCGCTCCCATTTCGAGCGTTTCGGTCAGATCCTCCACGTGGTAGGTCGGGAGATTGGCGGAAGGGCGGTAAAGAGAACAGCAGAACGGATGGAGCATTTCGGATGAAGAGCGAAGATCGGCGCGTCGGAGGGAAAGAAAAAGCAAGCAAAGAACAAAAGAGAAAGAGGGCGTGCATGTTTTAGCCAACTCTCTCTCCCTCTCTCTCTCTCTCTTTCTCTTTCCCGCCTTCCCGCTTTCTCGCTTCCAACTCACCCCCTTTCTCTCTTTTTCAAGAACAACAACAACAAAAAACGATACCAGACGGTCATGCGCGACCGCATCACCCGTAACTCTCGCGGCTTCGGCTTCGTGACCTTCGCGGACCCCGACGAGGCCGACGCCGCCGCGGCTGCGTCGCCGCACGAGGTCGACGGAGCGCGCGTCGACGCGAAAGAGTCGGTGCCGAGCGAGCCGCGGAGGTCGGCTGCGGAAAATGGAGGCAGCGGCGACGGAGACGGCACAGGAGATAACGGCGGTAACGAGTTCCCGCTGGCGTCCCTGGCGGCTCAGAACAGGGCGAGGAAGGTGTTTGTGGGCGGGTTGCCGTCTGCGACGAGCACGGGTAAGGGAAGAGAGAGTTCGAACTTTTTTTTCGTTTTCGGGTTTTCGTTTTTTTTCTTGGTCTAGTTCTTTTTTCAAAACCGAAGAAAAAGCTCAAACCTTTTTTTGTTCTCTTTTTCTTTTCTATACTACCGAAATTCAAAAACAGCCGAGTTCCGCGAGTACTTCATGCAGTTTGGCCCCGTCACGGACGCGCAGATAATGGTCGACCACACGACGGGGAGGAGCCGCGGGTTCGGGTGAGAAAAAGTTTGAAAGTTTTTTTTTCCTCTCTCAAAGTCGTTTTTTTTACCTTTTTCGTTTCTTCTCACCTTTCTTTCTTTCTTTCTTTCTTTCTTTCTTTCTTTCTTTCTTTCTTTCTTTCTTTCTTTCTTTCTTTCTTTCTTTCTTTCTACTTCTTCCCGTCCCTCCCAACTTTTTTCCCCCAAACTCTTCCTCCAAACTCTTCCTCTTCATCACAGCTTCATCACCTTTGAGGAAGAAACCTCCGCCGAGCGCGCCCTCACCTCCGGGAGCGACCACTTCGTCGGGGGGAAGAGGGTCGAGATCAAGGCGGCGACGCCCCGGGGCTCAGGCCCCCTGAAGCAGCAGCCCGTTGACGGCAACAACGGAAACAACAACGGCAACGGCAACAACAACCAGCCGCCGCCTTTGCCGCCGCACCAGCAGGGCTATTACATGCCGCAACAGATGCGGCTCCACCAGCAGCAGCAGCAGCAAATGCGGAACGAGGGGGCTTCTTCCCTCTCCTCGCCGTCGCCGCCGCTCTCTCCGTCGTCGTCGGCGGCGGCGGCCGCCTCTGCGAGGTCACCTTCGATGGGCTCGTCGGAAGCTGCGGCTCTGGCTGCCGGCGTCGCCGGGATGAGGCTCGGAGGAAGCGGAGGGAGCGGCGGGAGCGGAGGAAGCGGAGGAAACGACAACAACAACAACAACAACAACAACTCTTCATCTTTGTCGTACCAAAACCCGGCAGCGGGCCCGCCGCCGCCGATGCAGCAGCAGCAGCACTTTGCCTACCTCCAGCACCAGCAGCAGCAGCATTACCCAGCGGGGGGGAGCGGAGGGCAGCAAGGGCAGCAGCAAATGAACTATCAGCAGCAGCAGCTGTTTTACCCAATTCCGAGCTCGAGCTCAAACGGCAACGGCAGCGGCAAAGGCGGCGGCGGCGGTAACCCGAGGCAGCAGCAGGGAGGCAACGCGCCCCTGTTCTACTACGCCGGCGGCGTGGTGGAGACCGACGACGGCGATGTCGGCAGCGACGGCGCGGGGCTCTCGACCCCCCCCTCGGCCTCGGCGCTCGGGGCGGCAACGGGAGTGACGGCAGCGGGAGCTCAAGGAACAGCGGCAGGAGCGGGAGCAGGGTTGCCCCCCGGTTACACCCTGCAGCCGATGCCCTATCCGGGAGGCGGAGTGGTCTACGTCGCGGTGCCCGTCGCCGGCGGAGGCGGCGGTGCTTCTTCTGGGAGCGGCGATCAGATCATCCAGCAGCAGATGCTGGTGCGTCTTTTTCCCGAAAAATTTTCATAATTTTTGAGAACTTTTTTTTTCCTGGAAAAAAACGTCCTAAAGAAAAAGGCTCACCTTCTTCTTTTCTTCCTCTTCTTCTTCTTCTTCTTCTTCTCCATTCTCTTTCTCTCTCCACAACAGATGCAGCAGTACTACCAGCAGCAGCTCCTCCAGCAGCAGCAACAAGGCCAGCAGGGCTCGACGCCACAGGGAGGAAACGGAGACGGAAGCGGAGGCGGCTCTTGGTTCCCCGCTCCGCCGCCGCTGTCGCTGCCGCCGCCTTCGTTCCTCGCAACTTCTTCGCCTTCCGCGCCGCAGCCCTTGCAGATGCAGATGCAGATGCCTCCTCCTCCTCTCGCAGGCGCTATGCACCCTGCCGTGGCGGTCGCGAGCTGGCAGCAGCAGCAGCAGCAGCTCCAGTACTGGCAAATGCAGCAGGAAGCCCAGCGGCAACAGCAGCAGCAGCAGCACCACCTCTCGCAGCAGCAGCACGCGAGACAGCTGCGCTTTGCCAACGCCGCAGCGGCCGCGGCGAGCCACGGTCCGACGGCGGCGCAGCAGGCGAGGAGGGCGCAGGCTCTGCTGGCACAGCAGCAGCAGCAGCAGCATTTCTACTTCCAGCAGCAGCAAGCGCAAGCTCAAGCTTCGGCGGCAGCGGCGGCGGTAGCGGCGGAGGGGGCAGCCGAGGCGGCCACCACCGCCGCTTCGACCTCTTCCTCTGCCCCCGCAAAGGCGACGACGGCGGCGGCTGCGGCTGCGGCGGCACCAGGAGCTGCTTCTGCTGCTTCGGCCCCCCTGACCCCTGAGAACAGCAACTCGACGGCGACCGCGGACGACGATGATGATGACGAGGAGGAGTACGAGGAGAAGGAAGATGTCGGCGAAAAGTGAAGACATGAAGAAACGAACAAACGAAGGAGAAGAAAGATCAGCCGTTTGCTTGATTTTTCTCGACCTCTTCGTTCTTCTTCCTCTTCCGCTTTCAACTAAACTCCGAAGTCTAATAATTAAAACGCACACTTTTTTTCGTATCTTTCGATATGAAGTAGGAGAGAACGAAGCAAAAGAGAGAGGAAGCTCCACCTTTTGTTTTTTCCCTTCCGGTTAGAACTTTTTCCTCCGTTTTTCCCTTTTTTCCCCCCGTTTTTTCTTTTTTTTCTTTTTCTTGAAAAGCGCTGCGAGTTTCAGAGGCAAAAGAGAATTCTCTTTGACCTTGCTCACTTCCGCGCGCAAATTTTATCCCGTATCCCCGCGCCCCTGCTTTTTTGGCAAAACAGAACACCACGAACACCAACACCATCAACGACTTTTTTTCTTTGTCGAACCCCCCTCCTCTGAGCAAACACAACTGTGAAGAAAACATAAAACTTTTTCTTTTTTACAACAACTCTCTCTCTTTCTCTCTCTACTCCCTAAACCCCAAATAGGGCCCCTCCCGCGGGTAAGGGTCGAGCAGCGAGTACGGATCGATCACCTCTGGCGGGGAAGAGACGGGCTTGCCTCCTGGGAAAGAGAAGGGGAAAAAGGGAAGAGCGTTTTTTCAAAAAGGGAAAAAGGTGAGTTTTTTTGTTGTTCTTCTTCTTGTTTCCCCTCTCTCTCTCTTTCTCTCTCTTCTTCTCTCACAACGCACCGTGAATGAACTTGTCCTCCAAACCCAGCGCGAGAACGGCAAACACGCAGACAGCGACGGCGATAAGACCGCCAAACGCCGTTGGCACCGCCGCGCCGACAGTGAGAAGCACCTTGGCTCGAGGAATTAATCCGGAAAGCCCTTCGTTGACGAGGTCCCTCGAGGCCTGGAGCTGCTCTGGCACGGGCCCGCCGCGGTTCATCGAAGGAGGCGGAGAGGGAGGAGGCTGTTGCGCTCCTCGGATGGCGTCGGGGGCCCAGCGCGGGCGGCTGGCGGCAGCGCGGCTCGCGGCGTCGCCGCTCCTGCTGCTGCTGCTCTCGGCGGGGCCCCTGCCTCCGGAGGCGCGGCGGGCGAGCTCCTTCTGGAAGGCGGAGGAGGTCTCGTCTGCTTTGTTTTGTTGTTTTTTATGGCGTTTTTTGGTGGTTGTGGCGTGATTGGAGGAGCAGCAGCAGTGGCGGGCACGCGGAAGAAGAAAGGAAAAAGAATGTTGGAGAGGAAAAGTGAGGCGTGTGTGCAATGCCAATCCTTCATCTTCTTCTCCTTCATCTCTTTCCCACACTCTCACCTGCTTTGTCCCCTTCCGGTTCGCCTGCGGGACTGGCGTCTTCGCCGTCCTCGCCTGCTGCTCGCGCGGGCAGCAGAGGCCGCCGCCGCTGTCGCTGCTGCTGCGAACGAGGAGAGAGAAGGACCAGCGATGGCGACGACGACGACAAGGAAGAAGGCCTCGATCTCCCCTTCGCCTGGTACCTCCGAGCAGCTTTCGACGGAGACGAAGACGACGCTGCTGCTACGGTCATCGCCACCGCCACGCGCGAGTGCAGCGCGAGGGCGGGCATCGCTGAAAGGAGAGGGAAAGCGAAGAAGAAGAAGAGGGCTTGAAAGAAAACTTTTTTTTTTCGAATGCTCAAACAGAAACAAAGTTGAAGTATGTTATCGATCTCAAGACTTCCATTCTTCACTTTCAATTCTCAATCTCTCTCTTCTCTTCTCTTCTCTTCTTCTCGGGCCTCGCGTCTCCTTTTGCTCATCGCGAGCAATCCAGAGAGAGATAAAAGATAAGAACGCAGAGAGAGACAGAGAGAGCGAGAGAAAGCGTCACAGCGACTCAGGAAAGATGGAAGCGACGATGGAGGAGGTCGACAAGAACGACGTCGAAGCAACCATCGACGAGCCGATGCCAAAGCGCCCTCGCCACGCCGCTCCAGCTTCTTCTCTCGGCAAGCAGCAGCAGCTCTCCCCGCTGGCCCAGGACCTCGCCCGGGCCGTGCGAGCCCTCGTGGAAGCGGATCGAAGGGCGGACGACGCAGAAGAACAGGAAGACGAGGAAGAAGAACAAGGGGGCGATGCTTCGATCGACGATGGCTCGAAGAACAAAAAGAAGAAGAAAACCTCTTCAGCGGCAGCGACAGCTCCTCCGCCTCCACCTCCTCGTCAAGAACTCCTCGCCGCCACCTCCAGCCTCGACAAGCTCCTGAAGGCGCTCTCGCAGGCCCGCAAGGCGGGGCAAACAGTCCCTTCAGAAATGGAAAAGGCCCTCGACGAATGGAGGGAAGGGGTCGAGGTGAGGTTTGTTTTGTTTTTTCAACTTTTTCTTCTTCTTCGAAAAAAAACTCCTCTCTTTTCCCTCTCACCGCGCTTTCTTTCTTTCTTTCTCATTTCCTCAGGCCTCCTGCTCCCGCCTCCAGGACCTCCTCGACGCCTCCCCCGCGCCCCCGAGGAGGCACCCGAGCCTGAAGAAGAGCCCCAGCGGCGTCGGAGGAGGAGGAGAAGAAAAATCTCCTTCGGCTGCCGCCGTCGCCGCCGTCGCTTGGCCCCTGGCCCGAAAGCTGGGCTTCACCTCCCGCGCCCCGCAGTTTGGCTGGGTCCCCGGGCAGCCCTTGCCTCCCGGTGGGGCCAGGCCTCCGGCGCCGCAGGAGTGGCAGATCAGGGCCTCGGGGCTGCGGAGGCTCTGCGGTGAGGAAGGGAGGAAGAGAAGAGAAAGTTTTTTTTTTTTTTTTTTTTTTTTTTTTTTCTCCCTCAAAAAAGGGTACCTCCCCTTTTTTTCCCCCCTCTCTCTTTTTTTACATCCAAACAAAAAAACCCCACCCCCCGGCCGC
>Ga0114918_10000767_pt1 | contig 28290 bp, 21 predicted proteins | sample LantaG_FD_87015 | JGI IMG/M metagenome (GOLD analysis project Ga0114918, IMG submission 87015) | Deep subsurface microbial communities from Baltic Sea to uncover new lineages of life (NeLLi) - Landsort_02402 metaG | ecosystem: Environmental > Aquatic > Marine > Oceanic > Sediment | place...
CAAACAGCAGCATAACTGAAAATGGAAACTTTAGAGAATTGAAAAACAATATGATAGAAAAAAGACTGTTTTGTATAATACTATAAAACAGCAAAATAAATTAAGTGCGAAACATTAATAATTGAATTAAGTTAGTCAGTTAAAATGCAGTTGCATGGAAATTCTCATCGCCAGGTAATTTTCCCCTCTCTTGTTTCAGTATTAACCCAAACACTCGCATGCTCAAATTCACGGGTAAATTCCCAGCCATCGGGGGTTACACGTTTAAAGGCTTCTTTTGGAGTTCCAAGTGGTTTCAACAGTTCAGGATAATCGACCAAATTGCCGTCAGGCAAATTCCAACCCCAGTTATATTGAAAATAGGAATAAGGTTGCGCCCCAATAAGGTAACATGCAAGGTAAAACTCCAGCTGCTCCTGTGACAATTTGGCCATTCCTTCCGCTTTTGTTTCCCGATCAGCTTGTGCAAGGCGTGTCCCCATGGTCTTGGCGCCAAAGCGGTAAACCGATATCTTTCCGGCCCTGGCAACCCGAACCATATCACCCCATTCCATAAGCAGGTTTTCCTTGTTGGTCACTGTTTCATTATAATGTTCAAACATAAAAGCATCACAGAAAGGGAAAACATCTTTGTTGCCGGCAGCGTTATTGCCAATCAGTATTTTATCGGGACCCATTTTTTCTCTCAAAGAGGCCATCATTTCGCCTTTTGCTTTTGACACTTCAGCTTCCCTGCCTTTCGGATAACCCGCCCGACTATCGACATTCATCCTGTCGATAAAAATTCCATCGGCACCGGAAATCTCAATACCTTTAACGGCAGATTCAACCCACCATTTAATAAAGTCGCGATTAAATACATCGAAATAATATGAAAACGCAGGACCATTTGTCTTTTCCAGAAGTTCTCCTGTGTTGGGATCAATGGTCAGGAATTTCTTTAATTCAGGATTTTTAGCGAGGCCTTTGGGAGTAAGATCTTTATTAAATTGTGTAAAGGGCCAGGCAACATACGAGTTATAGTAAAACAAAACCTTACTATCGGGTTTGATTTTATGAAACGCCTCCACTTCATGCTTTGTCCCAAGTACTGCATCACCAAGCATTTTGAAAGCATGTGATTTTTCAATTGTGATAAAATTTGTTCTTTCGGCTATAAACTTAACTTCTTCAGGCAATAACACCCGGTCAATATCACCGAAATGATAATACATAGGTGTTGTATCCCAACTGAATTTTGGGAAACAAGCCTTTGGCTTAAAAACAGTTCCGTCACTTATCAGCAATGATGAATTTTCTTCTCCGCAGGAACATAAGATTAGCATTAAGCATACAACGCTTAGTGTTCTATAGATTCTGTTATCTATCATTTCCAGATTGTTATTTGCGAATCTTCCTCCAATTTTGATTAAAGTCATAATTTCAATATTTTGTTTAATTATCTGATTTTCAATTCAATTTAATGTCTGCTCCATTTCGATTTTTCTTCCCGAGCATAGTTTCAATTGTTTTTTTTGTTAATTAGAATGTCCCAATTTCCTCCGAAATACGCCTGATTTATTCTTCTTTCCGATTGGTTGTTATTTGTTCGTTTAGCCTGATCAATTAAATCCATATAGATGTAAAATTGAAGCCAGTAACCGTAATTGTATTTTTGGTTTTCCGACTTTGGACTTTTCATAAAAGCGTACCACGAAGTGTTCAACCCTTTTTTTTCGGCAACCTCGATGGCTTTTTCAGCATTATGCCAGATATTGTCTGACATGGTTATATGAAGCTTTCTAAAATCTTCATATTTCATAGCGGAAGTATTGATAATTTCACATCTGTCGTCAAGATTCAAATCTTTCAGTAAAACTGTCTTTTCGAAGATTGTGTCGCCATCAATATCAAATTGAATTTTATCAATAAAGCCATTGTTATCGGTATCTTCATACCGTAATGTGCTAAAAGGCTTGAATTCATTTTGCAGACGATCTGAGCCTGGTGAATAGGTATCATAAAGACCTCCAAATGCCTGAAAGGAATAGGCTAACTGATCAATCCGCCAACAACCCCATTCGGCTCCATAAAGGTGAAGTCGACCATCAAACTTAGAGAGATACAAATTTGCTTTCCCGCTATTATCTAAATCCCATTCACCCCGATCACCAATTGCATCAGCCTGTGGATTATTATCCAAACCTCCATTCCTTTTGCCAATTTTAAATGGATTCAGGGGGTCATAAAATTCAACCCGTTCCCAGCGCTGACAATCATCGTCTTCGTCGTACACAAAATATATTTGGTCCCAATTGCCTTTTTTGTAAATCAAATTTAATATAGAGTCATGGTCGGGATATATTAGTTCTGAAACTTTCCGCCATCGTGGATCAATGAAAAATGAATCGGCTTCAACAACTCTCGGATTATTAAATTTATGAACCTGATCCGTATAATTGAAACCTTTGCCTGTAAAACGTAAAGACATATCATAGTCAAATTCATTTCCGGGTGCATTATCATTATCCATATCGTATGTTAATGCTATTAAACTAACCTCTCCTGAGCGACTTGCATCTTTAGGTTTTAACTCTGCGCTATTTTCTTTTTTAGCAGGATTATCAATAACCCTTATAGCCATCTCAGTTAAGCCATCATTATCGGGATCAAAAAACAAAAAAGGGTTTTCCCAATTTAAACGCACGTCATCCATGTAATAAGTTGATGAATGTATTTTCAGGAAGGTGCTTTGACCGCTGTAATCTTCAAGAAAATTGGATGTCCCTTCGTGAAGCCAGGCACGTAATTCAAATTTATTCCAGTCGATATAATTAAAAACATTATCATTATCTGTATCAAGCACCCACATGTAAAGACCGTTCCCCGTCGTTTTTGGATCCTCCGGTTTCGTATTTTCAACAAAAACCTGCATATCGGCTTTTCCATCGCCATTGGTATCTATCCAATCAATGGCAACATCGCCGCGATCGCCATATTTGCCGTCTTTGTTTACATCTATCATGAGACAATCATTATCAGTATCACCCTCTAAATCACCATATTTCATATCGTCATCATCATCGATCCATTGAATGGGTGTGTTATGAATTGTAACTGAACGAATAATATCAGGATCGCCATCGCCATCCAAATCGATATAGGTAGGTTTATAACCGATAGGAGGTGGTGGTAAACGATAGGATACCAATGGGGTGTTATTGTTCCAATAGTTGTTTTTTAAATTTGAACTATTTATCCGTTGCGGCATTAATGCATTTGTAACTAAAATAAAAATTGATAAGGATATAAGCAGTTTTTTCATAGTATATAAAATATTAAATATTGCCTTTTTTCTTAAGCTTCAACAGTAATCAATACTTTCAGGTATTCATGCTCAATTCTATTTGCTGTTTACTGTCATAAAATTTAAGATGTTCATTTTCCCAACCCGCCTGTAATTTCTTCCAGTTTATTAAAGAAGGCTTTTTTCCGGGAAGAGCTAATTCCCCAATTAACCGGTACGGATTGAAAACCATCGTCGAATCCTTCATCTTTCATGCGGTAATCGAAATATCCCCATGAAGCATAAGATTTTACTGCCTCAACAAAATTGTTGGATGGTTTATCAAAATCGAAATGATCGTCTTCGTTGAAAAGGATTGGCATAGGTTTATAACCCCTAACCGCTTTGGTTTTATTTACCATTTCGGCAATCAATGCCGGATCTTTCAACCCGTTGCCATGAATCAGGAGAAAGTCTGAAACTCCAACGACATTTTCCCTGGGAATTTGACCGCCGCTGTAGCTTGTTCCGGCCAAAAAACGATAGCCATATTTCTTTTTCGATTTAATCCTTTCAATCACCTCATGCACCCGTTCGGGCATGAGAATATCATGACTGTATTTCAAATTGCACTCGTTGTTTACTTCAATGATTACATTCCGGCATTTTTTCGCAAAAAGCCAATCGATCATATTGTCAACGCCTTGTAAAACCGCTGCGTCGTTTTCCAATAAATCTTCCTGATCGTTATAAAAAAGCCCCAGAATAACCACCATTCCTATTTCATTTGCCCGGTTTAGAATTCGCTCCAACCGGGCCATGTATTCGGGACGTAATTCACCTTTTGGAACAAAGGCTGAATTAATCCAGCCTTTGTTCCCATACCCTAGCGGGCTACCACCCTGCAAATTAATGGTAAATGCTAACAAGCCTTTGGCATACCATAATTCCATGGCCTTAACATATTCGTCTGTATTTCGGTTAGCATCCCATTTTTGCGTATCAGGATATTTCCACCGACCTGCAGTTTCAGGATTAAGGTCGTCAAATATTCCCTGCACCATTCTTGAATTCATCAGTAGTCCTTCAATGGGATATCCTTGCCAACTTCGTCCTTTGTATGTTGGGATGCCATTGATCAGGAATTTTTCACCTTCAATACTGACGATAGTTTTATTTTTATTATTTTTTTGGGCATCCGAATTTCCAGGGATTGTTGCAAAGCAAAGAGTGAAAAGAGCTGATAAAAAAATCATATTTTTCATTTCATGAAGATTAGTTGTTATATATTTCGTCCTGCTTATTACCATTTCGTTTAAGCCTTATTTTTTATCAAGGTTTCATCCATGTGAGTTGTTCCCAATTCTCTTTTACATAATCCTGTGTTTCACCTGGTGTTGACCTTCCTGTTTCTACAATCTTTGTTATTTCTTGTGTTAGTTTTTTCACAATTTCGGGATGTTCAAAATAAAGATTGGTAGTCTCTTCCGGATCCTCTTCCATATTATACAATTCAAAAATTGCCTCACCCGGTTTCGGTTCTAAGATGACTGGTTTTAATGAACCTCCTGAACCCCGGAGCATATTCAGTTTCCATTTTCCATCACGAATTGCAAAATGACCTGTAAAAGAGTGATGAATCACCGGACCTCTTGTATTTTGATTTAACTGATGATCTTTTAAAATTGGATATAAACTATAGCTGTCTTCGCCGGCATTATCAGGAATGGTAACGCCAATAATATCAGCAATGGTTGCCAGGTAATCGGTTTGGCAAACGGGTACATCCACCTTTCGACCCGCTTTTATTACTTCAGGCCATCGAATAATGAAAGGTATATGATGCCCTCCTTCGTAAATGTCTCGCTTTCCACCCTTAAAATTCATGCAACTGTAATGCTGGTAAGTATCTCTCTGATATTCATAATTGCTTTCGGCTCCATTGTCGGATGAGAAGATTACAAGAGTATTATTTTCAAGGCCATTGGCCTGAAGAACATCAAGCACCTGCCCAACTCTGTAATCGGTTTCTTCCACAAAGTCCCCATAATTACCACATTTGCTTCGACCCTGGAAATCGGGGTGTGTGCAATGAGGCAGATGTGGGCTGGTTAAGGCAAAATATAAAAAGAAAGGTTTTCCGTTTTGAGCATCCTTGGCAACTTTATTGATATATTCAACCGCCTTCCCGGTTAATGTTTCAAGCACTAGTTCATCATTAAATGAAGGAGCGACTTCTACAGAGCCTTTACTTTTTGCCTGTTCATAAGGTGGTGTCATCCGGTAAGTACGGGGTGTTACATCGAGTTTCTTTTTGGTCCATAAAACCGGCGGGTCGAGAACCCTGTCATTCTCCAGATAAGTTAATATGCCATAATTCATAGATGCCGGAATGCCAAAATAGTAGTCGAAGCCTTTATCTATTGGGCCATCTGTAAATGGTTTTGACCAATCGCGACCCTCTCCCGTTTCCCCCACAAACTCCATTTGGAGATGCCATTTACCCACCATGGCAGTATGGTAACCATTTTCTTTAAGCATAGAGGCAATGGTCATACGTCCTTTTTCGATCAGGCATGGCCCATCTGCTTCTAAAACGTCCTTCTTTAAAGATGTTCTCCAACTGTAACGACCAGTCAATATCGAATATCTTGAAGGAGTACACACCGCATCGCTGCAGTGTCCATCAGTAAAAATGAGCCCATCTTTAGCCAATTTATCCATGTTGGGTGTTCTCAATTTTGCATCCGGATTAAGTGCACTGACATCGCCATAGCCCTGATCATCGGTGTAAATAATGACAATATTTGGCCTGTCTACACCTTTACCATATGATGAAAATATCGATATAAAGTTTGCAATTATCAACAGAAAATGTTTCATAATTTAAAATGTTTTAAATATTTCAATGACTGTAAAAAAAGATCGGCATCGTGTACTGTTTTGTCATAATATTCGTGGTTGTCTTTTTGTTGATTAAAAAATCCATGATTTTGTCCTTCATAGAGATGCAATTCGCAACGACTTCCCACCTCCTCCATCTTCATTTTGTATTTTTCAGCTGTGGGTACAGGGATTAAATTATCTTTTGTACCAAGAAATATTATGGTAGGAGGAGCTCCTCTTTTTATGTTATGTGCCGGTGAAATCTCCATCCACCGTTTGCCCATGCGTTCATGTTCAAAGCCGTCGGGACCGTTATCGAAAACAGGGTTGAAGAGCACCAAAACATTGGCTTTGGAACTGATATTAATATCTTCTCCCGGTTCGTCTAATCCAGGCAAATTGCCAGTTGCAGCTGCTAAATCTCCACCGGCTGAACCACCGGAAGCTACAATTTTATTTGGGTTAACATTCAACTGCCTGGCATTTTGCCGTAAAAAACGAATGGCTGATTTGGCATCACTAACCGCTTCAAAGGGGGTTGTTCCGTTTCTTGATTTTACCCGGTAATCGGCCAAAACCGAAATCATTCCCCTGGAGGAAAAATATTTTGCCTGAGGTTCAAACTGTGAGATTGAACCACCATTCCAGCCACCTCCAAAAAAGAAAATAATGGTTGGATATTTTTTTGAATTTTTAAAATTTTGGGGGTAAATGAGAGTTAACTTAAGTGTATCCCCGTTTATGATTTTATAAGTGACATCAACCGGATTATGATGTTCTCTGTTAAGCACAAGTTCATTGATTCCCTGGGCACACAACGTTATTGAAATAAAAATCGAAAGCAGGATTATCCTTAATTTTTTCATCACCATTACATTTATACATCTACCGGCCATTGCCTGGCATGATGAATCTTTTTACATCCACACCTATTCAGCTTTTGCAATTTCAATATCCTGTGCAACCCAATCCGTAATTTTCATCCAATCGACAGACCCTACACGGTTGGTCCAAATCGGATTGATGTTTTGCTGCATAGCAGTTTCGGTGTACAATTTCCAAAATTTTAATGCCGATTCAAGTTCAGCAATAGCCTTATTCTGGTAAATTTTTTCTTTTGTTTCACGGTACATTGCCAGTTGAGTGGAACCAGCGATTTTAAAAGCATAATATTTACCCAAATAGGCCATGGTCTTGATATCATGTAAGGTTACGGCAAGTTCTTTGTCTGTACCAGCATTCATCTTCTTAATAAGAGCTAACGCCTTATCGGAATGATTATGTAGCATTTGTGCTACTTCCAATGGGGTTTTTAAATCAGTGGTACCTCCGGCAATAGTCATCTTCACATAATCGGGAATGAATTGAAAACCTGATTTTAGATGAGGTGGTAAATTGATAAAACGATTTACATCATGAAAACCGGTTTCGTTTTGGGCAAATTCTTTTCGACTTTTGCACCCTTCGATGTACCATTGAAAGTCAAATTCGCCCCAATGAAAACCAGTTGTGACAGGATAGATCATAGAGGCCTCCTGCCAGGCTGTAAATAGTTTGTCTCCACTCACCTCAGTGAAACGGGAATCCAACATACCAATTATTCGGTCGTTCGACAAATCTGGATCATACCCCAACCTTCCCCACATCATCCAATGGTACCAATGTTTTACAATTTCAATTTGGCGGGGAGTTTCCGGTTCTTTCATGGTAAACTCGCGTCCCCAGATCCATTGATCGGAACCATAGTAATATCCACGTGATACTTCATAGGGAATATTTTTAATGAACTCACGCACAAAATCAGGAGCTCCCCAACGGAAATAGTAATCATCGTCATTTCTCAATGTCCAAAGCGTTTTCATACCTTCAATATCTTTTACATATTCCTCGTGGAAGGGTTGTTTCGTAGCGCTCATCACATGCGCCTGTGCATATTTAAAACTGAAAAGGAATTCAATATTCTTATTGTCGATCAACGGCTGAAATTTATTGGCTATCGATCTCGCTCCTGTCTGGTGCTGGCGATGGATAAACGTAAATTTTCGGTCCGGCATTTCGGCAGCAGCATCTAAAACTCCCCGGGCAAAAGTATCGAAGGCCCAATCTTCTTTCTCTTCTGAAGTCGATTTCGGCATATTTTCGCCGGTTGTCAAGCCAATTCCAGCCAAGTCAGGATAAGTTACAAACATTTGTTTTACACTTTTCCTGAAATAATCACGGGTGACCTTGTTGTCTATTTTATCGGTGATTCCATATTTGCCATCTGTTCCATTCACGAAAATATTCCAGGTAATAACGTAAAAATCAACATTCCGACTTTTGGCATACTTCATTACTTCCTGCCAAAACTTAATTTTTTCTTCAATTGTAATTCTCTTTACAATTTCCGGATTAGCCAAAATTTCAGGAGCATCAAACCCAACTCCGTTTCCGTTGTAGTTCTCTTTCCAGGCAACTGTTGAACGCTGAACATCATCGAGAGCCACATCAGGATAACCAGGGACTTTTACCATTGATGGGAACGGATGAAGGTTCCACAACGAAATATAATTGTAACGGTAACGGGCCAGATTATCGATGTATTCTTTCCAGAAATCGAAATTCCACATCTCGGCGATATTTTTCTGAGCGACATCAGACACATCCGTATAGCTTGGTGTTCTGACATCAAGTGGAATATTAAACTTGGTTCCCCGGAGCTCCATATAAGGGTTTTGGATGGTTTCTTTAACCCCATCCATTCCGCTAATTTTTATTTGCTCGGCCAGTTCCAGCCCTCCATACATGGCTCCGGCAGCATCTGTTCCGATTACTTGTATTTTTCCTTTTTTAACTAACAACTCAAAACCTTCGGCTTTTAAATTATTGGTATTAGGAGAAACACAGATTACAATATTAGCACTTATTGAATCAGATGTTTCCAAAACAATGCCTTTTTCCTTAAGCAGACTTCTCAGTTCACCAACTGCAAACTGAATCTGAGGAATATCGGATTCTGCATATATGCTTACTGTGTTATACTTTTTAGAACAAGCAGATATCAACATTAATGTGCTTATCAATACATGAAAAATTGCTTTAGTGTGACGAATTCGAATTTTCATAATTACAATAAGGTTTTTCTGTCCTCACCCACCCTTTTCTTCCCTAAAGGTAACCGCGTACAAGGCATCTCCTTTAGGAGAACGAGGGGTGAGCGTTGGAACATTATTTAATTAATTATATTCTTAAATAAACGACATTGATAATCCGGGTTAAAACCAGACACTATTGCACCGCATTAATAATCTCAACATTCCGTATTAAGCAGGCTGCATATTCGCCTGCTGTCCCTCTAATTCTAAAAGCGAAATATCCTCCTCCAAAGGCTTTTTCATCAACTGTTTCCAGTATTTTTTCACCATCTACAAATTATTAAAGTTGTGTATTCACATTCTTCTCTCTTCATTTAAGCTAAGAGCTTCTGTCAGTGCATTTCCATAGAAGGATATTGTATACGTTGTAACCATATCAAACCAATGCCTGTAAATTATTCCTGAGGGCCAGGAACGGCCAACAATTCCTCCTCTTGCAACTGCATCGTCACCAAAGTATTGGTGATCCATACACCACTCGAGAGCCTTCAATCCAGCATTGAGGTATGCACTATCTCTGGTAACTTTATACAATCTTATGAACAGGTAAGCCCACAATGCCGTACCCTTATCGGTAACACCGACTTCCTCAACAGGTCTTTCTAAGCGAACTGACCAGGATCCATCAGGCAATTGAGCCTTCAGAACATGTTCAGTTATTTTTTTTGCCTTTTCCAGATATTCTCTCTCAGGATCAGCCTCATGAGCTGCCAGCAATCCATCTACACAATACCCAAAGGATTTAGTGAAGTAGTTACATGATTGAGTCTTGCCTGTTTGTTTATAGAACATAGCATCCCAAAGACCATCCTCTCTTTCAAAAGCATTGAGTAACATCTCTATAAATCGCATCATAATATCTCTATGTTTTTTTTGCCCTGTCTCCCTATAGAGTGCAGCAAGTCCAACCATTCCCATTGAAGTTTCAAAAAACATATTGTTATCCCACTTCTCTTTCTTCAAATTAAAGGCTTGCGGAATCATCTTGTCCTTATGTTCACCCATAAGTTTGTCAATGGCTTCTGCAACTTTATCAGCCGCTTCAAGAAACAGCGGATTTTTTGTTGCCTTATATAGTGGCATCCAACCCCAACCTACTAAGTGAAGCGTATCTGCCCCAGTGGCTCTATTGTCAAAACCACAATCCCGGGTAGTACCTGGTTCGATGGTAGCCTTAATTAGACCAAACGCAGGATGTGCAGGATCAATAATTTGTTGCTTTAAACTGGCTAAGCCAATATTAACTGCCTCCTTAGTAAGTTCCTCGCTTTTTATTCCGGCATCCATTCCTTCAATCTCAGCAGCTTTTAACAGCATCCGAGCTGAAGGCCCCCAATTCCAGGGCCAATCGGAACGTAGCCTGGTTTTGGCAGCAAGGTCATAAAGCAAAAAATGTCCGCCAAATGTAGGACTATTTGGATTCGTATTTTTACATTTAAGAATGTATTTGGTAGCCCATGACAAAGAATCAATCATTCGTTGTCGATTCACGCCACTACCGTTTGAAATTTGAGGCAGTATGATATCTCGGGAAACTTCCGTTCCGGCAATAAGTTCCTTAGTGTTGGTATCAAGTACAGCTATTGACCCCTCCCAATCATCGCGTAGGGTTTCGAAATCGAAACTAACATTGGCGCTTTTAGCTGATACTTTTGAAGCGATGCAAAAACTCAGAATAGCATTTGTTTTCGGATCCAGCAGCATCGCATTTTCCCAATGTTCAACCCGATTGGCAGGAATGTGTATCGTCTTTACAATGGGTAGCATTTTCGGATAAAAATTACCATTGAAACAATATTCCCCAGGGCCATTAAAGTCAATTTCAATCACTGCTTCCATATCTTTTTTTACAAAAATATCTACAACAGGAAATCGAAGTTCTCGGTTAGCCAGTCTATCCATCTCCTCTTTCTCTTGCCATTCAGGATCGAAAACTTCTCCTGTTTGGGCTTTTTCAGTTTGTGGAGCATAGGGCGAGACATCGCTATATTCAAAAATGCTGTTATTAGCAGTACTGAATAGTCTGATTTCCACCTGAGATACCTTATCGGAAACAGGTAGATTTATCGATATGAATCGATCATTTCTTTTTAGCATGATTTTACTTGTCCCGGATTTTTTCTCAAACTGGCATGCGTTGAGTAGGGACATGCCAAAAGACATGCCAGCTGTTGCAGTGGCTGCTTTTGTTATAAAACTTCTTCTTGATTCAAGTTTTGTCATACTAATTTTCAAATTTCCCTGTGCATCTTTTACCGAAATAATGTGAAGGCGCGTCACCATGGATGCCACGCGAACATCGCCCGGTTAAATATACTTATTAATGAGGTATAGTACATTATAATCGGGATTATAATGCACCGTTTTGTTTGTTCGGTCAATAATAACAAGCGAGTTTTGTTTCCATTCCCAACCATTCTCGGTGGCTTCGTTTAAAATCATATCCCAATAACAAAAATTAGTACAGTTGGCATTGATATACTCACTTATCTCCCCTAATCTGCTTGTTGCCTCATCCACCGAATTTGCACCATGAAAACATTTTCCCTCGGTATGCATATATGTGTACCCCGGATGCTTAACCTGGGCATCAGAAATAAATCGAGAAATCACTTGCCCCAAGAGCCGTACGACATAAGGTAAAACCTGCATTTTCATTATTAAACAAATTGTCCATTAAGGTCTGTTGCTGTGTTTTGTTCAGGCTTAAAAGTGCTTCGCCACCAATTTCGTTAAAAGCCCCGCCAATTCCTTCCAGAGTTTGATAGGTAACTTCAGGTATTACTTCTATATCGTGGCCCCAGCTAATCTCACCAGAATAGTCTTTAAACATATATTCTTTAACCGGTCTGGCTTTGGCAGAATCTAAACTGGCATAATAAATATGTATGGGTAGCTTTTCCTGAGCATATGCACAAAAGGCATATGTCAGGCAAATTGCAGCGACCACAATGTTTCTTGTTATTTTCATTTCTTTTTGTTTAGTTCGATAATGTGCAATTCACCTGCATCAAATTGCTGTTCTGTTTTACCCTTGGTAATGCGCACTGGCACCTCGTTATGCAGCATTAATTGACCATTCTTTTGTTCCAAAACAACGTTACCTTTTTCGGTGGTTGAAATAGTGTAGCCCTTGGCCATTAGCTGCGTTCCATTGCCCATAAACAGCACAAAATCACCACTTTTTTCATTTCCAACCAAAGCATAAGTAGCATCGGATGACATGTTGCTATAGCTTGCTGTTTTACCTCCTTGCGATGAGAACACAAAATCTTCGCGCCCCGATTTATGCTTTATATGTAACCCTGCAAATTCCCTATTTCCATTTTCATCGTCGAAACCTTGTATTGATGAAATGCTTTTGCCCTGGGCCGATGTGAATGGCTCATACACCGAAATAAAAGGATGTTCCCAGGCTTCACCATGTTGACGGGCAGCAAAAGTTAAATAGGGTTCTTTGTCAACATCGTATGGGATGCCACTGCCACCACGAAATGCTTTGTTTGATGGTGATTTTATCGAGAATACTTCACGACCTTCGGTTCCTTTCATCCATAGGTTCATAAACACATCATCCTCTCCATCAGGCATGTCAATTTTCCATTCTGCCTGGTAATCGTCATCTGTTCGAAGCGATTTTTTATCCCACATGTAATCAAGGGCATAAAGATGTCCGCCGGCAAAAGCCATCTCTTCACTCGGCTCCAAAGCTAAAGGATTTCCCTTCGCATCGCTTATCTGCATGCTTTGCCCTAAGTTATGGTAGTAATAATCGTGAAATTTATCTCCCTTGCGTTGTTTCCTGGAGCGAAAAACATCCACGTAATAGCCGGTCGTTTCTCCCGTTTTTACAATGCTAACCATTCGGCTTTGGTCACTGCAACTTTCAGGTTCCAAAAAGTAAACATCAGAATAAGTAATTTCTTGATAAAATCCTTGCTTTTGCTCTGACTTTGGGTATTGCCCCATTAAATCAAACGCATGGTTACTCAGCATCTCTGTATATGAAGAGGTCCCATCCACCATCACTGTATTGTGTGCCGGAAACTGTGAATAATATTCGAGATAAATGGGTTCAAGATAGTTGGATCCTTTACCAGGATCGGCTCCCTGCACAAAGCCTTTCCCGTACAATTCCATGTTAATACCGTTGGCATGCATGTGGTTGCCGAGCGATGCGTTTAACGAAACCATCATACCGTTTATGCCCTGCCCCATACGTTGTACATGCCAGCTCACATTGGGTGCATAAAAGGTTTGGGTAATGTAATCTTTCATTTCTCCCTTTTCATACTTTGGATTCAGTTCAAGAGGTTTACTTTCGAAAAAAGAAGAAATATTCCCTCTTGCCCTTCCCCCCGGCGATGACCGCTCTGAGTTACGGTTAAAAAGGAGATATAGAGCAGTGAATTCCTCCTCCAACGCTTCATTGTCATTCTTCTGAGCGATACGAATCATATCACTCATAGCCTCAGTACTCAATTGATCATAATAGCTGTCTCCAAAAGCCACTATTTGCCCATTTGGAAACAAATATTGCGGCAACATATTTACCGCTTTATTCATAACCGGTGTGTAAGGCAAAATATTATAATCGAAGGTATTGTCGAAATCCATTATGAAGCTCATAAGACTACTTGTCACACCTAAAGAATAGCTGGGACATTCGTTCCAAACTCCGTTGTTTTCGTCAAAACCGTATTCGAGAAACTTGGTTAGCGACCATTGTCGGGCAGAGGTAACATTCAAAATATAATCAATATAGTATTCACGACCTTTTTGGTCTTCATAGTTTTTATTGTCCTGCAGAACCATGGCTGCTTTCAAAATAATGTTCGCCTGGTGGAGGTTCCAGTTGTTTTGTGGCACGCCGTTTTTGATGATCTGGTCAGTCCATCTTTTAATGGTTTTATCATACATCGCAATTTTGTCATGATTGTTTGCCTCTATGTACTGATGTAAGAAATCGTAGAGTATAGCTATTTCTCGTAGAGTTCCTTCGTGTATCACTTGAAAGTTAGTGAAACCGACAAGTGTTTGAATATGGCCATTGAGTAAATCGATCGGTTCACCTCGATATGACATTCCCGTCATGTAGGTGTCGAAAACATCGAAGGAAAATTTGGCAAAACGCTCATCCTTTTCGAGCCAATAAAGGAATGCTGCATCTCGTGCCAAACCTATTATTTCCTCGTTAATGGAAACAATTATACTACCTGTCTTAGATTGTTCTGCCCACTCAAAAGGCTCACCTTCCTTGGTTCGATTTGGTAGATACAAACCACGTGGATCGTCCATGTAGGGCAAAATATCTTCCAAATCGGGTTTTCCGTAAGGAGTAGCAGAATTGCGCGATCCTGAAAATCGAACAGTGGGAACCGGAGCTTCACCGTCTGCATGAGAATAATCTACCCCATTGACGTAAACATTAGTAGCTTTCGTCTTCCAATACATTTGCAGGCGCGAAACCATCCATTCGGGGTCTTTTACATGCTTTTCCACGTATCCATCAATTCGCTTATGGATACCTGAAAGTACATCTTTTGCCCAGGCTTCCTGGTGAATGGTTTGTTCCAGATTATGTTTTTCGCTCTCGGTAATGTACAAGCGCGGATAGCCTTGTTTCAGATTAGTTGGTAGAGGGATTTTGTTGGCATCCTGTGCAATTAAACAATCTGCCAGGAAGATGAAAATTATGATTATTACGAATTTCTGTTTCATGATACTAATTTTTTATTTGTATTCATTTATCAAACTTGTCTTCTAATTGAATCTTTCCCCATACCCATTCTCAAAAGGGTAAGGACAATCCAGGCGTTTGATTGAAAAATTGCGTTCATGGTTGGCATCTATTTACATGAGGTATTACTTTAATTATCTGTCGGCTGAATATCATCTTCTGCAATGGCAATATCATTTTCAACATCAACGATATGTTTTCTCCATGAGAAATCTTTATCAAACTGATGTGGCATTGTTACAACATTATACTTTTCTGCCAATTCAACCATACTGTCCCAATACACCCGACCCTTAGCAAGGTTTTCAACAGCCGTTATTTGTCCTGCAAAATCTTTTCCATTTCTAAAACTTTCAAGGGCAACTCCCGCCCTGATTTTTGAAGAAAAATAGAGCCCGTAATTGGCCCAGAATTCAATATCTGTAAGCTCTATTTCCAATTCATTTGAAACCTCACCTTTCCGAAGCTCATTCAATAATTCGAGTAAATGCAAAGATTCTGTTTCTGTTTCATCTGCCAATTGAAGTGGAGTAATTTGAGTTTTTTCATTGTATTTCCCTGCAATAAAATCAGGGATATTTACAAACGAGGAATCCAAAACCGGATGGTTGATAAAATTATTTATATCAATAAATTTCCCGTTGTTAGTTGTAAATCCCTCTGAATAAATGGTTCCATCCCAGGTGCCACCATGAAAAGAAGCAAATCTATTGGGATTCTTCGATGCAAATTTCCATGCCTCCATTAGTTTTTCACCATCCTTCAAATTAAATTTATAGGCAAGGGCTTTTGCAAAATAAGTATCTGGGGTTGAACGATTATATAGTAAATTTCCCCAGACTTTGTAAAAGAGCCACTGCCTTTCAAAAGCATAATCCCAGGTTCGGGACTCTTCTTTTGTGAAAAAATCTTTGGCCGGAATATAGGTTTCCGAGCCAATAATACAACCTCCGACATACTTTTGGCTGTTTAAGTCCAAAAAACTTCGGATAAAATCGGGATTTGCCCATCGCATCACAAAAAAATCCTCGTTTCTCATGGTCCAAACTGCTTTGTATTAATCAGAGTACGGCTCCCAATAGGTATCGGTTAACATTCCTCCGTGCACAATCGATAATTTTGGGGAAGAATGTGCATGCGACCAATTGAATTTAAACTCAATCCAAACATCATCATCCATTCCCATATTCTCCACGGTTTCTCTGGTCAGTTTTTCAGTTGATACGCTTACAGTACCATGGTTTTCCTTTCCGGCGGACAAAGGTGCACGGTAAATCAGCCTCACTTTTCTGTCAGCAGCTTTTATCCCTGCGATAATCGTACGATCTGCCCAATCTCTTCTTTCTTCTGAAGTCATGCCTCCCATACGTTCTCCCAGGGTAATTCCAATGCCGGTAAGATCTTCATATTTATTAATGGTCATGGTCACTACTTCCCGCATATAATTTTCAACATCCTGGTTGGTTTCTCCATCCCCAATAAACGTGCTTCCACCCTCCGATGAATAACCGGCAATTCCATATTCTTTTGAAAAAGCTTCTGGTAAAAAAATATTCCAGTTTACAATATATGTATCAATGCCTCTGTCCTTTGCCATTTTAAACAGGCTCTTCCAAAATGCCTCCCAATTTACCATCTCTTCATCGGTAAAAGGAGACGCTTTTGGATAGGACTTTGATTTTACCATGTACATATACGGATGCATGTTCCAAAGCGTAAGCGTATTAAACTTATTCTCAACCATCATATCGAGAAATTTCTCCCAGTATTTAAGGTCTTTGCAAGTCTCTGTATGTAGACTGAGGTGTTCCCCGCTTCGATAGGAATACCAGGGAAGATTGAATTTAATTGCACGGAAGTCGTGATGCGCAGTTATTGATTTATCCTGAATGACGTTCCACTTTGTGTTGTTTGACAATTGTTCCGATAAATCAAGCAAACCATATAATAATCCCCGTTTGCTTTCTGAGGAAAGAGTCAGACCTCCATTTGATTTTACTATTGAGAATCCGTCATTTTTTTCTCTATCATTGTCTTTTTGCTGTTGAATCTCAAGCAGGATATTCGCACCTTTTCTGTCATTTGAAAGAAGCACTTTTCCTCCATCTAATTGCACCTGATTTTCAAGTTTTTCTAATCCGTAACTCAATTCACTCAGAATATCTTGCTCTGCATAAATCGTTATATCCAAAGCTTTCTGTTTACATCCCAAAAAGGTAGTAAAAAGTAAAATGGTAATTAGTTGTTTCATTATATTTATAATTTATGCTATCACTAGATTTTAACATCTTATGGCCAATGTTTTACGTCAGTATATATGTCATTACCTTTTTTGAAAGTGCTGTTTTCCATTTTTACATCACACTTTAATAATCCCATATCTATCTTCTTAAAATCAAGAATCCAACTCCGGTTCAATTGCTACTTTAGAAAGCGGATACGTATTTATCTGGGCGAATGTTGCGTATGTTATCCAAAGTAAAATGAAAGTACTTACATTGAACTTGAGCAATTGGCACATAATTTCATTTTTTTATAAATTTCTCCATCGGAACAATTTCGTCAAATTCCTTAATTTCAATATTGCGATAATATTTTTCGGCTGTCTCTGATTGAAAGTCAATCATCCCTTCGCTATGCGAAAGATTAGTTCCCATATTTACAATTACCCCATTCAATTTATGGATAGTATATTTATCACCCATAACAATTATTTCGCACTTGTTCCACTTGTTATTGAGGGCGTTGTATTTCCGGTTCGTGTAAAACAGGCCATGCGTTGCATTTTCACCAGTATTCAGATCGTATTCATCTGGAAAATCATCGTTAAAAACAAGCACCATACCATCCTCAATGGCATATACTTTTTTAGCCAACTCTTCATCACCATTTTTTAATTTAAATCTACCAGCCATCCCAGTTTTCACCGTTAAAAAGTTTTACAAAACCTTTATTTTCCGGCTTTGTTTTCTGCGCACTTGAAATTGTTGAAAATGATAAACTCATTAAAACAATTGTCGCAAGAATTACTGTATATAGAAAATTACTTCGATTAGTTTTCATAAGTCATCGCTTAATTAGTTTTAGCTATTCGTGGTCCTGCCTGACCAAGAGGAAACGGCTTAAAGCCAATTTGCATTGCAGGACTATTCTCAGGCATGCGAAAATCGCCATTGGCCGGATCTATAAATCCAGGGTCAGCAATAAGCGAATGTTGATCGTTTCCTTGCGATTGCCATTCCTCCCAGCTTAAAACAGGCTCGTTTGGCTCATAAATACGACTGGGAAAGCGATCCTGCGCTCCAAGTACTTTACCGGCAGTTGACCAGACTAAGTTGCTATCGGACTTGAAAGCCCCAATCTGCTTGACTTTATATTCATAACCTCCGGCATAAATCGGAGTATCGTCACTAAGCAGAATATTATTCGTGAGGATAAATCCAGCGTGTTCCTGGATGCGTGCCATCATTACCACACTGGCATCAGCAAACGCGAAAATATTATTTCGAATAATGTTGCCCTTGCCATAATGCTGGTTAAAACATGCGTGCCGACAACGATAAGCAAGGTTATTTTCGATCAGGATATTCCGGGTGCCTTCGTCACAATAAATCGCCCAACCGCCGTATTTACCAGCCCAAATATCGTGAAATACATTATGACTAATGACAGTACCAGTCTGGTCTCCGAGGGTATATATACCTCCTAAATCGCTAAGCACTGATCCATCCCCATTGGTAAGTTTTCCGATGTGGTGAATATGGTTGTATTCAAAGATATTGCCGGTGGCCAGCGCAGGGCCGTATCCCCACGTCCATCCACTGGAGATGGCTGAATAGTAGAAATCGAATATTTCGTTGTGATGCACTTGATTGTTTGGGCTTTGCCCAATCCAAATGCCAACGGCGCAATGGAAGTAACGCCCCCCATCGTAAATTCGGCAGTCTGTAATTTCGTTGTTACTACATGCATCAGACGGATTTTCCAGCACAGAAGGAAAATCCTCCTCTGTAAATTCGTATTTATTTTCTTTGGAGCGGGGTCTGTTTTTTGGGCCGATTAAAAATCCACCGGCACCCAAATCATGTATATCACAATTCAATACCTTATTATTAGAGCATCCCAACCCAATCTCTAAACCATAGTTTCCAATAGCTGTAATTTCACAATCTTCAAAAAGGCAATCTATTGCTCCTTTCAAATACAGGGCGCCTTCCATCTGAATATCGGCCTGACCATAGCCGGAGGGTTCAGTAGAATCTCTTGGCAAAATCCAGGTGGTATGGCTGAAGGTCAAATTTTTAAACTGAATATTTTCAACAAATTGGTCGTTCCTTGCATCACCTTCCATGCGGAGCACATTTACGAGTGAAGGAATTGTTGCCACGACTTTTGACTCCCCTTCAAGAGGAAAATAGTAGAGCTTGTCTGCCTGTCGATCTAGGTACCATTCGCCGGGTTGGTCAAGCATTGCACGACCTCCTTCCAGATAATAATCGTCATCGTCTTCAATTGCACGACCTCCCATTTTCGTAGAAATAATCCTTTTGTTTTGGCGGTCAATCTGGTCGATAGGCATATGATACTCCAACCATTTATTAAACACGACGGCTACCCCATCCTCAGTGCCTTCTAAATAATGCTCGTCAGTTGTATTATAGAAGAAATCAAACGATTTGGTACGCGTTATCTCTTTAGTGTCTGCCCCTTGGCCCATTGGCACCTTTAAATAACCACTATTGGGTGTGCGTGCCTGAATCGCGCGATGACCGTTTACCCATAATTGTTCAAAAGGAGTAAATCCATCAGCCAGTAACGGCAGGTTGGAAACCAATAAACTGTGCCCGTTTAACTCGGATTTTGTCCAATTTACTACTTCTTTTCCCCCGCTTATTATTACTTTCTCTTCATTGTATGCTCGGTAAGTAACCGGACATTCACTGGTCCCGGAATCTTCAGTTTTCATAACGAAAGGCTCAGAAAGTTTGTAAGTGCCACCATGTAAATAAACCGTGACTGGTAATTTCAAGTCACCTTCTGATTTGAGTTTTCTGATGGCATCACGAGCTTTTTGAAGTGTGGCAAATGGGGTTTTTACACTTGTTCCATCCTGCAAATCATTGCCCTCCGGTGAAATATAGAATGCTATTTCCGATGCTTGTTTGTTCATTATTGATTTGCACGATGGCATAACAAGCACTAATATAATTAAACAAATAATCTTTACGGTTTTCATTGGATGTTTGGTTTTATATGTGGAAAATAAAAAAATTAGAGAATAACTTAAGAAATTAATCTTCGATATTATTTTGAGTTGTTTTTAGCAATTCGTTGTAATGAAGCAACCATTCAAAATTTCCTGATTTATGAGCCAATAAATCGTCAATGACCAAAATGACATCGTCCACCCAAATAAAATAACGGTATATTGCTAATAAAATACTCTTTTCATATATCCTTTTATATTAATCTCTACCAAAAATAATAAGTTATTTATCTTTTTGATTCCAAAGCCGATAAGGATCACCATAATACTTCATTTGTTCAAGCAATAACGTTTCCATCTCTTTTAGTTTATCGGCATATTTCGGATTGCCAGCCAGGTTTGTTTCCATTTCGCCTGACTTATGGTGTTCCGGTAAATATTCATTGGGATTTTCAGCAAGATTAAAGAGTTGAGTTTCCCTGATAGCTCCATTCATTACGTCATACTTTATTAATTTCCAATCCCCCATTTTTACACAACGGATGCCTGGTTTGGTTCCTCCGCAATAAACCCCGTACATCACATCCCGGACAGTATTCTTTTCACCTGTTAAAACTGGCTTAAAACTTATTCCATCTACCGTACCGGGGATCTTAATTCCGGCTAAATCACATACTGTCGGCAGAATATCCGAGAGATATATGTTTCCCTCAACACGCTTACCCGCTTTTATACCCGGACCTTTGACAATAAAGGGTACACGCCATGTATGTTCATATAAATTTTGTTTCCCCATTAGTCCATGTCGCCCGATAGCTATTCCATGATCGGCAGTGTAAATAATATAAGTATTTTCCAGCTCTCCCATTTCTTCTAATTTTTTCAAGACTTTTCCCAGTTGAATGTCAATATTTTCGACACAGGCATATTCGCGTCCCAGCTCATTACGGATGGTTTGTTCATCTCTTTTTTTCCAAACACCACTCACACGCTCTTCATCTCTAAGTTTCGGATGGCCATGAAAAAACGGGTGTGCAGGAAGGTAATTATCCTGCAATGGCGGTTGCTTTGAATTAGCAGGTGGAAGGCTGCTTGTGTCTGTATGGTTCACTGCTCCATATTTTGCCAGAAGCTCTGGAGTACCATCACGGGTGTCATGCGGATGAGAAAAGCCGAAGTAGATAAAAAACGGTTCCTTTTCATGCTTAATCTCCCTGTCATTCAGATAATTTAAAACCTGCTGAGCATGCCATGCACTGCCACTTTCTTCTGTTCCGCCTCGTTTGGTTGCATCATGTACCACGGTAAATTGTTTGTTCGCAGCGGCATAGGAATTACCAACTTTGCAGGTACGCATAGTATTGTATCCGGCCCTGTTAAAAACAGCTCCTATGGTCTGTTGTTCTAAATTTTCAGGACAATTCGGATTTTGAAAGTCCTCACCTTGAGAAGGTATATGCCAAAGATAACGTCCAGTCATAATCATGTGACGCGATGGTGTGCTAACAGCGCCAACCATAGCTCCCATGTGACGTGCACTTTCGAATACCATTCCTTCGCTTGCAAGTCTATCTATGTTTGGCGTTTCCAGAGGGGATTTTTGATCATAAATTTTTAAATCGAATGGAGATTGGTCATCTACCAGTACAAACAAAAAGTTCGGCTGTTTTTGACCTTTAACCCGATTTTGAGTGCAGCCTGAATTTAAAAGTAAAACCAGCGATGCTACTGTGAATGTAATTTTTTTCATCTTTAATTTCTTTAATTTTATTTAGTCACTTAAATCTGGGTTTGTTTTCTTAAGCCATATAACTTACATAACTGTACCATACTTTAAGTAAAAATCACTACTTCTATTCCTCCGGAAACCCCACTGGCAATGGTGGAATAACAATCGCTCCATCAGGATCTGGTTTTCTGTTGGAGCTGGTATTCTCATCTCCATACCAGTATACCCCGACACCATAGCCCATATTGCAATCTGTCCAGCTCCATACTTCCATATCAAGCTGAAGTGAAGTGCCAAATGGAATAACATCAAGTGAACGTATACGGGTTTCTGTGCTATAACCCCGGCTATTCTTTTCATTGTCCGACTTACGGTTCAGTTTATTATAAATGAAAGAACGTGGTTGCGCATGAAAAGGATGATCGTAAAAATCTGTACTTATCCCGCCCCATGAATAACCGTAATAATCTTCTGTTCCCGTACCAAAAATTGAAGGAAAATCTTCTCCATCAATCCATATTTTCTCATCACCTTCGCCCCACCATTTATTTACCGGATTCATGACTGTTAGTGCATCGCCTACATAAACACCACGTCCTTTTAAAGTAACATAGTTCCAGTCGGAATAGGGACGGGTCGGAAGGGGATGTTGGCCGCGCCAGGCAGCATTGAAATACATGGAACGATCATCCCATTTCCAATCGCCAACAATAGCGTCGAGTTGAATATCTACTGGCTTATCACTCAAATTTTCAAGTGATATTTTACCAGACTTCTTATAGGGCATCATCCAGCGACATGACATGGTACCATCCTCACCAACTGTCCGAGACCAATCTTGAAAAGGATTAAGTCCAATACCCGTTCCAAAGAAGTCACCCACCGGGCACCAGACAGTTTGCATGCCATCGAATTCAATTTTGAGTATAATATGACGAGTAACGTCTGGATTCTGATAATTACCTAATTTAATCATAAGTGATCTTAAGGCCGCATTCCCTTTGGGAAGAGAGATCGATTTTTCTTCATGTGCTGCAAGTTGAGATACAAAGGAAACATCCTTTCCTTTCTTTGTATTCTGTGGATAAAGCAGTGTCTTCCCGATTCGCTCAATTAAAGGCATTGCGGAATTAAAATCTTCCATGGTGAATGTTTTTACCGGTGTCCCCTCAGGATATTCCCGATAGGTAAACTGGAAAAAAAATGGTTGTTTGGAAACAGTGACCTTACAGCTTTTAGCGTACGTGACAGGAAAGAACGATACAGCTGAACGCAATGACTTGTGCCCAAATGGAAAGGGAATAAGTCCGGTTCCATTAAAAAGGCCTAACATATTACCTTCAAGTACAGGTTCCTTATTACCATCAAGATAAATCCGGATTTGAATATCAGTATCCGGATTACCAGCGCTAAAGAAAGGCGTCCATGTTCGTACAATCGCTCCCGCACCTTTGTGCTCCATTAAAACCCACTCTTTTTGTCCGTCATTCTCTTCTATGCGAACAAAATTCTGGTCGGTTTCATTGCTGTTGTAATCTTTATTCATAAACCAGCCCAGTGTATCTTCAGGAGTTGTTGAAGCTCTATTGTAACTACTTTGTTGTTTCAACCGGAAATCGGGATGCGGAAAACGCGCCACAGCATCCCGGTCAATTATTTCTTTCAATAACGATTCAATAGTAATGAGACTCCCATTTTGAGCTGAAGATAAGCCTGCACTGGCTAATGCCAGAAAGCATAATGAGAGTTTTATAAGAAATATCTTCATCTTTTTCAACTTATTTCACAAAAACTTTAATGTTTCTGTATTGTGCTGAGCGGGTATACATGTGCCTCAAACCAATCCGGCCCTCTTTAGGAGATTGTCCCTCTTTAAGCTCCCATGAGAAGAGTTTCTCAACACCTTCTCCTTTAACTTGAAAAAAGAGTTTTGAAATGGTTTTGATCATCGTTATTTTATAGGTCACATCCGGAAGAAATAATCCGGTCTTAAAAAAAGCAGGAGGGATTTCGGTCTCATCAAACGTTCTGTCATTCGTAATCGGATATTTCCTAACCCTTATATAGTCATCTGCAGGATCGTTGTTTACCATGGGAAAAGCGGCAAAACTTATGTGAAGTGGGTTCATGTAATTGTAATAGATACTCATGGTGGGTATTTCCCTTAGTTCATCCCATTTCGAAATATCCTTATCGTAAGGGGCAGTACCAATGCCGGCAGCCTGAATATACAGGATGTTTACATTTACAAGCTGGCTATCAGTTCTGGTATAATTGAATTCCATTTTTATATCGTCCTTAAACGATTTCTTTGTCCATAATACGGCATGATGTGCATCATCTCTGTTAACCGGGCCTGCAATGAAATTCATACCCTTTTCGCTATTTTCAACCTTAGCGAGTTTACCATCCATAAACCAATTGTCCTGCCAGTTTTCGGTGCAAGGATCAGACAATTGAAGGTTCCACGCTTTTGAAGCATTCAATTGGTCAAACTCTGTCTGATCTTTTTCCTGAGCTTGACAACTTAACGAAATCACAAGGATTGCCAACAGGATAAATTTGATATAGTGTGCCATCCGCTTTTCTTTTATCAGTAAAACAATTTTTTAATTTAATTATCCGAAAAGTCAATCTGTTCCCAATCGAAACCAATTGAATCATTTACCTGAATTTTACCCGGTGTACTTCGGCCATCACGGATATACTTCGATAATAAAGCCTTTAGTTCGATTACTTTCTCCGTATTTTTTGCCTGTAAATTGGTGGTTTCTCCAGGATCGTTCCGTATATCATACAATTGAATTTTAGGCAATGAATCTAAGGCTGCCGTATCTTCAGGCAAAGGATAGCTCCAACCTCCTGACCCTCCGCACATAATCAGTTTCCAATCCCCTTTCCGGATAGCAAAATTCCCGTTAATGGAATGATGTACCGTTGCTTCCCTGAATGAGCCTTGGAGTTCCTTATTTTCGAACAAGGGCATCAAACTGTAGCTGTCTTCACCTTCATTATCCAATAATTTATACCCAACGATGTCGGCACAGGTTGCCATAAAATCAGTAGTACATATTGTTTCGTCCGATACCAAACGCTTTTTTATTATCGGAGGCCATTTAGCAATGAGCGGAACCCGGTGGCCACCTTCAAAAATATCGGCTTTTGTGCCCCGATATATAGCGCTGGGGTTGTGACCCTTTGAAAGTAGCTGCTTGAAATCGGCTTTTGGCGAACAACCATTGTCACTGGTAAAAATAATCAGCGTATTCTCTTCAATGCCTGATTCTTTTACCTGATCCAACAATTGTCCGACACAAGCGTCAACCATCATTACAAAATCAGGATATGGATTATCCAAACCGCTTTTCCCCTGAAAGTCTTTGGTGGGCAAAATAGGCGTGTGGGGCGATGGCAATGCCAAATACAGAAAAAACGGTTGATCGCCATTTGCTTTCTCTCCGATATACTTTATTGCTCGCCGAACAAAATTAGGCGTAACATCCTCATGCACAAAATCGTCGGCGGTCAAGCCTCTCCGCCACATCTTTTGGCCTTTATTCTGGGTGTATTTTGTAGGGATCATGGTTGGCATTCCGTTTTCGACATAGACATAAGGCGCCATATCCAGAGAGCCGCAGTGCCCATAAGCATAATCAAATCCCAAATCGTTGGGGCCATTTGTAATTGGTTTCGAGAAATCAATCGTTGAGGAATCTTTCATGGCCCAATCCCATCCCAAATGCCATTTTCCGATATAAGCCGTTGTGTACCCCTGTTTCTGCAACATCGACGCTACAGTAATCCGGGTGGTTGGGATTAATGCTTTTGATTCGCCCATTAATACACCCTGTTTAAGATGGCTTCTCCAATTATACCTTCCGGTTAATATACTATACCGGGTTGGCGTGCTTACCGCTGATGAAGTATGTGCGTCGGTAAACCGAATTCCTTCGGACGCCAACTTGTCGATGTTTGATGTCTTAATTTTGCCGTTATTGTTGAAAACGGATACATCTCCATAACCCAAATCATCAGCCAATACATAAATAATATTTGGCAATTTCGGTTTTTGACTTTCTGTATTGCAACCAGAAAAAGAAAACAGAGCGCTATAAAGCATAACTCCATAGCCTGCAGTGATGTTTTTTTCAAATTTCATACGAAAATAATTTGTTTTTTAAGTTTCAATTGCACCTCCCTCAAATTGACCGGGTTCAATGAACCTGCGACAGGTTTAAATATTATCTTATATTCGCCCGGTTTTTAATATCAAATGTCTTCATTATGTTGGTGTTAAAATTATATACTTATGTTTTATGGTTTAACTATCTATTGTTATGTTTTTTCCCATTAATTCAAGAATCTGAACATCTTTGACTTTCATAGGTATTCTTTTCCCCTCATGAAAAAGTTCCCTTGAATTGGTTGCTTTTAATGGAGAAGATAACTGTAGCGCAGATAAAGCTCCTATACCAATTAAATATTTTCGTCTTTCCATCGTTGATTTTTTAGGATTTAAAAGAAAAATAGTAACAAAAATTAAATGAACGACACTAATTAATCTGTTCAATTAAGACCAAACTCCAGGGTGTAATGGTATGTTTATAGCTTAAGTTCCCTTTATCATCAGCTACAATAATCTCCGTTTTCAAACTATTTGCCACATCTTTCATTACTTTTATTTGCTCACGTGTCGGAGGTTCAGGCTTGCCCATTGCGTCCCAGTAATTATAAATATTACCATGATCCTTGTCTAATATTTCAATCTTAAAAATGGCTCCGGGTTTTAGTCCTGAAAGAGAAAAATCGAGCGCTTTAGATGAGCCGTTTTCAAGCTTTTTAGTGCCGGCAGGGACAGCGCTCATATATTCTTCAGGATAATTATATGCCAATGCCACAATTTTTCCATCGGCTGATTTTCTACTTACAAAAAGGTAATCGTTCTTGTACAGTTTTTCGTCACCTAATTGGTGCAACATCCGGTAAGCATGATAAGATGGCTTAACAAGTCCCTGAAAATTAATCATTCCAAATCCACCATGAAAAATACTTGAGGCGCCGCCTTTTTCTTCGAAAATATCGGTAAAAGTCCAATATGACAATGAATTTACCATTCCAATACAATCGAGATTGGTTTTTACAATAAATGTTGCCGGAGGCAAAAAGTCATGCATGGCATCCCTGCTGCTGGGGCTTGTACTCCATTCGGTCAGGTGCATTTCGGCATTGGGGAAAGCGCTATTTGCCACCTCCTTTTTCAGCCATTCAAGATCGAGTTTGGTCGATTGCGCATAACGGGTAAGACCTCTTCCTTTACCGCTTTTTGGATCCAATGCATAATCGGTAGGATAAGGATGACAACTGACAAAATCGACTGGCAAGTTTTCTTTTTTACAATATTCCAGAAAGGCCTCAATCCATACACCATGCCATTTTAAGCTATTAATATTATCGGTCGTAAAAGCTTCTTCAGAGACTTTATCATTTTGAACCTCACCATCAAAACGAGTATCAGGAACAAAATTACTGGTTGCCGGGCCTCCTATTCTTAACCGTTTATCCACGGATTTAACAGCAATTGCTGATTGTTTATATAACTCAAAATACTGAGATTTTTTCCCATCCCAAAACCCACGCGTAAGATTAGGTTCATTCCAAACCTCAAAATACCATGTAAGTACTTCATCTATCCCATAGCGATCGACACAATGTTGAGTAAAAGCCTGAACTAAATCATGCCATTGGCCAAATTTTGCGTTATCAGGAGTAATATTGGCCTTCCACCAAAACTGTGTTTTTGAATTCGTTGCTGCGATACTGGCTGGGAAAAAAGCAAGTTCAACAAAAGGACGAACTTTTAATTCCAACATTCTGTCAAACAAGTCGTCGATGTATTGCCAGTTGTAAATAGTTTTGCCATTCTGTTCGAGAACCGGAAACATGTCTTCATGAAAAAGTCCGTGAAAACGCACATATTCAAAACCGCAATTCTTCTGCACTTGTTTTAGTTGTTCAAGCCAACCCGCTCTCAACCCTTCGTTAGCCCGGCCTGCTCCCACACATTCGCTCCAGAAGTGGTCGAATTTTTCACCTTTAGAATTTACATTAACTGTAATTTTTTCTTGAGCTTTTGTTTCCACCGTGCACATGAAAATTTCATGAACAATGATAGCGAATATTACTACGATCTGTTTCATACTTATTTTTAATTTTATATGAGTGTCGGGAATGATAAATAAATGATTATATTATAGGAAAATATTTGCCATGAATCTAATCAAATTTATTGAGTCATTTCCGGATGAATCCTCATGCAGGATCAAATTTAAG
>Ga0114918_10000769_pt1 | contig 28257 bp, 23 predicted proteins | sample LantaG_FD_87015 | JGI IMG/M metagenome (GOLD analysis project Ga0114918, IMG submission 87015) | Deep subsurface microbial communities from Baltic Sea to uncover new lineages of life (NeLLi) - Landsort_02402 metaG | ecosystem: Environmental > Aquatic > Marine > Oceanic > Sediment | place...
CTCCTGAAAAAGGTCGTCAGCTTGTTCTCGACTTCTGCTCATTCGCGTCAAATATCTGAGCACACTACCCCCGTATCGGCGCACAAGCTCGGCGAACGCCGTCGGATCGCCCCGACAATGGGCGTTTATTAGGCTCTCATCTGTGCTCTGCATTGAGGCAATCTACTCCATCTACCAATAGAGACGCCGCTCACGACCCCGCGGTTGACAAAGAAAAAAAAATTTCCCAAAAATCTTATGTCATCCGCAAAAAGGGCGTTCTTCGCTTGGTTATTAAGACACGATTCCCAGTCCAGGGTTCCGAGTTTGCTCGCTTCTTGAGTACTGATTGTCTCCTGCCAAAATATATGCCGTCAAGTATAATCTTGCCTTGGGCCTTACGGCAGCCGGGTGAACTGCAATCCGCAATGAGAGTGCAGGGACTCGAACCCTGGACCTACGGCTTAAAAGGCCGTTGCTCTACCAACTGAGCTACACTCCCGAAATCAATCTTAAAATTATAACCGCAAATAAGGCTTACGTATAAAACAAATTTCGCCAAAAAACGCTTTTCAGCGCAAATTTCTGCGTCTCGTGCGCCGAAACAATTTTGCACGAAAGCCAAGGGCGGATTACCGCAAGAGAACAAACGGGAAACAGCACCGTTGACACCTTTGCTGTTAAGGGATAGCATATTGTCCTTACAAACTACATGGAGTGCCGGAAAATGGTTGATGTGACCTTGATTACGGGCGATGGAATCGGCCCGGAAATTGCGGAAGCTACACGCAGATGTATCGATGCGACAGGGGCTGGAATCAACTGGGCGGTAGCGGAGGCGGGCGCTGATGTAATGGAGCGGCTCGGAACACCTCTGCCTGATGCCACTATGGAATCAGTCAGGAGAAATGGTGTCGCCCTGAAAGCGCCCATAACTACGCCGGTCGGAAAGGGCTTTAGAAGTATAAACGTGCATCTGCGTCAGACGCTTGATTTGTATGCCTGTCTGAGACCCTGCAAAAGTTATGAAGGCGTGCGCAGCAGATACTCCGATATCAACCTCGTCGTCGTCCGCGAAAACACCGAAGACCTCTACGCGGGCATTGAATTTCAAAAGGGCAAAGACGATACCACTGAAATTATCAACTGGATAAATAAACGAAGCAGCCGAAAGATTAGAGAGGATTCCGGAATAAGCATAAAGCCAATCTCGGTCAAGGCCACGGAACGTATAGTGCGTTTCGCGTTTGAATACGCCAGAAAAAGGGGCCGTAAAAAAGTGACCTCCGTTCACAAAGCCAATATTATGAAGTTCTCAGACGGGTTGTGGCTCGAAGTCAGCCGGCAAGTTGCAAAGCAAAATCCTGATATCGAATTTGAAGACCGTATCGTGGATAATATGTGTATGCAGTTGATTCAAAAGCCGGAGCTTTACGATGTGATTGTGCTGCCAAACCTTTACGGCGATATAGTTAGCGACTTGTGCGCCGGTCTGGTCGGCGGACTGGGTGTGGCGCCGGGTGCAAATATCGGCGACAAATGCGCCATCTTCGAAGCAACCCACGGCAGCGCACCAAAATACAAAGGCCAAAACAAGGTAAATCCAACGGCCTTGATACTCAGCGGCGTGATGATGTTAAGGCACATAGGCAAAACAGCCGAGGCGGTCAAACTCGAAAACGCTGTAGCTGCGGTAATTGCTGAGGGAAAAGACGTTACCTACGATATGAAGCCGGACCGCAATGACCCGACTGCCGTCGGGACAAGCGAGATGGCCGACGCTATCATCGAAAAAATAAAAAGTGAATCGTGAATCGAACCACAAATCACCAGACAAAAGATATGAATCAGCAGACTTATCGCAAATTGATTTCCGGTCAAAGCACGAGCTGGTTTGCGGCGCTTCCGCGTTTCTTTCTGGGGGCTGCTGCGCAGCTTTATTCAACTGGTATTATACTGCGCAATTTTTTATATTCCAAAGGGTGGCTGAAAACGCATCGGGTAAATGCGGCTGTCTTTTGCATAGGCAATATAACTACCGGCGGGACAGGCAAAACCCCGCTTGTAATCTGGCTATGCAATAAAATAACTGAAAACTCAAAACTCAAAGCTCAAAACCGCCAATGTGCGATACTTACCCGCGGGTACAAGGCAACTCAAAACTCAAAACTAAAAACTCAAAACTATTCCGATGAGCCGGCCATACTTACCAAAAGCTGCCCCGAGGCAAAAGTGATTGTCAATCCCGACCGCGTTGCCGCTGCGACCGAAGCTGCGAGCAAATGGGGCGCAAACATAATAATTATGGACGACGGGTTCCAACATCGCCGATTAGGCAGGGACCTCGATATAGTAACAATCGATGCTATGTGTCCCTTCGGGTATGGCAAGGTGCTGCCTGCCGGGCTGCTGAGAGAGCCTGTTACTGCTCTAAAGAGAGCCGATGCTGTTGTGGTTACCAGGTGCGACCAAACCACCGCGGCTGAATTGGCCCAGCTTGAAGAGAAACTGCAACTAATCAATGCAGATATACCCGTTGCAATGTCGATACATGCTCCTGTTTGCACGAAATCTCCGGGTCATAAGATAATCAGCATTGAAGAACTAAAGGACAAAAAAATATTTGCGTTTTGCGGCATAGGCAATCCAGATGCTTTTTTAGACACAATCAGAAAACTCGGAGCTAATCTGGCCGGCTGGAAAGTCTATAACGACCACCATCGCTACACCAATAATGACATTGCCGACATTTGCGAAGAGACCGGATATCTGAGTGCAGATTTAATAATGACAACCCAAAAGGACTGGAGCAAAATTTGCAACTCTAATCTCTCAATTCTCAATTCTCAGGAAATACCTTTTGTTTACCTGGTAGTTGAGCTAAAGTTCGTCAGCGGAGAAGATAAAATAATACAGTTGATTGAGGATGCATTAGCGGATAAAATCTCCAAAAAATAAGCAAGTGCGAAGCAAAGTACCACAATTACAAAGAGCTTAAAATGTACGAAAAGCTGCTGAAAACCGTAACGAATCTCGGCTCGCCAAAGGTTCTGCTCATAGGCGACTTTATGCTTGATGTTTATACCTACGGCGATGCATTGAGAATAAGTCCGGAGGCGCCGGTTCCTGTGCTGAAAGTTTGCAGGACCGAGTATAGCTGCGGCGGAGCAGGGTCCGTCGCAGCAGACCTTGCCGCTTTAGGCGCCATGCCTGTTTGTCTGGGGATTGTCGGAGATGACCGAAACGGCGAAATGCTGAAAAAGAAACTAACGGAGGCTGGAGCTGACGTCACCTGCCTGTTTACCGCCGCGGACAGGCCTACCATTACCAAACAAAGACTCATCGGCTTGGCGCAACATCGTCACCGTCAGCAATTGATGAGAATGGACCAGGAATCAACAGAGCCCTTATCCGACGAACTCAGTGAGGCGGTCTTACGAGCTTACAAGGATAAATTAGAACAAGCTGATATTGTTTGCCTGCAGGATTACAATAAAGGTTTGCTTAGTTCACCGCTTTGCCAGCAAATGATACGGTTGGCAACGCAAGCCAACAAAAAGGTGCTTGTCGACCCTTCCTTTGCAGGCGATTATTCAAAGTACGCAGGTGCAACGCTGATTACCCCGAACCGTCAGGAAACTTCAAGGGTTGTTGGCTTTGAAATAAAAAGCAGCGAAGACGCTGCCAGAGCGGCCAAAGAACTTACCCATAAATTAGAGCTTGAGGCCGTCGTAATTACGCTCGACAGGGAAGGCGCATATCTCAGAACAGGAAATAAAGGCGAAATCATACCCACCAGACCTCGCAGCGTTTATGATGTCAGCGGGGCCGGTGACATAGTCTTAGCGACACTTGCCACGGCACTGGCCGCTGGTTGTGATTATGAAACAGCCGTGCAGTTATCCAACATCACCGGCGGAATCGAGGTAGAAAAGTTCGGAGCTGTGCCGATAACCATTGAAGAAATTATCAACGAAATCATCAGTCAGAATCGAGGCAAAAGCGGCAAAATACGCTCGATCGATTCCTTAGTCCAGGAACGGGATTGGCATCACAGACAAAAACAGACAGTGGTCTTCACAAACGGCTGCTTCGATGTCGTACACAGAGGCCATATTGAGTTTCTAAGATTCTGTAAATTACAGGGTGACATAGTGATTGTCGGACTAAACAGTGACAGCTCGGTAAAAGTGATAAAAGGTGCTGACCGACCGATTAATAACCAGTACGACAGGGCCGCTGTCCTGGCCGCTCTCGAAACAGTCGACTACATCACTGTTTTTGATGAGCCAGACCCACTTAACTTAATCAAGAAAGTAAAGCCGGATATACTGGTAAAAGGCCGGGACTGGGCAGATAAGAGCGTTGTTGGCCGCGAGTTTATCGAGTCTTGCGGCGGCAAGGTCGTTCTCGCGCCGCTTGTCGAAGGTAAAAGCTCAAGTGCGACAATCGAAAAAATAAAGTCCCTGCAAAGAGAATCCTGATGAACAGTGGATTAAACAAACATATCTTAGACGTGATAGAGGCGCACAAAAAACTGGTTGCTGAACTCCAAAAAAGCGGCGTTGAAACGCTCGCTGCCGCTGCCGAGGCAATAACAAAAGCGATAAAGCAAAACGGTACGGTCTATATTTGTGGCAACGGAGGCTCGGCGGCGGATGCCCAGCACATAGCAGCAGAGTTTGTCGGGAGATTCGAACGCGAACGCAAACCACTGCCGGCAGTTGCATTGACAACCAACACATCGGTGATAACGGCGATTGCTAACGATTACGGTTTTGAAAACGTGTTTATCAAGCAGGTCGAGGCATTGGTTAGAGAGGGTGACATATTGTGGGCTATTTCAACCAGCGGCACCTCGCCAAACATTATTGCGGCCGCTGAATCGGCAAAGAAAAAAGGGGCCTTGGTGCTGGCCTTTACCGGCAGGAGCAACAGCAAACTTGAGCAGATGGCGGACATCTGTCTCTGCGCCAACAGCGAATCGACGGCCCGCAGCCAGGAGATTCATCAGGTTGCTTATCATATAATTTGTGATTTGGTGGAACAAACCTTTTGTGAGCAGCCAAATCAAAAATAAAACGAGTGGAAAATGCCCAACAAAGCAATATTTTTAGACCGCGATGGGACCCTGATTGAGGACCCCGGCTATATCAGCAATCCCGACCACGTAAAGCTGCTGGATGGCGTTCCTGAGGCACTTATTGAGCTTAGAGCCCTCGGGTATAAGCTGATTGTTGTCTCCAATCAATCGGCTGTCGCGCGGGGAATTGTTACCGAGAAGACCCTTGGTGAAATTCATAACCGATTAAAACAACTGCTGGCCGAAAAAGGAACTTCGTTAGACCGGATTTATTACTGCCCTTATCATCTTGACGGTATTATTCCAAAATACCGCAAAGAAAGTAACTGGAGAAAGCCTAATCCTGGTATGTTGCTGGCCGCCGCCGATGAGATGGATATTGACCTTAGCCAATCCTGGGTCATTGGTGACAGCAGCCGTGACGTTGAGGCTGGTCTGCGAGCCGGCTGCAAAACTATATTGTTAGACAACCCTTCGCATGATAAAAGGGCTGAGCCAGGAGAACCAGACCCGGACTACAGGGCTGTAAATATAAAGGAGGCGGTAAATATCATAAAAAAGCATCACCGTTCGTCCCACGAATCCGAAGTCCAAGCTCAGCCGGTACCAATGTCTCAGACTGAGCCAACCCTGCAAACTGCAGAACAATCCACACAGCAGCCTAATCCGGACCAGGCAAACCATACACAACAAGATCGCGATGGTGAGACAACTGAACAATTGCTCAGCAGGATTTTGGAACAACTCAGAAGGATGCAACGGGCCGAGATGTTTGGCGAATTCTCCATAATGAGACTGATAGCCGGCGTCGTGCAAATCATTGTGTTGTGTTGCCTGCTGATAAGCATATGGTTCCTGATGGACCCAAACAGACAAAACAATTCGGTTCTTATTGCGCTCGGATTTGCTATGGTTCTTCAAGTGATGTCACTAACCTTCTACATAATGCAGGGGCAAAAATAGCGAACCGCGAATCGTGAGTCGAATTACGAACTGCGAGACACAAACAACCAGATGCATGATACGAGACACGAGATTTTGGTCTGGCTTCCTTCCCCTATGGGTGATGCAATTCTTTGCACGCCGGCTCTGCGTGCTATACGCCGGCATTTCGAATCCTCCCGAATTTCATTCTTTGCCGGGCCTGTGATTCGTGAGGTCTTATCGCCCAGCAGCTTTAACGATATATGGCTGGAGCAGCAAAACAACAACCCGTTTGCGATTGCAAAAATGCTAAAGCGACATAAGTTCACGCATGCAATTCTTTTCAAGAATTCTTTTGCTTCCGCCTTAGCGGTTTTCTTGGCAAAGATACCTTCGCGGATCGGCTATGCTCGCGAGGGTCGCTCGCTCTTACTCACTGACAAACTTTATCCACCCAAACTACCTGATGGCAGGTTCAAACCAATTTCTATGATTGATTATTATCTTGCGATTGCCTCCTGGCTCGGAGCCGATACCGCTGTTCGAAACCTCGAATTGTCTGTTGACCCACAGGCTGAAGGGAGACTCCGAACTAAATGGCCGGAACTTTCCACTTGCAAAGGGCCGGTTGTGGTGCTTGTTCCCGGCGGGGCATTTGGGCCGAGCAAGTGCTGGCCCAGTGACAGGTTCGCCCAAACAGCAGATTGGCTGGCTGAAAACTACAACGCAACAGTCGTTGTTTCCGTAGCATCGGACCCGGTTGAGAAGCAAATTGCCAGAGAAATTTGTGATTCGAGCAGATTGTCATTGCGAGCGCAGCGAAGCAATCTCAAGCACAGACTCATTAACCTGGCAGAAAAACCCATAACTCTCGGTGAATTAAAATCGCTTTTCTCGATGGCCGAGCTGGTGGTATCGAACGACACTGGGCCCCGGCATATCGCCACAGCCCTGCGCCGAAAGATTATCACACTGTTTGGACCGAACGACCCCGCCTGGACGCATACTGATTACGAAAACGAAATTCAAATAGTGGGCGATGCCCCTTGTGCTCCCTGTGCGAAGCCCGTATGCAAAGAAACCGAGCATCTGTGTATGCAGGCAATCTCTGTTGAGACGGTTTGTGACGCTGCGAAACAATTACTCGAAAATAGTCGAAGACAGACAACCTGCAAAACCAGAGAGAAATTTGTAGAACTTTCAAAATCGTGCTTTGTGGCCTCTGATTACAAAACTGCATTTAGCAAATTGGGCTTGACTTCTATCGACGCCGTCTTTTCTTTCAGCTCAGGCCGCGACCTCATCAAAAACAACCTGGCCGGATATCGCAGCCGGTTGCAATTCGAAATAGAGTCACCTCTGTCCCCAACCACAGTGTTCTTGAAGCGCTACGACAAGCCCCCAGTGACTACACAACTCAAAAACTGGCTCGCCGCTCGCAGCCGCATAAGTTGCGGCCTCTTCGATTTTGAGGCGGCAAATAAACTGTCTGCAGCCGGTATAAACACACCGAGAACGATTGCTTATGGCGAACAAGGGGGAACTTTTCTTGAAAAAAGAAGTTTTATAATCACTGAAAAGATTCCAAATGCTGAATCCATCGAACGAAGACTGCCAGGCTACTTCGAAGGCCCCGCCACAACCGAAAATCTGAAATTACGAAGGGCCTTTATCGCTCGGTTGGCATCCTTTATAAGAAAATTCCACGAAACCGATTATCGTCATCGAGACCTTTACTTTTCACACATATTTCATAGTGACAGTGGCGAATTTTACCTGATAGACTTAGCGAGGGCTTTTAAGCCCGTCCTGCTTGCCGAGCGATTTCGCAAAAAGGATATCGCCCAGGTTTATTATTCGGCGCCGGCTAAATATTTCTCAAGAACAGACCGGTTGCGTTTTTATCTCTGCTACACCGGCCGACGTAAGCTGACCGAAAAGGATAAACTATTCATTCGTAAAGTAGTAAGTAAGGCAAAGCGGATGGCCCGGCACGATATAAAACACGCCAGGCCCGTTCCCTTTGCGAGCTGACCGAATTATGATTTACATTCTGCGATGGATATGAAAATCGCAATAGTAATAGAACGGGCAGACATTGCCCTGGGTGGAGCAGAGCGCTCCGCCTTTGAGCTGGCAGCCGAGCTTCAGTCCTGCGGACTTGACGCGCACATACTTGCCGCAAAAAGCAAAACAGACGCCGGCAACATTCACATTCTGTGCGGGGACATTTCCGGCAAGCGGACCTGCTATTTCACTTTTGCAAATGCACTAAGAAAACATCTGGCAGAAAACCACTACGACATCGTTCATAGCGTTTTGCCTTTCGATTTTGCAGATGTTTATCAGCCACGCGGCGGCAGCTTTGCTGAATCTATTTTGCGTAATGCCGCCAGCTATCAGAACAAGTTTCTCGAATCCTATAAAAGAATCACGTCTTTTGCCAACTTCCGCCGGACCCTGCTTTTGCGTGCAGAGAGAAGACTCTGCAATAATCCGGATGGGCCGCTAATCGCCGCACTTTCACAGTATGTTGCCAGCCAGTTCAAACAACACTATGGTCTTGTTGATGAGCGCATAGTGGTTATACCCAATGGCATAAAAATACATAAACGAGTCGATAATGCCGAAGCCCAAAAACTTCGCACACAAATATTGACCCAATTGGGCATTAAAGAGGCAGGTTACCCCGTGCTCTTCTTATTCGTGGCGAATAATTTCAGGCTAAAAGGATTGGCTGTCTTAATAAAAGCGATGCAGTTAGCAGCAGAGCGCGACCCAGACGACCGGGCCTACTTAGTAATCGCCGGCAACGACAGAGCACACAAATACCGCCGACTCGCAACAAAACTCAACATACATAAGAGAACCATCTTCCTGGGACCTGTTCGCCACATTCAAAACGTCCTCTTTATAACCAATGTAGCCGTCCTGCCCACTTTCTATGACCCATCAAGCAGATTTATTCTCGAAGCAATAGCAGCCGGTAAGCCGGTGATAACTACAAAGTTCAACGGTGCAACTGATTTATTTGTGAATGACCGACACGGCAAAGTAATAGACAGGCCCGAAGATATCTGCGAGCTGGCCGAAGCTATCAGCCATTTCACGGACAAAAACAATATCCAAAAGGCATCGGAAGCGATTGTTGCAGACAACATAAAAGAAAAAATCTCTATCAGTCGCCTCGCAAAACAGCTAATATCTGTTTACGAATCAACACTCAACGAGGGCAGACGATAATGATATTTCCAATTTTGATTATTGGTGCATATCTGCTCGGCTCAATACCATTCGGCCTGATTATCGCCGCAGCTCATGGCAAAGACCTACGCAGCATCGGTTCGCGAAACATCGGGGCAACCAACGTTGCCCGCGCCCTCGGCAGAAAATGGGCTTATTTTTGCTTCGTGCTCGATGTGTTAAAGGGCACAGCGCCAATGCTGTTTGCGAGATTTCTTACAGAAGTGTCCAATCCGACTCCCGGTTCAGTTTCCCTGTGGCTTGTTGTCGGATGTGCAGCGATATTGGGCCATATCTTTCCGATATACTTAAAATTCAAAGGCGGCAAAGGCGTCGCGACCAGTTTCGGCGTGGCGCTCGGTCTCTGGCCGTATTATACAATCTGTGCCGCAATCGCCATTGCTATTTGGGCGGCAGTTGTTTTGATATGGCGATATATCTCGCTGGCTTCGATGGCCGCTGCGATTACCTTTCCCATCGCTCTGATTTTGGCGATAGTCTTAACCCCAAGCTGGAGTTTCAGTATTCTATGGCCGTTACTTATCGCCGCTATTGCAATACCGGTAATGGTGATTGTACGTCACCGGGAGAATATAAAAAGACTAATCGCAGGAACAGAAAGCAAAGTCTTCAGCAAATAGCTCCGCAACTCGTCCTTTAGCCGGGATTTTTTACACGTATTCCCAGTCCTTCAGCCACTGATAATTTGCAGGCAGCTTGGCCCAGGCACTGTCCATTGCCTCTTGCAGCTCTTGGGCCTCAGTCAGGTCCAGTTGGCGCCGCTCCATAACTGCTCTGGCAACGTTGTCTACCTGGTGGTTGCTGACCAAACCGGGGATAGGTATTATGTAAGGGTTGCACAGTATATAGCGTATCGCCAGCCGAGCGCGGCGGTCATCCTCCACAGCGAAAGGATTCCCCGGTGCACTGCTGCCTTTGAACAGCGAGTTGCTCGCAAAGGGCTTTATGCCGAAGGCGCCCACATCACATCTTTCGAGCGCATCGAAGAGACTGTCTTTCGGCATGGTTTGGGTCCTTGCGGTATACGGAAATACTACGACCTCAATCTGCGGAAAGTACTCAATCATGAACTTTGTCCACCGGCGGTCATGCGTCGAAAAGCCCACGAATCTCGCCTTGCCCTGCTTCTTGGCCTTCTCAAATGCCTTGACAATCTCGCAGCAAGTGTCGAACGTATGTCTGCCTCCAGGTTCCATACAGGTAATGCGCCATAGGTCCGCATACTCCAGTTTTGTTTGCTTTAGTAATTCATCGAGGCCCTGCAGAAGTTTCTTGGCCGTCCGCCAGTCTTTATTGCGAGGCCCCTTACTGCCGTGCGACATCGCCAGGTACATCTTGTCACGCCGGCCTTTCAGCGCTTCGGCGTAGACTCTAACCTCACTGTGCCAGCACGCGTCCACGTAATTAATACCGACGTCAATGCACCGGCTCATCACGTCATAACGGTTCTGGTCCAAATCCTGATTCATAACGTCGTAGCGCTTCCAGTGGCCGCCTAAGCACACGGCTGAAACCATAAGGTTTGTCTTGCCCAGGCGACGATATTCCATATTCGGGTTGTAATTGAGAATCTTGGATGTATCGACTGACTTAACGTTTTTGTTCGAGGCTTCTGCCTTGCTGGTCAACGCACCAACAATCGTCCCCGCTGCAGCCAGAGAAGTGTTATGAATAAAAGTCCTTCGTGAAAGCTTGTTGCCCTTCATAGGTTTTCCTTTCCGATTTGGTGTGGTTTTAGTATCATCCCCCAAACCAGACTGAACTTCCCTATCAAAACATCCAAGGCCTGATAATCACTCTTTCATACCATTATAATAACGCAATTCTGTGAGAGTGCCAACAGCACCTCTGCAAATTTCCATCTTTCTGTACCAGCCAAGCTTCTCAACAGGCGCATTTGCAAAGCAGTTTTGCGATTCTCTACACGTATTCCCAGTTCTTCAGCCACTGGTAGTTTGCCGGCAGCTTGGCCCACGCCTCATCCATAGCCTTGGCCAGCTTTTTGGACTCGGCCAAATCGAGCTTGCGCCGCTCCTTGACCGCCTTGGCCATGTTATCCACCTGCTGGGTATTAATCATACCGGGGATAGGCGCCGTTACGGCCGGGTTACACAAAATGTAACGTATGGCCAAACGCGCCAGCCTGTCGTCTTCCTCTTGACGCGGGTTGCCGAGCGAGCTATCACCCTTGAAGAATGAACCGCCACCAGCGAACGGCTTAATTCCAAACATGCCCACATCGTACTTCTTTATCGCATCGAAGACACTGTCGGTCGGAAGTACCTTGGTCTTGGCGGTATACGGCGTGACGACAACCTGAACCACGTCGGGGTAGGTCTCAATCATCCATTTGATATGCGGGCGGTCGTGCGATGAAAAGCCGGTGAAACGTGCCTTACCCTGCTGCCGGGCCTTCTCCAGCGCCTGCACCATCTCGCCGACTTCGGCCTCGGTATGCCTGCTGCTGCTATCAATCATGGTAATCCGCCAGAGGTCCACGTAGTCCAGCCTGCATAACTGCATACCCTTATCGAGCGTTTTCAAAAGCGCTCCAGCCTTACGGAACTGCTTATTCCGCATTTCCTCCTGATACCATGAGAAGCCCAGGTACATCTTATCACGACGTCCTCTCAGCGCCTCGCTGTAGGCATACACCTCCTGCCATGTACAGGCATCAATGTAGTTGATACCGCGCTCGATGCATCGCGTGACCACATCGCGACGGTTATTCCGGAACCCCTCGCAGTTCAGGTCGGCGTTTAGCCATGCCTTGCTGCCGCGAAAGACACCCGGAACCATCGTGTCCACCCGCTTCCAGTGTCCGCCAAAACATACGGCCGAGACCCAAAGCCCGGTTTTTCCGAGCCGCCGATACTCCATCTCCGGGTTATAGCTGCGGGTTTTGCGCACGGCAGCTTCGTCACTGGCTTTACACGCCTCGCCGGCCTTAGCGCTTTGACTGCCCACGGCACCAAGACCAACAGCCAAACCTGCCGCAGCTATCGTACTGTCGCGCATAAATTTGCGGCGCGAAAGTTTATCGTCCTTCATAGATTCCTCCTTTTCATTAGAGTCTGATAATTAAAATTGAACACAACCTTTCTAATCCAATCCACGGGGAATTTCAATACTCTTTTGCTACATTTAACAGAGTTTCTTAGCGGCAATCCGCAAAAGGAGCTCCAAATACGGCCTTATGCCGCTGATGCCGGAATAATGCAAAGGAACCGCAAAGTAGAATTTCCCGTATTCCTGAATTGGTGCTCTTTATTCGGCGGTACAAATATCACATACTCACTGTCAAACTTGTATTCCTTCCCCTCACATACGAATATGCCTTCGCCTTCAACCACGAATACCTCATGTTCATGAGTGTGGGTATGCAAAGGAGTGTGACCGCCCGGTCTTAATTCAAACATCCGCATCACAATATTTTCTGCACCATCGTCTTTCGAAATAAGCCATCTTATCTCCACATCCTTTGCCCCATCCACTTCTACAGAAGTTTTGGGGACATCGCTGCTTTTTTCAATCTTCATATTGTTTCCTTTTGGCAATACTATATCCTTAGGAAATCTCAACCGAGTTTCTTGTCAAGTATTTCCGAAACAACTTTCGGATTTGCCTGGCCTTTGGTTTTCTGCATAACCTGGCCCAGCAAAAACCCGCGTGCCTTCTTGTTTTTCTTTCCGCCGCTTGCCACGTCCTCAACCGCCTTGGGATTTTCCGCAAGCACCTGCTCGACTATTGCCTCCAGCTCGCCGACATCGCTTTTTTGAATCAGATTATGTTCTTCAGCAATTTGCTGCGGGGACTTCTCCGGAGACGAAACCATTACGCTTGTTATTGTACTTGCAGCCGTTGCGCTCACGTCTCCGGCCACAACCATTTTAGACAATTCAGCAATACGCTTGGCAGGAACACCTAACCCCACTACACTACCTCCTCTTTCGTTTGCCAATTTTAGTAGGTCCTGCGTGATTATATTGCAAACCCGTTTCGGCTCACCGCCTTCGGCGATAACCTCTTCGAAATACTCAGCCATCGCGTGCTCGCCCGTTAAAACACCTGCGTCATAATCGCTTAACTTGTACTCATTAACATAGCGCACTTGCTTATTTATGGGCAATTCGCACAAACGTGACTTGATATCCTCAAGCCACGGTTCTGTTAACTCGACAGGCACAAGGTCCGGCTCCGGAAAATATCTGTAATCGTGCGCTTCTTCCTTTTCTCTTTGCAGCACGGTTACTTCTCTCTCGTCGTCCCATCCACGAGTAGTCTTATTGCCCATCTCCATCACTTCACTGGTTTCCAAAAACCCGTCAAGCTGTCTTTGGATTTCATATTCTACACTTCTCTCCAGCGCGCGGAAGCTGTTGAGGTTTTTAACCTCCGCTATGGGCGTTTTGTATTCCCTGCCGTCTTTGGTAATCACCAGATTGATATTAGGCTCGAAACGCATATGGCCCTTTTGCATATCGCCTTCGGAGACGCCTAAATATCTGACTATCCGCTGCAATTCCACCGCTAACGCCCGCACTTCCACAGCGCTATTCATATCCGGCTCAGTAACAATTTCCAGCAGCGGCGTACCCGTCCTGTTCAAATCAACCTGAGAAAAATTACCCGCTGTGTGCAGATTTTTGCCCGCATCCTCTTCGAGATGGGTTCTTATTATCCCAATCTTCTTCGTCTGGCCGGACTCAAGTGGTATCTCAATAAAACCGTTGGCACTTAGTGGTAAATCGTATTGGCTTATTTGGTAATTCTTCGGCAAATCGGGATAGTAATAGCTCTTTCTGTCCCACTTGGTAAACTTCGCTATTTCGCAATTAAGCGCCAGCGCCACCATAACTGCATACTCCAGCGCCTGTTTATTCATCACTGGCAGAACTCCCGGCATACCGAGGCAGACCGGACAAACCCTGCTGTTAGGCTCCTGGCCAAACTCCACTGCGCAGCCGCAAAACATCTTGCTCTTTGTGCAAAGCTGCACATGAATTTCCAGACCGACCACAACCTTGTATCGCAGCTCACCCATTTATCCACTCACTCACAGCCACAAATTAACACGGATTTAACACTAATTTTATCAGAAATCATTACAAAATCATTATACGACGAACCTTTCGTATTCGAAACTGCTTTTCCCAAAATTAAGAATCCTCGCTAACTTAATTCCTGTGGCACGTAAATAGTTAAGGGCCTGGGCTCTATGCACATCTACAATTCTATTCACAGCCTTAAGTTCCAAGATAATCCTATCATCAACCAGAATATCAGCATAGTAATCGCCTACTACTTTCCCCTCAAAATAAACGGTAATCGGCGCCTGATGCTGTGCCGGAATCCCTTCTTTCTGAAAAAGTACCATTAGAGCATTCTCGTAGACTTTTTCTAAAAAACCAAATCCGAGTTTATTATGCACTTCCATAGCTAAACCAATAATTCTGTAAGATAATTCTTTATAAATAATTTTTTGTTATTTGTGCACATTCGTGAAAATTCGTGGTTAAATAATTAACGGCTTTTTTGTATGCCAGTCAGTTTCTCTTTCGTACATCCTGGCGATTCGCAGCAGTTTAGCTTCACCAAATGCAGGCCCAAGTATCTGAAGACCGATTGGCAGGCCTTTCTCATCAAACCCGCAGGGAATGCTGATACCCGGCACGCCCGCCAGGTTGACCGCTATCGTATAAATATCCGAAAGGTACATTTGCAGCGGGTCATCAATCTTTTCGCCAATCTTAAAAGCGGTTGTCGGCGAGACCGGCATCATAATGCAATCGCACTTCTTAAACGCGTCGATAAAATCACCGCGTATCAAATTCCTCACTTTAAGTGCTTTCAAATAATAGGCGTCGTAGTAGCCGCTCGAGAGCGCGTAAGTTCCAAGCATTATTCGCCTTTTAACTTCTTTACCGAATCCCTCAGCGCGCGATTTTGAATAGACCTCGATATAATCTGCAGGATTCTCCGTCCGATGGCCGTAATGCACGCCGTCGTAACGCGCCAGATTACTCGATGCCTCAGCAGTAGCTATTACATAATAGGCGGCAATCGCATAATCCAAATGAGGCATATCCACTTCTATTATCTCAACCCCAAGGCCTCTATAAACATCTATCGCATCACTCAGGGCCTTTTGCACTTGGCTCTCGGCACCAGCATTAAACTGTGGCACAATCGCTACTCGAAGTTGCTCCATCGGCTCTTCAAGTTTTTCAAGATAATCACAAACAGGAGCCATTTCCTCATCGACGCTGGTGCTGTCGGCCCGGTCGTGACCGGCTATTACATTCATCATCAGTGCCGAATCGGCTACCGTGCGGGTTATTGGCCCAATCTGGTCCAAACTCGAACCGTATGCGACCAGTCCGTACCGCGAGACCCTGCCGTAAGTTGGCTTTAGCCCCACCACCCCGCAGAAACTCGCCGGCTGCCGAATAGAGCCGCCCGTGTCAGACCCAAGTGCTGCAAAACACATCCCCGCCGCCACTGCCACTGCCGAACCTCCGCTGCTTCCACCAGGGACCCGACTGGTATCCCACGGATTGACCGTCCGCCCAAGACCCGAGGTTTCCGTACTCGAACCCATCGCAAACTCATCCATATTCGTCTTGCCAACTATTACCGCATCAGCCGAGAGCAGTTTTTCAACAACCGTAGCGTTATAAGGTGCGTGGAAATTCTCTAATATCTTTGAAGCGCAGGTAGTTGCCCCGAAAGTCGTGCACATATTGTCTTTTATCGCTACCGGCACACCCGCCAAAAGCCCCGCCTGGTTGCCCACAGCAATCTTGTCATCAATCTCGGAAGCTTGCGCTAATGCCTGTTCTTTGAATATGCTGATATAGGCACCGAGTACCGGCTCATACTTTTCGATGGCCTCGAAAACAGCTTCGGTCGCTGCAACGCTTCTAATCCTCCCCGCTGCGATTTGGTCCCGCAGTTCTTTACAGTCCATACCCAACAATTCATTATGCATAAATCAAAAATCCTCGTATATGATTATTCGAGTGCGGCTACCTGTTTCGACAGCCACTTAAAACTCACTTCAGACCGGGCTTCTCCACCACACTCTACGCAAAGCACACCTTCAAAACCATGCTTTTTAAAAACCTTCAGACAGGCGATAATGTTCTCGGCGTTAACGCCTTCTCCCACCGACACCTCACTGGAGGCTATACCTGTCTCCTCACCCCGCCGTTCAGAAGCCAGCTCCGGCGCGACATCCTTGACATGACAATGATGTACCTTATCAATCACCTGCTGCAGAAATTCCTGTGGCTGCCAGCCTCGCATAAACGTGTTGCCGGTGTCGAAGTTGATGCGCAGATATTCACTCTGGTGAGAGTTGACCAGGCGCAGCATTTTCTCCGGATGATTCGTGAGCTGGCCGTGCGGCTCCAGACATACCGCTATCTTGTGCCGGTCGGCGAACTTCAGAACCTCGCCAAGGTGGTACTTGATTATGGTAAATGCCTCTTCCTCACTTATGCCCTTTGGGAGTTCGTCAGAATCGGTCGTAGCAATGGCGTCGACACCCATCTGGTCGGCGAACAGAATGGCCATACGCATGTGCTCGATGCAGCGGTATGACCATAGCGGGTAGTGTGCGTCAAGACAACTGACCGTAAGCCCTCGCTTCTCAAGCATCTGGCGTATCTCCAAAGGGTCCTCATACATGCTAATATTCGGGCCGAACCCGTGCCCCTGAAAAAGGTCGAAGCCCTGCATCATGTTCAATTCGGTAAACTTTGCCCCGATTTTCGCAATGCTGTCAAAGCAGTACTCGGCGCTTCGGTTTTCCAAACGGTAATTGTCAGTATGAATTCCGACTCGCATGTTATTGTTCTCCTTCAAATCCATCTTTCTCTTTCTTGCCCGACCGCAATAGGCCAAAGGTCATCCGGCACAAGATAATCGAACTCGGTATCGGCCCCCGACTCAAATGCAACGCGAACAATATGACTGCAAACCTGCTGGGCCGTGTTTTCTGACGCGAACAAATTATTGGTTTGGTATTTGCCCATAATCACTGGTGATTTTCGCAGCTTATTAGAGCACAGTCAAGGCTGAGAGTGCTTCTCTTGAGTTTTCCGGCCCTTTAGTATAAAATAGATTGTTTGTAAACCCTCAACAGATAGTTCAGAGATGGGCAAATTCAAGATAAAGAGCGAGTTTAAGCCTGCCGGTGACCAGCCTGAAGCGATAAAGCCGAACGCTTGTTACAACGCTGACAAAAAGGATGGCTGAAGAACTGTCAGGTTACATTAAGAAAAAGGGTTTTAAGTGCCGCTATCTGCACAGCGAAATCGATACGCTCGAGCGAGTTGAAATACTGCGGGCTTTGCGCAGCGGTGAGTTTGATGTTTTGGTAGGAGTGAATCTGCTGCGAGAAGGCCTGGATTTGCCGGAGGTTTCCGCGGTTGCTATCCTTGACGCGGACAAGGAAGGATTCCTGCGAAGTCATACCTCGCTGATACAAACAATCGGCAGAACCGCACGAAATATAAACGCGACAGTGTTTCTATACGCCGACAAAGTCACCAAATCGATGCAAAAAGCTATTGACGAAACGGACAGACGGCGTAAAATACAGTTGAAATATAACAAAGAGCACAATATTAGGCCCGAAACGATAAGAAAGGAGATACGCAGGGGTTTAGCTGAGCAGATAAAAGCCAGAGAAACCGCCCGCCAGGCGGTCCGCTCCAGCGAGACCGAGTATGATAAGACTGAGCTGGCCAACAGCATCGAGAAGGAGATGATCGAGGCGGCGGAAGCACTTGACTTTGAGAGAGCTGCCTTCCTGCGGGACCAGCTGCGTGAATTGAAAGAACTGCCGGAGCTTGTTCTGCTCGATTCACGTAAAAAGAAAAGTAACTATTTAGCCACAAAAAAGCACAAGAAGCATAAGAAAAAGGATTTCTGATATATCTTCTTTTGCGTTTTTTGTGCCTTTTTGTGGCCAAGGAAAAAGTAAGATGAAAAAACTTAACATTGCAAAAGCACTACCTCTAATCAAAATGGCGATTAAAGAGGACCTCGGGCAAGGCGATATGACCAGCGCGCTTCTTTTTGAAGACGGTACCTTTGCTAAATCGAATATCATATCGCGCGAGGAAATAGTGGTATGCGGAATGGATGTTGTCAGAGAAATCCTCAAGCGTTACGACGAAAAACTCAAGTTAAAGGTTCACGTAAATGACGGTGGGTCGGCTTACGTCGGATGCAGAATCGCTACAATCGAAGGCCCTTTGCGCTCTATGCTCAGTGCCGAACGAGTTATGCTCAATTTCCTGCAGCGACTTAGCGGAATAGCCACGACAACGCGCAAATTTGTGCGTGCTGTTCAGGGGACAAAGGCCAAGATTTACGATACAAGAAAGACAATGCCCGGCTGGCGAATCCTGGAAAAGTACGCCGTTCGCTGCGGCGGAGGTTTCAATCACCGGCTGGGATTATATGACGCCGTGCTGATTAAAGATAACCATCTGGCACAACTGGGCAGAAACTTCTACCCGAAACTAAAAAAAATAATCGAAGAGGCCAAAAAGATAAGAGGCGCCAAATTTGTCGCTGTAGAAGTTGACCATGTCGATGACCAGCTCAACCACGTGTTGAAGATTCCAGGTATCGACATTGTGCTGCTCGACAATATGGGCCAATGGCAGCTAAAACACGCGGTCGATATGCGAAATGCAATGTGCGGCAAAAACAAAAAACCGCTGCTCGAGGCCTCAGGGAACATAACATTAAGCAACGTTTCGGCTATTGCCCAATGCGGCATCGATAGAATTGCCGTCGGCGCTATTACTCACTCAGCAAGAGCCGTTGATATTGGGCTCGACAGGTAACCGAAGTTATGGCGCAGACCGATCCGCTTGATCCTGACAAAATAAAAGCAAATCTGAAAACCACACGCATCGGCAAAAAAATCGTCGTCTATAATCGCACATCAAGCACGAATGATATCGCAGCCGAATATGCAAAAAATAAAGAAAATGACGGCCTGGCAATCTTCGCCGAAGAGCAGACCGCCGGCAGAGGCAGAGCAGGCACTAAGTGGTACAGCAGCCGGGCGGATAGCATCCTCTGTTCAATTGTTTTAACCGAGTGCAAGTGTAATGCTGAATTGCTCTCGTTTATGTGCGCCGTAGCTGTGGCCGAAGCCATCGGCAAAATTGCAGAGTTCGAAGCAAAAATCAAATGGCCGAATGATATAATCCTAAACGGCAAAAAGGTCGCCGGCATCCTGCTCGAATCAAAGCCCAATAACGGTAGAAGTGCTTATATCCTCGGCATAGGAATAAATTGTCACCAGAAGAAAGAATCTTTTCCTGCCGAATTGCAGGCTGCCGCAACGAGCATCGACATCGAAAGCCAGGCGATATCCGACCGCATCTCGCTGGCAAAAAGATTGCTTACCTCATTAGACCACTGGCTCGAAGTAGCTGAGAAAAACAGCAAAAAAGTGATAGACAAGTGGCGTAGATTAAGCGTCCAGTTAGGCCACAGAGTGAAGCTTGTCTATAACGGTCAGGAATTTACCGGCAATTGCATCGGAATAGACCCCGAAAAGGGCCTGGTCCTACAACTCGACACCGGCGGAGTTAGATTCTTCGACGCAGCACATACAACGATTGCCAAATAAAGGTAAGGGGCGCATTTGTGGGCCATTTCTTTTTAACGTTCCGTTTCTTGAATATTGAACTGCTCTGTACAAACTACTGGAAACCTAATCGGACAAAACGCCGCAAACTTTCCGTTCTTTTCACCAACAAGCAACGCAAGTGTAGTGGAAAAGGTCACCTTATATTGTCCCGGTCCCCAGAATTTGTAGGCGTCCTCAAGAGAAAGCTCTTGCTCAAAACGCTCACCTGGTCTGAGAATGACAGGTGGAACTTTGGCGGCAACATTCCAATTATAGATATCAAAAGAAATTCTTGAAACATCTTTCTTAAGAGGATTTCTCAATTTCTCAAGTGGATAGAAAAAGTCAGCCATTCTCGCCGGTTCTTCTCGTTCGACTCTTATTGATATATAAGCATCTGAAACGCCCCGCCTCGGAAATTGGATTTGGTTCTTAGAGTTATTTTGTACTGTCAGAATTACAGGAACATGAGTATCCTTTGAAATATCTCCAGACCGTCGAAAATCGAATGTGGCTTTGATCTGTTTTATAATACCGAGCTCGTCAACTGTTAATTCCACGGGTTCTGTCTTCTTTTTCGCGAATTCAAAAACAAGTGTGTACTTTCCGATTTGGACTTTCTCTTTTCCAAATCCCCAGCCTCCACTCCAGCCACGGTATAGCTGCCCATCTATTGGCCAACTAACGGATTCCCTCTTTACTGTTCCATCCGGCCTGGTTATATAGAGAAAACACGTATCCCAGTATTCTTCGGGGATTAGGACATCGTCGTCTAAACATTTTACACCAATCCAAAATCTAATCGATTCACCAAGAACATATTTGGCTTTTTCAAGACGAAGTATAGGGATGGCCTTTGGGGCCTGTTTCATCATTTGAGGTAGAGCTTGTTTGCCACCGAATTCCTCTCTCCTTTGACCCACAGTGCAACTACTGACTAAACCCACCTGTGTGAGAACACAGAATATCCTGACGAGCGCAAGAATGGCCTTTCCTTTTGGCTTCACCACAGTTCCTTTCCTATATACTTTTCTCAATATTTTTGAGACAATCCACAAATCATTATATAATGATGTCGTTCGTTCCGCCTGTAAAAAGTTAGTGAAAAAACTGTATTCTAATAGCCTCCAAAAGCAGGCTGTTGAGTTCCCGGTGCCTTTTAGCTATACTACTGTTTTATGCAAATGCGCACTTTTCAAGAGGCTTTCGGAAACTTCAGGAAAGGAAAAAAACGATGAAAAAACAATTCTTTCTCAGCTTCATACTAACCTCGATTTTGCTTAGTTCCACAGTTTTGGCTATACGCCCAGCGTACTATGTAAAAAAGAGCACGTGGCAGGAGGCGATGCGTGCATCGCGCCAAGAGCTGCTGAAATTCGAGGTACAAGAGGCCTCTCGTCAGGTCAGCAAGCTAAAAGAACTTGGTATTCAACTGGGGCAGTGGTACTCAATAGGGCCGTTCATCAGCCCGAAGGGCGACCCTTACGGCGCCGTGTTTGGGCCTGAGCTGGAAGTCGACCTCGACAAAACTTACGCTGATGGCAAAGTGAAATGGACAAAAAGGCCGCAATGGAAGGACAGCGTGGTTCACAGGCTTTCAGGCGACGGCGCATCAGGCGAAGGTGAAGTGGTGGCCGACTACACATTCAGAAACATTACCGCCTCGCAGGCAACTACACTACCGGTCTATCTCGGCAGTAACGACGGCATACAAGTCTGGTTAAATGGCGAAAAGGTTCTGGCAAAAGACATCGGGCGAAAAGCCGCTGCCGACCAGGATATAATAAATCTGAATTTCAAAGAGGGCGTCAATACCTTCCTGATGAAAGTCAATAACAGAGCAGCCGCCCACGCCTTCTACTTTTCTATGCATCCGGGCGGCGGCGTTAGGGCCAGGCGCTGCGAGCAGCTCTGGGATTTTCTCGGCGGAGATTTCCCCGGAGAAACCGAACGTCACCAGATGCGATGGGAGCGGGAAGACAAAATCTGGGGCAAGGACTGCAAACCCTCTGACCTCGCGGTGCTGGCCGAAAGCTATGTCAAAGCCACGAGGGATATAGCTGCGCTGCCCGAGCAGGCCGAGCAGCTTGCCGCAAATGTTAAAACCCCAAATGGATTGCAGAAAGTGCGCGAAACCTACTACAGTTCCAGGCTGTATGATGAGCTCATCACCGATGTGCAGCGAAAGCTTCAGTTGGCAACAGACCAGTTTGCATACTTACAAAGCAAGTACGAGGATAAAAAGGACGACCCCGAATGGAAAAGCTACAGGGATAAGCTGCGCTCTTTGCAGCAAACCGCTGATAGTATGCTGGCTGAGGCCAGAAGAAAGGCGGATTTCGATTCGCTCGCAATGTTGATGGATATAGAAAGCAACTTAGACAAATTGCACAAGGCGCACCTGCCGCGGATTCCCTCTGCACCGAATACGCCGGCCTGTCGGCCCTTCAATCTAAAGCAGGTCCGCCTGCTGGATGGGCCCTTCAAGAGAGCAATGGAGCTTGACCGCAAATACCTTCACGATTTGGATTCGGACCGACTTCTGCATATGTTTCGCATCACAGCCAGCCTACCCTCTTCAGCCGAGCCTTTAGGTGGTTGGGAAAAACGTGAGCTTCGGGGACACACGATGGGACATTACCTGTCGGCCTGCGCGCTGATGTACGCAAGTACGGGCGATGAAAAACTAAAAGCCAAAGCCGATGCAATCGTGGCCGAACTCCGAAAGTGTCAAGAGGCCCTGAGAAATGGCTACCTCAGTGCCTTTCCAGAGGAGGGTATCAAGAAAGTCATATACGGAACCGGCAGTTGGTGGGCGCCCTGGTACACGCTGCATAAGATTTATGCGGGCCTGCTCGATATGTACAACCATTGCGGGAATGAACAGGCACTGGAGATCGCCGAAGGTATGGCGGCCTGGGCAAAAAAACATCTTGATAACCTGACCGAAGAGCAGACGCAGCGTATGCTCAACGTCGAATTCGGCGGTATGAACGAAGTGTTCTGCAATCTTTACGCGGTGACGAAAAATCCCGACCATCTTGCGCTGGCGCAGCGATTCGACCACAAGGTTATCTTCGAGCCGCTGGCACATTTTCAGGACAAATTAACCAGGCTGCACGTAAATACGCAGGTACCTAAAATTATCGGCGCAGCCCGTGAATATGAATTAACCAGCGAGCAGTACTATTACAACATCGCGATTTTTTTCTGGGACCAGGTGGTTAAAGCCCGCTCGTACTGCACCGGCGGCACCAGCAACCACGAACACTGGCGAACCGAGCCATACGTATTGGCCAAAGAGCTTGGGCCGGCTACACAGGAAACCTGCTGCACATACAATATGCTAAAGCTCACACGTCACTTGTTCTGCTGGCACCCAAATCCCGAGTATGCTGATTATTATGAGCGTGCACTATTTAACAGCATACTATCCACCCAGGACCCGGAAACCGGAATGATGATGTACTTCGTGCCGTTGGCGTCGGGTTACTGGAAGATATTTAATACGCCCTACGACTCGTTCTGGTGCTGCACCGGGACAGGGATTGAGAATCACGCCAAGTATGGTGACAGTATCTACTTTCACGATGAAAACGGTGTATACGTCAATTTGTTTATCGCATCGGAATTAAACTGGCTGGAAAAAGGAGTTCGCATCCGGCAGGAAACAAACTTTCCTGAAGAAGAGGGGACAACCCTTGTCATAAAAACAGGCAAGCCCATAAAATTGGCGCTGCGGATTCGCATTCCATACTGGGCTACAAAGCCGGTAACAATCAGGATTAACGATAAAAAACAAAAAATACGCAGCAAGCCAAGTAGTTACGTCACGTTAACTCGAAAATGGAAAAACGGCGACCGTGTGAAGATAGATATGCCGATGAGCCTGCACCTGCACCGAATGCCGGATGACCCGGGCTTGGCGACTATTATGTATGGCCCTCTGGTTATGGCGGGTGAGTTGGGCACGGAAGGGCTGGACCCAAAAACCGTATACGCCAAAAATCAGGGGTTTTTGCGCAGCCTGAAGGTTGGGCCGGCGCCAGGTTTTGTCGCGGACGCTAACAAACTCAATGACTGGATCAAACCGGTACCCGGTAAGCCGTTGACATTTCGAACGGTGAACGCGGGCAGACCCAATGATGTAACACTGATACCATATTACAAGCTGTTCGGCCAGCGCTACGCGATATATTGGCGGATACGCAGCAAGTGAAGCAAAGCATACGATGACTTCAAAACCAAGGAGTTTAGATTATGCCGGAAAAATTTGATGTTGCAGTAATCGGCAGCGGACCGGGCGGCTACGCCGCGGCTATAAGATGCGCACAAAAAGGCGCCTCAGTGGCACTTGTTGAAAAAGGGCCTATCGGCGGCACGTGCTTGAATTGTGGGTGTATTCCGTCAAAAGCGTTACTTGCATCGGCCCACACCTTGCTCTCAATAAAGCACGCAAACACGTTGGGAGTCGATGTCGCATCGGCTGTCGCTAATTGGCCCAAAATGCAGGCAAGAAAGGAAGCTATAGTAGCCGGTTTCCGCAAAGGTCTGACAGGATTAATTCAGAGTAACAAGGTAAAAATATTACAGGGCCGTGGCGCTGTCACCAGACCAAATAAGGTCAAAATAGAAACGGATGCTGTGCCAATAGACGTTGAGGCCGACAAGATAATCCTCGCGACGGGGTCAGAACCCGCCCAGCTTCCAGCAGTACCATTCGATGGACAGACTATTATCAGCAGTAAAGAGGCTCTGGAACTGCAGCAGATACCCAAATCGATGCTAATCATAGGCGGCGGAGTAATCGGCTGCGAATTCGCCTGCATTTATGCTGTCTTGGGGACGAAAGTAACCATCGTGGAAGCGCTTTCAGAACTGACCCCTGCGGAGGACCAATGGGTCGGCAGGCTGATGGAACGCGAATTCAAGAAGCTCGGCATCGATGTCTTCACTGAGCAAGAAGTAACATCGGTCGAAAAGGATAACGGATTGGCAAAAGTCTATCTTAAGAACGGCCAGACCGTCAGCGCTGAAAAGGTACTGGTTGCCATAGGCCGCAGGCCCGTATGCGATAGAGAAACTACCGACGCACTCAATTTGGAAACGAAAGATTCGGTAATAGTAGTCAATGAAAAAATGGAAACAAATATGCGCGGCGTTTATGCGGTGGGCGATGTTGTGGGGACAACATATTTGGCCCACGGCGCCTTTGCCGAGGCCGAAGTGGCAGCGGCAAACGCTACAGGTGGCAACGAAAAAATAGCTGACTACTCACTTATACCGCGGGCAGTTTACACATTCCCGGAAATTGCATCTGTTGGCAAAACTGAAAAGAGTTGCAAATCCGAAGGGCTTGACGTCTCAATAGGAAGGGCAAAATTCGGCGCAAACGGCCGAAGTGTGGCACACAACGAGACTATCGGGGAGATAAGAGTTGTAAGGAACAACTCAACGAACAGAATCGTAGGCGTTACAATGGTAGGTGCTACGGCAACCGAACTAATTGCTGCAGCGAGAGCACTCATAGGCAGCACAGAAAGAATTACGCAAATTTGCTTCCCGCATCCAACTGTCTCAGAAGTGCTGAAAGAAGCTGCCGAAGATGCCTTCGGCCTGAGCCTGCACAATCCGCCGAAAGCATAAAAAATTACGAATCACAATGTTGACAGTGGCTGAAAAAACCAAAACGCATCCGTTACGAATCTACGATTGCGGACTCGCTAAGTACCGACAAGTTCTGGAACAGCAACGCCAGCTACATGAAAAAAGGCGCGACGACAAAATAACCGATACCGTTTTAATTGCTGAACACCCGGCTGTTATTACTCTCGGCGCCCGGCAAAGCGCCAATAAGCTGCTGGCCAATCGCAGCGCTTTGGCTCAGCGACAAATCGACATAGTTGATATACGCAGAGGCGGCGGTGCGACCGCACACAACCCGGGCCAGTTGGTTTTTTATCCAATTTTGAATTTGGCCGATTTTGGTCTTGGCATTAGCGAATACATCAGAGAGCTGGAAGCGATAGGCGCAGAGCTGCTGGGGCAATTAGGGGTCAGAAGCCGGAGACGAAAAGGCTTTCCCGGTCTATGGGTCGGCGACAAAAAAATTGCCTCTATCGGCGTGCGCGTTTCAAAATCAGTGACCTATCATGGTATGGCGATAAACATCCAAAATGACCTGAGGATTTTCGATTACATAGAACCGTGCGGCCTCGATGGCACAGAAATGACTTCGGTGCTGAAAGAAACAGGCAAGCAACACCCGATGAATCAGGTGAAGAAAAAACTATCCCAGTTGCTTATAAGACATTTTTCTCATGCGACGGGACCAAAGAAAGCGAAAGGTTTTTCAGGTTCGAGATTACCCCCCTGGCTGCGGAGACCTTTGCCAACCGGAGAAACCTACAACCTCACCAACAAAGTATTAAGCTCGCTGGGACTGGAGACAATATGCACCAATGCCAACTGTCCCAATCGAGGCGAATGCTGGGCAAGAGGAACAGCAACAGTCCTGATTTTGGGTAATATTTGCACAAGAAAGTGCGGGTTCTGTTCGGTGTCTACCGGCAAACCCAAACCGCCGGACCGAACCGAGCCGTCGCGTTTAGCCGAGATGGCAAAGCAACTGGGATTGAAATATCTGGTAGTTACCAGCGTTGACCGTGATGATTTGCCGGATGGCGGTGCCAGCCATTTTCGCGACTGTATCAAGAAAGTAAGGCAGCATTGCCCAAACATAGGATTTGAAATACTAACGCCTGATTTCCACAACTGCCAGGCCCGAGCCATAGAAATCTTACGGGATGCCTTGCCTTTCGTATTCGCCCATAATATCGAAACCGTACCGTCCCTGTACCCAATTGCCAGAGCGGGTGGAAGCTACCAACGGTCGCTTAATCTACTTAAAATGGCCAAAGAAGGCTACGACAACATCCAGACGAAGTCTTCGATTATGCTGGGGCTGGGAGAAACCGACGCTGAGGTCGAACAGGTCTTAAAAGATTTGCGCAATGTGGGCTGTGATAGAATCACAATCGGCCAGTACCTTAAGCCGTCAAAAAACGCACTTGAAGTTGTCGAGTATATCACCCCTGCGAAATTTGACTGGTGGAAGCAGAAAGCAGTTGAATTGGGCTTCTCCTGGGTGATGTCTTCACCCTTTACCCGCAGCTCATATTTCGCAGAACAAGAGTCAGCGATATAACTGTGCACGTATTAATAGCCAAACAAACAGAGATTAGAATTGTATAAAAATCAATTCTGCTTACCCTACTTATGAAGTTTTCTTATTTGACAACCTAAACTTTATATAGTCTAATCTGCCGCAATATACTTGGGTGGGTTCGAAAATATGCTACTTTGTGTTTGTGAACCCCACAAAATAAGATTCCTGAAAGACCGGAGAATTCGGTATGCCGAAGCGAACGGACATAAACAAGGTAATGATTATCGGCTCCGGCCCTATCGTTATTGGCCAGGCCTGTGAGTTCGACTATTCCGGCACCCAGGCCTGCAAGGCCCTTCGCAAGCTGGGCTACAAGATAGTGCTTGTAAATTCGAACCCGGCCACCATTATGACGGACCCGGGTATGGCGGACGCAACCTATATTGAGCCGCTCAACTTGCAGACTATGACTAAAATCATAGAAAAAGAGCGGCCGGACGCCCTCCTGCCTAATCTTGGAGGTCAGAGCGGGCTTAATCTGTCTTCCGAACTTGCCCAGGCAGGCGTGCTCGAAAAATATGGCGTCAAAGTGATTGGCGTTCAGGTCGATGCCATAAAACGCGGCGAGGACCGCGGTGCCTTCAAAGAAACAATGAATCGGCTGGGCATCGAGATGCCAAAGAGCAAGCTGGCCTTTAGCGTAGAAGAAGCGGAAAAAATCGCCGACGAACTCGGGTATCCCGTGATAATCCGCCCGGCGTACACTATGGGTGGCACCGGCGGCGGTGCCGTCTTTAACGTCGAAGAGTTGCGCACAGTAGCGGCCCGAGGCCTGTCGGTAAGTCTTGTCAGCCAAATCCTGGTCGAAGAGTCGGTCCTGGGTTGGGAAGAACTGGAGCTGGAAGTCGTCCGCGATTCAAAAAGCCAGAAAATAACCGTTTGCTTTATTGAAAACGTCGATGCAATGGGCGTTCACACCGGAGATTCCTACTGCACCGCCCCTATGCTGACTATCGCCCCCCAACTGCAGCAAAAACTGCAAAAATACTCCTATGATATTGTCGATGCCATCGAGATCATCGGCGGCACAAACATACAGTTCGCCCACGACCCGAAAACCGGGCGGGTAGTTGTAATCGAAATCAACCCAAGAACATCCCGCTCGTCGGCCCTTGC
>Ga0114918_10000771_pt1 | contig 28229 bp, 27 predicted proteins | sample LantaG_FD_87015 | JGI IMG/M metagenome (GOLD analysis project Ga0114918, IMG submission 87015) | Deep subsurface microbial communities from Baltic Sea to uncover new lineages of life (NeLLi) - Landsort_02402 metaG | ecosystem: Environmental > Aquatic > Marine > Oceanic > Sediment | place...
AGCGGCGGAGAAGCTTTGAGCGGCGGAGAAGCTTTCAGCGGCACGGTCCATCGGCACCATCCAGTCGACATCGATGATGTCTGCGCCGCTCTCGGCCATGTCGTTCAGCATGCGACTGGTGTCGCCGCAGATGTGCAAGCGCGCCAGGGCCCCCATATCGTGTACGGCGGTAAAGATGCGTTGTTCGTAGGGGAGTGCCCACTTCCGGTACATGCGGGGCGAAATCTGCGAAGCGACGGCGTCCCCTAAGCCGATGATGTCCGCGCCGGCCTCGATCTGCGCGCGGGCGAAGGCGATTTCGACCTCAACGCACATCTCCAAGAGATCGCTCAGGAACTCGGGGTAGTCATACAGGTCCATCAAGGTGGCGCTCACGCCACGCAGATCCGCGGCCTCCGCCAGTGCGCCTTCTACCCAGCCCATCACGGGCACATCGCTCCTGTAGCGGTCGTGCATCCGGCTGACAGCGGCGATGCGGTCGCTCATGCGCTTGCCGGTGTAGGGGTTCGGCGGGCTGAGGTGCACCAGGTCGGACGGCGATGCCAACAGCGGCACCGTGCATACCGGCAGGCTGTCCTCCGGGAATCTCACGTCAGCGCCGAAGTCAGCTGTCTCGCGATAGGGGTCGGAGATCGCCTGGGCGACATCCACGTTGAGCGACCTGATCAGAAAGTCATTGGCGTCACACAGCACGCGATGGTCCAGATAGTAGCGCGACAGCGGCTGCCCGATGGCGTGCGCTCCGTAAGCCATGAAGATGTTGAAGTTCGGTGCCCGATCCACACTTTGACCGGCCAACCGGCGTGTGACGCGTTCGAAGCTGTTCATCACCGCTCAGCGCACCAAGAGGGCGACATTCTCAATGGCATACGTCTGTGGGAAGAGGTCCACGGGCTGGACCCATTCCAGCGAGTATCCATGTTTGAGCAGCCGGCTGCAGTCACGGGCCAGCGTGGCCGGATCGCAGGAGACGTAGACGATGCGTTCCGGGCTGTGCTCGACCAGCGCATCCACCACCTCGGGCTCAAGACCGGTACGCGGCGGATCTACCAGGACGGCGTCGATCTTTTTGTTGACTTCGTGGATCATCGTCACGACCGGGCCTTCGAGGAGGGTCACGTTATCGACGTGCGCCAGATTATGGTGGGCGTCGACCACTGCCGGCGGGTTGACCTCGATACCGGTGACGGAGTCGGCCTCTTCGGCGATGAAGGCGGTGAACAACCCGACGCCGCAGTAGGCGTCCAAGACGTGTTCGTGGCCCTTAAGATCCAGTGCTCCCATCACAATGTTGACCAGCTGGGCCGCCTGTGCGGAATTGACCTGGAAGAAGCTGGTGGCCGAGATGCGGAACTCCCGGTCATGCACGTGCTCAAGGATGTAGTCCAGACCGATGAGCGGCGCGACAGCATCGTCGTGACGTATCTGTACGATGGAGAGCGGGAAGTCGACCTCCAGCGAGGGAGACTCTTCCTCTTTTGCCTGCAGGAGGAGCATCAGGTTGCTGGTGGCGGTTCCGGCGCGCAGCTCCAGCCATTCCAGTTCAGGGTAAACCATGTCAAGGGATTGGTAGAGTTGGCTCAGCAAGGGATGGAGGATGAGACAGTCTTTGATGGGAAAAACGTTGTGACTGCGCGCAGCCAAGAACCCCAGTCGACCGTCAGGGTCCACACGGAAGAGCGCGTGGTTGCGGTATTCCCAACCGACCTCGTCCGGGACAGGCTCGAATACCGGGGGGTTCTCCAGTTTGCCGATGCGCTGCAACTGATCAATCGTGATCAGGCCTTTCATACGTGTTTGGACGGCGGTATCGATGTGTTGCCACTGGCAGCCGCCGCACTTGTCGTAACCGAAGTAGGGACAGCGCGGTTCGACCCGTGCCGGCGAGGGTTCCAGCACCTCAATGACCTTCGCCCGCGCATACCGCTTGCGGTCGTCGATAATCTCGGCACGTACTTCTTCACCTGGAATCGCATAGGGCACAAAGATCGCGCGTCCCTCGTGGCGTCCGATAGCGTCTCCACCGTGTGCCATACTGTCGAGTTTCAGAGTTATTGTGTTAGTCATTCCTGATTCCTTGGGTTGAGCTCCTCTGTGTGGGCCCACACCGCGGGCTCCGGATTGCTGTCCGGCAGGGCGTGCCATTCGGGGAGCCTGTGTGCATGTCGTGATGGCTTCCATTATAGCGCATTGCATCGGGTCTGGAAGGTTGCCAAAATGACCTTACGTGGTATACTTCTCGACGAGTTGACCACTGACCGACACGCTATGGACGATTGGTCGGTTCTCTATTAAGGAGTAGGAAGTCGTGCTATCAAAAGAACGAAAAGAAGAGATCATGCAGGAGTATGCGACGACGCCGAATGACACGGGATCGTCGGAGGTTCAGGTTGCGCTGCTGACGTATCGTATCGCGGATCTGACTGAGCACCTCAAGGTGCACAAGCATGATGAGCACTCGCGCTATGGCTTGCTCAAGATGGTGGGTCATCGCCGGCGACATCTGGGTTATCTTCGGAAGAAGGATCCGCAGCGTTATCGATCGTTGATTCAGCGCCTCGGTCTGCGCAGGTAGACCTCGTATCGCTCGGAAGGTGGCAAAGGTGGTTGGTGACAGACGAGTGGAGATGGGAGAATCCCCCTCTACTCGTCTTTCTTTGGTAATAGGGTAGTCAGCTAAGCGATTTCGTCTTGGCTTCTAGTAATGACCGGTTTCCCGCAGCCGATGGATGGTGGGAATTGGGAAGTGGTGTGCACGGTAGCATGGCTACCTTGTTGCACGGCAGTTCCCAGTTTCTTACCTTCTCTCGCCGGGGAAGACGGCATTAGGAGGTTACTGTGTTAGAAGAGCATGTATTCGAAGCAAAGTTAGGTGACCAAACGCTCACCATCAAGACGGGCAAGATTGCCCGGTTGGCCGGTGGGGCGGTGTTGCTCCAGTCCGGCGAGACTGTGTTGCTGGGCACAGCTACAATGTCCCGAAATCCTCGCGAGGGTATTGACTTTTTCCCACTGACCTGTAATTTCGAGGAGCGGCTTTATGCAGCCGGTCGTATCCCCGGATCGTTCTTCCGTCGCGAGGGACGTCCGTCGGAGCAGGGGGTTCTGGCCAGTCGTCTGATCGACCGACCTCTTCGTCCTCTCTTCCCCAAAGATTTCCGTAATGATGTGCAGGTGATCGTGCAACCGTTGTCGCAGGGCGAGAGCGAGTATGCCGATGTCCTGGGTATCATCGCGGCATCCTGCGCGTTGATGATCTCGGATATTCCCTTTGATGGCCCGGTGGGCGGTGTGCGCATCGGTCTCATCGACGGCGAGCTTGTCGTGAACCCGAACATCCAGCAGATGGAAGAGAGCACCTTGGACCTACGGATCGCCGGCAGTGCCGAGGCTATCATTATGGTCGAGGCGGGTGCCGATATCATCTCCGAAGCGACGATGCTTGACGCTCTTGAGTTGGCGCATCAGTCGATCCAGGACGTGATCCGTGTTCAGAACGAGATGCGGGCAGCAGTCGGAAAGCCCAAGCGTGATGACTATGTCCGCTTTGGGATGCCTGAAGCCCTATCGTCACGGGCCAACGAGTTGATGTCCGACCGCGTGAAGGAACTCGTCTCCACCACCCAACTCAAGGGTGAGCGCCTGGATTCTTTGAACGCTCTGGAAGACGAGCTCAAGGCAGCATTGGCTGAAGAAGCGGAGGCCAATGGGTGGTCATCGCGGCTGATCGGTGAAGCTTTCCATGATATTTTCAAAGAGACGGTCCGTGAGCGGATTCTGAGCGAGGGTATCCGGCCAGATGGGCGTGATCAACACACCATCCGCGCCTTGGATGCCGAGGTACACTTGGTCCCGCGGCCCCACGGGTCAGGTCTCTTCACCCGTGGTGAGACCCAGGTCCTGAGCCTGGCCACCCTGGGTATGCCGGGAGAGAGGCAGGAGATGGACGATCTCTTCCCTGCGGAGACAAAGAGCTACATCCACCACTACAACTTCCCACCGTTCTCCACCGGTGAGACCTGGGTGTTGCGCGGACCCAGACGCCGCGATATCGGTCATGGTGCTTTGGCGGAGCGGGCGTTGGTGCCGGTGCTCCCTTCCAAGGACGTGTTCCCGTATACAATTCGTGTCGTAAGTGAGTGTATGGCCTCCAACGGCAGCACATCGATGGCTTCCGTGTGTGGCAGCACGCTGGCCCTGATGGACGCCGGTGTGCCGATCTCGGCGCCTGTCGGCGGTATCGCAATGGGTCTCGTCTCTGACGGCAACCGCTATCGCGTGTTGACGGATATCCAGGGGATGGAGGACCATCTGGGTGACATGGACTTCAAGGTCGCCGGTACCAAAGAGGGCATCACCGCCCTACAGATGGATATCAAGATCATGGGCGTGAGCCGGCAGATCCTCACCGAGGCCCTGGAACAGGCGCGTGTGGCGCGCGAGCAGATCATCGATGTCATCACGACGACGATTCCTGCGCCGCGCGAGAAACTGTCGGATTCCGCACCCAAGATGCTGACCACCCGGATTGACGTCGAAATGATTGGCGCACTGATTGGGCCCGGCGGCAAGAATATCCGCGCTCTCCAGTCCGAGTACGAGGTCAAAATCGACATCGAGGAAGATGGCACGGTCTATATCGCGGCCCCGGGGGGTGATGGTGCCGAGCGTGCGCTCAAGCACATCGAGGCAATGATGGAGGTCCCGGAGCCCGGCAGGATCTATACCGGCAAAGTCGTTCGCGTCGCCGACTTCGGCGCCTTCGTTGAGATTCTGCCCGGCACCGATGGCCTGGTGCATATCTCGCAGCTCTCGGATACCCGAATCGAGAGGGTCACAGACGTCGCCAATGTCGGCGATGAGCTGCTCGTGATGGTGACGGCGGTTACCGATGGGAAGGTCCGTCTGTCCCGCCAAGCTGTACTGCAGGGCTGGACTCTGGAGGAAGCTCGGGCTCAGGATTCTCCTCCGTCCGGCAGTCGCCGGGGCGGTGGTGACCGAGGTCGCCGGCGCTAGGCTGCTGTCGGCCCGTTCAGGAGTTTTTCGTGAACAAAGAACCGAATATTCAAACGCTAGGTGAGTCTGAGAATTACACCGTGTGGGTTTCGAACGAGGCGGACCTCAATGAGGTGATCTACCACGTCGAGATCAACAACGTGACCCTCCATCTCTTTGAGAGTGAGTGGGAAGAGTTTGTTGACGTGATGATGCAAGCGATGCGCTAGCATCCAGAGTTGAGATGAAGACAGCGGGACTGCAGCAATGCGGTCCCGCTGTTGCGTATGGATTCCACCTCTACTCTGCGCCTCCTTTCGTGCTATAATCAAGTTGCCTAAGGAGGATCAATGCGACCCAGTGGGTTGATGGCGGTACAAGTACGTGTATAGTGGCGACTGGTAGGTCATGAGATAATGCGTTGTGGGGTAGATAGAGGGTATAGATATGGCCGACCCGCTTGAGAGATTCACACCGTCAGCACAGGAGGTACTGCGTTTTGCCCAGATAGAGGCGAAGCGCATGCATCATGCGACGATCGGTCCCGAGCACATTCTCCTCGGCCTGATGTTGGAGGGCGAGGGGATCGCGGGTCGTGTTTTGCGTGATATGGGCTTGCGTCCGCAGCAGGCGTTGCAGACGGTGGCTCGTTTGTCCAGCGCAAAAGCACTTGCCGGCTCCGAGCCCGAGCTCCGTCACTCGACTGAGATGCTGTTGCAGATGTCGCTTGAAGAGGCGAAACGGCACAACAGCTCTGTGGTTGACACTCAACACTTGCTTCTGGCCTTGCTGAGCCAACACGAGGGCGTCATTATCGCGGTGCTGACCCAGGCAGGTCTCTCTGCGGAGACGATTCGCCGGCGCATTGAGCGGTTTATGCCGATGCGTCCGACATCCTCTGCTTCGTCGTCTTCTTCGCCTTCACGACGCCAATCCGCCGGTCGATCTGAGGGACGCGCCGGCTCTTCGGAGTCCCTGCTGGAGCAGGTTGCCGTCGATCTGACGGCGATGGCCAAAGAGGGACGGCTGGATCCGGTGATTGGGCGCCAGGAAGAGGTCGAGCGGGTGATCCAAATCCTGGCTCGGCGCAGGAAGAACAATCCGGCCCTGATCGGTGAGCCGGGGGTGGGCAAGACCGCAATTGTTGAGGGGCTGGCCCAACGCATTGTCTCCGGTGGGGTGCCGGGTCCCATTCTGGGTATGCGCTTGATCCAGTTGGACGTGGGATCTTTGGTGGCCGGCACGATGTATCGTGGACAGTTTGAGGAGCGTCTAAAGAAGATCCTCAAGGAGCTGCAGGACAGTAACACGATTCTCTTCATCGACGAAATGCACATGCTCGTCGGGGCCGGTTCGGCCGGATCCTCGATTGATGCCGCGAACATCCTCAAGCCGGCGCTGGCGCGTGGCGAGCTTCAGTGTATCGGCGCAACCACGCTGAATGAGTACCGTAAGCATATCGAGTCCGATGCCGCGCTGGAGCGCCGATTCCAACCGGTGATGGTCGACGAGCCGACGCAGGATGAGACTTTGGAGATCCTGCGGGGCATCAAGCACGCATACGAACAGCACCACAAACTGGTGATCAGTGATGCTGCATTGCTGTCGGCGACGCGGCTTTCGGCCCGTTACGTCCCCGAGCGTTTCCTGCCGGATAAGGCTATCGATGTGATGGATGAGGCGGCCTCCCGGGTCAAGATGTACAAATCGCCGCTGTCGATCCAGTTGCGCGAGGTCTTCGAGCAGATTCAGGACCTCCGCCTGCGCCAGGCGCAACTCAAGGTTGACGGTAAGCGCCAGGAGGTGGCGGACCTCAAGGCAGAGGAAGGAACGCTGGAGGGCCGGATGGAGACTCTCCGCCAGATGCGTACAGAAGAGGATGAAGGGCTCGTCGTTGGCCCGGATGACGTCGCCGAGATTATCGCGATGTGGACCGGTATTCCCATAACTCAGATCGCCGAGGAGGAGTCTCGCCGCTTGTTGAATATGGAGCGGGAGCTGCGCGAGCATATCGTCGGACAGGATGAGGCGATCGAGGCTGTGGCCAAGGCTGTGCGCCGGGCCAGGGCCGGGCTGAAGGATCCCCGGCGTCCCATCGGTTCGTTCATCTTCCTTGGACCGACCGGTGTCGGTAAGACCGAGCTCTCTAAAGCGCTGGCGCGCTTCCTGTTTGGCACGGAGAAGGCGCTGGTACAGATTGATATGTCTGAATTCCAGGAGCGCCACGCCGTGGCGCGGCTAGTCGGCGCGCCACCCGGTTACGTCGGCTATGACGACGCCGGTCAGCTCACAGAGGCGGTCAGGCGCCGGCCTTACTCGATCATCGTCTTTGACGAGATTGAGAAGGCGCACCCGGATACGTTCAACATGCTGCTCCAGATGATGGAAGAGGGTATGGTGACGGACGCGCGGGGGCGCAAGGTCGATTTCCGTAACACGATCCTGATTATGACCTCCAATATCGGGGCCGAAGATGTCTTGCGGCAAGGCTCTCTTGGATTCACCTTGGGGTCTGTTGAGAACAACGAGGCGTACCTTCATGAGGATATGCGTCAGAAGCTGATGGGCCGGCTGCGAAAGCTCTTCCGCCCCGAGTTCTTGAATCGCGTGGACGCTGTGGTCGTCTTCCGTTCGCTGAATCACGAGGACATTCGCCAGATTGTCGATCTGGAGATCCGCAAGCTGCGCGATCGCATGCTGGAGAACGGCTACGACATCCAGCTTACCGACGAGGCGCTGGATTGGTTGGCGATCAGCGGCTATAGCCCGGAGTACGGGGCACGCCCATTGCGCCGCCTGATCCAGCAGGAAGTGGAGACACCTATCTCTGACGCGTTGCTGTCCGGTCAGTACCGTGTGGGTGATGTGATCATCGTGGATCGCGAGAATGAAGAGATGGTCCTGCGACCCGCAGAAGAGCTGGCGCTGATCCCGGGCGGATAATCCGTCTGTGGCACAGGCTGGATACTAGGAGAGGCTGAGCACAAAAGCTCAGCCTCTTTCCATATGCTGCTGTATTCTGACCGGTAAGCCGCTCAGTATCACTGTCGTCTCTCCAAGCCCCCAGCTGGCCTACTCATGCTCCGGCGACCGCGGGTGTGCCCGAAGGTAGATCTCTCTGACGCGCCGCTGGGTGATGCTGGCGTAGATCTGCGTGCTGGCAATGCTGTCGTGCCCCAGCAGCTCCTGGACGACGCGCAGGTCGGCGCCGCCATTCAGCATATGGGTGGCGAATGTGTGGCGCAGCAAGTGGGGCGTCACGGTCTTGTCGATGCCGGCCGCATTGCCGGCCTTGCGCACGATGGTATCCACCGAGCGTGACGAGAGGCGCTGACCGAAGCGGTTCAGGAAGATGGCCCGCGTGACGTGTTTGTCGAGTTGATCCGGCCGCCCTCTGTTGAGGTAGGCTTTCAGTGCCGCGATCGCGGGCTGCCCCAGCAGGGACAGACGTTCTTTGTCGCCTTTGCCGATTACACGCATCTCGCCTATGACCAGATCGACGTCATTGAGATCGAGGGAGACCAACTCGCTAACCCGGACACCGGAGGCGTAGAGAACTTCGATGATGGCTCGATCGCGCAGGCCTTTGGGGGTCGAGGTGTCGGGTACTGCGAGGAGTTGTTCGATCTCCTCTCCGGTCAGATAGCGCGGCAGCTTGCGCGGAACCCGGGGGGCATAGATACGGCGGAAGAGGTTCTGAGACCAAGCCTGATGGCGGACGAGAAAGTCACCAAATGCGCGCAGCTCAAAGATACGTCGGGCGACACTGGCCCGCACGTGCCCTGTCTCATCCAGAACTTCTATGTGGGTGCGGACGAGATCGCGGTCCAGGTCTGCGAGCGTCGTCGCACCCTGGTCTGTGCAATAGTCCAGGAACTGGACGATGTCGGTACGGTAGTTCTTGACTGTATACTCCGACGCGTTGTCCTGCTCTAGGGACTCAAGGTAGCGATCAAGCCAGCGGTGAAGGCTTGATCGCGATCTCTGAACTTCGGGAGGATGCTGCACGCGGGGGTTACCCTTCCTGCTCCGCTTTCAGTTTATCGTAGACGCTGAGGATGTTGGCGATGTGCAGCTGGTGGCTGGCGACACCCAAGGGGACCCGCTCCAGGCCGCAGGTTTCCAACGGGATATCCCAGATTTCTTTCCGGTCTCTGCCCTTCTTGAGCACCTGCTCGGCCTGTTCACGGACGCATTCAAGGTAGCTGATGTAGAGATCCATGACAGTGTTGACCTCGCCGCGGAGGATGACTTCGCCATGACCCTGGATGACGGTATCCGGCTTCATCTCCTTAATGAGCTTCAGCGTGTCGATTTCCTGCTGCCAGTCACCGTCGGCAATGATCGGGATCGCCATAGCGGCGTCCCCGGTGATCAAGACTTCGTCTTCCTCGATCAGGACGCCGATATTGTCAGCTGAGTGTCCCGGGAGCGGGAACAGCTTGAAGGTCTTATCCCCCGCATCTACGAGGAACTCACCCGTGTCGAAGGTCAGGGTGGGTATACGCAGTGTCACCTCTTCGAAGGCGGGATCACCTTCGCGTGCCTGTGCCAGAGAGGATTCCCCGACTTCCAGCAGCCGCTGGCGGCACAGATCGGAGCTGATGACATCCAGTTTCTCAGGAAAGGAATACAGACCGTATACGTGGTCCATATGGTGGTGGGAAAGGATAAGAGAATAGAAATCCATCCCCGAGCGGATTTCCAGGAAGCGGGCGATCTGACGTGCTTCATCCGGGAATGGCAGTGCATCTATCACGACCGTCCCGCGCTCAGTTAGGACAGCTGTTGAGTTCACCAGGGCGTAGCGATCACTTGTGAATAGGAAGATTTTCTCTGAGACTCGTTCCCAGTACATGGACTCCTCAATTATATTGGTGCTGCGCTGAAAGTATCTTCAGCCTTTTTGAGAATAGCATAGCCAGAGGTCAAAGTCAAGCCTGTTCTACGGCGGCGTGATGCAGCTGGGGGACTCCAAGACTGAAAGACCGCGCTGGATATTCCAGCGCGGTCTTTCTCATCAGTCAGTCCCCGCCGTGCCGTGCACCGTTGGTTTTGACCCTGCTTCCGCAGGTGGGTACCAGCCGAATGATTATGCCTTGCCCGAAGGCTACCGCGTCCTCACTCAGGACTTAGGTCCCCGTTATCTAAAGTGTTGGCTCAAAACCCCAGTCCGGTCCCACGTACACGGCAGGAATGACTCTATATTACCATAATCGATGTGGATAGCAAGGGTGCGCGTGTTTCGGAATGGGGCGGATAAATGTCTAGCAAGCGCCCGTCGCTAGGCTGCGGAGTTGACGTCTACCCATTCTGAAGCACGCCGTGGCAGTTCTGGCCCCGACGGTGATGGGCGGAGTGACCGACCACGGGCCAAAACTGCTCGTTGGCGAGCGAAACGGCCGCGATGCTAGAATGCAGCAAGGACGGTGCGCATCACGCGCAGCCAGTTGCCGCTAAGGATGGCTTCGGTGTCGGATGCCGCGTAACCGCGTGCACGAAGCTGAGCCCCGATCTTGTAAAGGTCGGCAGCGGAATCCAGCTCTGCGGGGACTGAGTCTCGTCCGAAGCCCCCGTCGAAATCGGAACCGATGCCCACGGAGCCGGCGTGGCCGGTTGTCTGGCAGATATGGTCGATGGCCTCGACGAGACGGGATAGGGGCACGCGCAGCTGTCCCGGATGCCACTCAGGATCGAGAAAGTGGTTGTAGGCCACCACGCCGACAACGCCCTCGCGGTCTGCGATGCGGCAAATCATGTCATCCGAGAGTTGTCGTGGTGTGTTCACAAAGGCGCGTGGGTTGCCGTGTGTGGCGACGATGGGGCCGGGATAGCAATCGAGTACTTTGACAGCGGCTTCTTCCCAGAGATGGCTGATGTCCAGCATAAGGTTGTAGTCGGACATCGCATCCACCAGGGCCTTGCCCTCGTCGGTGAGTGGGCCCGGGTTACCATTGCCGCCTGCATAGCGAGTGCCGGCGGCCCAGGCCAAGCCGACGCCGCGCAGTCCGCGCTCCACCCACCACGGTAATTCCTTGGGTTCCAGGATCGGTTCGGCGCCCTCCATCACCACAAACACGCCGACCGATGGTTCATCGGTGTCCCAACTGGCCAAGACTTTGTCGAGGGTGTCCTCATCCGCGAGGAGTTGCACATCCTGGCGCTCATCGCTGATGCGCCGATAGTAATCCAGCTGGGCGATGCCCTGCCGATGCGCCTCGTCCGGTGTCCGGTAGGTGTCTGTGACCTTGGGGTGAGACTTTGTTGCCGGCTCAACGAAGATACTGCCTCCGATCACGGCTGTTCGCCCCTCGACGAGGGTTGGCCAACTCACCATCGGAATGCCGGCGGAGCCTCCGGGCGGTGGTTCGCGCCGCTCTTCTTCGCGCAGCTCGGCGATGGTCCTCGCCAGATCTCGACCGAGGACGACGGCATTGTAGGCAACGTCCAGATGGGCATCCACGATCACGGGATGAGGTGTGGTAGGTTCTCTGTCAGGCATAGCGCCTCCGTCTAGGTGTGCGACCTTGCCGACGCAAGGCAGACAAGTACTCCGCAGCGAGTATAATCTCCGAGGAAGCTTTGGCAACTCTGGGGCTTATGCTTATCTCTGGGTGGGACACTTGCGCTAGTGAGTCGCCACAGTATACTCATGCGCGGTGTATGTGGTTGTCTCATCGTTTGTGGAATTGCATCACCGGGAACTCGATGCGATGAGCCCCGGTCTGGGGCGTTGATCCCGTGCCTGCCTGGTAGTCGGCTACGGATTCCTCAAAGAGCAAACGAACTGATGGAACTGGAGGGGCGGGATGGAAAACCAGAGTCAGTACACGCTGGTCGTCACGGATGGACCGAATGTGGGGAAGATCTACCCACTGCAGGGCATGATCTGCACGATGGGGCGTTCTGCGGACAGCACAGTAGTCTTCGATAGTTCCAGAGTCTCCCGGCATCACATACAGATCCGGTTACTGCCCACGGGCACGATGATCGAGGATCTGGGGAGCACGAATGGTACGTGGGTCAACGGTCGGCGCCTGGTGGAACCTCGGACGCTCTCCCAAGGTGACCAGATCCGTATAGCCGATTACATCACACTTGAGTATGCGGTTGAGGAAGCCGGCAGCGCTGCAACGGTGATCTCAGATATGCCGAGGGGGGCGACGCAAGTGATGCAGGGCACGCCGCGCTACGAACCTCCGACACCACCGCCGCCGCCACAAGACCGGGATTTCGCTGCGTACAATGCGGCACCGCCGGCCCAGCCTCTCGAGTCCGTAGGGCCTGAGGTTGACTACGTCGCCGCCGCTGAGATCGTGCCCTTGGATACCCCGGAACCCTCAAAGCGCCCACGATGGTTGTACATCGTGATCGGCATCCTGGTCATATTGATCTGCCTGTGCGTGGCGCTGGCTGTCTATCTCTGGTTTGCGCCGGTGGCTTTCTGGGAGCGTGTTTTCGATCTGGTGGGAATCCCCATGCCCACGGGTGTGCTCGTGGCTATGGCCCTGTCTGTGGTGCGCGGCATCTAGCCCACGACACTTCGCAACACTCAACGTGCCGCCTCCCTCACCGGAGGCGGCACGCTGTGGTTCGATGCAGCGTCAGTTATCCTGAGATTCCAGATCTGCTTCGTAGACGAGCTCGCCCAATATCTTGAACTCCTGGAACATCCGGTGCTTGCGGATTCCAGGGGCGGTAGCGGCTAGATTATCTTGATCGCCAGGTCAGCTGTCGAGAGCGGCTTGACCTTGATCTTTGCCTCTGCGAAGTTACCTTCTGCATCGATGGCGAAGTGGCTGCGGATGATGCCTTCGTAGGTTTTGCCGTACATTCGTTTTTCTCCCCAGGCCCCGTAGGCCTCTGCCACGGTATGATCCGGATCGGAGAGCAAAACGAAGGGCAGATTGTACTTGTCACGGAACTTCACCAGCTTGCTCGGGGGATCTGGGCTGATACCGATCACGAAGGCATCCTTGGCCTCGATCTGTGGGTAGGCATCGCGCAGGGCGCAGGCTTGCTTGGTACAGCCAGGTGTATCCGCTTTGGGGTAGAAGTAGACGATGACCTTGTGACCGCGTAGTTCCGCAAGCCGCACTGTCTCCTCAGTGTCCGACAACAACTCGAATTCAGGTGCTTTTGAGCCCAACTCGACCATTGCAGCGCCCCCTCTCAACTCAGTTCCGCCTTGACCGCATTCTGATAAACTTCACGTACATATATTTTACTATGAACTCCTACAAGAATCAACAGTCGAGCTCCGACTTCGGCTGTCAGGATCTATGCGTGTGCTACAGCCGACGTCCGATGGATCCTCACCCTGTGCCATGAGGATAGACTGTGGCCGCAATCAAGTTTCCGAGAATCGCCGGCGAGTATCTCGCTAGCCGCAAGGGACTTCCTATCCTGATCGGTGTGGTGCTGATCGCACTCAATCTGGTGGCTACCTTCTTGCCACCGTGGCCGGTGGTGGGGTGGCTTGCTGAGACCGATGTGCTGCTGCACGTCATTGTAGGTTCTGTCCGCCAGTCTCTAGACTCTCTCCAATGGATCGAAGAGCTTGGCGTACTCCTGGAGCGCATAGCGGTCGGTCATGCCGGCGATGTAGTCACAGACGACGCGATGGAGGTCCCGGTCTCCGATCTTGTCCTGCTCCCAGTAGGGGAGCTGCCTTGGCTCGGCCACATAGGCCTGGAACACGGCCGTGATGATGCGCTCAGCCTTGATCTGCATCCGCATGACCCGGGGATGACGGTAAAGCCGATCCATCAAGAAACGCTTGAGCTCGGACAGCATCTCTGCCATCTCGGGCGTGCCGGCCACGACGTTTTCTTGCAGCAGCTGCAATTCACGTGACGACTTAGGAGCCGCCTTCTCAATGCGTCGCGCCGTCTCGATCAGTACGTCATCAATGAGAATCCCCAGAAGCCTCCTGATGAGGCGATGCCGCCACAGCGTGTTGAATTCCCGCCCGTCCCAGCCGACACTGTCTTTGGCCCGTTCCCACAATACGATCCCTGTCAGATCTGCGGGCTGGATCAATCCCGAATAGAGCCCATCATCGAGGTCATGTGCGCTGTAGGCCAACTCGTCTGCCGGGTTGGCTAGCTGCGCCTCCAATGTGCCGCGCAAATCGGGATCAAACCGGGAGGCATCGGAGACATCATAGTCAGTTTCGTGCTTGACTATGCCCTCTAGCACTTCCCAGGATAAGTTGAGGCCGTCAAACCCCGGGTACTTCTTCTCGAGTCTCTCAACGATGCGTAGGGACTGTTTGTTGTGATCAAAGCCGCCGTGGTCCGCCATCAGCCGGTCGAGCATGTGCTCACCTGCGTGACCGAATGTGGGGTGTCCGAGGTCATGCGCCAGACAGATCGCCTCGACGAGGACTTCATTGGCACCCAATGCTGTTGCCAGAGAGCGCCCGATCTGCGCGACCTCCAAAGTGTGTGTGAGACGAGTGCGGTAGTAGTCACCCTCTGCATAGACGAAGACCTGGGTCTTGTATTCCAGCCTGCGGAAGGCGTCAGTGTGAAGGATGCGATCGCGATCGCGCTGGAAACGGGTTCGGTGTGGCGGCGCGGCCTCAGGGAAAGCGCGGCCTTGAGAGTCACGGCTGTGGAAGCCATACGGAGCCAGGGATTGGTCCTCACAATGTTCAAGTCTCTCGCGTGTATATAGCATACCGTTTCTCCCCCCCCCCCAACGTCGCCGGGTTCAGTGACTGATCTGCACGGCAATCACGCTGATCACCAGTGCAATCGCCAGGATGACGGTGATGAAGAGGACGAGTTTGCGTTCCAAGCCGGTTGTCTTGACCAGCCGTCCTGAGATCCACAGGAAGGCGCCTCCGGCGAGCCCGAATCCCATCAGTACTCCGATTGTGTAGACGATGGCGGTGGCCATCAATTGCGGTAGGTCGATGGTGATGATCAGGCGACCGAAGACTGCGATGGAGAAGCGGCTGCCCAGGAATGCGTAACATACGGCGATGAGCAAAGCTGAGACCATCATCAGGATGCCCAGGTTCTGCCGTTTATCACGTTCAATCCACCACGTGAAAGCCCCGAGGCCCACCAGGGCCAGGGCAAACGTGAAGATCACGATGGAGAGAAGCTCGATCACCATTGGGTGCCTCCCGGATATCGACTGCGTCACAGGCTAATGATAGTGGAGAAAGCTGTGATCGTCAAAGACTCGCGAATAGGATTTCTCCAGGTATAATGGTGAGCATGGAAACAGAAAGATTACAGAAAATACTGGCGCGTGCGGGATATGGGTCTCGCCGCGCCTGTGAACGGATTATCGACAAAGGTCGCGTTACCGTGGACGGCAAGACGGTGTCTCTAGGTGACAAAGCTGATCCAGAGACCCAGCAAATCCGGGTTGATGGTGTCCCCATTCCCAAGCCTCAACCGCGGCTCTACATCGTGGTCAACAAGCCGGTTGGCGTGATCACGACGACGAACGATCCCCGTGGACGCAGGACGGTGCTTGATCTGGTCCAGATCCCTCAAAACAAGGCCGGTTCGGACATGCGCCTCTATCCGGTGGGACGTCTGGATGCGGAGAGCGAGGGGCTGCTGCTATTGACGAATGACGGCCCTTTGACTCAGCATCTCACCCACCCCAGGTACGGACACCTGCGAGTTTACCGGGTGCTGGTGGAGGGTGAGCCAACGGAAGAGACGCTTGAGCGATGGCGCAAAGGGATCACGCTGGATGGCCGGAACACACGGTTTGACAAGGTGGTTGTTGAAGTCCGCCAGCGAGAGCAGACGTGGATTCGGGTAGCCGTGCACGAGGGACGCAATCATATGGTGCGACGTATGGTTGCCGCGTTGGGCTACTCTGCCAAGCGCTTGATCCGGACTGAGATGGGCACCCTCCAACTAGGTGATCTGCAGCGGGGCAAGTGGCGTTTCCTGAGCGCTACTGAGGTCCGGGCCCTGCGGCGCGAGGCACAGCTTCCGGCTACGGGTCAAGTCCCGCAAATGCGTAGACCCGCTCGCCGCGGCGCTCCGCGGCCTTCCCGCTCCAGGAGATCCCGTAAGTGAGGCCATCGACCATCGCAATTGATGGGCCGGCTGCGTCCGGCAAGAGTACGATTGGCTACTATCTGGCGGACTATCTGGGGTATCTCTTTCTAGATACTGGCGTGCTTTATCGGGCGGTGACGTGGGCCGTGCAAGATCGCGGTATCCCCGTTGAGGCTGAGGATCAGATTACGCGGCTGGCGGAAAATGCTGAGATCGAAGTCCTGCCGTCAGCTGCGGCCGACGGGCGGCAAAACACGGTCAAGGTAGACGGGCGGGATGTCACCTGGGAGATTCGATCCCCAAAGGTGGAACGCGACGTCTCGCCGGTGGCTGCATTCCCGGGTGTGCGGCATGCGCTGACGCAGCGGATGCGTGAGATTGCCTGCAAAGGGCAGGTGGTGATGGTTGGCAGAGATATCGGCACGGTGGTTATTCCGGATGCTGATCTGAAGCTCTATGTCGTTGCTTCAGCAGGGGTGCGCGCGCAACGTCGTCATATGGAGTTGCGGAAGAAGGGCAAGGATGTGTCCTACGAGCAGGTGTTGGCGGGTATCCACCAGCGTGATCGTATCGACAGCAGCCGGGCTACCGCACCGTTGCGGGCAGCGGCGGATGCTGTCACCGTTGATACAACCGATCTCAGTGTCGAGACGATGTTTGCCGAGGTCGAGCGATTAGTGAATCAGTATGATGCGGCTAGATGTGAGCAAGGAGTCCGCAATGAGTCGAGCCGAGTATGATGTTGTGGTTGTCGGTGGTGGACCGGGTGGCTATGTGGCCGCGATTCGCGCTTCCCAGCTGGGACTGAAAGTCGGGCTGGTCGAGCGCGAGAGCTTGGGGGGTATCTGCCTGAACTGGGGGTGTATTCCCACCAAGGCACTGTTGCGCAGTGCTGAGATCGCCCGTGTGGTGACCACCGGGGGCAGAGAATACGGCTTCAAGGTCGATAACGTTGAGCTGGATTTCGGTGCGGCAATCAAGCGCAGCCGCAAGATCTCCAGCCGTCTGGTGAAGGGCGTCGGTGCCCTGATGAAGGGCAACCGAATTGATGTTATTATGGGGCAAGCGCGCCTGACCTCGTCTACGGAAGTTGAGGTGACCCTGGTGGACGGTGGCATGCAGACGCTCAAGGCGGGTTCAATTGTCCTGGCTGCGGGCGCGCGGGCGCGCGCGATTCCCGGTATCGAGGTGGATGGTGAGCGCGTCTTGACCTACCGACATGCCTTGGCCCGTGAGGAGCTCCCGGCATCCGTGATCGTGATTGGCGCGGGGCCGATTGGGCTGGAGTTCGCCACGGTTTGGAAGTCCTATGGCGCCGATGTTCGCGTTGTGGAGATGATGGACCAGGCGCTGCCGTCTGAGGACGCAGATGCTGCCGCGGAGTTGAGCCGACATCTGCGAAGGTTGAAGATCCTGGTCATGACCTCGACGCGTGTTCTGGGCGTGACCAAGACTGAGGCCGGTGTATGCGTCAGTGTCTCAGGACCGAAGGGCGAGGAAGAGCTTGAGGCTGATGTGGCCTTGGTGGCTATCGGCGTCCGCCCCAACAGCGAGGATCTTGGTTTGGAGGCTGTGGGCGTCGAGACTAACCGCGGATGGGTAAAGGTCGACAACCGGATGCGCACCGACGTTCCAAACGTCTATGCGATTGGTGACCTCAACGGCAAGATGCCGCTGGCGCATGTTGCTTCGGCCCAGGGCATTCTGGCTGCTGAGATGATCGCCGGTCTGGACCCCGAGCCATTTGATGTCGACCTGATCCCGCGTGGCACCTATACTTCGCCGCAGGTGGCATCCTTCGGTCTGCGTGAGGCAGAGGCCAGGGAGCAGGGCCTTGACGTCGCAGTCGGGACCTTCCCCTTCCTGCCCAATGGCAAGGCGCTGGCACTGGGCGAGAACGTGGGTTTCGTCAAGATCGTCTGCAATGCGACGACCCGCGAGATTCTGGGAGCGGTCATCGTTGGCCCTGAGGCCACCGAGATTCTGCCGGAGTTGGTGTTGGCTGCGAAGGCGGAGCTCACGCCGGATGAGATCGCGCACACGGTGCACGCTCACCCGACACTCAACGAGGCTGTGATGGAGGCCGCCCACGGCGTCTTCGGATCACCGGTGCACTCCGTCTAGATACGATCAACCAACAGGCGTAAGAAAGTGTAGAGTAGGTCTCCGAGTTTGAGTGTTTGCGATCCGTACATTCAAACTTGGAGATCTCTTGGTTAAATATGGCGAGACGACAGATTGCTACGTTACGAACACTCCGCCCGGTGCCGCCCGTTTGGGAGATCCGTCTTGACCTCGAATACGCTCCCGGGGCCGGCACGTATGTGCTTGCCGATCTCGGCGGGCCTGTACGAGAGTCTCTGTTTCCCTCCGTCGTGTACGACACGGGATTCTGCACCATCGTTCCGCGCGGTCACGCCGTGACCCATTACTTGCCCGGTACCGCGATCGACGTCATTGGCCCTCTGGGGCAGGGATTCCGACTTTCTGCCGTGGGCTGCGCGCTGGACCGTCTGTTGCTGATTGCCGAGGCGGGCGATCTGCCGTGGCTGCAGCCCCTCTATCAGGCTGCACCGGCGGTAGCGCTGGTTGTTGAAGCCGGAACGCGCGGACAGCTGCCCCCGCCGGCGCGTTTCCCGCCGACGCTCGAGCTAACTATGGTGACACGAGATGGTTCAACAGGGTACCTGGGCCCGTTTGAGAGTGACGGCCCGACCCCTGTGGGTGTCGAGCGGGCGTTTCCGCGTGTGCGGGAGCTTGTGGCGTGGGCCGAGTGCATCTGCGTTGCCGGCGATATGGCCCGATATCCGGCGTTGGCCCGTCTGGTCCAAGAGGTGCGCTTTCAGCCTCAGCCTGACTTTGCACAGGCGTTGGTGCGTGTGCCGATGCCGTGCGGCGTCGGGGTCTGCGATATCTGTCGTGTGACCACCCGGCACGGCGAGCGTCGGGCATGTGTGGATGGCCCGGTCTTCGACCTAATGGATTTTCTTGAATGATTGAACTGGCACCCAACCATAAGTACGGACTTCCCATTGCGGCACCGGTCATGCCGGCAAGCGGGACCTTTGGGTATGGGGAGGCCTATCACGATCTGGTCGACTTATCTCTGCTGGGAGCTATCGTGACAAACCCGGTCAGCCTGCGACCGCGAAGGGTAGCGCACGGGCAGCGTATTGGCGTGCATGCCGATCACTTTGTCGTGCACACCGGTTGGCCAAGTTCCGGCTTGCGCCGTGTGATACGGGAGGCCGGCCCCATCTGGGAGCGATTGCCTGTCCCTGTGATCGTACATCTTCTCGCCACACGACCCGTTGAGGTGGGGCGCGCTGCAGCGTATCTATCCGGTGTGCGCGGCGTGCGCGGTTTGGAGCTGGGGTTTACCGAGAGTGTCTCTCTTGCCGAAGCTAGAGATCTTCTCGCTGCGACTGCTGAAGAGAGCGATCTGCCGGTCATTGTCAAGATCCCCTTTTCGAGAGTGGACGATCTGGCATCAGCCTTGGCACAGGCGGGCGCCGATGCAATCACGCTGATGTCGCCGCCGCGGGCGGTGCTGGCTGTCGCGGGCGGCGAAGCCGGCGATCAGGTGGCGCGCTTCATGCGGGGACGGCTTTACGGGGCGGCGCTTCTCCCGTTGCTGCTGAACGCGCTCTCACGGTGGGCTGGGAAGCTCGGTGTGCCGGTGATTGCCTGCGGGGGGATTGCCTCGCCCGAGGATGCGCTGGCTTGTCTGACGTTGGGGGCTGCGGCCGTTCAAATTGATGCTTTGTTGTGGCGTGACCCGTGGCTGCTTGACTCCGTTGCGCGGGCGCTGGTTCAACGACCGCCACTGCTTGATGCTGAGAATGATGACTCGCCTGTGGACGAAGGCGCGATGGAGGTTGATCTATGACGAAACTGCGAAGCTGGCGTGTGGTGATCTCGGTGTTTGTCGCCATCTCGTTACTGCTGAACGTGGTGCTCATTGTTGGTCTGCTGCGCGTACGCGAGGGGCTACAGTCGGCGCTGATAGTGGCGGGCAATGCATTGTCCCTGTCAACCAGCGAGCCGTTGGCGTTTGTGGTGTCAGTGGATCAAGCGATCCCTATTCAGACGACCGTTCCCATAGAGCAATCTTTTGTGGTGCCCCTTGAGCTCGACTATCCGCTCAAAACCGTTGCCAACACCTACATAGATATTCCGCTTCTTGGACGGCAGGATATCGCGGTCCCGGTGGAAATGGTGATCCCCATCAGCACAACCCTCGAAATCCCCATCCAGATGGAAATTCCCATCTCGGTGACATACCAGCTGCAGACGGAGATCCCTGTCGAAGTCCAGCTTCCCCCTACTCTGCTGGACACGCTCGCAGGCCTTATCGAGCAGCTGGACGCAGGTCTGCAGTTCCCGCCTAAGTGAATGTTATCGCGGTGGGAAGTGACAATGCCCACTACGGCTGCCGACGTTAGCAGACTATAATGCCCATGCCACAGAGGGTTGGCTAGGGGCGTAGTGTACCTACGTCCCAATTGAATTGCCTGATCGGGAACTGAACTTTGCCAAACGAAGCTGCCCAGTATCAGAAACGCAACATCCGTGGTTTGTTCACCCGCATTGCCCGCCACTATGATCTGGTAAACCGGGTACTGGCCCTTGGTCAGGATCAGCGTTGGCGCAGCGTCGCGCTGGATTGTACGGAGCTACCCCCTGGGGGGAAGCTCTTGGATGTGGCAACGGGAACTGGCGATCTGGCGATCTTGGCGCAGCAACTGTCCGGATCTCCCTGGATTGCAGCTTCGGATCTGACGCCGGCGATGCTCCGTCTTGCGCAGGCCAAGGCATCCTCACTGCCGTTGGCGGTTAGTGATGGTTTGGCGCTTTCTTTCCCAGACAATACGTTCGACGCGGTGACGTCGGCTTTCATGATGCGCAACGTGCCAAGTGTGCTGGACGCGCTAGGCGAGCAGACACGGGTCGTGAAACCTGGGGGCAAAGTTGTTTGCTTGGAGATCACGTGGCCCCGGCGCCTTCCCATGAGTTGGCTATTCAAGATCTATTTCTTTGGCCTGCCGCCGGTGGTGGGAAAGCTCGTGGCCGGAGAAGGTGAGCCTTATCGATATTTACCCCGCTCGGTGAAACAGTTCCTGGAGCCATCTGCCCTGGCCGAGGTGATGGTGCAGGCCGGACTACACGATGTAGTGTGGCGGACGATGATGCTGGGGACTGTGGCGATTCACGTGGGAACAAAGCAGCACCTGGAGGATGAGTGTGAGCCAATCCGATGATCCGCGCCTGGATGCGCTGAAGGCGATGAAAGCCCAAGCTGAGATGGGAGGCGGCGTGTCGCGCATCGATCGCCAACATGCCAAAGGCAAGATGACAGCCCGTGAGCGGCTTGCCGATCTCCTGGACGAAGGAACTCTCCACGAACTCCAACCCTTTGCTGTGGCGCATCCTGAGGATGATGACGCGATCATGGGCGATGGGGTGGTCACAGGGTACGGAACGATTGATGGCAGAAAGGTCTTTATCTATGCCCAGGACTTCACCGTACATGGCGGATCGGTCTCGCTGACCCACGCACGCAAGATCGTGCAGGTTCAGGAGATGGCAGTGAATAACGGGTTCCCGATCATCGGACTGTTGGACTCCGGCGGTGCGCGAATTCAGGAGGGCATTCTGTCACTTCAGGGCTACGGCGAGGTTTTCCGTCAGAATGCGCTGGCCTCGGGGGTTGTGCCCCAGATATCGGTCATTATGGGGCCGTGCGCCGGCGGCGCAGCCTACAGTCCGGCACTCACCGACTTCATTGTGATGACGGACAAGAGCTCGATGATGTTCATTACCGGACCGGATGTTGTCAAGAGTGTCACCGGTGAAGAGATCGACCACGAGGGGCTGGGGGGTGCGCGGGTGCACGCCGGTCGGAGTGGTGTGGCGCACTTTGTCGGGCGGGATGAAGCTGAGTCTTTGGGCTATGTCCGCAAACTCTTGACCTATTTGCCGGCCAACAATATTGAGCCGCCGCCGGCGGTGCAGCCAGTCGATGATCCGCTGCGGGTTGAGCCCCGGTTGAATCACCTGGTGCCCGCCGCGCCTAACCTACCTTACGATATGTACGAGGTTATCTCGGCCGTGACCGACCTGGGGAGCTGGCTCGAGGTGCAGTCCAGGTGGGCGCAGAACGTGATTGTTGGTTTTGCACGATTGGATGGCCAGTCTGTGGGCATGGTAGCGCAGCAGCCGATGATGTTGGCCGGTGCGATCGATATCGACGCGTCGGACAAGATCTCCCGGTTTGTGCGCTTCTGCGACGCTTTCAATATTCCGCTCGTGACCTTTGCCGATTCGCCCGGCTTCCTCCCCGGGGTGGCACAGGAGCACGGCGGCATCATCCGCCACGGCGCCAAGATCATCTACGCCTACGTGGAGGCGACCGTACCGAAGATCTCTGTCGTGACGCGCAAGGGCTACGGTGGTGCGTACATTGTGATGAGCAGCAAGAGCCTCGGCGCGGATGTGCATCTGGCCTGGCCGACAGCCGAGATCGCTGTGATGGGGCCGGAGGGCGCGGTGAATGTTCTGCATCGCAAGGAGTTGGCTGCGGCTGAAGATCCCGAGGGACGCCGCGCGGAATTGGTGGCTGAATACCGCGAGACCCATGCCAACCCCTATTACGCGGCACGGCGTGGGATCCTGGACAACGTGATTGAGCCGGCACGAACGCGACCGGAATTGATCGCTGCACTGCGAACGGTCCGCGAGCAGAACCGGTCTGTGCCCCCTAGGAAGCACGGCGTGATGCCGGTCTAGGGCGCTGCTGTGAACACGACTCTAGCACAGGCGCTCCAGCTGACGGTGCTGGGTATGGGGATGACATTCGCGAGCATCGGAGTGCTGGCTTTGGTGATGCTCCTGATGACGTGGATGACGCGAGAGAAGGACAAGGCCGGCGTGCCGGTCGGTGCGCGGGATGGCGATGAGATGGGGACGATTGAGATGGCCAGTAGCTCCGAGGTCGATGGGCCGCCTGATGAGGCGGCGGCCCGTGCTGCAGCGGCAGCCGTGGCTGTGGCGCTGGCTACCCGCACGCCGGCGACCAGCGGCGCGGCGCAGGCTGTTGCTGTGGCCCTTGCTGGGCACGGGTCGGTTACGCCCCAGGTCGAGGTCTCTGCGGTGGATGCCTGGGATGGCTATGTCCGCAGCCTTCATCTGTCTCGTCGTGCCCGCTATGACGCTCGCCGCGTGCGGGGCTGAGGTCGCCGCGCACCGGAACCATTTCTGAAGCTAGCTGAGGTGGATGATTATGCCGAACTACCGTGTGACGATCGATGGCCGAACCTATGAGGTCCAGGTTCCTGATCCTGGCGAGCGACCTGTCCGGGCCATCGTGGATGGACAGGTTTTCGAGGTTCATACCCAGCCTGAGGCCATGGTCGGCACCGCCCCGGCGGTAGCAGAGGTGAAACCTGGGCATATGCCGGAACGTGCGCGACCTGTGCCCGCAGTTGCGGCCGTGGCGCCTCCGGCGGCAACTGCGCCGGCTGCTGACGGCAATTGCGAGGTGACCGCCCCTCTGCCGGGGACGATCGTTAGTATCAGCGTGGCGGCGGGGGACGCCATTGAATATGGCCAGGAACTGTGTGTGCTCGAGGCTATGAAGATGAATAACCCGATTCGCGCCATACAGGTGGGGCAGGTGACCAAGATTCTTGTAAGTGTTGGCCAGCGGGTGCAGCACGGCGCGCCGCTAATGGTGATTGCAGGGGCATAAGATGAGCTTCTTGGATGCTGCGAACGCGAACTCTGCGAGTTCGTTGAGTTCGCCAGATCGGCCTTCGCCCTTGGCCAGCCAGATCGAGAGCCAGACGCGCGATCTGGATTGGACTCTGGCGAATTTCACGTTTGTTGCCGATGTGACCACGCTGGCAGCCGAGTGTGATATTGCGCATTCTCCCACAATGTCGGTGGCCAGCTGCCGGGCACTGCCTACACTCGGATTGGCGTTTGCGGGAGAGTCCTCCGATCTGTTGGCAACCTACGCCACCTTCTTGGCCGCCCCAGGGAGCGCCGTGTCGTTGTTCGTGAGTGAAGAACAGCGACAGGTGGTGGAGTCCGCGTTTGATGTGGAGAGCGCGGAACCCAATTGGCAGATGCTCTATAGAGGGGACCCAGGTGATCTTGACGCGGGTTCGGCTGCTGAGTTGGTGGAGAACGATCTCTCTGCCGCGCAGTCTCTGGCCAAGGCTGAGCGGTTTGAGCTGATCTGTCTCTCAGATCAGCTGGTCGGCCAGGGTCCGGCTTACGGGGTCTGGGAGCGGCGCAAGCTGATCGCGATGGGCATGACGACACTCGTCCTGCCGGGAGCGGCTCAGATCGGGAATATCGTGACGCGCAGTGACTACCGCCGCCACGGCTACGCCTCGGCAGTCATCGCGGCTTTGTTGAAGGAGCATCTCGCGCAGGGGCGCAGCGTCTTCGTGGTTGTGGATCAGGCCAACAGCGTTGCTGTTGCGTTATTTGACCATCTGGGGTTCACGCGAGAACGTCCGATGTACGCGATGAGGTGTGTGCTGCGCTAGCCTTCTGGCCCGATAGCTCTGGTCAGACTGCTGCGATCGGTTATGGTGACCTCTGTGGCAGATTCTAAGGAGGCAGTTTGAGCAGTGTCGATCTTGGTGATCTAGCCGCAGGTCTGATTGCTCTTGTGGACAATTGGCCGAGCCTGATCATGATGGGGGTCGGTGGACTCCTGATCTATCTTGCTATTGTCAGAGAATACGAACCGCTTCTGTTGCTGCCGATTGGTCTGGGTTGCATTATCGGCAACCTGCCTCTCTCCGCTATGGTGGATCCGGCAGGGCAAGGGATGCTGGCGATCATCAAGGAAGCCGGCGTTGACACCGAGCTCTTCCCACTGCTGATCTTTATCGGCGTAGGGGCGATGATGGATTTCCGACCCCTGTTGGCCCAGCCGCTCTTCGCGCTACTGGGCGCCGCGGGCCAGTTCGGCATTTTCGCTACGCTCATCCTGGCGGTTCTCCTGGGCTTTCCGCTGAACGAGGCGGCCAGCATCGGCATCATCGGCGCCATCGATGGGCCAACCAGTATTTATGTGGCGAATGAGCTGGCACCGCACATGCTGGGTGTGATCTCGGTCGTGGCCTATTCCTATATGAGCCTAGTGCCCATCATCCAGCCTCCCATTATGCGCCTGCTCACGACGCGGGAAGAGCGATTGACCAGGATGGACTATGCGCCACGTCCCGTTTCGAAGACCGCACTAATCCTTTTTCCCGTCATCGTTACCATTGCCGTCGGCATTCTGGTGCCCAAGGCTGCGCCGTTGATCGCCTCTCTGATGATCGGCAATTTGCTGCGTGAAGCCGGTGTGGTGCTCCGGTTGGTCCACGCTGCTGAGAATGAGATTATCAATATCTCCACGCTCTTCCTCGGTTTGGTGGTCGGCAGCACGATGACCGCCCAGAGCTTTTTGCAGTGGGATACGCTCAAGATCTTGGTGCTGGGACTGTTTGCCTTTGCACTGGATACCGCTGCAGGTATCCTCTTCGGCAAGCTTCTCTACGTGCTATCCGGCAAGAAGATCAACCCCTTGATCGGGGCTGCCGGCATCAGCGCCTTCCCGATGGCCGGGCGGTTGGTACAGCGTGTGGCCCAGGAAGAGGATTTCTCCAACTACGTGTTGATGCACGCGATGGGGGCAAATACCGCCGGTCAGCTAGGCTCTGTAATAGCCGGAGGCGTCTTGCTTACGCTTGTGCTTCCAATGGTGGGACTCTGAACAAAGGATAGGGGCGCAACTTGCGCCCCTACTTGCTCTATCGGTCTTGTATGGAATCGGTTCTTTAGTCTCTTGCGGTGGGCCCGAACGCAATCTGTTTGGCTTCGCCCTTCCCGATCCCCTACCGGGCCTCCAGTGTGATGTCGCTCACGTGAGCGAGGAGGTTCTATGGGCAGAGGCTGGGTTGTGGTTGACGTTGATCGGTGCAAAGGATGTGGGCTCTGTACCCACGTTTGCCCGGTCAAGATCCTCAAGCTGTCTCCTGATACGTTCAACGCCAAGGGGTACCATCCCGTCACCGTCACCGATGGTGACCAGTGCATTGGATGTGCCGCGTGCGCGACCATCTGTCCGGACGTTGTCTTCACCGTGTACCGCCGCCGGCGCGTTCCGAAGCAGACTCCGGCTGCGCTGCAGCTCACAGCGCAACTCACGCCGCAGCCGGAGGGATGACCATGACAAAACAACTGCTTAAGGGCAATGTGGCGTTTGCAGAGGCCGCGGTGCGTAATGGGCTGCAGGCCTACTTCGGCTATCCGATTACGCCGCAGAGTGAGGCGTTGGAGCATCTATCAGGCCGGATGATCGAAGAGGGCCGTGTCTTCTTGCAGGCCGAGAGTGAGGTCGCGGCCATCAATATGGTCTACGGTGCGGCGTGCACCGGCGTGCGGGCGATGACCTCGACGTCAGGTCCGGGGCTGGCGCTGATGGCTGAAGGTCTTTCCTACATCGCCGGCTCTGAGGTGCCCGTCGTCGTGGTCAATATGATGCGCGGGGGGCCTGGTCTGGGCAATATCCAGCCTTCGCAGGCGGACTACAACTTCATGACCAAGAGCGCGGGACACGGCGATTTCCATCCCCTTGTGCTGGCACCGGCCAGCATCCAGGAGATCATCGACATGATCGGGCTGGCTTTTGAGCTTGCCGAGAAATACCGCACCTTGGTGATAATCGCCGGCGACGGCAGCATCGGTCAGATGATGGAGTCGGCCGAGCTGCCGCCGATGCAGCCCGTGCGTGACACGGTGCCCGACTGGGCTGTGAGCGGTGCCAAGGGCCGCGATCCGAACGTGATCACGTCCCTGTATCTGGGCGCGGAGAAGCTGGAGGCTCTTAACCTGCGGCTCCAGGCCAAGTTGGCCGAGATCAAGCGCAACGAAGTGCGATCCGTTGAAGTAGCCACCGAGGATGCGGATCTGCTGCTTGTCGCCTACGGTACGGCCGGCCGTATCTGCGTTTCGGTCCTGCGAGAGGCGCGCAAGCAGGGCCTCAAAGTCGGCCTCTTCCGCCCGCAGACGCTGTGGCCTTACCCGGAGGAGCGACTTTCGGAGCTTGCCGAGCAGGTCAAGGGCATACTCGTCGTGGAGATGAGCGCGGGCCAGATGCTGGAGGATGTTCAGCGTTTTGTGCAGGGGCGTGTGCCCATTCACTTCCACGGTCGTATGGGCGGCGTGATCCCGATGGTCGACGAGATCCTCGCGGATGTGGAGGCGTTGGCAAAGGAGTAGACTATGACGTTGACTAGAACTGAGATTCCCGAGGGTATGGAGCTGGTCTACAGCTATCCTGATTCTCTCACCAAGGTGAGCAGTCACTACTGCCCGGGGTGTGTCCACGGCATTGTCCACCGGCTGGTGGCTGAGGTTCTGGACGAGTTAGGCGTACGTGAGAACACCATCGGCGTGGCCCCGGTTGGCTGCTCGGTGCTGATCTACAATTACATCAACACCGACTTTGTCGGGGCTGCGCACGGACGTGCGCCGGCGATGGCGACGGCTATCAAGCGTATCTATCCTGACAAGGTTGTCTTCACGTACCAGGGCGACGGTGACATCGCCGCCATCGGCACTGCCGAGATCATCCATGCCGCCAACCGCGGCGAGCCGATCACTACGATTGCCATCAACAACGCGATCTATGGGATGACCGGCGGGCAGATGGCGCCGACGACGCTCCCGGGCATGGTCACGACGTCCACGCCGACCGGTCGCAACTGCGAAGTCGCAGGCTATCCGGTCAAGCTCTCCGAGATCCTGGCGCAAACGGCGGGGGCCGTCTACATCACGCGTCAGTCAGCAACGGACATCGTCGGCATTCGCAAGACCAAGAGGGCGATCAAACGCGCTTTCCTCGCTCAGATACACGGCTTGGGCTTTGCTTGCGTCGAGGTTCTGGCGACCTGTCCCACCAACTGGAACATCGGACCCTGGGAAGCTATGCAGTGGGCTAAGGAGCACCTGGGTGGCTTCTACCCGGTTGAGACCTTCAAGATGACCGACGAGGTCAAGGCTCTCAAAGCGTGATTATTGCCTTGCGCAGATGAGCAAGGACCGCGAAGGGTAGACAGTGGACCGGACTGGTCCGGAGCTAGGCTGACCGAAGCCTGTTCAGATGTGTTGTCAGGAAACCTTGGCGTC
>Ga0114918_10000772_pt1 | contig 28222 bp, 13 predicted proteins | sample LantaG_FD_87015 | JGI IMG/M metagenome (GOLD analysis project Ga0114918, IMG submission 87015) | Deep subsurface microbial communities from Baltic Sea to uncover new lineages of life (NeLLi) - Landsort_02402 metaG | ecosystem: Environmental > Aquatic > Marine > Oceanic > Sediment | place...
ACATCAAATACGGCGACCCCGGGGAGCGTGTGCAGGTGTTGAGAATCCTTCTGGGTGGAGAGGGCAGGAGGGCTGGTAGGCCGTCTTCTCGTCAGGACCGAGACCGTGAGCGCCGCAGGCGTAACCCTGACGGAGGCGGTAGGGCGGTAACGTCGGTTGTGATTGGGCCAACTGGCGGGCCGGTTATCCTGATTCCGGAACCGCGGCGCAAGTGGATTATCGCAAGGGCGTCACCGGAAGATATGGACCAGATTGAAGAGTGGATAAAGAAGCTTGACACAACAGAACGTATCGCACCGGAATACGAAGCGGTTCAAATAAGATATGCGAAGGACGTCCGAGAAGTGGCGGACCGCCTCAATGAGGTTCTGAAGGACTGGCCGGGGGCGGAATTGGAGACGAGCGTCCTTATTCAGGCGCTGCCTCAGGCAAGGCAGGTTGTTATCTACGGCAGGAAGGATATGCGCGAAATTGCCAAGAATCTTATCAAACAAATAGATATTCCCTCGGAGGAGTTCGAGACCAAGGTGTTCAAGTTGAAGCATGCTGACCCGGACCAAATTGCGCAGCAAATCGAAGACCTTTACGCAGAGGAAGAAATACCGTGGTGGCGCCGCGGGCGCGAGGAAAGGACAGCCGATTGGGTAAGAGCCATACCGTTGGCGACGTATCAGCAGGTAACGGTGATTGCCTCGTCGGAGAATATGGCAAAAATAGAAAAACAGGTAAAAGAGTGGGACGTTCCCATCGATGTAGACAAGGTCAGACCAATGATAATCACGTTAACTAACACGGACCCGGTGAAGATGGCGGACTTGTTGAGCAGGCTCTTCAGCGAGGTAGAGGAGGAACAGTGGAGTCCGTGGTGGTGGCCGGACGACGGCGAGGAGAAGAAAAAGATTGTTGGTCCGCTGTATGGTCAGTTGACATTTGAGGCCGTACCGGACACAAAGAAGATAATCGTAATAAGCAAAATGCCCGAGGCTTACAGGGTTATTGAGGATTTAATCAGGGAGCTTGACGGAGCGGAGATGACCGAGGTGCCGAGGGTCGTACAAATCGATTATGCCGACCCGGAGGACCTGAGCGAGCGTCTAAACGCGATCTTCTCCGAGCCGGGCGCAGCGGTCAAGATTCGGCTTACCGAGAAGAGTCTTTCCAAGACTGGGATGGCGTCAACGGACGAGGGTGAAGGTGAAGGGTCGGATGCCGGAGACAGCGGCGCGGCAGGTGAATACGTACCGCCGTGGGTGGGGCAGAGCCGCAGGCCGGACGAGATGCCGATAAGCAAAGTCATAGGCAGGATACGCTTTATTCCCGACCCTCGCAGCAAGGCGATTCTCGTTCTCGCTCCTAAGGAGTTTATGGATGAAATAGTAGCAACGATTAAGGACCTGGACAAACCCGGGATGCAAGTGCGAGTAAGGGCGACAGTAATCGAGATTAACCATAGTGATTCGACTTCATTAGGCCTGCAGTTGGCCGACGGCGGTGCGCTGCTTAGTGGGTTGGACAACGCAATAACAGTGGGTGCGGCCTCCGCATTTACGGAAGCCTACCGGCACGGCACAGTGACATTGGAGATGGGTGTAGACGTTACAGCCCTTATTGACTTCTTAGTCAAAGAGACAGATGCGAGAATTCTTAATCAACAGACCCTTTGGATGAAAGACAACGAGGAGGCGGTTTTGTTCAAGGGTGAGACCGTTCCATTCAAGGGTAGTACGGTGACCACGGGGACGGGCGTCTCCGACGCAAGTATCACGTACGAAGAAGTAGGTGTGACCTTGCGGATACGCCCGAATATTACCCCGCAAAGGAACGTTGACATGAAAATGGATCTGACACTATCCCAGCGAACCGGGGAGGAAGTAGCTGACCAACCGGTGAGAGGCTCGATGATTACTAACACCACCGCCATAGTGCAGGACGGCCAGACAATTATCTTAGGCGGTATTCTCTTCCAGCAGGACAGTGTCGTCGAACGAAAGATGGCGCTGTTCGGAGATTTGCCTTTGGTAGGCGGGCTATTCCGCCATCAGGCAACCACACAAACCAACAACGAAATGATCGTATTTATTACTCCGGAGGTCATTGCTGAAGAAGAGATGCCGGCTGAAACGGAAAAGGCAGAAGAAAAGTTAGATAGTATGTTAGGAGAATTCACCCCTGAGGGGTGAAAAGGGAGTTCATAGTTCATAGTTCGTAGTTCGTAGTTCATAGATTAAGAACCGCAAGCTAAGAACTAAAAACTGGTCGGAAAAAACCCACCTTGGCCCGTCCCTCCGAGGGGCGGGCATTCGGAACATACACGCATATCCTATTCACCCGCCAGTAGCAGGGCGGGTCAATCGCAGTTCAATTGCTACTCTGCGAAATAGTCTTCCAGCCTTCGTAGCCGTTGGCTACTACGGCGGAGTAGGCTCGCTACGCAGCACGAGTCTGACCCGCCGCCCTGTACCGCACCTGGTACAGGGCGGGGGAAATTTGTATTGCCTGCTACAGTGAAAAGTTGTATAAAGACGTCCTGGGATTCGCTCCTGTGGAGCATAGCTCAGCAGTGCATGAAGAAGCAAGACGGCAACCCGCCGGTGGCGGGTGGTTTGAAGGCCTGCCCCCCTGCTTTCTTGCAAGCCCCAGCGTCTCTCGACGCTAGTCGGGGCTGCGGGCGAAAGCAAGAAGGGGGGAGGCCTTTGATAGCAAATTATTCGTACTTATCATTTTAGAAAGTGGAGAAGTTATGCAGCGCAAAATAGTTATGATTGACGGTAATACGGCGGTGGCGCACGTGGCGCACGCTACGAACGAAGTGATTGCGATATATCCGATTACTCCGAGCTCGGTTATGGGTGAGATTGCCGATGCGAAGACGGCCAAAGGTGAGGCTAATATCTGGGGGACGGTACCCTCGGTTACCGAGATGCAGTCGGAAGCCGGGGCTGCGGCGGCCATACACGGGGCACTCTTAACCGGCGCTCTGACAACGACCTTTACCGCTTCGCAGGGGCTTTTACTGATGATTCCCAGTATGTATAAGATTGCGGGGGAACTGCTGCCTACGGTTTTTCACATTTCGGCCCGGGCCCTGGCGTGCCAGGGGCTTTCAATCTTCGGGGACCATTCGGACGTGATGGCCTGCCGGCAAATAGGCTTCTGCTTGCTCAGCTCGTGTAGTATTCAGGAGGTTATGGATTTTGCGCTGATTGCTCAGCAGGCTACATTGGCCTCGCGAGTGCCATTCCTGCATTTCTTTGACGGTTTCAGGAGCAGCCATGAGGTTCAAAAGGTTGAGCAGCTTTCGTTTGACGATATGCGAGCGGTGATTGATGAGAAAAAAGTGGCTGAGCATAAACTTAGGGCGCTGTCACCGGACAGGCCTATGATTAGCGGGACAGCGCAAAATCCTGATGTTTACTTCCAGGGCAGGGAGACAGTGAATAAGTTTTATCTTGCTGTGCCACAGATTGTTCAGGAGACAATGGACAAATTCGCAAAGGTGATTGGACGGAGCTATCATTTGTTCGATTACGTCGGCGCTAAGGATGCGGAAAAAATCATTGTCATCATGGGCTCAGCGGCTGACACCGTGCACGAGACGGTGGAGGAGCTTGCCAGGCGGGGTGAAAAGGTCGGGGTGGTTAAGGTTCGGCTTTACAGGCCGTTTAGCAGTAAACACTTTATTAATGCTTTGCCCGAAAGTGTGAAGAAAATTGCGGTGTTGGACAGAACAAAAGAACCCGGCTCGCCGGGTGAGCCATTGTACTTAGATGTTCGGACAGCTATCGCCGAAGCGATGTTCGAGAAGAAAGCACCTTTTGAGAAGTACCCACTGATTGTTGGTGGACGATACGGATTGGGGTCGAAAGAATCTACGCCCGCTATGGTAAAAGCGGTTTTTGATAATCTCGATGCCGCAAAGCCCAAGAATGGTTTTACGGTGGGTATCATCGACGACGTGACGAATACGAGTCTGGAAGCTGATGAAACCTTCAAGATTCCCGGTGAGCAGGTGTTTCCCGGGATGTTCTGGGGGCTTGGCTCCGACGGAACGGTAGGGGCGAATAAAAACTCTATAAAGATTATCGGTGAGCAGACAGACAATTACTCCCAGGGTTATTTCGTATATGATTCGAGAAAGGCGGGCGCTGTAACTGTATCGCACCTTAGGTTCGGGAAAGATATTTTGAGGAAGCCATACCTTGTAAGCAAAGCAGATTTTGTGGCTTGTCATAATCCAAGCTTTCTGGAAAAGTATGATATGCTCTCGGCTATTCGTGAAGGCGGCACGTTCCTGCTTACGACAAGCCACGGGCATGAAGAAGTCTGGGATACTTTGCCGCAAGAGGTGCAAAAGCAGATAATCGAAAAGAAACTGAAGTTTTACGTTATTGATGCAATATCCCTTGCAGAAGAGCTTGGTCTGGGAGCGAGAATCAACGTGATTATGCAAACGGCCTTTTTCAAGATTAGCAATGTTATTCCGCTCGATACGGCTATCAAGGCTATCAAAGATGCAGTTAAAAAGACTTATGGAAGGAAGGGCGAAAAAGTTGTTGAAATGAACAATGCGGCTGTCGATAGCGCTCTTGACAAGGTTTATGAAGTTGAAGTTCCTGACAAAGTAACCAGCAAGATAAAGATGCGGCCGCCGGTGCCGGAGGATGCTCCTGATTTTGTCAAGGAGGTTACAGCGGAACTTATAGCGCTGCGAGGGGACAAGCTTCCTGTGAGCAAGATGCCGGTTGACGGTAAATTTCCGAGCGGCACAACCCAATACGAAAAACGCAACCTCGCGGTAAATATACCAGTGTGGGAGCCGGATATCTGTATCCAATGCGGGATGTGCTCTTTGCTTTGTCCGCATGGGACCATAAGGATAAAGGCGTACGACAAAAAGCAGCTTGAAGATGCTCCGGATACGTTTAAAAGCGCTGATGCAAAAGGCAAAGATTTTGCGGGTATGAAGTTTACGGTTCAGATAGCTCCGGAGGACTGTACGGGCTGCGGAGCCTGTGTGCTTGCATGCCCGGCCCAGGAAAAGGATGAAAACAAGCAGCCGACAGGTCGAAAGGCAATCAATATGACACTGCAGGAGCCGCTTCGTGTGCAGGAGCGCGAGAATTATAAACACTTCCTTTCGATTCCAAATACGGACCCAGCACTTTTCAAAACCAACACGGTGAAGGGAAGTCAATTAATTCAGCCCTTGTTTGAATATTCCGGTGCGTGTGCCGGGTGCGGAGAAACGGCCTATGTGAAGCTGCTGAGCCAATTGTTCGGGGACAGGGCATTAATAGGAAACGCTACAGGGTGTTCCTCGATTTACGGCGGTAATCTGCCTACAACGCCTTACACAAAGAGGGCGGACGGCAGGGGGCCTATTTGGAGCAACAGCTTATTTGAAGATACCGCTGAATTTGCGATGGGTATGCGACTGACGGTCGATAAATTTAGAGAACGCGCCCTCTCGCTGCTGGATAGAGTTGTAAACGATGGCTGTGTGGATACCAAGCTGGCAGAGGAAATACGACGTGGCACACTGGCAAATGACCCGGCGCAAGCTGCTATTGAACAGCAGCGAGTTCGAATAGATAAACTCAAGGAACAATGCAGAAAGAGTCCGCCAAAGGCGGACGCTAATTGCAAGCAACTGCTGAGTATTGCCGACTATCTTGTGCGCAAGTCCGTCTGGGCACTTGGTGGTGACGGATGGGCTTACGATATTGGGTATGGTGGCTTGGACCATGTTCTGGCCAGCGGGGCAGATGTTAATGCCCTTGTTCTGGATACGGAGGTGTATTCGAATACAGGTGGGCAGATGTCGAAGTCAACGCCGAGGGCGGCGGTAGCCAAATTTGCAGCAGGAGGAAAAGCAACGCCCAAGAAAGACCTTGCGCTGCTGGCTATGACTTATGGAAATATTTATGTGGCCCGAGTGGCAATAGGAGCAAATCCCAATCAGACGGTCAAGGCGTTTGTCGAAGCTGAGGCGTATCCTGGGCCTTCCCTTATAATTGCTTATGCACACTGCATCGCTCATGGTATCAATATGACAGCGGGCTACGAGGAACAGAAGAAAGCTGTTGCCTGCGGCCATTGGATTTTGTGCAGGTTCAATCCGCGACTTAAAGAGGAGGGTGAGAACCCGCTGCAACTCGATTCGAAGGCTCCCACGCTCGACATCGAAGAATATATTTATGGAGAGAATCGTTATCGCACGCTACGGCAATCGAAGCCAGAAGCAGCGGCGGAATTGCTGACACTTGCCAGAAGGGATGTGGCTGAAAGGTATGCCTTGATGGAGCAACTTGCAAAACTATCGTGTGGCGCTAAGCGAGAGGCGTAACAGGAGGTAATCGTTGGGTAGGAGAGTATAATGGCTAATCGGTTCTCAAAGGTGATTTGTTGGTTCGTTTTTGTCATGGTTTTTATGGTCGCGGGGTGTCAGCGAGGATATAGGAAAGATGTTCCGGCTTACGAGCAGGTAGTTGACGCCAATTTGTCGATTGACCCTAATTTTATTGTGCCTGACTATGCAACTCGAGCAATTGAAGCTACCGGCGGACGGCAGGCCTGGATGAGAACGAAAAAGCTTACGATTGAATCTCGTGCAACTTTTTATCATCTGGATGACAGCTTTTACCTTACAGAACAGGAGTACGAGATTCACCCGTGGTCAAATGCTATTCAAATTTCAGGTGAGGAGCCGCAAGGCAGGTTTGTTTGCCGATTTTCGGGTGGAGCATTTAGTGTGCTGAAGGGAGCCGAGCGTGTTGATGCGCTACCCATTGCCGTATTGAATCGCGGCTTCGCAGAAGCGATACTCAATATAACAACGGCACCGGTACGCTTCTTAGATAAGTCGGCTGAGTTCACCAAAGAGCTCCAACCGGTCAAGATTATGGGACAGTGGTATCGTCCAATTAGACGAACCATCAGGCCGGCAAGTAGCAAACCTGGCGTGCCGCAATTAGCTAAAACTAAAGCGGTTTTCTACCAAAACAGGGACAACTCTCTGATTGATTTGCTTTGGCTTGGCGATGTTGACGGAGAGACGTTTCTAACAGTTCGCGGCTATGACTATCACGAGGTTGAAAAGAACGGTGTTCGGCTTCCTGCCAAGATAGAGATATTTATAACTGATGCGAGTGGTGCTTCGCCGCGTCGGCTGGCTAAAGTAGATTTTGACTAAGCAGCTCATCGATTCTTGATGCTCGATTCTCGTTGCGAGTATCGAGTATCCAGTATCGAGCATTTAGAAGTGAGTCTTATGCTCTGCTTGTTGCCCCCACTGTTTTGCTTCGCAAAGCGAAGTAGTGGGGGGTGAAGAAGAGATTTACGCTCGGTGAGCAGAAGAGGACGTTCAGCTGAGTTCAGTCGAAGCCCTTGAAGAAAGTTAAGAATTTTTCACAAAAAGCGACATTTCCAACAAAAATCTCAACTGCTTTAATTACAAGCACTTAGCATTAGAACTTGGCCCCGCTGTTTTGCTTCGGCAAAACGAAGCAGCGGGGTGTCGAGTGATGGGGTTTTTTTGTCTATGCTGATAGTGCGATAATTATCGGGCTCAAACAGATGGGGGGATAGCGAACAAATCCCGCACTTAAAAAGTATAGATATATCATTGATTGTCTTATGGAGGGCGAAGAGCGGTCTGAGAGGGTAAAAGAACGAAGGCATTAGGCTCATAACTGCTTTTTGTGTCTATAATTGTAACGGGCAGAAGCGAAGGTTTTTTTTGTTACAATTTTTGTTTTTATCGTGTGAGAATTATAAGACGTTGGTGTTTTGCCGCTAATGTCAGGAATGGCATTTAATTTCTTTGTGATATTGGCTTTATAGCAGTTGAAAAAAGTTAAGCAAAGAAGGTGTTAAACCGATAAATTTCATCAAGCAGGAAAACAGTAAATATAAGAAGAAAACCGAGAGTCCTATAAGCTATCAGAGGCTCGATGTCTTTTTGGAAATCTTCGTGATATGAATTCCGTTAGGCATTTCGTGGATGACAAAATGGGTACCTCTAATAAGGAAAGACTGCGTCAATATTCACATATCTCTAACGGGATGAAAAGGACACGAAGTATAACGACCGTATTTCTGTTTGTTCTGAGTATTTACCTGGTCGGTTGCGGCAATAAGTTTTTCGACCCCACGCAAATAGGGAGATTCCGTCCTACCCCGGCGGTGAATGTGATATTGGATTCGCTGGGTGTGGCAGAGGAGACGGCGCCAGCCTGGGAGGGCGCGGAAGACCCAAGACCGATAGATGTGATCGCCTACGAGACGGACTACGTGTTCGGTCCCGGCGACTTCGTCAGGGTATCCATTTTTGAACTGTTTCGAGAAAATGTTCTGTTTATAAACGACTATGCTGTTACCGAGACGGGCAAGATATCCATACCGGCAGTTGGGATACTTGAGGTTGCAGGGCTGACTGAATCGCAACTGGAAGAGGAGATAAAACAAATCCTTAAGCCGAGCATATTAGTAGAGCCATCGGTTACCGTGACTTTGCTTATGTCACAAAAACGAATGTTTTCAATATTGGGCGATGGCGTACCAACGCCGGGCAGATACCCTATTCCACGATATGATTTCAGGTTAACCGACGCGCTTGCAACAGCAGGAGGGCCAAGGCAATTTTACGTAAGCTATATTTATGTTTCGCGCCCGGTCACGGGCAAAGAATTAAAGCAGGTGCCGATTGAACCAGAGTCTGCCGAGCCGGTGGAGGAAATGCTTGAGATAATAGCTCCCCGAGCGCAGCAGCGATGGTCTGAGGATAAAATAGTTGTAGCTTCTGCGGAGATGATAACTGATGAGGAACTTGCGGAAGCAGCCTTGCCGGAAGGCTTTGAAGCGTTAGCCAATAGTAGGCAAGAGGTGAGTGAGCCCAAAGGCGCAAGAGAGCGTTTGGGAAACTGGACAGATGTAGAAGGCGTATTGGAAGCATTAGCCGAATCTGCTGGTCGAGAGACAATAGGCGGACCAATAAATGAGGAGGAGAAACGCCGAACCGAGTGGATTTTTCAGGATGGCAGATGGATTCCGGTTCAAATCGGTCGCAGAAGACCAGCAGTTAAAGTGGAAGCGGAGAAAGCAGCCCCTGCCCAGGATGGACTCAAGGAGAGAGTACCGGCGGACTTTGGCTTGGAACAAATAGGAACCGGAGGAGTACAGACGCGAGTTATAAAGATTCCCGCCGACAAGCTGCTTGGAGGTGACCCTAAATATAACATCATGATAAGGCCTGGTGATAGTATTCACGTGCCTATCGATATTATGGGTGATTTCTATATTGAGGGTAATGTCAACTATCAAGGCGCTATAGCTCTTACCGGCCGACCAATGACTTTGAAGATGGCTATAGCTGCGGCAGGCGGTTTGGGGCCTTTGGCGTGGCCAAAGCGTTGTGAGGTTGTGAGGAGAATCGGCAAGGACCAAGCGGGTCGTTGGAGAGAAGAGATGGTGATGGTTGATTTGGATAAAATCGCCAGTGGCGAACAGCCGGACTTTTTTATCAAGCCGAATGATTTGATAAATGTCGGCACACACGCGACTGCAAGGTGGCGTGCGATTTTGCGAAATGCGTTCAGAGCAACTTACGGATTCGGTTTTGTTTATGACCGTAATTTTGCAGATAGAGATTACGGGACTCGCAGGCCTATACCTCAGTGGTTTTAAGAGAATTTTGTAATTATGGTATGGTGGGAAATATTGCTTTTTCTAATACGAAAACACAAGGATTAAGGGTGATACGTACAAGTTGGCTTGAGCTTGGCGTGCATAATTACATCAGAATATTGATAATCGGAGGTCTGTTCTACTATCTTTTTCACACTGAGATTTACAGGATTGTCCACAGATGGGTGAGTGACCCCAGTTGGTCGCACGGTTTTCTAATACCGGTTTTCAGTTTATACTTTATTAACCAGCGGAAGACCGAGATTTTAAACCTTCAAACAAGGCCAAATTACCTGGGTTTGTTTTTTCTGATATGCGGCCTTGTGTTCCATCCTCTCAACATAATAAGCCCATCCGGATACGGATACCTCCAACCCATCGGTGTGATAGCGATACTTGGTGCAATCGTATTATTTTTAGGCGGATGGGGTTTGGTTAAATATACGTGGCTGCCAGTTGGATTTTTGGTGTTTGCGGTCCCATTGCCTCAGAGATATTATTTTGCGCTTACTATGCCGATGCGGCTGTTTGCAGCTCGGGTAGCAACGGCTTTGCTGAATTTGGTCAGCGGTCTGGAAGCTACGGCGCGCGGTGTTGTGATAGATGTGATTTATAATGGGCAACGGCTGGAGCCGCCTCTTGATGTTGCTGAGGCCTGCAGTGGAATGCGGTTGCTGATGGCCTTTTTGGCTTTAGGTGTTGCTATGGCGTATCTGCACTACAGACCTATATGGCAGCGTGTTGTTTTGTTGGCCAGCACAATACCGATAGCGATGTTCTGCAATATCATACGAGTTACGGTTACCGGGTTTATTTATATTTTGATACATCCTAAGTATGCTCAGGGTATTTATCATGATTTTCTCGGCATAGCGATGCTGCCGTTAGCATTTGCCTTGTACGGTTTTCTTGCGTGGTTTATGTCGAATTTGTTTTTTGAAGAAAGCGGTGCCGTTACTGAGGATATCGTGGTTCGCAGAGAGGATACATAAGGTGAGAAACGTGAAGCGGGATATGATAAAACCTTATACACAGCCGGCCTTTCTGATATGTGCCGTGGTGCTTGCAATAGCGGGAATTGCGATGGAACGGGTGCACGTAGAGAAGGCGCCCTTTCCATTGAGAAAGTCTTTGGACCTCTTGGATGAAAACGGTTTAACTCCTTACAAGGTAATATCAAGAGAGAGAATCAGAAATGAAGAGATTGTAAAAAGCCTCGGCACGGAACATTATATTCAATGGGCTCTGGAAGATACGGATGCAGCGGCTGACAGTGCCGTTCGCAAATGCTCGCTGTTCATCACTTATTACAAACTTGCTGATAAAGTGCCCCATGTTCCGGAAGAATGCCATATAGGCAGTGGTCATCAAAGGCTGGCATCAGATAGCGTGACATTCGTGGTAAATAAAGAAGGCGTCGAGCAGAAAATTCCGGGAAGACATCTGGTATTCGAGGGGACAAGCTCGAGCTACTGGGGGACGAGTACAAAGTTCTCAGTTCTATACCTTATTAATGTCAACGGCCTTTATACAAACAGCAGAGAAGGTGCTCGATGGGCTCTCAATAAGAATATTTTTTCCAAGTATGTATACTTTTGCAAAGTTGAGTGGAGTTTCCTTAGCGAGTCCGGAGCAAAAACTTATCCAGCAAAAGAAGAGGCAGTGACGGCGAGTGAAAAACTTTTAGGTGTGATTTTGCCCATTTTAGAAGAAGAGCATTGGCCTGATAGGCCGGTTGTGAATGGCAAATAGATTCCGGGCCGGAAAGGATATGGGGATGACGTAACGAGGTTGGAAGAGACCATTTAGCAGAAGGATGGTGTGAGACCGCATTTTAGGGGTTCCCAGGCGCCCAAAAAGTGCGTTTGCGGGTTTAGCGAAAAGAAGGGAAAAGTTTATGGCAAAGAAGAGAGTGAATAAAAAAGTTGCACTCATTGGGTCAATGGTTTTTGCAGTTTTGGTACTGGCTGGGATTGGGGTAATTCTGCATTTCAGCGGAGACATTGAAAAGTTTATCAAAGACGGTGATGCGGCGATGAAAGCGGCTAACGAGGCGATAGATGAGCAGGTAAAAGCAGAAGAGTACAAAAAGGCTGAGCGCAATTATCGTGAGGCACATGGACTGGCGAAGACCGATTCGCTTAGGATAGAGATACTTTTTAAACTTGTGGACGTTTATCTTGAAACCGAGAAATGGAACTATGTACTGGGGCATTGGGACGAAATAATCAAGATAGAACCGAAGAATGTCAAAGCTCGATATGGGCGGTTGAAGTATTTTTACCTAATGGCTAACAGCGGCGTGCGTGGAGCCTGGAAGGAAGTTGCGTCACAAGCGTCGAAATTTATAGAAGTGGCAGAGGATGGTAATCTTCTTATGGAAGATACAGCCGGACTCGAAAGCTTCAGAATACGAGAAAGAGATGAGGGCGGGCAGCGCCTTGGGCCATACTTGTATCTGCTCAGGGGCAAAGCTACCCTCGAGATGACAAGGATGGGAGGTTTCACGAATCCTGACGAATCGCTTGAGCGGGCAGTCGATGATTTGAAAAAGGTTCAGGAACTTGAACCAGGCAATATCAGCAGCTATTTGTATTTGGCGCAAGCGGTCATCGAAAAAGGGAAACTTCTCGCTTCAAGAGGTAAGCTTGAAGAAGGAGAAAAGAGTGCAGAGCAAGCTAAGAAATATTTAGATGAGGCTGTTGAGCGTGCAGGCACCAACGCAAGAGCACATATTAATCTTCTGAGAATGAAACCTGTGTTTGCTCAAATGGAAAGCAGGGAGCAACTTCAATCTCTGGAACCTGAATACTTGTCGCTTGTGCAAAAATTTCCTTCCAGTGCAGAGGCATATTCGGCATTAGCCGGCTTCTACCAACAGTTAGGCTACAAGGACCTTGATAAAGCTATAGAGGCCGGTGAAAAGGCTATGAAATTGGATGAGGAAAATGTGGCGTACGCGATAAATGTGGCCAATTTGCACTATCGCAAGTTTTCTATTTATGGCCAAAAGCCACATTTCGATAAAGCAATAGAAGTGAGCAAGAACGCACTTACATTGCCGGATGCGCAAGATAAGCTCGGGCCACGACAGTGGGCAAATCGAATGAATAGAATCTCATTGTACGTTTTTCTTGCAAATTGCTATATCGAGCAAATACTCGAGCCTTGTGAAATAGCGACGGAGTCGCAGAAGCAAGAATGGATAGCAAATGCTGAGCAGGCGGTGCATGAAATTGAGCAGCTCGTTGGCAGTGGCGAGAATCTGTATGTTGTTCAGTGGCAAGGAATGCTTGAACTTGCGAAGGGAAATAGAAATGTCGCCATCAGGAAGCTGTATGCAATTTACGAGCAGCTTAGAGCAGCATCTGTGCAAAAAGAATTCGAGCGAATAGATTCCCTACTTTCCTACCGGTTAGCTAAAATTTTCGAGGATACGGCCGAACTTGGGGCGGTAAACGAGTTTTTCGCGACTGCGCTGAGACTTCGTGACAGAAGTGCTGCTGACAAAATTGACGAAAGGAAACCCGAAGCCCTTTTGGATTACGCGGATGTGCTGTTAAGACTAAGGAACTTTGTTGGCGTTTTGAATCTTGCAAACTTTTTCGAGGACGAATATTGGACCAATGAGAGAAGCCAAACACTCCGTATCAAAGCTTTACTTGGTGCACAGCAGTTTAAAGAGGCTGAAGAAGAATTGGCCAAGCGGAAGCCGGATGACCCAAATACAATTAAACTCAACGTGGCACTGATGCAGGCTGAGATTGGGCAAGTTCAAAGGGTTATAGCACAGAAACAAATGGAAAAAGATGCAAAGATTCTTTTGCAGGGGTTGCAGGCGGTAGAAGAAAAGGGTGTTGAGCCGGAAGAGTCCGTGGAGTTAATGACAGCTGAATTAAGAAGCCGCAGGGACGCTTTGGCACAGTTGGTTAAGAAGTTGCTCCAAACAGAGCCGAATTCCGTCGAAGAAGCTTCTATCATTGCCGTTTGCGACAATTACATAGCAGCAGAGAAGACAAGTGAGGCCAGAGATTTAGTCAATCGGTTTTTAGAATATTTTCCGGATAGTACGCGTGTTGAGTTTTACAAACAGGCGCTTTCTGAGCCAGAGCCCACAAAGGTTCCACAGCAAAGGCGCAAGGAAATAGAAGAACAGGTTCTATCAAATATTGCCGACCCAATTCAGCGAGCTGTGCACCTTGGAGCATTTCATTACAGGTATAACGAGTTAGAGAAAGCGGCTGAAGAATTCAAAAAGGTCCTTAAGATAAAGACTTCGCAAGAAGGTGTTGCTGAGGAGCCGGCTTTTGCAGAGAGGCAAGGTATAGCGGATTTGCAGAGTCTTGCCGCGAGCTACCTCTTTGAGATAGCGCTTGGGACGCAAGACTGGGAGTTGGCGGAGCAGACTGCAGATTTCGCGCGGCGTGCGAATCTGGATAATTGTGAAGGCCGATTTTTTGCTGCCCGTCTTGCTGTGAGTAAAAATGCTTACAGAGATGCGCTGGCAAAGCTCGAGGAATGCTTGCAGCAAAGGCCTGTGTTTTCAGCAGCTTATATACTGAGAAGCAATGTCAATTCCGCTCTTGGGAATGAACACACAGCAATAGAAGACGCTCAAAAAGCAGCATTTTTGAATCCCCTTGATGGAACTGTAGCAAAGAGATTGGCGCGTTTGCTTTACCAGCGTAATGAGAAGCTCGGTGATAATATGACTTCGAACCAGATAGTTGAAACGCGAGCAGCTTTGGACCGAGCTATAGCTTTGAATCCGCGTAATTTAGAGTTACTTAGCTTCTACGCTGAATATATAAGCGAGACAGAGCCGTTAAGAGCCGTGGCTATTCGACAAAATTTGCAAAGCGTCACCCCGAGTGCTCACAACGCTATACTGCTCGGCAGATTGGCCACGAGGATAGGCCTTCGTGAGACAAACGCAGAGAGAAAAGAGGCATTGCTTGCCATAGCAAGTTCGTCTTTCCAGCAGGCAAGAACTTTAGAACCAGAAAACCAGGTTGCACTGGAAGCCCACGCGGAATACTACCGGCTCATTGGTGAGCCGGAGGAGGCTGAAAAGTTGCTGGCACAACCACAAGGTAAGGAGTTGCTATGGCGATATTATTTTCGGGCCGGCCAATTTGAAAAGGCCAGGGCTATTTGTGAACAGTTGTATCAGAGTGAATCGAAGGATAACGAGTTGGTCAAAGGACTTTTGCTTATTGCAGAAAGGATGGCGGACGAAGAGGCTGCAAAGAGATATTCTAAAGAACTTTTATCGCTTGAAGAGACTGTAGAAAACCATCTTCTTCAAATTCAAACTTTTCTTAAGATTGGTCTTGTCAAGGAAGCCGAATACAAATTGCAAAGCTTTAAGGAGAAGTATCCGAATGAACCCAGAGCACTGCTGCTTGAGGCGTGGTTGGTGATGAGACAGGGACAATTGAAACGGGCATTGGATTTGACAAATCGAAGTCTTACCGCTGACCAGGACAACGCGACAGCCTGGCGGTTAAAAGGCGAAATAAATTTTTTGACGGCAAATTATGCTCAAGCAATCAGCGACCTGAAAAGGAGCAAGTTATTGTTAGATGACCCTACCACCAGGAATTCCCTGGCGAAGGCTTATCTGCGCGCGGGTCGATATGAAGAGGCTATAATCGAACTTAAGAATACGATTGAGCATCCACAAGCCCCTATGGAAGCCAGAGCGTTGCTTGAAAACACTTATTTGAGACTTGGCAGAAAAGAAACACTAAAAAGATTCTATGATGAGACTCTGGAGAAATTGCCTGATAGTGTGCTCTGGTATAATCGAGCGGGGGCATTTGCTATAGCTGAGGGTGAATTCGACAGGGCAGAGGAATTGTATGGACTGGCGTGGCAGAAAGCAGAGAAGGGTGACAACGGCGACGGGGACCCCAAACGCTATAAAGAGCATCTTGGAATTCACGCAACAGCATTAGACGGATATTTGAAAGCACTTGTATTAGGGGGCAAGTTGGATAAGGCTCTTGAGGAAAGCAGAAAATATGTTGACGGCGATTTTGCTCCCATAGCATATTTGTGGATGGCTGAGGCGAAGTTGAAACTGGGTGATAAAACAAGCGCCATACAGTATTGCCGAAAAGCTGTCGATAAAGCGGGAACAAATGAGGTTTTTGTGTCCGGCGTCGTGCGAAGAATACACTCGCTGCTGGGGGCAGAAGAGGCGTTGAGGCATTGCGAAGAAAGACTTAAAGCAGACCCTGATTCGCTCGCTGCTAACCTGGCTATGTTTAATTTGAGCAGGATTAACGGTGAGTACAACAAGGCTGTAGGTTATATCGACAAATGCCTGCAAATAACAGGGCCTGACAGCCCCCGTAGAGTTGCTTACACAGTGAAAAAGGCAGAGGTTTTACAATCGGCTTATAACAAAACTTCCGATAACAATTACCTTAAGAAAGCTATCGCAGTGTACGAAAGTCTATTAGCTGAAATGCCGAATAATATGGGTGTCTTGAATAATTTGGCGTATATGCTGGCTCAGAATAATGAAAGGCTTCCGGAGGCGCTCAAATATGCGAAGCGTGCTCACGAAGCAAGGCCAAATTATCCCGGCTTTTTGGATACTTATGCTTATGTGCTGTATAAAAAGGGGAGGCTATCAGAGGCAGACGAATTTTTACAAGCTGCCATACAGCAGTATGAGCAGAATAAAGTTTCCGTACCAGCGGAGGTGTATGAGCATTTAGGTGCGATAAAAGAAAAACTTGGTGCAGAAGCGGAGGCTCTTGCCGCTTATAAACAAGCGCTGGAAACAGGAGGCGATGAATTTTCGAAGGTAACCAGGGAGCGGATAACGACGGCTATCGGACGTCTTTCGCAGCAGAACGAAGCTAAAAACGAGAAACCATAATTTAAGTTCAAAATTCTGTATTTTTTGCTTTACGTTTTACGCTTTCTAATATGGCAGAACAAAGACAAATGGCTGTAAATAGGACAGGAGGGCCGATTCGGCCGATGCCGGCGGCAGCTGCCGTGGCGCTGACACCGAAGGAAATTTTTGGGATATTGCGTCGGCATATACTGTTGATGGTTTTTATGACTATATTGGGTTTTATAATGGGGGGTACGGCCTGGTATCTTTTGCTCCGTTATGCTCCGAAATATACCGCGGAAACCTATCTTAGAGTTTTGCCGCCTGTAGAAAGAGACCCTACGATGATTGTTGCAGCTCTGGTGAATAGGGATGTTCAATACGGTTATCGTACATCAATAGCTAACCTTATAAGGCAGCAGAGTACTCTGCAAGATTTGATTGGCAGGGATAAAATTCAAAAAACCAAATGGTTTAAGCGCTTTGGTATGCTTAGACATCGAAGTATTCCGAAAGCCTTTAAGGATTTGAGGAAGCATCTTGGTGTCTATGCCTTGAGAGACGCTGAGTTTGTTAAGATATCAATGACCTGCAGCGACAGGGAAGAATCAGCTCTGATAGTGAATGAATTGGTGGATTTGTTCTTTGCTTCACAAGGAATTACAACGCAAAGAGAGATTACTGAGAGGCTGGAAGGGTATACAGAACGGCGCAGGCTTGTTCAAGCAGACTTGACCGAGACCGAGAAGGCATTGGCTGATGCTCGCATAGATTATACCGACCTTGAGGAGCATGCTTATCGCGACACACTTTCAATGAAACTGGATGGTTTGGAAGCTGAGCAAAGCGAACTTATTCTGACAATGGGGCAATTTCAAGCTGCTATAAAGAATCTTGAGAAACTGGCGACGGGCCCCATTACAGAGCAGATCGAACATCAAATAGAGATGGACCCTGTTATGGTTATGCTTGCCCAGCAGCTTGCCCTTCAGGGGTCAATGCTTCGAGGCAGACTTACGAAGTTTGGTGAAAATCACAGGGTGGTGCGCGAGACGCAAGATATGATAAACGAATTCATAGAAAAAAGACGAATCAGAAAAGAGGAAATAGCGCAGCAGACTCGACAGTCGAACCTTCAAGTTGCAAAAGACACATTGATTGTGGTGCAGGAGAGGTTTGCGCAACTGGAAAAGTTGCGGCAAGATACGGCTGCAAGAAAGAAAGATTTTGATTTAGCCCGTGCAGAGTACGAAAAGATTCTGAGTATAAGAGACGAGAGAAGGCTGATGCTTGATTTAATCAAAGAGACGATTGAGAAGCTGAGAATGATGCACGATGACCCGCGAACACCTAAGGTGCAGAAAGTTGCACCTGCTCCGGTGCCGCTGAGGGTAAGCTCTCCAATGTGGCATTTTTATTTTCCCGGTGGCACGGTGTTGGGCTTTATATTTGCGGTGGGGCTTGCCTTCCTTATCGAACTGCTCAATGACCTTGTGCGGACACCGAGAGACGTAAGCAGATATTTGCACATTCCACTTTTGGGTGTTATTCCCCATGCAGCCGAAGATAGACAGGTTCGGGACATTGACCTTTGCCACGTTGTTCGTCAGGCACCTTACTCTGTTATAAGCGAGTCCTACAGGCGGTTGCGGACTAATTTAAAGCTGTGCGGCTCTGCAGAGTCTTTGAAAGCTTTGCTTGTCAGCAGCGGGATGGCAGGAGACGGCAAAACTGCGGTGGCGGCCAATCTGGCGGTGACTTTCGTTGCTGAAAATAAAAAAGTGCTGCTTATAGATGCTAATTTTTGGCGGCCGGGTTTGCATACGACATTTCCAAAGACAGCAGCCGAGGGTGGCGCGGCCGAGCAGCTTGATTTCGGCCTGAGTAATCTACTAATGGGCCAGTGCGGTCACCAGGAAGTTATAAGGTCCAGCGGCATCGAGGGCCTTGACATAATTGACTCGGGGCCGTTACCTTCTAACCCGGCAGAGCTGCTCGGCGGAGTACAAATGGAACATCTGGTTAAACAAGAGCGTGAGAGTTATGATTATGTTATAGTTGACGGCCCGCCGGTATTACTGGTAAGTGCCAGCAAGATGCTGGCGAGAGTTGTTGACGGCACAGTTTTGGTATTCAATGCCGGCGCTACCAGAAGAGGTGCCGCTCAGAGGACGATTCGCGAACTGAAAGAAGTAAATGCGACAATAGTCGGCTGTGTGCTCTTTGCCGTACAGGCTATGAAGGGCGGCTATTTCCGTGAGCAGTTCAAGTCTTACCGAAAATACCAAAAGCTGCAGCTTGCACACTCAGTTTAGCATATATTATATTATGTAGCGTTTAGTGTTTGTTTTTTCTATGCGCTTTGCGCTGAACGTGGGTTGCGAAACTTATTTTTGAGGGGTCTTTTTGATGGAGAAATTTTTAGTAACCGGCGGAGCCGGTTTTATCGGTTCGAATATCTGCAAGAAACTCATTTCACAAGGTTGCTTCGTAAGGGTTATCGATAATTTACTGACAGGCAAAAAAAGCAACCTGGCGGATATTATAGACAAGATTGAATTTATAGAAGCTGATATGGGTGACGAAAGAGTGGCCCGTGCGGCTATGAAAGATATTGATGTTGTCCTGCACCAGGGCGCTTTGCCCTCGGTGCCGCGGAGCATTGACGACCCTGCCGCCACGCACAAGCACTGTGTGGACGCCACTTTCACGCTTCTTCTGGCGGCTCGTGATGCCGGCATAAAACGCTTTGTATATGCGTCAAGCTCCTCAGCTTACGGGGACACACCGACTTTGCCGAAAGTTGAGACGATGCGGCCTGAGCCGCTTTCGCCTTATGCGGTGGGTAAGCTTGTCGGCGAACATTATTGCTCCGTTTTTAATAATGTTTTCGGGCTTGAGACTATTTCGCTGCGTTATTTTAACGTTTTTGGCCCACATCAGGACCCGACGAGTCAATATGCAGCCGCCATACCGGCATTTGTGACGGCTATACTGCAGGATGAGCCGCCAACTGTTTTCGGCGACGGCGAGCAGAGCCGGGATTTCACGTATGTTGACAATGTCGTCGAGGCCAATTTACTTACTGCAAGGGCAGAACACACTGCCGGCGAGGTTGTAAATATTGCGTGCGGGCAGGCCGTAACTGTCAACGAGACTATTGATGTTATTAACGAACTGCTCGACAAAAATATAAAGCCCGTCTATACTGACCCGCGTCCTGGCGACGTAAAACACTCGCTTGCAGATATCAGTCTGGCTAAAAAGTTGACAGGCTTTAAGCCGACAGTGTCATTTAAACAAGGCCTCCAGCTATCAATAGACTGGTACCGCGAAAACCTTCTTTAACCAAGTATATGACATTCTCACACAAGGAGGATTGACGGTATTATCATTCCTTTTGACTGCTGCTTTCGCAGGAGTGACATCACATCGTTAACGTAACTGCTTCTTTAACTGCTCGGCATCTCGGATTAGCTCTTCGCGGGTTGGGTATTGTTTAGGAGCGAGGGTAAACGTCCATTCGTAGGAATCGACGATTCTTTTTGGAATAATCAATTGAGCGAACAAATCGAATGGGAACTTGTCATACCAGGGGCCTTTTAACTTGCGGTGAGTTTTCAAGGTCTCATAGCCTTCTTTGCTTATCCTGACATTATAATCTCCATACCAGTTAAACGAGACCGTAACGGGCGAGGTGCCTATTTCCTCATCATTCAATGTAACTAAAGCTCCCTGCGGTTCTGTTTTGATTGTGAGCTGACGTTCGACGCAGCCGGCAAGGAATAGACTCACAATCAAAATAGCGGCCGACAGAGCGAATAAATTGCATTTCTTTCGATTTCCCATAACCGACATCCTTAAATCACTTAGCAGCCCTATTATAGGGAAAAGGCAAAAAGATAAAAGCCTAAATTTGGGCGTTGCAAATCTTTTCTGCCCACTGTGTTGAAGGCCAGGAAAGGATAATTCAAAATCGTTGACCCCGTTAGAAATTATAAAATGGAAAAACGGTAGAAAAAGGTAGTCTCTAACGGGGTTGACAGCAGGTGTTTGGAGCGTTAAGTTATTGGCAAATTTGAGGTTTGGTTTATTGATGGTGTTGTTGTTATGAAGATTTCGCTGAATTGGTTAAGTGACTATATCAAAATTGAGCATTCCGCTGGGGAAATCGCTGAGGTTCTGAGCGATTTGGGATTACCCTGCGAGGGAATAGAGCATCTTGGTGACGACACGGTAATCGATGTTGAGGTGACAAGCAACCGGGGTGATTGCTTAAGCTATATCGGTATTGCGCGCGAATTGGCGGCTGTAACAGGAAAAGAATTAAAAATGCCGACAGTCAAGGTGGATGAATTGTCCAAAGATGTTGTGGAATTTGCCGGCGTTGAGATTATCGAGCCGGACTTATGCGGTCGATACACCGCCCGGATTATTGACGGGGTCAAAATTGGGCCATCTCCGGATTGGCTGAGAAAACGACTCGAAGTGGTCGGGCTGCGGAGTGTTAATAATGTGGTTGACGCAACGAACTACGCAATGATGGAGACAGGTCAGCCGCCACACACTTTCGACTATGCCAAAATTACCGAGGGCAAAATAATTGTCAGAAGAGCGGCTGCCGGCGAACGTTTAATCAGTATCGATGGTACGCAATGCGAGTTGGATAATAATATGCTGATTATTGCTGATGGGCGAGGCCCTGTGGCAGTAGCGGGCGTTATGGGCGGGCTGGAGACCGAGGTAAGCGAGACGACAGCGACAATCCTGCTGGAAGATGCATACTTTGAGCCGGTCAGCGTGCGGAGGACATCGCGCAGACTCGGTTTGCCTTCAGAAGCGGCTTTTCGATTCGAACGGACAGTAGATATTGAAGCGATAGACTGGGCCTCGAAGCGGACAGCACAATTGATTGCGCAGGTAGCCGGCGGTAAAGTGGCAAAAGGCGTGGTTGATATTTATCCAAAAAGAAAGGCGAAAAAAGAAGTAACGCTGCGGCTTAGCCGTTTGAATAAAGTCCTTGGCATTAAACTGCCGGACAAAGAGGGAGTAAAGATTTTGTCGAGGTTAGGTTTCCAGCCGCAGAAAAAAGATGATTTGATAGTCTGCACTGTGCCTTCGTGGCGCAGTGACGTTTATCGCGAGGTTGACTTAATCGAAGAAGTGGCCCGTGTGTACAGCTACAACAAGATACCGACAGAGCAGAAAATCAAAATCGAAGTTGTGCCGGTCGATACTCGTCAGAAATTAGCTGAGTTGATTGGAACGTATCTTAATGGCTGTGGATTCTACGAAACGATTACTGTAGGTTTTGTCGACGATGCGGTTGCAAAGCTTTTCGCTGAGGCTGACGTCAAGAAACATCTGGGGGTGCTGGATGTATCCAGGAAAAGCGCTAATCTGCTTCGCCAAACTCTCTTGGGGTCACTACTCGGCGTTCTGAAGACAAACCTTAACGCCAGGAATACGCCGTGCAGGATTTTTGAAATTGCGGATACTTTTGTGCCGACGGGCGAGCAGGGGGGTAGTTTGCCAATTGAGAAGGCCAAGCTGGCTCTGGTGTGCGATGGTAATTTCAGAGATTTGCGGGGCGTGATTGAAGGGCTGATAAAAAGTATCGATAGAGATGCCGAAATTGTCTTCAGGCCTGCGGATTTGGTCTGGGCTGAGGTTGGTGCTGAGATTTTGATAAATGGCAGGATTATCGGTGCAGCGGGGATTGCTTCGCAGAAGGTGAGAGAGAAATTTGATTTCAAAGAGCTCTCGCCTTGCGGCGTGGAAGTGGAATTTGAACAGCTAATGGTTTTGCAGCGCGGCGCAATTAAGGTCAAGCCGATTCCGAGATTTCCGGCAATAGAGCGTGACCTTTCGATTATCGTCGATGAAAAGATTAGCTGGTCTGATATTATTGAAGGGGTGAATAAGAAGGCCTCGGGTGAATTGGAGGAGGTTCGGTTTGTCGGTATATACCGCGGCAAAGGCATTCCATCCGGCAAGAAGAGCGTTACAATTTCGCTGCGTTTTAGAGACGAGGACGGGACGCTGACGCACGAGACGGTCAACGGCTTTGAGGCCGACATTGTAAAGAGCCTGAATAAGTCCGTCGGTGCAGAACTGCGAACGGTTTAGGTTATCTACCCACTGATTATAGCATTTAGCATCCACAGGTAGTCTGAGAGCAGCCGCGTTATCAAAAATTTTTACCTTACAGTTTCCTGTCCTTTTAGGCCCATGTTTTTGCCTTCACTGGGATTCTTAAGCAGATGGATAATCCTGTCTGCAAAGCCCTGCAAGTCCTTTGGTTCAAACAAAAATCCATTTTCTCCATCCTCGATTTGAGCAGGTATGCCCCCGACATTTGAGGCGACAACAGGTGTGCCTTTCCAAAGGGCTTCGGTAACAGCGAGGCAGAAGCCTTCCTTGATAGATTTTTGTATTATTATTGCCAAGAAAAAAGACGAGATTGCCGCTTTTGAGGAACTTTTCGGCCTTTCGCCTTTTCTGCTATCTTATTCGTCACTGTGTTTGTCTTACCGCCAAGCCTGCATATTGCAATTCGAGCTATCAAAGAGTTTTTATTCTTTCGGGAGTTGCTTTAGTTCGGCACGCACCTTAGGTAAGCTTTGCGGATAGTTTTTCTGGATAAATTCGATTAGTTTCTCTCGCACCTCACACCGTAGGCTCCAGCCTTTTGAGGCATCTTGGGTACTCATAAGAGCCCTCAATTCAATTGTACGATCAGACGTGTTGGTCACCTGCAGCACACACACCTTGCCGTCCCAAAGTTCTGAACTCTTCAAAATACGATGCAGTTCTTCTCTGACAGCTTCAATGGGTACCGTATAATCAACATAAATATACACAGTGCCCAGCAAGTCAGATGTAACACGCGTCCAGTTCTGAAAGGGCTTTTCGATAAAATAAGTTATCGGCACGACCAGACGCCTCAAATCCCAAATTTTTACAACCACATAGGTTAAAGTTATCTCTTCAATTCGCCCCCATTCATTTTCCACTATAACTACGTCATCTATGCGAATGGGCTGAGTGAAAGCTATTTGAAGACCGGCTATAAATGTCCCTATAGTCCGCTGAGCTGCCATACCAACAACGATACCGATAATTCCAGCCGATGCCAAAATGGTTGTCCCAAGCTGGCGAACCTTCTCAAAGGTCATCAGCATCGTTCCCAGAGCTAAAATACATACGACTATAATTACTATTCGTTTTAAGACCTTTAGCTGGGTATGGATTTTCCTGGCTCTGAGGTTATCTTTTTCATCGACACGAAAACGACTAAGAACATAGTCATCCAGAACATAGGTGCTTTTAATTACCAGCCATGACAACAAACCTATGAAAAATAGACTAATAATTTGTTTCACCGCGGCAAGTTCTGTCTCAGGTAGCGCAAATAGCAGAATCAAGTGGGTTACAAACAAGATGAGGGTCCACTGCAAGGGTCGGTAACAATGTTTGACGAGTGAATCGTCTACGATGCTTTTGGTGCGCTTAGTAAGGTTTCGAAGTATTTTGAAGATCAAATAATGGCCTATCAGACCCGCCAGTACAGCCAAGCCCAGAAGCCAGGTCAGTACTTTCCAGTTTTGCAGAACCTCTTGCATAGAATCATCTCCTAATAAGTTGTCATGTTAGTCTGCTGCCCAAAAAGATTGGACATCTTTGCAGGAACCGGCGCCCCAAAGCTAATCCTTCGCCCGCAGGATACACCGCTCATTTCTACTTACCCATTATAGAATTCAGCATATACAAGTAATCAGATAATAATCTGGTTATGAGAAATTTTTGTCTTACGGTTTCTTTTGCTTTTTCCGCCATACCTTCGGCTTCGCTTGGATTCTTAAGCAGATGAATGATTCTGTCTGCAAATCCTTTCGTATCTGTTGGTTCAAGCAAAAATCCATTTTCTCCATCCTCGATTTGGATAGGGATACCTCCTACGTTTGAGGCTACAACTGGCGTTCCCTTCCAAAGCGCCTCTGTGACAGCAAGACAGAACCCTTCCCTCACTGACTTCTGCATTATTACCTTGGAAAATCTTTGAATGGAATTAACCAACGTTTCGTTGTTGCCGACGACAAATAGGATATCCCCACTTCTAAGAAACTTATTGGCCTTTCGCTGCACCTTGTTGTACATTCTCAGACCTTCGGGATCATCACTGGCCACGTTGTAGCAAAAAACTAATCTGCAATCGACCTTTTCTTTAACGAGTTTGAATACATCTATCACGCCTTCCGGATCCTTCCAGGGGTCAAGCCTGGACACCTGAGTAATTATGGGTTTGTCTGTGGGGATACCGGCCTTGGTTATGTGTTCCAGTATGGTTTTCTCGGGGATTTCCTTGTTTTTCCGGCTGAGCGGGTTGATAGCCGGGAACATAAGTCTTTGATCTACTGGTAGATCGTCTTTGAAATACTTTTCGCTTGAGAAGACAATCTGGTCGTATTTGAGCAAAAAGCCTTTCAGAAAATCCCACAATTCTTTGTCTGGGTCGGTAAGGTCTATATGACATCGCCATATCCAGGGTTGGCTTTTTCTGTAAGACCTTATTAACGAGAGCGGCTGGGGGTCATGCACTATTACACAGTCATGGTAAAGATGCGTAAATTTCGAAAAGTTCTCATTGACTTGCAGATATACGCGCTCTTTCCTTTCTGATAAATTTAACTTTGCTCCCTGGAGTGCATTGTGAAAACCCTTTGTAATCTCAAAAAACTCCTGGCTTCCGTGCAGAATCCGCCAGCCGGCGTCTATACCCACGTCATTCATCAACAATACAAGAGAGTAAAGAATCTCTGCAACTCCTCCACCCTGATATGTGGCATTTAGGTGAACGATGTGTCTGCCATAAAGCTTTCTGGCTCTGGCATAAATTTCGGCTAATGTTTCATCCGGCACTATGTGGCGAAAATCTTCAAGTCTTAGCATATCTTCTCCTTAACAGTTTTTTATTTTAATTAGTTCCTCAAGCAACAATCTAAGTTCATAGACTGAGTCTAAATTGAATCGTGCTTTTGAAATACTATATCCTACTTTGATTGAATATGCATTTGCAGGCAATACTGCAAACAAATCCTCATCGGTGTAATCATCGCCGGCAGCAAGGACAAAGTCCCAATCTTGCCTGGTCAGCCATAATTCTGCCGCCTGGCCCTTGCTTATACCGATATTTTTGACTTCGAGTATTTTGCTGCCCTCAAACACACCGATGTCCAGGTTTGCCGTTAGATTCAAAACAGCATCTCTCAACTCCTGGCTCCTGAGATAAGCCAATTCGGGGTCCGACCGGCGGAAGTGCCAGACCAGAGAATAATCCTTTTCTTCAATGAACGAGCCGGGAGTTCTATCAGTATACAATTCGAGAATAGGCCTAATCGTGTCTTTCCAATCATTTCTTAGTGGCTCTATTACCTGCCACTCACTGTCTTTTTCTTTAATCCACGCCCCATGTTCAGCAATTAATGAAGCATTAAGACCACCAAGCCAATAATCTAATGTTGCTTTATCTCTGCCGCTGATTATAACGACCTCATTTTTCGGTTCTGACGCGAGTGCTTTTAACAACGACCCAAGTTTTTTATCAGGGCCGGCTTTTTCCGGCTTGCCGGCAAAACCAACAAGTGTGCCGTCATAATCAAGCAAGAATAATCGCTTGCTGCTCTTTTTATATTCGTTGACCAATTTTTTTCTTGTTGGCACAGTAAGCTTACGCACAGAAAGCTCGCGCTGAGTTTTTTTCACATTAGATAGGCTTTCTACAAAGTCGTGAGCCCATCTTGTCACATTATAACACGAGATTCTTTTTTGCATTAATCTGTTACGCTCAGTTTGTTCTTCTATGGGCATTTCGAGAGCTTCCTTTATCGCATCTACTATCTCTTGTTTGTTGTTGGCATTTACTATAATAGCTTCTCCCAGTTCGCTCGCAGCACCTGCCATCTCGCTAAGGATTAAAACGCCCTTGCCGTCTGTTTTGGTCGCGACGAACTCCTTGGCTATTAGATTCATCCCGTCCCGAAGTGGTGTTACCAAAGCTACATCGGCCGCACTATAAAGGGCAATAAGTTTCTCAAACGGCAGGAAACAATAGAGATACCATACGGGTACCCAGCCAATAGTTCCACGTTCGCCGTTAACTCTGCCTACCAGCCATTCAAGTTGTTTCCTCAATTCTCTATAGTCCTCAACGCCGGTGCGCGATGGAACCGCAACAAGTATCAGAGTAACCTTTTCCTTATATTTCGGATTTTGTGACAAGAACAGGTCGAATGCCTCCAGCCGTTGAATAATACCCTTGGTATAATCCAGCCTGTCTATAGATATAATTATTTTCCGGTCGCCTACCTTTTTGCGGGTTGTAGTTCGTATTTTCTTGACCTTCGGGTCGTGAGCAGCGCCGGCGTATCTGTCGTAGTCAATCCCCATCGGGAACGCATCCACTTTTACAACCCTGTTACCTGTGACCAATGCGCCCATAGAGTGTTCAGTTCCCAATATTCGGGCCGCGCTGCTGAGAAAATGCCGGGCATAATCGTATGTGTGAAAACCTATCAAGTCTGCACCAAGGAGTCCATTTAGAATCTCGCTGCGCCAGGGCAAAAGACGAAATAGTTCAAAAGAAGGAAACGGTATATGAAGAAAGAAGCCAACTTGTGCATCAGGGAGTTTTTCTCTTATAAATTCCGGCAGTAGCATCAGCTGGTAATCGTGGACCCAGATGTAGTCGTCTGGCTTGGCGATCTTCACAACGGCCACACAAAAGGCCTCATTAACCTGTTTGTAGGACTGCCAGTATCGGTCCTCGTATACCGTGTACAAGGAAAAATAGTGGAAGAGTGGCCAAATGGTTTTGTTGCAAAAGCCGTGATAAAAATTTTGAACATCGCTTGCGGAAAGAAAGACAGCATCGCAATCCTGTTCCCGGAGCTTATTTGAAATTTCTTGCCTTTGGCTCTCCGAAATTTTATCTGTAGCGATGCCAGGCCAACCGACCCACTGGCTCTCACGAGATTTGCAAAATGAAGATAGACCTGTAGCCAAGCCACCTACACTTGGCTGAAAACCTAAAGTATTTGCGCGTTTAGTAACACTTATCGGCAACCTGTTTGACACTATTAGCAATCTGCCCATGATTTGTCCTAATATCTGACTGTTTGTTTATTCCAGGCGCAAATAACGTGAAAACGGCTTAGTAGTGCCGAATCGACGTAACTAAGTGTTGTTCGTTGTGACAACTTCAGGACGAAATACCAACGTAATATGTGATGAGTATATGAAACGGACAAATAATAACAAGGTCAATATCATTTTATTACCCGTTTCGCTTTAGAAAAGGCCGCTGAGGAGCCGAAAAGAGCAGTAGATAGAGGCAAAAATCAGGATTTTAGGTAAAGTCGACGATTCGGCCGATATTTTATTGACTTTTGGCTTGAAATTTGGTATAAGAATATTAGCAGGCTAACCCCTGCGGTGTGCGTATAGAAGGCAGAATTTTGAAAGAACCGATACCCGTACTCAGGGAAATCAGGCCTTGATGGGTCGGAAACGCCTACTCGATAGGACTTTCGGACACAAGCAACGATTACCCACCTAGAAGTAATGGGTTCTTTTCAAAATGCTTTCTTACGGCATCGGTGGAGGAGTGGCTTGCAATTTATG